>Ga0268261_10001045_pt1 | contig 18627 bp, 14 predicted proteins | sample TergutNc150P1_FD_190353 | JGI IMG/M metagenome (GOLD analysis project Ga0268261, IMG submission 190353) | Nasutitermes corniger P1 segment gut microbial community from laboratory colony in Florida, USA - Nc150 P1 (SPAdes) (version 2) | ecosystem: Host-associated > Arthropoda: Insects >...
GGGGGGGGGGTCTTTATTGAGCTACAACATGTATGCAATAGATCTCGTATCTTATATGGACCAAGTTCAGACTTCAGGGGGTTGGTGATGAACACGGTAAGAAACCTTCAGGGTCCGTAAAGCCCTGGGAATTTGACAATCTGAGCAAATATTAATTTCCCAAGGACTCAGATTTCAGTTGAAACATTGGCGACAGTGGCTTTACGAAGGCATCACACAGGTTTGAAAGGATCTGCATGCATAAGTAGCAGAGTGTTTGTCTTAGGTTTCTGCAAAGTCTACATCGCCATGCAACGCCAGTTGCAAGGTAAGCAGTGCTAACAAACACGTGTATGTATTGCTATCCTCCTTTGCAGTACAGACACGACACAAATGGCCGTTGCTTAATACAACTCTCCGTAGGTCGTATTTCCATTCCCTGCAAGAGCAGGGACTTCTGGTTTGTCCAGACCGGCCCTGAGTCTCATCCACCACACTTGCAGTTGTTTATTTCTGCTATTAAGTGCTTGTCTTACAAGCCAAGCACTTAATAGCGATACCGTGGTTACACCATTGATAGATTGGTGTGGCGGCACCACCACTGACTTCTATTTTGATTATGTTATTCGAAATTAGCTCGAGTTACCAACGATCATCAGTGACACTTTGCATCTTTCTCCTCAGCCTCTCCAAGCGAATTCTGGGACAGTACCTTAATATACGCCCCGTACTTGGCAATTTAAGTTCTTGCCTATTCATGGTACAGAAGTATGTAGACTATATTCTCTGCAGTTTACCGTGCACTTTCTACATGAAATGGAGCTTGCAGAAGCGGTAGGGTGGTGGTGAATGGGGGCGGGTTAAAGGCGTACCTCATACGATAAAATTATAAACTGTCGTTTGCCGCTTCCTTCCATTGCCCCTTTAAGTTTAACGTTTAATTTGGAACCAGGGTTTCTTCAAGGCACACTATCTGGTGGCGCAGTACAGTGGGTGCCAACCGATTGGACGACCGGGGTTCGAAAAGAGACATTGACCTTGGTAGTATTGCTGCACGTTATCTCCAAATGGATTCAGGCCTCATGCGGTCCCCAATGTAAGGTCCATTGGTAGGTAAAGAAGATGGAACCAGGAATAAAATCACTAGCACTGAAATTCCGAATGCCTGCGTTTTTATAACGTCCCAATGTGCGGTTATAGTTCCGTGCTTAGGTGGTACCTGTGATTCTATATAAAACTGGTACTATTACAATTATTCATAGCGAGACACTACGGTAGGTCTGTAAATGCAGGTCATCATTATTATTTTTATTATTATTATTGATGCCTCTTGTCACAGGCCTTTTCTTCCTGAACCAACGGTGATGCCCACCGCTCAGGCTTCAAGCTTCACACTGCAGTACTTACCGTATTATGTGTGATGTTCCAAGTATAGCTGTCTTTTGAAGTGAATGTATCGAATGTTTTCCTGGTACTGCTTCCAGATTTTCCCTTAAGCTTCTCGTTACTATTCCAGTGGCTCCAATTATTACTGGTATAATCGTTCGTTTCAGGTTCCACATTCGTTGTATCTCTATACATAAACTCTTGTATTTTAACTTCTTTTCCGCTTCCTTTTGCACAACATTTCTGTCTGCGAGTATTGCCACACCTATCAGTGTGTATGTTTTCTCTTTGTTTTTAATTGTTATATCTGGTCTGTTTGCTGTAACTTCTCTGTCTGTGTGTACTGCTTGATTCCACAACACTGCGACATCTCCCTCTTCATACACTGGCTTGGGCATGTGTGTGTGTACCATTTGTCTGTGATTTCAATGCCTAAGACTTTGCATATTGAGTAATGCAAATGTGTACAGACTTTATCGTGTCTCATTAAATGTTCGTTCTTTGCCAAAATGGGGCATCCCGAGGTTAAGTGGTCAATACTTTCTTCATGTTGTTTACATAACCAGCATTTACTCTCAGTTTCTTCCTTCAAAATTTTATTCTTAAAATAGTTTGTACCAATCGCTTGGTCTTGAGCTGCCACTATTGTACTTTCTGTTTCTCCCTTGATGTCGCCAGATTTTAGCCAGCGATATGACTGTTCAATATCCACCAGCTTTTCATCTAAGATACGTGGCAATTGTCCATGCATCCTCTTCCCGTGCCATATATATTACATAACAAAAAAAAATATGACACAAGAATTCTAAACGAAATCTCCCGAACAAATGATGTATAAAAACAAAAGGAAGTAGGAACCAAAACTGAATGGGCCAAATGCACATACGTTGGACGAAAAACAAAATTTACTACTAAGTCTTAAAGTCTCTTTCAAAACTAACAACACCATAGGTAAACTATTAGCTTAAAATAAGAACATTAATCAAGACAAATTTAATAAAAGTGATGTTTATCAATTAACATGTCTTGATTGCAATAGCAAATATATTGGAGAGACTGGCAGGCCTCTTTATGTAAGGTTCAAAGAACATTTCCGAGACTTGAAGTATGGGAATGATAAGTCTAAGTTTGCACAACATCTCATTGACAACTAACACTCCATTGCACCTATGGAAGAATTATGGAAATCTTACACATAACTAAAAAAGCAAGTATGATGGACACCCTTCAGAGATTCCATATATATACAACGTAACAAGACTTGATAATCAAATCAACGACAAATGTACAGTAAAATATAATGCTATATTCGACACAATAATTCACAAAAACTCATACAGAGGGCATTCACCGCCGTAACTCCCTGTATCCGCTTTGAACTTGCTCAGTCACAAACTGCCACACTAGCTGCACGCACGTACGAGCTGAGCTGCCATAATACTACGGAAATTGTAAATAAAGTTCTTATATCCATAACTGTAATGATTCAATTGATATAATCTGATCCACATATTTTATATTTCCAGTGTGGTTGCATTTTAACAAAAGTCTACAGTCTGTACTGACGATAATACATCTGCGTCGTCATAATACAAGACGTATTTCTACCAGCACCACCCAGCTCTCAGCTTACATGACAAATAATACAAGAACAACAACCTAAGTTCCTGCACAGCAGCTAATTATATAAGTTGTGACTTGAGACAATTTTTACTCAGTTTTAGTCTGTTCTAATATAGCATATCAAAGTGACAATTTTATATTTTAAATTTACTTAGAGAACATCGATGTATCATGTTATAGATAGTAAATTTAAGGGTGCTCTCAAATATAGATATTAATGTAAATGGGATCCCTTACGACTTGACATTTTATGCACTACATGTAGCCAGCCTTTTTAAGTTTTGTATAGCATTGACCTTATGACTGTCGTAACGACCAAAAATGGTAGCCACTAATGCAATAAAAACATTGTTGTGTTCGACTGAGTACATAAATATTTCACTTTTATCAATGCATTTTCTTTTACTTTTACGTACGATTTTCACACGATCTGAAAAATCAGTACTATATATATATATATATATATATATATATATATAATGCTTAAATAATATAATATGTTTACATACACCCACACTGCATCTAGATTTTAGTTGCTGAATGCCTTTTTTAATGAGTGGTACGGGTGGAATCTGTCACATGGGAGCAAGTTTAAAATTTCGTTTATGATCTCCCTGAAAATGGCACAGACGTGCCGAAACATGTAGGAGTAGTGAAGGACCATACCTTTAGATGTGTTTGTAACTTGTGCATTAAGTTGGTTTTATAAATGAATATTTAGTAAAATGCACGGATTGAATAATTTCAGAACATTCTTTTGTTTCAATGCAGCATCGGGCTCTTTCCATGAAAACCAACGTCCGTTTTATTTTTGCCGGCGACATAAATAAGAGCATTGTTGTGCAAGACTCAGTATTTTGTACTGTACAGTTTACAGTGACATGTAGTTTAACAACACACACACAGAATGAATTGTTGCGTTTCCACTGCAACAAAGGTTACGCGAACGCGCCATAGTTTTAAGTTATACGCCTGTCTTGTTACATTGATAAAATATTGTCTTTACATTTCATTCTTGCAAACGTTAAGACTTATACAAATCGTTTCCGTCAAACGTAATGGAACTGTACGCTCATGACCATTTCCTATCGGGGTACTGGTGAGTGACATCACAAATAAATGGTCGTATTGAGGGAAAGATATTGTGTGTGCCATTTCAAAAACATTTGCTTACGTTGCATGGACTTACTATTTATGTTGTTGCAGAAGAAAGGTCTTGTTATGTTACATGGGATGTACATTAAAACGTCAAATACTTACCTTTGAAGTCATAATTGTTGGTAGAGACACAGCTGAAATGATGTCGCATGGTTGCACGCCCACGCCTGCAACGGTGTAAAAACCCTTGAGTGTCACGTTTTAATTATGTAACTGCTCCAGTAAAAGAAATATTTGTTCCTCGCTGACGTTTCTGTCGCCAGTATGGACATCACGTAAAACACACGCTTTGAAAAAGTATTCCGTAGGAAATTATCGGTCCTTTACGACCAACAAGCTTAATCTACGGAGTCAATTAAGAACGGGAGAAGAATGGTTTGAACTAGTTCTCAATATACATATACCCTTTTCCTCCGAATCTGACCTCAATTTTTTTTGTCTCTCCTCAACTCGGTAGGCAAAAGAAAAATATTCTTAGGTAGAAAAAATATTGGGAGATTAATTTGCCCCTCCTTCCCACCCCATCCCCCAAGTTAATGCCTATGCATACAGGTATTGATATTATGTCAGCCAAATGCTGGAAGTTGGCTTTGTCCAGGGCAGACGGCACGATGGGGTAAGTATGCCTACATGCCAATGGTTTACAGTGCCATCTTCGGCACTTGCGGTATCCGTTCACGCTATACAACCAAATTCAAGTGATGCTGACCAGTTTACTTCGAGCATTGTTTTAGGAATCACATAAAGTCCTTCATAAGCAGTTGTATTAAAATTCGTTGTTCTGCCAGAAGTTGAAAAATTTTCTTCCATTTTGGTATCGCATACCGCCATTCCCCACGCCTTTCCGCGCGAAGACTCGTTGCCAACGAAGTGTGACTTAATCACTACGCGTTGTTCATTTAAATGAGCTGCGAGGAGGGCTCGCTGTGACCGACAGCCTGACGTAACGCGTTCCAGAGGTTCACCAGGGGGGAAGTCACACCAGAGTAGTTGCTAAGGTCACAGCCATATTGTGACACAAGACAGTCGAGGTGTGTCGCTCTTTTGTTAGTGACATTCGACTTTTTCCTGTGTTATGATTCATAAGAAACAAACGTACATTTTCGTGCTACGCTTTCTGTCAGTTTGGTGACGTTACAAGGGACTTTTTGACGCGTTCGCGAAGTTGCGAAAAGCTACTGTTAGCTTCCTCGTGTCTGTCCTCCGTCCGTTCGTATGCAACAACTTGGCTCCCGCTGGACAGAGTTTTGTGAAGATGTATGTGGGGGAGTTTTATTCAAGTCGATCAAGCAAAGTCCAATTTGGCTACAATCAAACGAAACTAACAGGTACTTCACATAAAGACCCACGTCTATTTATATGCGGAACTACTTTAGCTAAAAGCGTGACCAATACTGAGTTACAATGGTTGTCATGATTACCTTTTTTTAAACAAGATTACCATTATTCCTTGGTTTCTGTTATTCGTGAACGGGTCAAAAGTTGTTCGCTATGCGGATACTTCCTATCTTGTTGTGCTCTGACTGATGAAGATGATGCATTTGCTTGGATTCATTACTGCTGACGCTATTTTAGAAAGTTCGCAATCAAAGTACGAAAGTGTGCTTCCACACGACTCCGTCTGCCCACATGTAACAACTCGAGAGCCGCTGAACGTATTTTGTTTATTAAATTTGATATTGCGGTGTTTTACTAACATTTGTTGATACATTCAATTTTTCGTTGAAATCGGCAAACACTAACTTACACTTTACATTTAAGACCTAAACATTTTTCAGGGCGCATCTCGCTAAATTTTTATCAAAAAGAAAAATGTTTCTGACAGAAGTTGAATAGAAGAAGATAGGTAATGTCCAGAGAAGAACACTTCTGGCTTGTTCGCCTGTAGTCATCGTAGAAATATTTGTAACCCAGGTAACAAGAAAATCAGTGTTGACATTAGTAACAACCAGTGTGGTCAAACATGCATAGGTTTTCAAGTAAAATGCCTCTTATGTTTGCCCGATTTTAGTAAAACTCACCAATATATAATTGCACGAAAATCTGTACAGCAGGAGCAGAGATGTTTCATTGGACAGACAGGCAGACATGACGAAGCTAACAGTCGCTTTGCACCGCTTCACAGTAAACACACCTTGTCTCCATCAGAAAGACCAAATGTTGTTTACGGAATATATCGCTGCTTACTGTGAGAATTACTGTATAGGAAACACACGCTGTTGGGGGGGGGATTTTGAACATTGAAATAGGGAAATAGGTAGTAACTATCGTAACCACCGCCACCGAAAGGGTTGACATAATTGCAGTACAACAGTATAAAGTTGTGAAAATTTCAGGCTTTTTAATTAAAACGAATCTGTTCAGCAGTTAACAATATTAGTCCCCTCCACCAAAATTTTTAATTCCATCAGACCCACATCCAAAACAATGCAACTTCCTGATTTCACTACTCATACGTTCCTTCCGATGAAGAATGGACCCCCTTGTTTTCCGGAGGATGGAGACAGAGCCACACTTCGAAACATAGTGGTGTTGTATTGTATTTTAATTAGACAATCGATCAATGGGTAAGTGCAACTGCAGTGTCATACTACCACCACTGCTACTAACTACTACTACGAGGTGGTAGTAGTAGTAGTAGTAGTAGTAGCAGCAGCAGCACTAATAGTAGTAGTAGTAGTAGTAACGGCAAAGCAATCCCTATACAGGCCTGGACAGGCCCCGAGGGTTCTAAGAGGTTGAGGCTTCCAGATTTCATGAAGATCGGCACATTAAGGTGGCAGTGTTGTCAGCCCTACGCATCGGCCGGCTTTACCCCCAGGAAATATTCCTGTACTCATTTCTGTTAGAGGCTGAGTCGACCTCAGGGCCATAGTGCGACCAGAGGGATTGTCAATGAAAAATTCCAATGACACCATTGGGAATCGAACCCGCAACCTTCCGGCTTGTATCGTAGCGCCTCAACCAGGTGGTAGTAGTAGTAGTAGTTGTTGTACTCCTTTCAGTTACAATTAACCTATCTCAAACTGTTTTATTTGTTATACCTGACAATAGCTATGCATGCCGAAACATTTTGTACTAAATATTAAATAACTGAAAACTTTGAGCTGTGATCGACGGTCATTTTGTAATTTCATCTATAGGTGTCACAAAGGGATGTGCAAACCAAAGTTAACTCCCTTCAGGTTAACGGCCAAAATATCGCTTTGCCTGTCTCGTCCGGTGGTGTTGCATCTGTCACCAATGTTATCCACCTCTAGCCCTAAACATATCTGGTGCAGAGTACAAATTATGAAGCCCCCATCTCCCCATAATTTCCAAATATTTTGTTCACTATCATGGTAGATGCTGATTGGGAGTGGTGTAATAACATCAGTAGCCTTACATTCTCACTCATAATGGCCATACAGGCCTTTCCTGTTTACTGATCCATCGGAACCCATATGTTCACAGATCTGTCACCAGTCCGCTGGCAGCACCGCAAGAGCAGCGGTGGACTGAATGTTAATTCGGAGTGCGGACGATCAGGACACCAAGCGCGCGCATCACGCGAAAAACGGAATCCGCTACTCGACCGGGTGAAGAACACGCGACTGTCATGTTTCGGTTCGGGAACCAACATCCTGGCGGTCTCGGAGCCAGAACACCAAGGTCTTTTGGATCCCGTGAAGCAGGGTCCTCGGTTCAGTGTGTCGGAGTCCAACGATAACGTATTGTACTTCGGTGATGGTGAGATGGATGAACAGTCAAGACACAACACATCAACATCTTGCCTTTCGGCCAAACTTCGGGCGATGTCGGAGAAGTACCTCAGATCCTCGACCAGCAAGTTTCTGGCGAAGCTGTACCGTAACGCCGGAAGCAGTGTACCAGAAAACGATGGATCCCGGAGAAATAAGTCCGAATCCGGGGCCAAACTCCGGAGCTTCTCATACGGAGCGCTCCCGGGACTGGACGAGTTCCAGCGCCGACATAACCCCCTGTACCACGAGGACGAGGATGACGACAGCGACAGTGGCATCATCGTTACAGACTCTGCGAATTCCTCCTTGATGGAGCGAGACCCGACACCTCAGAGGGCAGCGTCACTCGATCGGCGCGAAGTGTTCCGGCGCTTCGGCGGGGAACTGGAGCTAACGGACAGACAGCGTCGGCGCCAGAGGTTGTGCGTGGCGTCACCGCCACCCGTGCCGCCTCACAACGAGGAGGCGGCGCCGTCAGACGCTCGGGTCGGCAGGAGGGATTTCAGAGTGGTACGATTAGAACGGAGCAACCCCGCCGAGGAGCTGGGAATATTCATCGCCAAGACGCCGCTCGCGGGCTACCTTGTGGCCCATGTGATTCCGGGTGGACTGGCAGACAGGTGAGGCCAATCATGAATTTCGTGCTACATATCCAGTCCTTCGTTACATCACCAAACTTCTCATCATATAGTTTATTGCACTGATCTATCTTCGGCATCGTCTATTCCAAAGCTTCCAAAGCAGGACACCCCGCCAGTGACACTGACAACGAGTGATTTTTAATCCAGAAGTTCACATGAAATTACAAAGCTGAAGGATTTTTGAGGTTATCACAATTCTAAATATTACAATTACATACTTCTGCAATGTGATGTCTTGTAGTTTCGTAGCTGCTTCATCTGCCTCTTGCATCCTGTAGATGGAAGCAGTAGGGTCATCCAAAATTTAGGTGCCTATCTACGAAACTGCGTGGCATCACATGCCATAAGACCATAATCATATCACTAAAGTTTTTTTAATTGCTGAGTCACATTTTGAAACTTCCTCTAGGTTGAGGGGCCTTAAAGAAGCTTTGAACTGAAAGAATGTGGGAACCACTGGATCAATTAGTGGCCATCATGTACACAACTGAAGTTCGAATTTAATGAACAAAATATATTTGCTTGTTGTGCATAGGGAAGGCAACCTGTGTATTGGTGATGAGATTATTAATGTGAATGGTCGACGTCTCCGTGGACTAACAATGGCGGGTGCACGCGATGCCCTTGGCAGTGGACCACGGGATGTAGACCTCGTAATAGCCCGACCACAGGTGAAGGAGAACTCCACCCAAGTGCAACAGGCAAGTCAACCGAAAAGCATGATGCCAGAGAGTTCAGTGGACTATGAGAACATCCTCATCTTGCCTCCCACGGCAGACACGTCGACCAATGAGCAAAATGATTATGAAGAGATTGAATTCAAGTGTGCCTCCCCTGCCAGCAAAGTGATCAGAAAACGCCAGCACTTCCAGAAGAACAGCAAAATGGTCCAGCGTGGAACAGCCAGCTATGCAGCTGTCAGCCAGGACACAGAGATGGACATAATAACAGGTGCCTACATAAGGTTTATGTTTGTGAATAATCAAATTGTTAAATGGGGATTGGACAGCCAGACAGTGGGAAGTTGATAGTATCTTCCACTTGTGTATTGTAAATGCACGAGAAACTGAGTGAAAGATATAACACCTGTATCAGAACAGACTGTTCATATAAATACAAATATAAATTGTAAACAGCTGTTCTTTAGGCTAGACATTATATTGTCAGAGTGAATTCACTTGCACAGTGTTGATCGAACAATGTTACAGCAACTGCAGGCAAGGAGGACAGTAGTCTCCCATCCACTACCAACTTCTGCACGTTGCCCCGACGGCCACGCTCATCGGTCTGTTCGTTTCACACAGTCATTTTTGAGAAGGGGAACGGAAAGAAGGGCCTAGGCTTTACAATTGTGGGAGGGCGCGATTCCCCCCGCGGAGCACTCGGCATCTTTGTGAAAAGCATTCTGCCAGGTGGACAGGCAGCTGAGGATGGCCGTCTAAGAGCAGGTACTTTGAACAATAAGAAAGGCCTTCTATTGACAGATGTTGTGGGGAAAATAATATTAAAATGGATTCTGTTGTGTTGTGCAGGAGACGAATTACTAGCTGTGAATGGTGAGGTATGCCATGATCTAACACACTCTGAGGCAGTGGCAATTTTCAAGAAAATCAAGTGTGGACCTGTTGTCCTTCATATCTGCCGCAGGATTCGAACCAAAGACTCGTGAGTATCTGTCCCTCACCTCTATCAAGTGCCAATAAAACTTTATTTGCAATGGCATGCTAGAAACAAATTGCTGGACCTCCAAAGGGTTGTGGTGTTTTGGGACGTGATGCTGTGTAGTTTCCTGGGTTGTTACAATCATTTTGAGGAACAACACTGCTTCTAAACTCCCAGAAATGGAAGCAGCATGCTCCTTTTAAACACTGCGAACCATCTACTAGACTGCATGGCGTCATACCCCAGAAGTACAATGTTTACCGCCACTGTTAAAATGTCATATCTCTCATATCCTAATAAGGTCCAACAAAATAATGGCCGACATTTTCATTGTTTTCCTCAATCTCTCTAGGTATGTTTCAGAGCAATATACTTTGACATATGTGGTATGATCAAGTAGTTACTGGACTAATTTATTTTTCCATAAAAAAAGTTACGTTCTAACCAATGTTGTTGCTTCCAAAGTGGTCTCCTCGAGAATTTACTGAGCAAAGCCAATGATTGTGCCAGTGTTCAAAGCATTTTATGGGGTGTGTTGTTTGCATGTTGGCAAGTCCATACTAAACTTTTGCTTCAGCCATGGTGATATCATCAAATCTCCTTCCCTTTTACACCATCTTCAGTTGTGAAAAACAAAAGAAGTCATGTGGTGCTAAGTCTAGTGAGCAGGGAGAGTGTGAAGCAATTGTCATTTTGCCTTTAGCCAGAAATCATGGCAGCGACAAAGCAGAGTGAGAAGGTGCATTACCATGGTAGAGAAACCAGTCCCCTGAAGTCCACTTTTCAGGTCATCCACATATTTTCCTGCAGGTGTCATAAAGTGTGTGTGTAATAATGTTGGTTTACACTTTGTCCTTTTGGAACGAACTCATTTTGCTAGTTGCTGGCAGGGGGCATGATGGTCTCTTCTTTGAGATGGCTATTGTTTGGTATATGGGTCATACCTTTAAACCCATGTCTCATCACCTGTGACTGAATTCTGAGACTTTCAAGCCATTGTTGAAGGTCCTGGTACAGGTTGACATGATCTTCTACTCCTCAGCAAGCACTGCGTGAATTTGGCAGCAATCTGACACATGTTCAGGTTCACTTTCAGAATGTTCCAGACTCACCCAGAAGAAATTCCCAACCTGTTATCAACTTCATGGGTAGTGATTCTTCTGTTTTCAAGGACACGTGGATACACACTTTCACCTGTTTTGCCTGTCAGTGAAGGTCCCACATATTCAGCACCTTCAATAGAGATCACACTGCTTTAGAACTTGAAAAATGACTCACATACTTATGTTCTTCTCACTGTTTGCTGTCCACAAGCTTTTATCATTTTGAAAATGTGTGTACCATTTCACCCCTAGTTTAATGTGGAACTTGATGCAGATACATTGTTGTCTCAAGCCTTGCCATTTTCTAGTATGCAAAATTAGGAAATGGAACAACATGGACTGGTACTTAAGAGGACATTGCTCACTAAACATACTTGCTTCAGCCTTATGCCAAACAGAAAAATGACTTAGCAGACTCTACTTTATCTACACCTAGTCGAAGGAATTTTTTGCCAGCAGTAGTAGTGTTATCTTTGGGTCAGTCTGGAAACTATTTGATCACACCATGTAATATGAGAGCTATCCCCTTAATCCATGACAGTACACTCTGCATGATCACCTTTTTCTGTTACCTGCAATTTACAGCCTACAAACCCATCAGGTAGTACAGACCTCACCATATCCTCTGCATTTAATTTCATCATGTGGTACTGTGCAGTGACATAGGTAGGGATCTTTATACTATACTGTAAATGGGGAGAGTATGTACATGGGAATGCTGATACTCAACCAACCAGCCTACACAGTGTCATAAACCAGAAGAATAGAATGTGAATCACCACTGTGAAACTGTAAAATCATGTTTCATTTCTTGCTGCAGATCAACAAAAGCCAAATCTTGTACAGACCTGATACAGGGCACAGGGGCTGAAGAGTGACATGCAGGTGTACAAGCTTGCTTGCAAGAAACGTGTAGCAGTGACGACCTTTCAACAGTAGCTCAGTGACTATCAAGAATGATCTCTCAGCACAAGAATGGAGCTCACATTTGGTCAGAATCATACTACTTGGAGAAGTACAGTGTTTCTTTCATTCAAATTTTTCAAGGGACCAGTAAAAAAGGGATACTTGAAAAGAGAAATGCAAAAATTGTTTAGTTTTTTGGATCCACTTCTGTATTCTGACCTCATACAATTATTTCATAATATTTAAATTACAGAGACAAAAAAGTATATTATCAAACTTAACTGCTACAGAAAAATTCATAAAATACAAGGGCAAAGTCATCTGTTATTAGCATAGGTACAGTTCTTACATTTACCTGACTTATGTGATATGCTGCAGTTAGTATAAAATAAATAACAAAAATTATGAAACTGGAAATGAACAGCTGACAGGCTGAGCACATGTGTTGAAGTGGTCTGCAGTCAATTACTGACTATGGTACAGCTTGACCACCAAAATCAATAGTGCTTGTAAAACTTATTAAACACATTAAAACATTAAATTGGAAATTTTTGTATAAGAATCCGAAAAATTCAACTTCTAAAGAGGAAAAACTTTTTATATGGGAAATTGTTATGCAAGAAAATTTAACATTCTTGTAGGACTTGCAGTGTGACTTCAGAAATCCAGCATGTTACATGGGAAAATTCTGTACCTGGGAAACACTGTACATGGTTATTAAGAGCAAGTTGTTTCAGGATAATGTGCAGCCCCTCCCTCCATTTTCACACTGTCCATTGTATGATGATGTGGCTGATACGTTTTGCATAAAGGGCAACAGAAAACACACAAATTTAACAGTCACTTGTCTCCTGTATGGTGCCATCACTTGATACTTTGTGTACTCTACATGACCTAGTTACCACTGGACAATATGCATGTCCATTGTAAATACACTTTGTTGTATGCAATAAAGAAACTGTTTATATCCAATAAAAAACTTGCTCCCCTTACATACTGGTTTGTGCCTGTCTGGAAACTACAAGGGTCTGGAAACAAAGATCTAAATAAAATGACTGGAAGTAACAGAAATGGAATCAGAAATGGAAAATGTGACATAATGAAGTAATTCTCCATCTAGTGCCAAGGCTAACAATCTGTGCAGCTTATACCAATTGTATAGACATGGACAACACTACTTTTTATTGTTGCCTATGTAGTGCCTTCATATGCAGCCTGTCTTGACTGCTCTGGCTGATGCCAAACAACGCAATGGTTTCTTACCATTTCTGAGGTGGTGCAACTAAAAGCCAAATTCTATTATCTCCAGTGACATTGTGATCCTGAGAAGAGTGGGTGTTGGCAGAAGATGTACAGCTTGAAGCACTCTCTGCACTATGGTGAGGGGAGGGGGAGAACTTGGTGTCCACATTCCCAAAAGTCTGCCTTTGATCTAACAGATCTAACTGGGAATGAAATCACAAACCTCTGATTAGTCAAGTGCAGGGCAGTAAGACAAAACATGGAAGCACAAGGACATACACACAATTTACAAGACTTCTCACAGAACAGGTTATAGTAGCCTCTCAAAAATAGCGGTATAATGTTGCAAAATGTGTAGTAAGGATGAAGAAAGGAGAACACAGTTAATTCTGAAGACTTACCAACATTTGATTTTGGCATTTTGGGGTACAAAGCAGACCAAAAATCAAAATGTATAACTTACCTATGAACATTTATTTTTTTCCAATTACAATTACAACCAGGAGTCTGTAATTATAGACTCCTGATTATTACACAGTAATCATATCTGAACATGACTGCTGAAGTGAAGTTATATTTCAGCCACCCCTGCTATATAATTGTGGTGGTATTTTTGACTGGCTTAGATTTTTGTCTCCTTACTGAATTTACCCTAGGCTCACAAAAACCATTATATAATGGGTACAGTGACTTTATCTCCAAACAGTAAAGTGGCTGGGCTGTGAAATGTCACTCTTTCATCTCAAACTTGAATTTAATAATGTGAGTGATATATTTCCCAACCCAGCCCTTTACTTGTGGAGAATACGGATACTGTACCCATTATATAGTAGGCTGTGTGGGGCTACAGCCATTTCATTAACACACAAAAGAGCCAGTCAAAAGTAACTAAAGTTATGCAACCAGGAGCATATGACTACTGACTGCACAATCACAGCTGTTAAGTTTAATCAAATACAATGAGCCCATCTGTAACCAAGGATATGATAGCTTTTCTTGCCAATATCACACTGTACAGTAGTTGAAACTTTAAAGAAGAAACAATACTTTCAATACTTGAACAGCCATGGCTACCATACACAGTGGCAAGGATAGAGCATGTATTACAAAACACCCCTATGTGTTCTGTTTGGTGTCTGTGTATACGTATACTTCAGACTTGCCTCTTGCACATTAGGCAATCTCATTAATTCCTGACAAAAATACTGGGTGCTGCAGTAGACTACAAAGCCAGTATATGAACCTCAGAATTGATGTCACTCCTGAAGGGAAAGGGGCCATAGTAACTCCACCTATTACATGGAACTTTATGCATTAGCCACTGGATTTATTATCGACTAAGCCTCAGAAAAAGAGCATGCTTGCAGTCCTTTGAGTCAGCTGGGAAGTATTTGTCGTAGAAATCTTGGACAAATTCCTCTACTTTGAAACCAAACTTCTGGTACAGGATGAGGGCTGGGTTTGTGGCTGACACGTGCAAGGTCACGTCCTTCCCCATACAGGTCTGAAACACATCATCAAGTGACTAAAATACAATGTGAATACAAGTACCATCTCATAGCAATAACTGCTTACTTAAAAAGGGTAACGGACTTCTGAGTTCTCCTACTAGAGAATTAACCACCTGATCATATACAGGGGGAAAGAGTCCTCCTTTAAGATGCTAACAACTGTTCAGTTACCCTACAAATTTTCCACATTTTATGGAACCTCAATAATGAGTACAATGTTCACACACTCCTACCTTGAACCATATGACTGCAGTCCATATGTTCACATCCTGTTCACCTATGCCCAATTCCTCCAAGTGGTTTCTTTCCAACAAGTTTTCTGGCAAAAATTTTGTATGCACTTCTGACCTCTGCCATGCGCACATGTCCTGGCCACCTTAGCCACCCTGATTTCATCACTTTTCATTACTCAAATTTTCATTTCTCATGCAATGATATAGAATAAAATACCTAAATTTTTAAGAAAAAAATAATTTAAAACATAAATGTGGATGAAATGTGTCTGTATTATGATTGTTTCTTGCAGTTTGTGCATGTTAATTGAATTGTCTTGATAGAATGGTCCTTGCATGCCCATCCTCAGCACTGTCAACATCTCCAGTCTTTCTGTACTTGGCTGTGGGCTGGAGTCTGACTTGGCTACTGTTTTAAAGTTCACACCCCTACTAGCAATGACAAAACAATTCAAAGTTGTCAAACTGAGTGACTTGTTGCCAAGCTACTGCTATGAAATGTACTGTTTGTGACAGTGATTTTCTGTTAATCATTTGTGGACATCATCAAGCACACAGCTTTTTGTACTAGGTGCTTCCTATACAACTGCCTGAAACACTTCATGACGCCTAATTCAAGAAGCTGTACCACACTTGTGTGGTTTGGTAGGTAATATACAACTTCTACATTCCTTACAAATGATGCATCTCATTAATGAGAAGCACTACTGTCCACAAGCAACTAAATATTTCCACCCTTTTCTATCATGGAGGCAATCGTTCTCTTGAGAACTCCATGAAAATAGCCATGGACAACCATGATTTTTTTTTTTTTGCACAGTACTATGCAGGACTTTTTTAAATATGTTTAATGGTTTTTATGACTTTCCAACCACGATCAATATGTGGTTGTCACTGCCATCACTGTTCACACACAGTAGCACTGTTCTCTCTCTGGCACCTATCCCCTTTGGCAGGAATGACAACAAACAACAGAAATGGCAACAATAACCACACAAATTCTACATGCCAAATTAAGCAAGGCAAAGCAAACAATATGATGAGAAATAATGCTGTGAGGGATGCCCAGAGAGCAATGCCTCTTACTTTATTTTTCAATAAATATTTATTTCTAAATCATTAAAACAACACTGTGGGAAGAGTGACAGTTTAACTCCATACACTATTTCTCCACAAGGTCTCTGTCCACTTCTATGGTCTTGCACAAATGAGGAACAAGTGTGTGCACGCCTTTTTGGTACCATGCCTTGTCCTGCTTACATAGCCAAGTTCTCACTGCATGAATCACAACATCATCAGTCTCAAACTTTGTACTGTGGATTGCATCCTTTAGGGCTCCAAACAGATGGAAATCTGAGGGTGCTAGACCAGGGCTGTAAGGTGGATGGGGGTAACAATGTCAAACCAAATTTTGTGATGGCTTCCCAAGTCTTCATATTTGTGTGCAGGCTTACACTGTCCAGCTGAGGTCAGAGTTATGTTGGACTCTTGTGATGCCAACTCATCAACATGCTTTCAGAGTTCTTTCAGCATCCTGATGTATGCATTGGAGATGAGTCTTCCCTACTGGCAATGCATCCATATTAATCACACTTTCAGAGACCCAGAAGACCATGATCATGAATTTTCCCAATGACAGAGAATATTTTAATTTTTTCCACCAAGGAAATTGAGGGTGGTGTCAATCCATGAATTGCACTTTTGTTTCCAGTTCAAAATGATGGACCCAGCTTTCATCTACTGTAACAGTCTGGGTTAAGGTCTCTCTCTCAGCTTCTAAACATGCCAACAACTCAGAGGAAACAGCTTTTCTCTCAGTTTTGTGTTTCATTATGAGGCTCCCAGGAATTCCTCTCATGCACACTTTCAAATATCTGAGATCTTGAAAGATGTGACAAGCAATTCCTTTGGTGACTGAGAAAGTGAGCATGCCCATTGTGTAGTGATGTTAATCCTTGGAAACAATGGCATCACCAACATGTTGCAGCATTTCAGGACTAAAATCTGTGACAGGACGGTCCCGGCGAGGCAAATCATGGCATTTTGCTTTTCCTGTTTGGAAACAGTTACTTTTTTTTTGCTCAGCAACCAGTGGTGCTTCTGTCGACTGTAGCACTTAATAAATATTGCAAGGACATATGTGGATGATTCTCACTTACTCTTTCTTGACAGCAAGGAATTCTATCACAGCATGTTCTCTGTAATGCACGTTACTGACCGACTTCATTGACAGGTGCTACAGCAGTGGTGCTGTCAGAAATCTTTACCACTTCGTACATGAATGCCAGGGACTTAAAATTTGTTTCATCTAAATCTCACATTCCTAGCTTTGGTACTGGCTCCCCCTCACCCAGCATTTGTCATTTTGTCATGAAATGGTGAAAATTTCTTTAAATACTCTTAAGGGAAGCAGGTTACCATTACTGTAAGCTCCAAAAGCACTGCATTACTGTCACTATTTTTTCCTCAGAAATGATCATACTCTGGGTCAGGACCAACATTTCTGAAAGACTCCCTTGCCAAAACAACACTTTGAGTAAAATGCATCTCAAAGAATTATACACTGTTAATATGGCTCATTTACAGGGGCCAGAAAAAATGTGCAATACGTGCAGGAAAAAAATGCATAGGAAAATGATGGATAGAAGTTTCACTGCACTGTAGCACATTTCAGACATGGTGACAATATACTGATTGTCTGGTATGACAATGATGGAGCCACGATCAAAAAGTTAGGTATATTTTTTAACATATAACAGTGGGAGACCTTAAAAAAATCATTAGGTACACAAGACCAGCAATCAGAACCAAATTTAACTCTCTCAACAGATTTTGGTAAAAATGCCAATATCACATTTCACAAAAATCTGTCCAATAGAAGCCATGCAGTTCCATGTGGACAGAAGGACAGATGGACGGCCACACACGGCAGAACTAACAGTTGCTTTTCACAACTCTGTGAATGCACCTAAAATACAAAGAGTAATATAACAAACTTGACTACAACTTACACAAAATAGATAACCTCCACTAAGTACAGGGTTGGGCAATGAAACGGGAAAAAAGTAAGGGGTGGTTGAGTTCGCTGTAGTGGAGCGGGGAGGTGGGGAACTAGCCTCTCCCCTTCTGTAGCTCCTACCATTTAGTAACAATGCAGCAGTGGACGGGTGTGGAGTGTGCTTTCACCGTTAAGGCTTATTATCAAAATGGAGAGAGTTTAATGCGGGCTCGGCGCACGTTCCGCACTCAGTTCAATGTTCCGCGTAACCGACTGGTTCCATCAAACCATGCGATAAACACATGGGTAGCCAACTTTGAGATGAGTGGATCAACATCTAAAAAAAGAGGTGGCAGTCAAAAAACTGTGCGAACTCCAGAGAACATTGAGAGGGTTAGAGAGGCGTTTGAGAGAAGTCCGCGTCGATCTGCCGTGCGACACG
>Ga0268261_10001046_pt1 | contig 18621 bp, 17 predicted proteins | sample TergutNc150P1_FD_190353 | JGI IMG/M metagenome (GOLD analysis project Ga0268261, IMG submission 190353) | Nasutitermes corniger P1 segment gut microbial community from laboratory colony in Florida, USA - Nc150 P1 (SPAdes) (version 2) | ecosystem: Host-associated > Arthropoda: Insects >...
CTCAGCACGATACTGAGAAAAAAAATAATATTTTTATTATTTATTTGAAAACGTCTGTAAAATGTAACAAGACGGTGACAACTTTACACATTACAGAATAATGTTTTGATGAAGGATAAACTCTGCATATATATATATAATATAATCTGCTTTACACAACACAAGTAAAGAAAGAAATACAAAAGAAACAGGGATCAGATAGTGTAGGTCTCATAGGAAAGAGCTATAATATTCAACATCTTCTGCTCCCACAGGCATTTCAAAATAATACATTTCACATACTGGGCTGCTTCTCACCAGATCTGTCAAATTTACATCTCCAAATACTAAAACGAATGTTCTTTCAACACTTATAAGGAATATTTATCTTTTGTACACACTAAAATCTCTTTTGTTATTAAGAAAAAATCTGATGCCACTGCTGAATTTCACACACACTCACTCACTCATATTCATTCACACCTGTTTCCACTTTGCCACTCTTGTAATTCGGGGTTACTAGCATCACCTTGCTGTATGCAGGAAACACTGACCACTTTTGCACTGCAATCATGGTACACATCTTGCCTATACTGTTGCTGAAAGAAAGGATTTACATAGGTGGGAGATGAATCCTACTTACAAAGCTACATTAACAAAACTTAATAATTCTTGATACTCAAAAAGGAAACAACAACCCTCAAAAGGTGTCTATGAAAGTTTCCTCTGCCACCTACGAAAAGGAGCCCTTATGCGCACAGTGAACACTGGACTGCAGTTCATGGTGCCAATTTCACAGTCATTTATATTTAAGATGTCACTTTGCTCTGTGCTTGCTGCTCCATCTTGTCGATTTCGGCCCATGACGTTCGAACAGACTGAAACAGCTGTAAAATAAAATGTCGTCACTAATGTGCCTTTCAAAATACTTTAATGTTTAAAGCCTTCTTAGGTTCACTTCTGCTTGAATTTTTACTCTGTAACCAGTCTTAATTACTGCCTAACACATGACAAGTTGCATTATGTACTTAAAAGCAGATTTCTATTAACTCCATGGTGCACAGTCCTCCTAGGAATGCTAACAGGTGCTCAGTTAGTCAGCTAGCGAGTGCCGTTTATAAAGCCTGAAGGCACACAGCATCACACAATAACTCTCTCAGATACACTTTTGATATTACCCTGTACCTCCGACCAACGTTTTATATGAACTTTTCATCTCATCTGTGCTGCAAGTCCAGTACATTTCATCCAACAAGTCCTATATCATATGTTAGACGCTTCTCACAGCATGGGTTGTCAGAAACCCCCCACCCTACCCAAAGTGCAATTCCTCAGATGGACTGAAAAACAAGTTATACTCTACTTTCCATCTAATTTTAAGAATACTGATGATGATGTGAATGAACCAAGGCCATTAGAGTGCTATGCAAGTGGTTCATATATTAGCACACAAGCCTAGAATTCATTCAGGTGGTCCTAAGCTCACTTACTCTAAACTACCAGTACTCTTGACTTCTCAGTACCTATTAGTTTTAAAATAAAAAATTATCATTAAGATGAAACCTGGGTCACTCTGCACATTAGGCTAGTGTTACTGTACTAATTACTATTCTATTCTAGCCCTCAGTGTGTTTTCAGTTCTATTCAAACTGCTGCCATTAATCTAAAAACCTGTCCAAGATATACCGGTACAAAACAAAATGCAACTCAGGGCCACAGTCTTCATATGATACAGAATGTACAAACCTGATTGAGCCAGGCTTCATCAGCCAACAGCTCATTGAGTATAATGGTAGTGTCCTTGTAGGGATCACTGGAACGCTTTTCTGCAACACGCTTGGCACATTCTATGTACATTAAGTATTTCTGGTGGGCTACCTTGTTGTAGAGCTCTACTCGTCCCACGCAAACGCTGCACAGCAGGAAGTCCTGAAACGTCACACTACATTAATGCGCCATATCACTCACAAGCAGACGGAACAGAGAAAGCAAGTAACAGAGCAAGATAAAGGCAAAACTGGAGACAAGGAGACATAACGCCCATATCAAATGACTAATACTACATTTAACAGAATTTCATCATATGTGACAAATTCTATCAACCAAAGAAGGGCACAAAACTTTCCATTTTCAACAGAATCTACATTAATGTTTTAGGTTTTCTGCATTTAAAAACAATATTAGTGACATACATACAATGAAGAAAGAGAATGATAAATGCAGGAAAACAATGGCTGCAGGAAAGTACTAAAATGTGCCAGAAACACAACTAAAAAAAATCCACTTAGGCCTGCAAAATAATAAATAAGTTGGTCTGTGTTAACACTAGCAAACAAATTACTTTTTTCCCACAGGAATCTGTAACTGACAACTGGTTAGTTTAAGTCTTATGGTTCAGACAACAGGACCACCTTCAAGTTCGAAATGTTCTCCTCATCATGCTCACCAGCGCTGTATGCAGAAGTGATGAATGATGATGGCCAGGATGCAGCTTTACACCATACAGAAAATAAACCTAATCTTTGAAGAGAGTAAAACTAAAGCTGAAGCACAGAAGTAAAACTAAAGGCAGTGCTGAAGTGTAAGTTCAAATTCTTGGATTTGGCACGTATGTTTTGGAATCCTTACACATATCTGCCAAATGGATAATTAAAATGTGAATGTTCAGACTATACTGAATCAGTTTACATGTTGAAGTGTCACTTAAGATTTCAAAATGTGTTTGATTTATAATCATAGTGTTGGAATACATGACACACATGTAGGATTGTACTGTGGTCAACACAGCACTTGTGCTTCAGGTCCTGCTGCCAACTGCACAACTTCTATCCCGTTATTTTTGTTCCACTAAATACTTAACAAGCTGCATTACAGACGCCCACACCTCTTTGTCTAAAGTGTCCATTGTCACAACCTCCCTCTGCACATCTGTTCGAAGGATAGACCACTAACTATTAACAAACATGACACATCACGTGTTCTAAAGCCTAAGAGAAAAACTTTGTGATTTGAAGCAAAATGTACCAGCACTTACTACTTCACTGGTAGATAACAAGAGTTACTTATGTGCTTCAACAGGCAGCGCATGTTTTCAGAGCCAGGAAACATCTCGCTGAACTGGTATATTACCAAAAAGGATCTATTTAGCCATGTTACCTGCAGTGTACTCCAGAATAAAACCACAACAAACATTGTGTGGATTGCATGGATGACCTCAACTACAGTGTGGTAGCAGAATATTCAAATTCTTAGGCTGGACCAAACTACTGGCAGCAAACTGCTGTGCAGTAAGACACATTTCAGATCAAGATTCTTACAAAATACTTCACGCCCTTGTTTTGCTCAAAGATTAGTACTTGGAATTAAGAAATTACAATAAATCTCTCCAAATGGTGTTGTGTCATTTCCTGTCTCCTATCTCTACTTTGTCTGCACATTCAAAGAGCAATGAAGGTAAATAAAAAAGAATAAAGGAAAATACAGTACTACTCTGAATGAACTTGCAATGCATACAACATGTGATACAACCCTCAATAAATTGGCACCCCTTTAAGGAATCATAATGTTGTCAAGCACTGCAAGAAACTCACTCACCTTCTGACTGGCAACTTTTGGGTCAGGTTGACAACCCTCAAGGGTGGTGGAATTGTACGGTTGGCCATACATCTGGACTCGAACAGAAACCTGTGACTTGTCACATGCAGCACAGAGTTTCTCCCGCTTCTCATCTGCAGGCAAGTCAGAGATGACATTGAAGCACGGCCAGGTCCCAACACTCGTCTGTAGGCCCGCCTTCCACTGAGCCACCCCTAGTAACCGTCGCTTTCTTTCCTCAGTGACATCATCCACTGTCTTCACATTTGATAGGAAATAGTCATCTGCCAACATTACAAAGAAAGTTATAAAGAATGTGCCAGCAAACACATTCAAATAATTATGGTTAAGATGGTAATACACAGTACAGAACATAAAATGTATGAAATGGTTTCCGTTGTTGCTGCTGCTGCTGCTCTTATCACTACCACCACAACCACCACCACCACCACCACCACACAGAACTGCTATCATTGCAAAAAAAAATGGACTCAAAAAGCAGGAAAACAAGTTCTGCAGCCAGTACTTTTAGGATAACCAAATAACGGATGCACACACGGGGCAAATGAGAACTGCGAGGGTATGGTTGGTAAAATCAAATGAGAACTGCAAAGGGTATGGTTGGTAAAATCAAATGAAAGACTGTTTCATTGACATACGGATTATATTACAACAGTTTCTACTGGACAAACAGGGTACCACAGTGGTGACTGCATTCAACTGGCTCAGGTATGGTCTGACCAGCATAATCAGATAAACACAATGTTGAATACTTGACTTCAATCATCAAACTATCAACTTTCCACGGCAGACATCACACAATGGAGTTACAAATAAGAAAGTGTGGCATCCATACTTCATCCTACAACAACTCAAACCTACAATAAACACATGAAGGTCAGAAATGCTGACTCAGTTCTGCTTATATCCTTGACTTTAGGTCTTACTCCACAAGAGTGCCAAACATCTTCAGCAAGCTGAAGCTAATGAGACACACACACACACATCAGGCCACTAATTCAGCAACTTTCTCCAAACCACTTAAATAGATACTTCAATTTCAATTCCTCACTGTATTTATTCTATAGAGAGAGACAGAAAAAATAACAGAAATGAAATTAGCAAATCTTTTTGTATCACATAACAACTTTGATAAAGCAGAAACCCATTTCTAGTTTCTACCTTTCAAACAGTATAAATTCACTAGTAATAAAAGGAAACTGCCTAATGTACAAACGAAGGACAAGAAAATGAGTGAAATGGAAAATAACCACAGCCATATGCATCTTTTGTTCTCATGTGCATTTGTTTCATGCTGTACTTGCAACTGCCCAATCAGGGATTTCTGATCTACTGCCGCCGCCACTAACCATGAGCTAGGAATTTGGAGGATAATGTTCCAGGGCTTTTTGTGCTTCAAGTGGTTGTACTGTTGCTGCTACATACAAAGGTGCTGAAAGAGAAGCCGAAAGCTGAACATATCTTGACAATGGTTAAAACTGGAACACTCAACATGACCTCTAACAGCAAGTGCGACATCAAAAAAATACTGGCTATAATAGAAATCAGGAAATAATGAAAACGTAGACATGAATGAGAGTGCATTGGACTGGTCTGTATGTGCGAGGACTAGGAACTTGCAAATTTTATGTTCATGGGCCCGTGCATCATGAATCAATGTCAATAACTATCCAACAAGATGCAACTATATACAGTTTATTATATTTCTGTAAACTGCTCTACATGTTTTGGGTGGTAACTCCACCCATCATCAGGAGCACATATAACTGTAATTACAGCGTCTGGCACTGGTCAAACCGTCTCTGCTACCTTCTGATATCGTGGAGAAGTTCGTGGTTACAGAGAAGGCCACAACAATACGACGTTTCAAGAACAGACACTTAAAGGAACTTACTAACATCTGGAGTCCAACAAAAAAGTGTCAATGACATCTCCACCACAGAGGACAGTCATCATCATCAGATGTGAAAATGAAATAAAGTGGACAATGCACCATATCATTCTGTATACTGATGTATCCTCCATACTGCTTTGCACAACTCACGCTGAAACCATGGACCAAGGCTTCATAAATTGTGTAAAGACGAACTGCTGTAAACTCCTTGGAGATTTCAGTGCTGGCCAGTATGAACCTGCATCTTCCACTATCAAACTACTAGCAAATGCCATTTCTGTACTTTATGTACACATTTCACAGGGAGAGGGAAAGAAAAAAAAAGTTCTCCATTTAGAGTCTGGCAATGTTGCCACAAAACAAAACTGTCTGTCAGTGATTTGAGGGGTGGGGAGAACAAGGATTTTCAATATGCTACATTGGAAGATGCCTGACACATGACGTCCTTGATGTGGATACAACAGCTGCAAATAAAGGTGCCTGCTGGCAAGCCTGTGGTAATGAGCACCTCACTGAAATGCTGTAAATTCACAAAAAATCCCAGACATTTCCTCTAATTAACTTACGACGACAACGACCACCACCACTACCACCACCACAACAGCAATAACAACAGCAGCAGCAGCAGCAACAACACTGCTGCAGTCATCAACATTGGAATTACACGAAATGCCCTTAAGATGACTCTGCAAAAGTCTAAGTCTTGCCATCTTCAGTTTTTTCACTCATTCTTGAACACAAGCCTACATCCCATAAGTAGTGACCTACTGTCCCATATTTTACAGTTTTCATCTTTTGCCAGATCAGCTGTTCCTTCGCACACTGTCCAAGTACTGTATCTTGATTTCACTAACCATACTCCAATTTGACACAGAAATGCCAAGTTCTTCAGCAACCTTTTGCTAGGGAAATTTAAGGCAGTATCCATCTCAATCAAAATATCTGGCTTTTCTTGAATGTACAAAGGCTTATAAGTTATGCTGGTTTTTGAACTAGTAACCATGCTGATCAAATGTTCAATAATCAGTGGCTCTGCAGGAAGAACACTGTGCACACACAAGCAATTTGAAGTGAACACAAAACAGAGACAAATTTGGCACAAAGATTACCTCAAATTACTTAAAATGCAGTGAAACAGGTACAGTCGCAATATACTCCTTTTTCACAAAGATCCCCCATGTGCCATGAAGTTGCATTACAATGCAAGAACAAAGTTTTAGGTTGGAATTCCATTAGTGGTTGACAGTACTAAATACAAAAATGTCTGACAAAGGCATGAAACACCAAGACTATCTGTTACAAACCATGTAACAAGAACTCGTTTCAAACACTAAGAGGCTTACAGGATTCAAAAACATGGTCCACTCACTGACCTACATATAGGATGGGCAACGCACATCACAAGTAAGCTACTCATCAAGCCCTGTGACATGTGGAATTAACTTGTAGAAACAAACATTATGGAGTTTAACCGTAGGCAATCCGTGTCACTTCATCACTCAATGTTTGAAACAAATCCAACAGATGTGGACTTGGGGAAACTATAAGATTTTAAAACAAAAAATAGATGGGGTAAGGTAGGGGTATTGTAGCATAACTTTCTATGTTCCTTAGGTGAGAAATGCCTTAAGAGAAATGTCTATAAAAGGCAAGCCTAAGTTAGCCATATGAGAACATTTTGGTATTAAGTTATTCTAAATTATTAGGTGGGAAAACATCTTAAGGACAGTCAACTTACATGGGATGCACTGTATCTGATACAATCCACACAGCAATAGCATTAACCAACAGTCACACATCTACGTACCAACGCTTTACTACACTGATGGGAAGACTACAGAAAAGAGCATCATGTAATTAAAAAGTGTCATGCATTTAGGTATCATGAATAAATAAATGGGACACATATCTGTATATAACCTCGTGAACTGGATGCACAGTAGGTGCTTGTATTGCATAAAAACCTGCCAAAAACACAAAAAAAATCAAAATTATTCACCTACTTGCCTATGAAGATGGAACAGACAGAGTGTTCTGAAACGTCAGCATATAAAATTCAGATGCCAGGGAAATTACCCAGAAGAAAACAAACAACAAACACAAAAAATCAAAATTATTCACCTACTTGCCTATGAAGATGGGACAGAGTATTCTGAAACGTCGGCATACAAAATTCAGACGCCAGGGAAATTACCCAGAAGAAAACAAACAACAAACACAAAAAATCAAAATTATTCACCTACTTGCCTATGAAGATGGAACAGAGTGTTCCGAAACGTCGGCATATAAAATTCAGACGCCGGGGAATTACCCAGAAGAAAACATACAACAAACACAAAAAATCCTGGTAACTTTGGGTTCCACAGTAGCCAGGATTTGACTTTGGGCTCCAAATCATAACATCACTGACAATATTCAACAATTCCCCATATGTACCTGAATCTTCACTCAATATTCACATTTTACAACAATGTAATATGAACACATGCTACATGATGCTAACTGTACATCACATTCAGTCACTTATCCACATACACCTAAAGTGCAGCAGAGTCCATCTTGAGACATAACGACTGATCATCTGGTCAAGCAACTCCCTTTCTTACCCAAATATTCATTACCCTACCGACAAAAGCTTGCTGCCACTGGCCCCTATCCTCAATCAGTCCACACCATCACATACTAGTTCTTTATGAGCCATTTTCATATCCTATTTCTGTCTTTGCCTACATCTCTCAAAAGTCTCTTCTCTTTGAGTTTTCTGATTAAAGTTTTGCATCCATGTTTCAACTCTCCTTCACATGCTACATACTCTGCCCAATCTCATCCTCCTCCATTTATCGAACCAAAACTACAGCAGAATCCAAGAAGCTAATTCTTACTTGAAATTTTGATGCCATGCTTCTTATGCCTCTGATTTTAACTGTGACAAGATAAGTAATTACCTTGTTCCTGGAATATCTCAGTAAGGAAATTGGAGTCAAGGGCTTGTGAGATGAGCGTCTGGATGTACACTTCAAAGTTGTCCTGGTACTTTGCAGTCTCCTTCATGGACTTGTCAATCAGCTCCCTGCCATGCCAACATCACCAAACACTAAAGGTAACTTAGTGGTCACGACACTCAGTACAGTTCCATATACATCAAAGACAAACCAATAGCAATACTAGTGAGCCACACATCATAAAATGCCATGCTAAATGTCTGTAATCCTCAAAGCTTCCAAGATTGACTGATTTATTAACCCTTTAAATGCCGAGTTAAATCCCACCTGCCATTTGCTGGCATTATTAGGAGCTCACCCTATTCTCCACATTAGCAGGATAAGGGTTAAGCCAGAACATTTTGGCAAAAAACACAGTACAGTGCCAGATGCAATACCTGGCACTTTTGAGATCAAAGGGTTGCTGGACAGTGTAATGTACTGAACCTTAGAAAATTATGTCTACTACATTTCTCAGTGGGGAGACCTGACCATTTAATTTGTCACTTCATAAGCTGTCCTGTTCCCCCCCCCCACATTTTCTATTCCATTACCGTCTATACTTCCATAACATGGCATGAATATTATTTAAAAACATGACAATAATAATTAATGGCAGAAGTCTGAGAATCAATGTTAGTTGTTGCCATCTCATACAACAGTGAAATGTAATAGTCTCTCCAGTGCCAGATAACCAGCCTTTACTGTACTATGTTACATGAAATGAAATAGCTTATACAGTAGCCTCTCTCAAACATGTCTATGAGGGTGCCTCACCATTAGACAGTGATGCAGAGTGATGTGTCATCATTACAAAGATCCCATATTATTTTTTAACACACTTCCAATAATGATATGCCAGTGGGAAAGTCAAACATACTACAACAACAATTCAGCAGGAACTACTGTCCACCACAGCAATGGCCTGCCAGCTGACTTCTTGTGCGGCAACAAGAAAGCTCGGGCCAGCCACGTCACCGATAACAACTAATGGAAAAGTCACAGAAACTTCTGTTTCTTCCTTGTCAGGAAGTGTCTGATAGCTTTAAATGTGACACAGTGAAATACATTTAATTGAGACTGCCACAAAGATGTCACTGAAGACAGACGCCTTCTATTTCTACAGTGTCATGCACCCTTATAAGATAATTTACAGAAGTATACCTAATAACCAAAGAAAGATGCCATAATATCATTGCTCTAAAATTTCATAAAACTATGAAACTTAATATTACGTTATTATTTGCTACCTCCAGCAAGTACCCAATATCTTTATTGTGTTGTCTGCATTCTGTTATATAGAGACAGAAGAGTGTGTGTGTGTGTGTGTGTGTGTGTGTGTGTGTGTGTGTGTGTGTGTGTATATAACTGACTGAACACAATGGGATGGAAACCACTAAATTGCATTCTTTTGTATGCAGACACTGGAAATGGAGTTTCATGAAACAAACCAACAGCCAGGTTTTAAAACAACACCTTAAGCCAAACAGTCAGCCTGCCTTCTGTACACTGCTTACTAAACGGTGCTGTTGGTATCAAGATTCTAATGTTCAACGGCAGCATGACTGATAAAGTGCAAATTGCGTAAAGCATGAACAGAAATGGCTGTGACCTGAGGCAGCCATTATCAAGGCCTTGACCTGGAGGACTGAGCAAAACCACAAGCACCGTTAGTGTACTCGGTGCCTGGACATTATCAAATACAACTCTGCAGCACTGCCATTACACCAAGTTGCTCAGTACAGATCTGATACAGGAATAACAACACATCTGCCTATTTAATAACTTGAAACTTTTTTTTTTGTTACTCTCCACTGTTCCCACGGAACCTGCATAGTGTAACTGGTGTTCGTAGCTGCCCGCGGGCTGAATGACCAAGGAACTGTGCTTCAATGCCTGCATGTGTAAGAGATTTTTCTCTTCTTCAAAGCATTCAAGCCTGCTCTGGGGCCCACCTAGCCACCTATTCCAGGGTACGAGCAATGCTTTTGCTGGGGGGTGAAACTTCAACAGCATGAAAGTGACCACTCACCTCCATCAGGTGCTGAGGTTCAAAATGTGTGGACCGATACCTCCTCTACCCCATAAACTATCACACGACATAGAGGGACAACTTTAACTTTAGTGCCATTCCGTTTCCCCTCCCTTGGCTTGGACTTTTAAATCCTCTTAGCTAACGTTTATTTCTGTGCATAAACTGCAAAAACATCTTGGAACTTATCCATATTTCTGTGCTATTTTGTAGGCTATGTACAACACTTCATGTGTTGCTGTTTCATTCATGGGAAAGCAGTTAGAACTGCTGGCAGACTGTAAGAGCACGCTGCCAAACTGCTCTTCACCTTCTGCCCATTCAGAAGTTGCATCATCACAGATATAACACCGTCAAAAGCTATGGTATAAATATCACCGATTATTAGACCAATAAATGGGGTCAGCCTTACCATAAGATTGTGCGGTAAAGATTTTAATATCCATGTAACAGGAGTAGAAATCATACAAAATTATTACACAGGGATTATCCCACTTCAATAAAAGTGTTCATTCTATATTATTTCATTGAACTGTACTTCTAATGCCATGGCAGGTTGTCTGTGTTATATATGGAAAATATACATATCTAAATGGCAGAACATCCCTTGCCAGTTAACACAAAGGGCCAAGTTGGGTTAAATCATGGTGACTTTGGTACAAATATACAATGTTCAGAGAACATCAATTCTTCAGCAGAACTGTATAGGGCACTTCGATCAGCTATTCTGGCTGCTATTTTGAGGGCCACCCCTACTCTACCTTTATTGCCATTTTTCTCAGCTTTCACCTTCAGTAACTTTCCCAAGTTGAATAAGCAACTTCTACCAAAGAAAATGCAGAGGCATCACTTATGCCACCGGGGCCAAATGTCAAATGCAGCTGACGCACAGCGTGCAGCTTAAAGTGCTTCAGTCACATAAAGCCGTTACCAAGAACATGCTTTTGGGCCAGGGTGACTCTCATCTATGTAACACCGTACAGTACAGTCAGATATGCAGCAGGACTGGATGAGAAACACTGATCAACAAGGTGTTAAAACTGCAGCTACATAAACTCTGATTTTACACTTACTGGTCATCCAACGCCATTTCATCCCTCATAAACTCAACAATGGTCTCAAGCCGATTCTGGACTCTGAACTTCACAGGTACCTGCTGATATATATGTCGATTCTGAGGTGTCCAGCCAGAATACTGAAACAGAAACAATCACACACTTATCTTATATGTCTGACATTATTACTACATTACACACACATTCCATTCGAGCAATTGCACTATCTCAGCCCTGTGAATACAGGGGGAAACAAACTTTAAAAAAAAAAAAAAACTTCCAAAATAATGGTTGTTTACAAAACTTCATAATCTCAAAGGATGAAATATGCTAGTGCATGTGCTCTCATATGTTTAATGCACACTCTTTCTTTCCATCCCGCCACACCTTCTATTCCAAACATAATTGCAAGCTCAATTCAAATCTGGCAGTTTCACAATTACTTCCCAATATCACATGAATTTTAAAGCCTAGGGTTAGCTATATACACCACCTTCTGTAACATTTAGGAATTCTACACTCTGCTGCACTTGATTCATGTATAGAGTCCTCCTTCTATAGCAAGCCTGCCACTGTCAGTGCATAAGGTGACAGCTGTGGTGCTCAGGCCAGCAACACAAGAAACACACTGCAATTTGTATAATTCTCACAACAAATTCTGAATATGTCCCTGAACTTCATTTACTGACAGTCTTTATAATGGACTCATGTGTTTTCTATGAGGTACAAACAGAAGTTTTATGTATGATTTACATACTTGTCAGTCTTAAGAGATTACAGCATGTTACGTGTGTTCAGTTTACTGACTACAGAGTTTGGCAGAGCAGGAATATGCTCACACAATATTACTACAAGTTACTAAATATTCCCAATTATTAACAACCTAGTCTACAGAACTGCATCAAGCCATAAGAAACGAGAGCTTATCTTCCAAATACTTGAAAAACAACAAAATGGTTTTTTCATATAAAACTATACTATCATTTTTCAACTTTAATGTACTTAAGTGTTACTGCCACTACCCAAAAATGAGGTTTAACGACTTTATTTCCCAGAATGACTGCACATAAAGCAAGTGAGCCACTAAGCAGCCACATGTTGCTTTTTGGGTGTTGCTAAGGCAAATGAGCAGTAGTAGTGTTTATACAAATGCGCACCTTCATTTCAATGGAAAAATGATTGACAGTAAGCTGCAGGAATGCTTCACATGAAACTACAAAATTTCTCATATAATAATCTAATATGTTCCATACTCCGTGCATTAATTAGATTTGTAAAGTGTACAAACAACTAACAAATGCACTTTAATTTTATGATAATAAAAATACACATAAAATCAAAGTCCATTTGCTGGTTGTTTATACATTTTACAAATATAATAAATATCTAAAACATCTGTACATAATGTAAAACAATTCAACACAATTAAAACTTTTATTCAAAACACAGTAAGGAGCAAAAATATATTTTCACACAGTGTTAATACCTGTAATGTTCATTACACATGTCTGCAGTAAACTGCCAGCAACCCGAGGCATACACAACAACAATGAATACTTGGAAACAATATTAAGTGTAAATAACTCACAGGCAACATCACTTGCCAGTGAAATCTTCATAGTTTGCAGTGTATATAAAAAGTCTGGAGTTCATACACGCAGTACTACCTAAAATGATGCTGGAGTACAACATTTCCCAGTGAAAGACAAGGCAAGTGTATTTTCATGGAATCATAATGAATGTACCAGAAACTGACAGTACTGTCCCAGTACCGAAGGCAGACAGTAGCTTCTCCCACTTTATCTACCTGTATCCAACCTGTAAGATCTGTTACCCCACCTTCAGCACTCATCCAACCAGTAAATATGTAAACTTCCCTACTTTAAATGCACCTTACAAAAAAAATTTAACAGAAACTTCAAAATAGACACTGCACAAACTCTGGTGTCTTCAAAATGGCATACACAGTAGACACAAGAGGGCAGACTGAAACTAAACAGTAAATGACAAACTGTGAGCTTCAGTGCCTCTGCGCATAAGACAATGCGCTTCTGCATGAATATGAGCCACCAGTGGTGCAAAATACACTTTCACAGGTAGGAAATGTCTTGAAAACAAACAAACAAACAAACGAAAGAACAAACAAACGAATGAACAAACAAATGAATGAACAAACAAATGAATGAACAAACAAACAAACAAACAAACAAACAAACAAACAAACAAACAAACAAACAAACAAACTGTAGGGGAACTGATGAAATGGCAACACTTTCAGGATTTTCCATATGATTATGACAGCAGGTGTGTACCATGTAATTCCAAAAGCATGTACTCTGGCAGGTGTGTACCATGTGATTCTGAAAGCATGTAGTCTGGCAGGTGTGTACCTTGTGACTATGACAGCATTAGTCTGGCAGGTGTGTACCATATGACTATGACAGCATGTACTCTGACAGGTGTGTACCATGTGATTATGACAGCGTGATGTCTGACAGGTGTGCACCATATGATTATTACAGCGTGATGTCTGGGAGGTGTGCACCATATGATTATGACAGCACCATACTCTGACAGGGGTGTTATCATTTCAGAGGAATATACTGTCTCCATCTATAAGGGTTCATTTTAGTTTCTAAACATCATGACATATGAAAGACCCCACTCTGCCCCCAGAAAACATACACTAAAATATTACAAATCAATGCAGCCATAATAAAACTGAGAAACAAGATAGACATCATACAGAAATTACAAAATACTTGATCAAAAAGCACCTTGCCAAAAAGAAATGTGCTGGTTCCATTCTTCACCCTTAAGATGGTGGCAGAAGGTTCCTCTGAAAGCCTGGTAATCATCTACCAGACCATACAGTGCAACATCCCAAAATAAACTTCCGTTTTGTACAAGCCTGCATAGCAGAAGTGTCTCCACTTCACACTAAGGAGCTATCCAGTTCAAATCCTAACCATACCAGGTCACCCCGATTTCTTTTGATTTCCTTATCTTTAGAATCTCCAGGCAAATTTGACAACAGTGCCTTAAAATGGATCACAACCAACGCCTTCCAAATCCCAAATGACCATGTCTGACATTCTCCAATACCTGAATTCACTCCACTAATACAATGTGTAACACAGAATATTACATAATCACTGTGCGTGGCCACCAGCCACATTGCCACCTCCAATCAGCCATGACACAAACTTGACAGAACAAGCTGCAACAATTCAAAGTCAAGCTCTGTCTTCCAGATGTCCGTCTCCATCATTAGGAATGCTGCACTGGAGGTCCAACACACCTTCCATGCGTAATATAAATTGTAGATTAGAAAAGGAGCAAACCTTAAGGCATGGCCATAATATCCTAAAGCAGTTAACAAGGGGTGATCACCAACTGAATGTGCCAAATCTGATACTATGACAGTCCACAGGCTGGGTATATACCATAATCTAAGCAATGTGGTGAGACCAGGCATCTTCCACAAACACCTTACTAAATCTGTTCATACCAAACAGCCAACCAAGCACTCTACCTTCAAATTTGGATATTTACAGCACAGTATGCTGAAACTCTGGCTTGGGAAGTAGTTTTTGTATCATATTACATGCCTTCCCACACAGAATGTTGGTAACGTATTTTAGACCACAAAATGCATAACCATCCTGGCAAATCCATTGTTCTCACTCAACCTCAGACACCAGAATTTGATATGAGAAATGTTTTATAAGAATGTGACATAATATCTTCACTTGCAAGAAATCTAGTGACCATATCATACCTTCTACCGACTGTTTAAACCATAGTGACATATCAGATTTGAAGTTACCAAAGAGAGATTTCTAACAGACTACCCAGTACCACATACCACAGGAACGTAATTTTATTTCAATACTTCATAACTTCCACAATTCCTAATTACTTTTAAACCCAATAAGGCATGCCTTCATAATGTAACTCTTACAAAAATATGGTAATTCATCCAGTATGCCTCTGTAATACGTGATGTTTCAGTCTACAATATATCACTATACTTCCCCTTGTCTGCTCTTGAAAATAAATACAATGGTTTTCAGCTCTGCACTTATACACTGCATCAACTGATGATAGTGCACACAACTTACTGGCTCCAGGCAGGAATGCATAAATCACCACTCTGCACTGTGTCCAGTGCCACTCCATAAAAACAACAAAATAATTTTGTTAGAGTATTTTCAGGTGCAAGGGTCACTGCAGTGCCTGCACTAATGTTTAAACAGCTTCATGGTAATCATGTAAGTGATACTGAGAATACTGTCCCTGTACATGCTACATCGACTATCCCATTTAAATAGATTGAAATTTGAGATATTCAAGTCTTATAAGTATGATGCCATGTCGACAGCTACCGATATTTTGGAGAGGCTTGCTGCTCCCAACTTCAGTGTCAACACAGTCCAAGACATGTAGCCACACCAGAAAAATAATACATTATATATGACTCAGTTGCACTCTCATGCAAAATTATTTTTGTAGCAACTGTTGTCAACATTTGGTAATGAATCACACCATCATTTCCTGTGTTAAAATTCAACAGTGGATACATTGCATAAGCATCAGTCAGGATATACCAAATTACTTGCAAATTCTGGACCCTGGCAAGCTCAACTACACAACACTTGTCAAAGGTAAGAACTGTGTATGATACTATGTTTCTCTACACTGCATCATTCAGGAGAAAAACTTTTTTTTTGGCTTTCCCTCAGCATTCGGCAAGTCAAGCACCGTGCCGCAAAAGGATGAAACTTCATATTTCAACTTTCCCATAAAAACTGTGATGAACAAGGACACAGCTATACTTCTTGAAGGAGGAACTTGCAAAGCTTTCCAAAATTCATCGCACACATTTCACCACTCTGCATCGCATATCTCTCTGCCAAAGTGCCTGATTCAGGCAAACATGTGCCCAAGTCAGAAATAAGTGTTACCCTCCTCAGTAATTTCAACACTCTACAAAGTAGTTTAATTTTAGCCATCAAACAGAATAAAAACTGCTAATATGTATTTACAACAATATCGCAACAACAAATGCACATCACCACACTCTCTGTCGCAGCAGTTAACTAAATCCATGTGTTGAATTTTAGATAAACAGTAAAACCCAATCCATACCTTCCCTCCAGCCTCATGGTGCATTTAAATACCTTTCCATAAACTCACTGTTTAAACTAAGCGAGCAATTTAAAAAATTTGTGATCTGTTTTTCAAATGCATGGCTGGCTGTTATCTTCAAACTGTGTCTTATCATTATAACTGACATTTGCCACAAACTTCATGCTAACAATTACACAATTTCCTGCACCTTCACTACTTTTATGCTCTTTTATAAAGAGGCTCCAATATCCAGTTACAAGATACCTTCCTTGTAATTCATTCTCATTACTCCTGACTGCAAAATTAAAAACTAATTGTATTCAGGAAGTACGAAGCTCAAAGTGACGAGGAGGCAAGCTGTACAAAATTAAATTAGTGACCTGACATCAGAACAAAGCACGTGAATATGTGAAAACTCCTCATGCTCCTAGGTGCATCGGGACCGTGAGGTCCCGAAACTAATCGTAATCAATCAAACTCCTCATGCACAGAAATCATGTAATATTCACGGTTTTTGAAAACGGTGTGGTCCTGTATGTCGTATCTTCAGCATTTATATGCCGACAGAGGGCAATAAACCTTAATGGTCACTACAAGGGCTACACATAATATTATAATGAAACAACACTGTGAAAAAGAAGATCTCAACAGGATAAGGTGAGTCCAGGTGCCACCCACTTCCTCCTATATCCAATACTAGCAGAAACAAACTTCATAACACTTATCAAGGCAGGAAATGTAAGTAATCTTAACACTGTGGCGTGTACGTTGCTGTGGGAAAAACAGTAAATATTACATATTATGAGTGTGTGTTTGCAGCCTTAGGTATCCAGCATACGATGCACATGCGCCATACTGTCATCTGTGGCCTGTCCGATTCTATTGTATTTTTCCACATTACCTCATAAAAGGCACGATAAAAAAAAACTGAAAATAAAATGTGTGTTTTGATTTTCTCTACAACTTTTATCTGAAACATTTTTCATTCTAACAAGAACTGAGCGAGATAATATAATAAAAAATGTACATTGGTCTTCGTGTAAAGTACCGGTTATTCTGGTCCGATTTAATGATACTCGAATTTTCTTGACAGATTTTAAAAAATAATCAAATATCGAACTTCATTAAAATCTGTCCAGTGGGAGGTGAGTTTTTCTATGTGGACACACGAACAGATGGACAGACAGACTTGATGAAGCTAACAGCCGCTATTCCCAATTTTCTGAACGTGCCTAAAACAGTGATATTACATGACAACTGTTTTAAAAATGCCAACAGAACATGGTACTTACAGTGGAAATGTTGCGGTAGAGAGTCTTTCCATTCTGGTCAAATGGTTCATACTTCTGAAGAAGAGTCTTTCCGTCAATACGCCAAATGGGTGGGTACTCTTCTCCTAAGTCACTTTTCATCACAACAAACTCACCACTCTGGAATACCAAATTAAATAACAAAAAATTAATGCCATAATTCATGCAGAGATCAATGCAATTAACAGAGACTCTGCTGTAACATCTTGTAAATAGAACCAACTTGGTGCACAATTTTTCTTAATATATTTATTACTTTTCTGTACACGTTTTGGACAAATATGTGCCCATCATCAGGAGAAAATACCATACCTATGCAACACCTGGTATTTGTCACTCTATATAGATGACTGTCTGGTATGCAGGTCATCTACATACAGTGACAAATACCAATAGGTATAGTACTTTCTCCTGATGATAGTTGCCCAAAATATGTAGAGAAAAGTAATAAATATATTAAGAAAAAATGTGCACCAAGTTGGTTCTATTTACAAGATTATACAAACTCCGTGGCCTTAGTCCGCGAGCGAACTATACCGACAGAGCAGCCGCCGCCGGTCGGCGAAGTTAATGCCAACTTTTGCGGGTAGAGGGGTGTCACGTGGTCAGCGCAACGGGTCCC
>Ga0268261_10001047_pt1 | contig 18616 bp, 10 predicted proteins | sample TergutNc150P1_FD_190353 | JGI IMG/M metagenome (GOLD analysis project Ga0268261, IMG submission 190353) | Nasutitermes corniger P1 segment gut microbial community from laboratory colony in Florida, USA - Nc150 P1 (SPAdes) (version 2) | ecosystem: Host-associated > Arthropoda: Insects >...
CCTTTCCGTAAATGTTTCAAATCGTGCAGCCCAATGTCAGATCTCGTGACCCGCTACGGCCCGCAAGCAACAACGAGATTCACATGCCTAGTTTTAGTCCCATTCGAACACAAACCCTCTAAATCAGAATGTCGGTAAACAAAGAAAATAAAATTACGGAAAAATAACAGAAATATCTGCGTCACTCGCATTTCTAACCCTGCCAATGGAGCAAAGATAATTTTCGAAACATATAATTAAATAATGGATGTGTTACTGCATAATTTGAGTTTTTCTGAGTACAAAACATATTAAAAAAAAAAATTATATGCTGACACTGGGACTCGAACCAATATAGTTTATTTCCGAGGAATATTGCCAGAACGCGTTAACGCGCTCAGCTACCTCCGGGTGCGGTGAAGAACTACCCTTTCGTAGCATCCATCCGTGGAAGCTAGGCTACAAGCCACACGCCTCGGAAAATTAATGACCTTTAATTTATATTATAACTTCAAATTAAGCGAATGTATTGGTGTCTTTAGTTAATATATACATGGCGTGATTGATTGTAATGAATGGGAGACAGAGAATCATCACGAATGCACAAATATGGGGAAAGTAAAACGACTCGAATTATGATGGCAACTGTACCTCACGTGACTGCCTGAGCGGGACGTACGAAATATCAGGCCCCTTGATTTTTGTTGAACAGAGTGTACCTATATGGTGAAAAGTCCAGGTTACCCGAACATCCCCCATACAACAGTGCAACACGTGATGTCTTTCAGCAGAGTGCATGAAAGTCAACTTGCAAGCAGAATTTACCTCAAACAACAGCTTGGTGTGTTGTCCCTAACCATTTACTTTTGAAATCTCACAAGCAGCAATGAATGCAAGTGTCAAAACCAAATGACAAATGCATAACATGTGAGCTTTCCTGTGAGTTTAAAGAGAAACTGAAAGAGGCTGGTTTAGCAGCATGGCTTGTTTTCAGTGACAAGGCCCATTTCACTTGACAATAAAAGTCAACTGTCAAAACATATGTGTCAGGTTCCCAAAATTCTCACAAGTTATGGAGCAGGAGCAAAACTTCCCAAAAGTACTTGTAAATCCTTTTTGTGCCATTTCACACCGCAGAACTTAAAAGCCTTTCTCTTCTGCAGAAATATTAATCAATGGAAACATCTGACTGGAATGCTAATTTAATTAAATGACTTATGCCATTTCATCTTGCATCAAAACAGTGTTCCTCCTCACTTTAAACTGGAGGCGTAAAAACATGTCAGTAACATACTGCCACAGTGAGAGATAGAACATGGTGCTGCAGAAGATGACATACAATGCTCATGGCATACCAGGTCACTCAACATAATACTGTGTCATTTCCTTTTGTTATGATGTGTGAAGAATGTTGTGTTTATGTCATCACTTCCAGCAAACATTCCTGAACTGTGATGCAAGACCAATAAAATACTGATATCAGTTACTAGGGACATACTGGCAAAGGTCTGGGAAGAAACGGAATACCAAACTGAAGGAAGCCTGTAGTTCATGCAGCTCATATTAAGTGCCCCTGCTCAGTAACTGCTCAAAGAAATGATATGAAATTCTCTATCTGTGCATGTTCCATCCCTGTAATATGTGGCAATTTTAATCTCCCTGAATTTTTGAAGTGTTTCCTTCTTCTGAATTGTCCTGTAGAATGATAAAAACTTGTTACTGACCACACAAGAATTCCATCTGTTACGAAGCTGTGTGTAGGTGAGTGGAATTCAGACCAAGAGCAACAGGAAATGCAGGGGGTTAGATGGTGCTGGGAGGCGGAAATATGGCTCAAGGGATCTGAAAATAGTATATAACAAAATAAATCAAAATCCACTTTTCTATAATTCACAAATAGAGACATTTCAGATTTATAACACAAAACAGAATAGAAGACAAATTTCATCAACTACAGTACCTGATAGTTGTACTTAACAACTGCAGTCCCAATGGCTTCTGCAGGGTCTGCAGGCACTCGGTGCCCTATTGTTGGAGACTCAACTGCTCTGGAAGGAGAGTTGCTAGAAGGGAGTGTTTTTGACCCAGAACCCTTCTTCACTTTCTTCTTGATACTGCCAACACATGATTAACATAATTATGTTGTGGTTACCAATATACCAATTCCGGCCACAACTTCAGTACTAGCCTACTCTCCTTAAACCTATGTGGTATGTCTAGTCAACCAGTTTCAGTTACATGGGTCACAGGCATTCATATGCAAGATAATCTCTCAGCTTCTGTCAACACTAAGTGAGAAAAATCTCCACCCTCTCTCAGGCATCCATGTCATGGCAGCATAAACATTACATTCTGTACAGAAAAAATGACATTACCAAAATATAGGTTGCACTAATTCAGTTCCGGTTTGATGTGCTGACATTTACAAATGACAACTACAATTATCAGTCTTAAACCAATTAACCAATCCAACTATGCAACCACAATCAGGACAGATGACTCCTTGCCTGCGGCTGCAACTTGGTTGCACGTCAAATTGATATGGTTTATGGTAAAGATCCCACTCATCCTGGTTTTCCCAGGGTTTTTCCATGTCAGATAAATACAATATTTTTGGAAATACATATGAACATTTTGCCTTCCCATGGTGGGAGGAAACACCTATAGGAGTAACACATCTGTCAGTCAGTCACTAGCAGGAAGGAACAGGAAAGGGGGAAGAAAGATGCCTACTTTGATGTTCATAAAGCCTGGACTGAGACTGTGACGGATGAGGAATGGATGTGTCAAGAAGGATCAGCAAGTGAAATGAGTGAGTCTGAGTAGTATTCTTCTTAGCATTTTTTTAAATTTTGTATTCGTCATAATTTTGTGCCTGCTTTATCCCAGTGTAATACCGTTAACAAATGAATGTGCTTTTTTAATTGTGTGACAGGTTAAAAATTTTGTGTGATTTCAGGCTTCTGCCATGATGTAATTAAAAACTGCACTCTTCTGTGGTATTATGCAGTGAGTAGTGGTAATTCCTGACTGACATTTCAAGACAACTTAATGGTCCCATCTTCAAGGGTCAAGAACACAGTATTTGCATTCTTGACCCTTGAATATTGGACTGACAGGTTGTCCTGAAATGTCAGTAAGGAATTTCCACTACTCACTGCATAGTAGCCCAGAAGAGCACAGTTCTCAGGCCAAAAATTCTGGATTCTACCAAAGCCCCCCCCCCCCCCCAGCAGCCACCTAAATGTTATGAAGAGTTCAAGTTTTGGTTTCTTAAAAACTGGGATCCATGTGGTTTAAGTGCAACCTTTTCAGGCCTTCTCTGTCTCCAATAAAATTCTGCGGGTTTATTGGGTTTTATTTAGAAATTACACATACAAAATCTTACCTTCCTGTGCCAATGAACTGCAATGATACAACATTTTGACATTTTCGGTTTTCCTTATAGTTTATGTTATTCCAATTTACTACAGTGCTTACAACTGTGGTCATAATTGACATTTTTCACACATTTTTTAAAATCAACCCACTCATTCAAGGCCATGGTCCCCAACTCTGCAATTTTGCATACTATATTAGGCATTCCATTTAATACACTTTGAAAGAAAAGAAAAAAAAAAAAAAGAGCTGAATTTAAAAAAAATTAATTACTTTGCCCACCTACAAAGCTTTGAAATAATCTGTTTAAACACACCCCACTTCCCAATTAATTTATTTTCATTATTATATTCCATTTCTTCAAAATAACCATTATAGGAACATGTTAACACATTTTAATAGCCTGTACATAAACGTGTTTCCTATGTCACATAATTTCTTACTCTGTCAACACAGCTTTTCCACTTCACAACAGTGGTGGGTCAGAGGCTAAGAATAACATATAGACATTAAAAACTCTCATTCACTTACCATTCTTATGCTCTTTTTCCTTAACACTAACCAGCTGTCAGTGGAAGCCAAACTGATATTATCATCAATACTTGGACACATTAGGCAAAGGACAATCCCCACTACCTGACATGGCCTTATAGGTAACATACTTGTTCTTATCTATTATTGTGCAAGTGGGATTTATGACAGCAATACCCTGAAAGTTTACTGGTCCACACTATAACAGTCTTTATGCCATTTTATGGAAATATAATGAAACAAGACAGGCTCTTCCATATACTGAGAGAGTGCAGTGTTGATTTGACATGAAATGACTGCTGCAATAAAACCACACCTCTTTAATGTGGACCCACACAGATATCATACATCATGAGAATTTGTGCAATATTTAGTAAATGATACTAAAACAACATTAAGTGACCTACGCTGCCACAAAATTCAGGTCTGTCTGAAAAATATGAAAATATGTCAACACCGAAGAACAACCATTTCTTCGAATATTGCCCACACAGATGACATTTAGGTAAATATTACTTCCAAGTTACTTGATAAGGTACCTGTCAAACAGAGAGGGCTTTTCCTTCTTGACATAGTTGCTGGGCACATAGCCTGCCTGGTTGCGAGCATTCTGAACACGCCACCAATGTTTTGAGTCATCCAGCAAAAGGTAGCGTTCATTCTTACGCAGATCCAGTTCCTGGGCACCCTGAGCTGAATAGTCATATTTGGCAACCACATAACACACGTCTTCTTGGCTGGTTTTGCCTGCCAACAAGACAGCACTGAAGAATGAGTTATGCCATTACCCACATGACTTGCACACAAATGAAATGTCTGTGCTCTAACTACACCACAGATACAGCAAAGGTAAAACATACAGAATTACACTTCATGACAAATACAGAATTCAAGAAGTTACTTCTCATGATGATGATGAAAATGATGAAAGTTGTAAAGCACCTAAGCACAATACCACTAAATCCTGTAGGGTACATGTGGGTACAGCTCCAGTCATTCATCCTTAGCACTTAATTCATTCGTATTTCAACCACTTTACTCATACAAAAAACACCCCCCATTTCTATTTGAACAGGAGGCTGCACAAGTCCAAGAATCTAGCTGGATAGGGAGATGAAGGGAAAAGTCTGTGTCCCAACCTGTATCCATAACACAAAGAGCACAGTACACTATTACAAATAAACTTCCAATTCAGACATACACATTCTGAGGTTCTCATAGCAGTGAACATTAAGATTATGGTCTTGTTACATACTACATGGTGTAGTCTGGTCGACAAATAAGAATATGGCATCACATCCTAAACGATTCTGTAATAAACAGCATATTCAAGGTCATATAACTACAGGCTCCATATAAGGTACCATGATGTCTCTGACAATGCAGAAACTACTACACCCCTTTGGACTGTACTGTCACAATATGCAAATATGTTAAAAGCAACGACAATAATAAGAATAAATCAGAAAATACATACAACACATAAAACTTCTGAGCTGCAGCACTACAGCGAAAACCAAATGCAAGCAATGTGATCAATATTTTACACTTTCAAGCACTTCAATGCTGTGTAGAAAATCAATATCTATGACAGCTACTGTACTCATTTTAAACCTTCTGGATAACTTAAATCGTAACTTTTCTTATTATTATTAGTCTGACCGGCATCTCCATCCTTTACTGCTACATTCATTCAATTATTCAACCAGAAAAATGTCTTAAAACAAAAGTGGGCTTAGCAAGCCATACCATGCCGCGTTGCTGCCATGTGGTGCAGTGGAGGGCGAATGTTGCTCTTGGATTTCCAACTTCCTGGGTCTCGAAGGGATCTCGCTTCCAACATTTCTCCCATGCCCTGTGTGTGCTAGGGCAAGCAGAAGTCACCTGACACTGTCCATCGCAATCAAAACTACAAACAAACAACACCAACATGCTGCTAGTGGTCACAGCAGAAACACTGTGGCATGCTATGGGACTAAATAGCAAGCTCAAGCTCTGCCTTTACCCAGAGACTTAAAAAAATTGTGAGTGTGTGATGACAATAAAACATGGGTGTCCAATATATGCTAGAAGACTTAAACTTCCCTTCCATTTAAAAAAATGCCTGATGACAGGCAAAATATCCTTCACACAAACTTTAGTTCAATCAGGTTACACATCTATAAATTTGGTTATCACTTACATACGTAAAAAGGTATCACAGGAATGCAGGAAAATTAGGTATCTGCTCAATTTTTATGATGTGTATTGAGCATTCCAGCATCAGCAGTCATTCGTGACTCATATCAGGACCTTTTAACTGAAACTACATGCCAGCACTACCAGACACAACCAATCTAATAAGGCTTATAAAACATTTTACTATGCTAAATTTAGCTGGAAACTACAGTGTGAGGCAAGGGGAGTTTCTGCTGTGCCAGCATAAAGAAAACACACACACTAAACACATACATGTCACATGCAGGGAACTCACCTCTCTTCTCTCCATAGCACCAGTGTCTGATAACAAGTGTTCTATCTTTTCTCATTTCATCATACATCTGTCCATATGTCTACAACTACCCACAGGAAAGGTGTGTCAGGTGCAGAGAATTGGGGAACTGAAGGATGTCTAAAGTTGTGGATTTCCAAAAACTAGCATACGACTGGAGAAATCAAAAGTTTTTCACGAAATGAACAAACAACAAATAAAAGCCACAAATATGCCACACCCATAAAAATTCAATTCTGTGTGTTGAAAGAGGCACCACATCCCAGTCACAAAAGGGAAACACAGACATGGTGCACAGTACACCGGAGGAATTTGTTTACATTTGGTTCCAATGAGACAATTCCAGCTTTCAGGATACATACCAGAAGAAATAAAAACTCTTTTTTACATTGGTAATGTCTGTTAGTTATTTAAAAATAATGCAACAACTTGTATTGCATGGTGCCAGAAAATCAAATTTTTTAATGGTAAGTCTCAGCAGACCTGGAAGCTGATAGCCTGGCAATGATATCAATGGGCCGCAGACAGTCAAAGAGAAACCTGCATTACACTAATCAAATTTCAATGTGGAAGGACAAGTTTCTCCACTTTCACAGAAACCATCTTAGTTTCCAAAAAGCAGTACAAATAAATATACAAAGAAATTTGATATCTGTTCAATTTCACAAGCAATCTTCTTCAGATAAATGATGGGAAGCATAAATACCATACACACAATTTGTTCTTTCTGCAAATTATTTTTTTATAAATTAACAACTATTTTGGATGCTAAAGTAATGACCTACACAGTCCATATCAACATTAGGAATGTTAAGGGCATGATAAAGAAAAATCTGATATTTTCATTACATATAATTTTTTCCACCTCAACACACAATGCAATTACATCCGCTATTACTTCTCTGAGTTTCAAAATACACATGTAGAAATGTATCAACTTCCATACAATAAATAAAGGTACAAATGCAACACTGTCCTTGAGCTTAAGCACCAGACCATGAATAGGCATGGGAAGTGGAGGTAAGGCTCCAGCCATTCTAAAACTCAGGCCTAAACAGAGGTGTGTGGTCAGCTTTGTGGTCCAGCTATGCTCTAAGTCGGTGAAAAGGACTCTGCTACCTACCAAATAATATCATGGGTGGGCCCCAGAGTTGAACTTGATTCAATTATGACAAGAAAAATCCCGGCCCTCAAGATGAATCAAACCCTGGTCAATGTGACCACAGCCAATCATTTAACTTGCTGTCCCAGGTCTTATACTTCTATAATACAACCACAGTAAAATGTAAACCTTCCATTTTCACCCACTTTTTTTTTATTTTGCAGTCAGTATCATTTCCCTAAATTTTGGGTGCAAGGTGAACAAGCCCTGGTGTAATGTTTCAGCTCCTGGAATTGAAATTTCAAAAGAAAGAACCTACACTTAACATTATCTTCTATAGCACATTTAGGTAACATCTTCTGAGGTGGAAAAAAAGCATAGTGTCAATTACGATTCCAGTCAAGCATATTTTTCGGTTCGCCGTTCTCGTTGCTTCCTGCATGCTAAGTTCATGCGACTTCCATCCCACAATATTAAAAATTTGGTGCTACTAGTAAATTTGAAAATCATAACCTCTAGATACAAATGAGAAAATTGATTGATAAAGAAACAAACAATACTGTACGTGTACTTCAAGTAAATAAATACTACCAAGAAAAGCAAACACATCATATTAAACAGCCTTTACATTTTGCAACATAAATATGCCAAATTAATAATGGATATATCTTCCATTCCCTCGGCATTTTCTTTTTTTGCAAAATGGCAAAATTCTAATAAACTAAAAATCTGATAGTCAATATTTAGATACCAATAAGAACATACAGCAAGTTAAGCATTCAATGACATTATTACGCGCATAAACCAATAATCTTACCAATTTTCAGGCTTGACATATTCCCTGGCGAGTCATAGATATAGGCCTCCTTCCAAACAACCTCTCCCACCCTCGCCAGCACAGATAATAAATCGCCAGGGAATGCCCAACGCCATAGATACTCCGTGCCACAGATAATCTTGTGCTACGGACTTCGAGTTCTCAAATTCACAAGATAAGTGATTTGCATCCTACATAACATACTGTTAAACAGTCTTACAGAGACGATATGTAAGGACTAAATTTATTGCTATAACGTCTTACTTTTCTTTCAACAACGTCAAATAATTTAAAACGCAACAGACTGAATGTCCTTATCATTTCGGTGCTTAACTCAGAAAATTAAATTGTGACCTCCACATCCCCTTAAATGTGGAACTAAATAGGACTAAGCGTCGCAGTGTGTCAGTGTAGACAATGTTATAAACAATCAATAAATAAGTGCTACGATCTCTTGATGTATATGGAACTAAAGGTATGGTGCACACAAATTTGTATCGCTGGTATTCAATTAAGTCTGTGAAATAATCTTTATAAAATGCCATTTCCTCGCTGTCATCCTTACACGAACTCGTAGCGAGTATAGGATTTTCTGTGTTTTCCTGAATGTGACGGTTTGTCGTTCAGTGAGCGGTATACGACGTTAGGAAGCTCCTCGAAACGTTGTGAACCCTTTATCTACATCCCCGGCAACTCAAATGTGGGGACCTCAAACCACGGATATGTTGAAGGGACGAACACTTTGTGATTGCGGCCAATTAAGAATAGTTTGTTCCGTGTCATTTATCATAGTTCGGTGATTACGATTTTGAGGACCAGAGACATGAACACTACAAATATTAAAGTTAATAGGGATTAACCTGCCGAATGCCGATAATTTTGTTGCTATATAGCGCATAGACAACAGTTGTATCAGCACCATGGGTTACAGTTAGCAGATTCACGAGCGGTCACGAGAGCTACTGCAGCGCTGTTTTGACAACGGGATTTGCTAGAATTATAACGCCATTGATTTGTGTAGTACGACGAATTTGAGGCGTATTTGTGAAGATCGTTAAAATGACAGTTATAACGAAGCCTATTAGTGGCAAGAAACAAGATAAATTAGATGTACCACTCGTCGAAAATGAACAAGTCGAACACATGGTAAGTGTGCAGCAGGCTTTAAATCGGAAAAACTCGTTGACGGGAACACCCGTCTTTGTGGTGATTTTGTTATGGACGAAGTTGTATCATCAGTGTTCGGTTTCTTCCCTAAAAATGCGGATCCCTGGACCAAAGGAAGGAATATTTTGTACCATAACTTAAAATACAAAATATCCGAATTGTTGGACGTGCTGTATAGTGTTACATGATCCTCCCGACACTTTGTACATGTTTTGATATCAAGGAAGTATGTATGACGTCGCTTAGTGTGGTAGATAACAGTGCGGATGGGGGAGGACGGGCTGTATTGGATTGCAGGTTGTTACATTCCAGAAGGTCGCAGTGGCAATGGTCATTGCCATGAGAGAACTTAAAATTTGTTGACAAATCAACATGCAACAAAAACTTTTAGGAGTAGAGTATGTTGTTTTTGTATTTTCGTGTGCAAGAATGTTGTACACAGCGCCGTAATGTTGAAAGCCAATACTTTCGAGTTTGGCAGGCCTAATATAAGGAAATCAGTGTATGTCAGACATGATTTCTAAACGTTTAATGTGAATCTTATTCAGTGTATCACCTTGTACGAAAAGTAATACGTATGCAAAAATACCAGCACAGTTTTGATTGCTATTAATTCGCCAACATGTTCCAATCAATAAACATAATTGGGAGATATTTTAAAGGTTAATGAATGGTATTGCAGAGGCTTATGTAATAATGTGCTTTGAATAATACATAATTATAAAGGAATTATTTTGTATACTTTTTTTTTGATAATGTCTTTTTTTTTTTTTAAATGTGCATATTTTTTATTTATTTTGGAGATTTAAATGTCACAAGTATTATTATTTCAATGTCTTGCTTTTAGAAATGCCAGTTAGTAATTCCTTGTGTAATCCTAATTTAATAATTCCTCTGTGATTACAGCAATACTATAAAACTAATCATTGCACATATTGATAAGGTTTTATTTATTTTTTTATTTTTTTTTTCAGTTTGTGAATCATTGTATATTGTGATTTTTATGATGTTTTATGTAGTCATGATGCTGCTGATGGATTTGATTAGTTGTGCTTTTAATCATGTGCAAAGGTGTAGTGTGTCTTTTGCACATTTTACATTCTTAAGAACAGAAAGTTCAAATAGTACTTCTGACAACATTTTAATCCATAGATTATATAAAAATGTATATAAATTTAGACGGTAGAGAACACGCGATCTTAAAGTAGTATATAGGCAGTTTATATATTTTTTATGAAATATATGCACAGAATAGGTAAACCTTTGCAATACCACATGTTGACTCATTAAACATCAACCCTCTGTTCATTGGGTACTATGGGTCTTTGCTGGGGGTAAAGTGGCTGTAGCTTGAAGTGAACTACCCACCTCCACCAACATTTTCTGCTGAAATCTTTGCAATGTATTATTAGTTAATCATCATCATCTTTGCTTTTTTAATACCTTAGTGTATGGCTAGGCCAGCAGGACCATGAAACTCTGCATATCCTGACCTGGAAACTTGCAAAATTAAAAAGTATAAGAAAGGCTTGTCTAGCATTTGTCACCATGACGTATCAAACAGTATGAATAGAGATTGTCGCATATCTCAAACTAAATGAATATTGCAAAAACAGACTGCACTAGGAGTAGATTTCCATCAACATATGTGACAGTATTCTGCATGGAAATCATCAATTTATTGCCTGATATTGATCAGTCTTTGTTGCTCATTCAAACACATTGCATTCCAATATTTCATATCCATTTGACATATACATAATGGAGCACTGCCTGAATGTATGTACACAAAACTTGATATCATGTTTCAGTACCCCTGCATGTTATTTAATATTTGGAATTTAGGTGGAACTTAATTGTTGTTCGCCCCTCAGTCTTATCTGCAATAATTTTTGAAAGTGCTGCTACACAGCATTGTGATGGATTTTATAAGGTCATATTCAGTACTTTAGAACATCTGGAGTTAATGAAAGTTAGTGTCAGGTTCCTTTTGGTACTTACCAAACATATCTTTAGTTAATCACCAAGCTGCTGTAGATATTCTGGACCATAATGTTACAAAAATACTGTGCCGATCCAGGGATTAAGTTTTGCTTAGATAAGGGAAAAGCTGTATATGCATATAATAGAGAAATGTAATAATGAAACTTTATATACTTTTTTGTGTTCTGCTTATTTTCAAACACAGTTTTCCAGTGTATATGTTTTTTGAATGTTGTTTGTATCAGATTGTTTATAGACATAATATTGTGAATAATGCAGCAGTAATTTCCAGTATCCCATTTCAATCATTCAAAGTTTTTGTGCATATACTTGTTTGGGAACGTGTATATTCTGTAACTCTGTCAGGTTCCCAAAGAAGTGATCTATTCATTAAATCATCCATTGTGTAGTCTGTACCACTGACTGCATTGTTAGACATATAATGTGGAGCTAAGATAACAGTGTGAGGATCTGTGACCATATGAACGTTTCAGCCCTCTAAGGTGGACCTGGAGGCCTCTGCCCAAGCAGAACCACAGTATTTAATTCTGAAGGCCCGTGCACGTCGAGTCTCCACAGCTACAACTGTTTGTCTTTTCCTTACTGCCTTGTTGGTTATGAGCATTGGCATCATTGGTGGAGTGTATCTGTACCACCAGTTTGCACGATCACAGGTGAGGAGGCATGTGTGCTGATGTAGTTCTGCCACCTCTTTTTTGTAATGTAGCACAGTAATTCTAATGTGTGCGTCACAGAACTCGTCCCAGTCTAGACACTTTTTCATGAGGCCATGATTAAAACTTGGGTAAAACTGCTGGTAAAATGTTACATGCTTATTTTCCACAAGTTTGTGAAGCAGTTTATGTTTTTAGCTCATTGGCTGTACTTCTCAAAAATCACAGCACTGCCATAGTGGGATATAAATGATCATGACAGCAGCAGTGTTGCAATAGAGATGAGCGATATAACTGCAGTAGTAATTTGATCACTGTTAGTCAACATCATTCAACCTGATTTTATAAGTTTGCATGTATGTTGGTGTATATGTAGGTGTGCATTTAATTGGAATGCAATTTATTGTGCAACTACAACTGTTACTTTATGTAAAATTAGACTTTGTTGCTTTCAAAGTAGAGAAAAGAGAACAAATGACCTTCACTGCTGAGGTCCTGGAGATTAGAATTTTTGACTGCCCTGGCATACTGCCATGGGTGTGTTGACTGTTGAAAGATAATATTTATAAACAGTTGAAACGTGTTCAGTACACCTTCTCATCCGTTACATTGCATGAAAGCTATTGTACAGTGTTCATGGTGCGAAACGCACATAGTAGATGTGTTTGGCAGTAAAGAATATACCACAAAATATAACTTGTAGGTTACTGTTTTGTACTAATTCCTGTATTATGTCATGTTTATTTTTCTCATTATTGGTTTCCCTATTTTTCACATCAGATTCATTTGTCATAGCTATCACAGGATCACATAATGTTGTTAGTATTTTTAAAACTTGGTACAGTAAATATTTACTAGGAACTGATGTATTTTGCTTTTCACCATTTCCTCCAAATGCAACCAGCAGGGTATTAGCTTTACCACATTTTAGATAACGAAAATGCGATGGGAAGATGGTGTTGATCAAGATATGAGAATGCTAGAGGTTAAGAATTGGAAGAAGGTCGCCCTCGACAGAGACAAATGGGCAAAGCTTCTTAAGAAGGCCAGGGCCCACCAAGGGCTGTCAAGCCGATGATGATGACGATTTAGATAAACAGTACAAATGCTCCTGTTTTCTGCCACTGTAAGGTATTGAACTACCAAAAATTTAATTGTGCATTTGCAGAAGGTGTTCATTGTATTTTGTGCATAATATGGAAGCTTCATGTGTCTGTGCCAAAAGTAATAAGCTGTTTGAGAATAATTGCTACCATGGTATAGGAAAGTGAGGTGGGACACATCTGCACTTAAGTAAACAGGGATTTATCACATATTGCTGTTAAATGGAACTTCATACATTGATAGTTCATCGTTGCATTTTTTATTAATTAATCATGTGATATTTTTGCTTGGAGGAGGGGGTGAATTGATGTGCTTGTTTGCAGATGCCTCGTTTCCATGGGTGGTGCAATATCCCATATGAGGAAACTAAGACAACAATGTACGTAGATGACCAGAACCATCCCAGCCAACACCATGCCTCCCCCTTTGCAGACCACGATTTGTTCAAGGTAAAATGCAAACTACTTGCCTGTGTGATTTTGACAAGCATGTTCCAGATGTCCTTAGGATGCCATTCCTCCATCATCAAACTTCATACACATTCCAGCCATTACTGGTCACCATTCTCTTTAACAGTATACCATAAATAGAATAAAAATGTCTACTCATTTCCATTGTACTAACTAAAATGGGGTAGTTGTAACATTGTAACACTGTTCTGCTAGTAGTGGACAGTAGTTGTATATATAGAATGGGCAAAGAACCCATATATGTCACTGGGTAAAGTTAACTTTGAAACTAGTGTTTTTTCTGACAAATCAGAGAATCTCAAAGATGAACTTCCTGGTTATGCTTTCAGAGCCTGACAAAATCCTCACAAGATGATAAAACTGGGGGATATTTTCAAGAGGAATTTGAAATAGACTTGGAAAATGAAAATTATGAGAAGATCAATGTTCCTGACTTCAGGGATGGACGAAGAGGACGTTTCATCCATGATTTCTATTCTGTATGTATGCTGGTTTTGCTGTAACATGGAGACCCCTCCTGACTTTTCCTTGCATATATTTTGGAACATCATCCCATCAAATGCTTCTTATGTTGACAGAATAAGACGGGAATCATTGATCTGGATGGACATCGATGCTTTGTGATGCCTCTAAATCGTGAGCGTGTTCTCCCTCCAAGGTCTTTGTTTGATCTAATCAGGAAAATGTGGGATGGTATGTGCATTGTGTAAGGAACCACCTGTTACTAGTGACACATAATGCATCTTTATGACATGGTTTTTTGTGCTATAGGTTACTATGAGGTGGACACTCATGTGGTGAGAGAAACAATGCGTGTGGTCACACCTCCTATCACTGACTACAAGAATGTGGGTTATTACATCTCCCGTGAGTGCACTGGTGTCCCTACATATATGTTGGAGAAAGTTGTGACCCCTGGTAAGTAGTGGATTTAAGTTGGTAATGTCGAAGGGGAGCAAGTCGAGTCGGAATACACACAGAGGATATTTTTCCACATTGCAGTCTTAAGGGATTGGTGCTGTGGAGATTGGTATATAGGTACCAACATTTTGGGACAGCTTGCTGCCAGCATCTTCAGGATAGTCAGTACCTCTGTGTCAATCCACATGGCATCATATCCTACATGACTAGAATATTCATCAGCAATGCTGTGATATTGTTAAATCTTGCAATTATTTCCAGTATGATTCTTAGTCTACTGTGAGTTGTTGTTACATGCAGGAAAACTAAGTAGATCACATAAAAAAAAAAGAATTTGAAGCTACATTTTAACAGTAACCACAGTTTGTGGTTGATGGTATCTGGGCTGTGTGTGCTGTTGCATTAGTCATGTGACCTTCACCTTCATAAATCTAACGTAATTGCCCTTTTGTGTATTATGCATTCTTGACAGTAAGTGAGTAGCGTCAGTTATGGCCCAACTTGCAGAAAGACTGGTTTGTATTTCAGTTTTTATCCGGGAGTTTAAACTACCCAGTACAGAGTTGGAACATGAAATTTCAAAACCTGTAACATGCACGTCTCTGATGGCATGTTTAAAATCTTGTTTTTTCTCACTACTGAAGGTCTCTTTGTTTTACCATGAATCAGCAATATTGTGGAGTGTGACTAAACATTACTTTTCTTTTTGTCTTCTTTTGCTGCACCCATGAGGTACTAGTATGTGATTAAGTGGAACATTAAGAAACTGCGCAAAAATTACACAGCAGGGTTACCTTTATGCATTTCCTTCAAGGTTTGTGCATGACCTGATGCATGTTAATGTCACTAAAATTTTAAAATGTGGTTTTATTGCAGTGTTCAAGAGGAGTGTAGAAGACGACGGTACATTGTTTGCAGTATATGCAGGGTATAATATTCTTCAGTTTAATATTGTCAATATGCCAGAGGTCGTTGCCTCAGAAGCAAAGCACGCCAACCCTTAGGCACTGAAATATGTTTCATGTTATATATATATATATATATATATATACACACACTGTATAATTAATACATTTGTAAAAATGCTAAGATGTTCCCATGTTTGTATTTTACTGTGAATGTTGATTTTGGTTCCTTTTCAGGTAGGGTCAGGCATAGACCAAAAGACTGATTCAGTACTAGAGTTTGTGTATGGCACTATAAAATTGTGGCATTATTTTATTCAAATTAGACTGCATCTAGTGACAGGAATAATGCTAGAGAGTAAGAATTAAAACTTTTAATATTGCACACTTCCACCTCTTATAATACTGTTGCAGGCACATTTCATTTTGGCAATAATAAAGCGTGACCAGCAAAGACGGTAGCCATGTTAGGAATTATGTGCACAGACTTTTCATGGTGATACTTGTTTATTTCTTGATGTATACATATCTATAAAAGTTGGAGGAGTCTGAGAGTGAAATGTGGGTTTATGTAATTCACAGTTATTATAAATAAAAAATTATCCCAGTGGTTCTCCGTTGATAGCTTTTTGACGCATGTGGAACAGCTTCTTGACCCACCTGTCCAGTTTCATTGCTGGGTCCAGGGTCAGCTGAAACAGATGGGAAGATAATATTAAAGTGGGTTTTACAGAAATAGATTGCTGTCACCTGGGCCAGGAAATGGTTTTTGTGGCCATGATGACGACGACCTTGGAGGTTCTATGATGCCAATGTCATTCTTGGGTGAAAAATATAAACTGCTTGAGGAACACATCATTCCTTGGAGTCAGAACTAGGGCATGGTGAACAGAGCACATGAACATGTTTGATTGGCATGATTCCCTGGTCAGGTGGTTGGAAAATGGTGGTGCAGTTTTGGGGATAAAATGCAATTTTCACATACTTCACGTAACATTAGTCTTGGTGATGAGTAGTAGCATGTGGGTGCATTAAAAGTAAAGTATTTCTGTTTTGGAAATTCCAATTCCCTTGAATGGCCAGTAGAGATGGCCTGTGTAACCCATGCTTTTCTGCTGGTTACATTTTTAAAACAACTAATTTCACCCTTCACTGTCATTGATGGCATAAGTTTTTCAGTCTAAACAGCAGTGCAGGCTAATGGAACCATTACACTCCCCTTGAAATTTTTCCCACCTTACAAACTCAGTGTCTGGTAAGGTGGCTGACAAACCTAAAAAAAATTTCAGTAACTGTTCCTTTCTCCATTCCTCCACTGTTGAGAAAAGTCTACCCATTTGCACTCCACACACAGTTTTGTAAAAAACACATTGTGTTGCTGTTGTAGACCACTGATCCAGCCATTAGGGGCTATGAAATATTCAGTTCGCAACCCCATGGTGGTGTACAGCCTTTTCTGTCATTAGTATGCCACAGTTTAGCACATTGATGGCTCCACATGACCATCAGACAGACACAATTTTCCTGTGACCAGATACCCTGCCACCTTATATGCAACACTTTTTTTTTGTGTTGTTCCTGTTTTTAACAGTTCAGTGTTGACAGTGCAGATCCTAATCCAGTAGCCAGTGCAGCATTTGGGCACTGACTTGGGCTAGAATGTCCCATTTCTTGGATGGAGAATGCTTGCCTCTTCTTTGGTTCACTCATCATGATGAAAAATTAATCACAGCAAGACATTTAAACAAAACTGTTCTGTAGTTTAATATGCAGTGGATTCATGAAACAGCACTAACACAGCAACTTAATCAGAGGATGGAACTTGCAGTCACTTGTAATGAATTGTAACTAGAAGCAAATATGTTTGTCAGTTCAATCTGCAGTAGTCACAAAGCAAAACTAACACAGTGATTTAACCTTTATCGTACGGCATTTAAATTCCGGTTTTGTGCTGAGGGTACGGAATTTTCTCCGCGACGGCCCTTTAAATCGTTGCGCGTTTGACAAACGTTTATAAATTATGTACTGAAGATGATGAAATAATGAAATAATCTCCACTGTGTTGCGAATAAATCAGAGATATTTCAGTTCCAAAAAAAGATTCAGTGGAAATTTTTAATGCCTACATACAGGAAGTTAATTTAAAAGTTTTATAATTTTCAATTTATGTTTCTGTTTCTGGCCCGATGTCTGCGCAGGAATTTTCAGCTTCAAGATTTGTGGAGTTGTGCCTTGGCATGGTGGTGTCAGAAATACCATCTTACTTCACACACACATCATACTTTCTCAACACTTCACTAACAACTTTTCTCTTCAAACAACCCTCACACGTGACACTGTCATGAACCGATAATGACCTATGTTTGTTGAGTTTTGTTCCAGTATACCAACATGTGTTATCATTTCCAGTATGTTTTTCACGATGGGGAATCGAGAATTTCCACATTGTCTTTCCTTACTCCCTCAAGGAAAGAGTAAAACAGGGATATTTCAGGAGTTGTCTAAAAATGCATAAAATGCTATTGCCGAAGTAAATTACGGTGTCGCTCGATGCACCTGCTCCTTCACTCTCGCTGTCCCAAACCACTTCACATATCCGCTTTAGGGACAGGAACCTGGCTCTCTTACGCACAGACATCACAGACTGCTGACACAGAAAGGAATATTCAGTCTGGGTTATTATTACGAAGGTGGAACAAGTGGTAACGCATCAAATTGCCATATTATTTCAGCTGGTTTATAGCCCACTATTTACAGATCCGTCTGTTTATTTCTGTGTATTAAACTGCAGTTGGAATTATGAGCCCAGTGGAGTTTGTGAACGAAGCTTCTCACTATCAGTAATAAGTTATGGAAAAATCATGACCTCACATTGCAGCCAGTAATTACTTACTTACTTACTTACTCCATGGAGCAGAGTCCTTCTTGAGAAGCTAACCAGTAAACTTTGCAGCTAGTCAAGAAATTCCCCGCATTTATGGAACCCGAAAGTCCCTCACCATACCCACAAGTGCCCGCCACCTGTCCCTATCCTGAGCCAACTCCATCCAGTCCCCATGACCCCCTCCAACTTCCTGAAGATCCATCTTAATAT
>Ga0268261_10001048_pt1 | contig 18608 bp, 19 predicted proteins | sample TergutNc150P1_FD_190353 | JGI IMG/M metagenome (GOLD analysis project Ga0268261, IMG submission 190353) | Nasutitermes corniger P1 segment gut microbial community from laboratory colony in Florida, USA - Nc150 P1 (SPAdes) (version 2) | ecosystem: Host-associated > Arthropoda: Insects >...
CCAAGAATTAGCGCGTGCCAAAAGCTCATGCGTTAATCTTGCCCCGCCACTTAACCATGGGCGCTCAGGCGCCCCGCGCGGCATCGTGATTTAGCTAACTAGTTAACTGTTCACCTGCTAGTTAACTGCGGGAGCTTGCGGCGTTGCGGGCACCAACTCCGGCGCGTTGGGTCCAAGTTTTTGGTAGATACGCCAAACTACGGCGACTAGCGGGACCGACAGTACCGCGCCCCAAATGCCAGCCAGCACGGTGCCGGTGGCCACGGCCAGGGCGATGATCACTGGGTGGAGTTGCACTTGGTGGCCCATTAAAAATGGTTGGAGGAGGTGGGCTTCAATTTGCCCGATGAGGGCTACCCCAACGATGACGATCAGCGCCTTGATTGGCCCTTCGGTTGCCAAGGCCACAATGCCCGCAATTAACATGGCGGCAGGCGCGCCAATCATTGGGATAAAGGCCCCGATAAACACCAGCACGGCTAAGGGAATTGCCAAAGGTATGCGCAGCGCGCTAAGTAGAATAGCTGCCATAATGCCATCGGTTAACGCAATTATAACTACTCCCCGGGCATAACCGGCAAAAGTCACAAATCCAGTGCCGAAAGCTATGCTGAGTTTATGTTGCACGCGCTTGGGGAATTGGCTTAAAACCCAGTGCCACATTTGCCGCCCGGAGGCTAAAAAGAATATACAAAGGAATATGGATAGGGCAATGGTAGCGGCAGCTTCGGCTACGGTGCCTGCGGTGCCAATAACCCGGTGGGCAGCATCGCCCGAATGCCCAGAAAGCCACTTGGTGCCAGCTTCTACCGCATTGTTGACGTGCTCATGTGGAATGGTTAAGCGTAATGGCGGGCCATTTAATAGATCAATAAGCTTGCCCATTCCGGTGCTAAATTGAGCGGCAACGTTATCCCAACCATGCGCTACCGACGTTATTACATATGCTAGCAGCCCACCCACAACCAAAACTGCAGTCGCCATCGTGCATAAAACTGCTAAGCCGCGTTTCATATGTTTATCAAAGAATTTGCGAAGTGGGCGTAGCACTGAGGCTAACACTAGCCCAATAAATAATGCTACAAACACCATGCGTAAGCGGCTAACTAAATGGCCTAATAACCAAATTGAAGCCGCTAATAAAATTAGCCGCCATGCCCAGTTAGCAGAAGTTTGTAGCCAATCGGGTACGCCATTTTTGGTATCCGCACGGTTGGAGGCACCGTGATTGCCGGTTTCAGATGGGACAAAATAAGCAACGTGGGCATCAAATTCATTAAGTTTCGCATTGTGACTGGTACGAACTTGCGCACGGTAATTCTCACGCAACCGCCCTAACCGGGACACAGGCGCACCCGCATAACCAACGTTGCCCGCACCAGCGGCAGCCACCACTGGACGGCCCGCCGCTTGGCTGGCATCCTTTTGGCTGGCCCCCCTAATTTGACCCATAGCAGTAACGTTAGCAGCGTGACGCCCGATGATGCCGCAACTAACAATGTGACTTTTTGCCCCGCCAGCAAACTTAGTTTTGACCCTCGACCGCAACTGGCGGCGTTGTTTGTAGATGGTTTCTATAATGACTTAAAACATTTTTCTAAAGACAAAGCCAAATTGGCGGCAGCATTTACCCCTGCTTTTTTGTTAGATACATTTTTTGTTGCTTTAGGTCCAAACAATAACGTGTTAGCAATGGTGGGGTGCCCAGACCTTAACCCCGCATTGGAACTCAATCGTGATGAATTCACCACGCAATTGGGACCCTGGCGCGGGCGGTTGGCCTACCACTTACTAATGAAGTTTCTAATTGATCACAGTTACCCCTTTGAGGTGAAACCGGGCACAGGTTCAATTGAATACGTAGTCGCTGACCCAGCCATCAGAGGTAAAGGAATAACAGGGCGCCTAATTGAATACGTGATGCACCAACGCGGGTATGCTAAATATGTTTTGGAAGTTGCCAGTACCAATACTCGCGCCGTAAAACTCTACCAACGTTTAGGGTTTAAAGAATTTATGCGTAAACCAGCACCGAAGCAAAGCGGGGTAGGTGATTATGCCTATATGTCGCGTTAATAATCTTCCGGAGATTTTGAGATACTGCGTTCTGCGTACGCTTCGCGTACTTGCCGCAGCATGACAGTCTCCTTACAAATGCCGGAATCTTCTCATACGTGCCGTTATTCCGGTTAATGTGTAATGCGAGTCATAGCGCGGGTTGAAGCGCTTTTGGGTAGCAGCGGGTTTAGAATGTCCTTAATACGTAGTGGTATTAACGGCAAGTTTTAGGCGGCTATCATGGCAAAGTTAACTAACGCTCGGTTCAGCAAAGGGTCAGCAGTTACCGCGCTCGGCCTCGCCATCGTGCTGGCAATTAGTGGCTGCGGCAAAAAGCAGAATGCCGCTACGCCTCCGGTGGAACCGCCTGCCGTGACTGACCCCCAAACTCCGGTGACCTTGCCTGAGCAGTTAAATGCGGGCCAAGTGCTGATTACCGGCATTGCCAAGGTGGGCAATGATTTAACCGCCACTCCATTTGGCTTCAACCCCGTCCCGGCATCGTACGACTATACCTGGTATCGCGGGTATGAGGTGGTGGGCCATGATCGGGTTTACCATGAGGTCCCGGCCGACGCGGGCAAAACTTTGACCGTGCAAGTAGACGCGAATTACACCGCAGAAGAGGGCTTACCAGGCACGATGGCGAGCGCTAGCATTGACGTTTCGCCTGAGCTACCGCCATCGCCTACGCCCACTATCCCAGGCAACATTAAGCCGATGCCGATGCCTACGGTTAAGCCGGTTACCCCTAAGCCCACCCCGGCGCCTATGCCAACGGTTGACCCAGTTAAGCCCACCAACCCTAAGCCGACTACTCCGGTAGTGACGCCCACGGTACCAGCTAGCCCCAAGCCCACCACGCCTGCGGTTACTCCAACCTTGCCAGCTAACCCAACGCCGGAACCAATCCCAAGTGCTGAACCGAGCGTGCCCAGCAGCCCTAGCCCGGCCCCGATTGGGTCAGCCCAACCAACAGTTCCGACTGATCCGAAACCAAGCACTCCCGTGGTTGAACCGGTTCCGCCTACTACTAAGCCCGTTGAGCCGGTAAAGCCTGCGCCAATTGAAACCCCAGCCCCCGTGGAGCCTGCTGCGCCTGCTCAGCCTGCGCCTCCCAGCGAGCCTGCGGTTACTGAACCAGAAGCCCCAACGGCACAACTCCCCGAGCCGACCACCCCTGTGGTTCCAGTTCCAGAGCCGACTCCAAACACACCCGAACTGGGGCCTTGCCCGGCTGACCCAACAGTGAAACCTGGTGAGGTAGGCAAACCGGGGTTGGTTGCCAAGCCAGGGCAAGTGGCTAAACCAGATCAAGGTGAGGCTACTACTGGCGGCGAACTTTCGGTGGGCGCCACCGTGCTCGGCCGCTCTGGGCGCTTAACCCGTGATGCGGACGCTTCGGATAACGGCAAGGCAGACGGCAAAGCCGATAAGGAGAGCACCGCCAAAGATAAGTCTGAAAAAGACAAGCTCATCGGCAAAGACAAAGACGGCAATCCGTGCCTCATCGTTGAAAACGAAGATGACGATGAAGAACCTACCAAGGTTCCCACCGCCGTGGCTCCGTCCAAGAAGTTATTCAATACTTCCGTAGTTGCCCCATCGCCCATCGCCAACCGCATTGCCATGGCCGAGGCCAACTAGTTTTCCCGATAAAACCGCAATGGGTTTCTTGTGAGATAATTGATCTATGAGCGCGATAGGAGCCTTGCCCGAGTTCCACGATTGGGTGGACGGACTCAATGAAGCCCAAGTTCAGCACCTTGTAGAAATTGTTCATGCTGATCAGGTTTTACCACCCATTGAGGTCGAACTAGTTGGATATCAGGATCATGCGAAAGAAATTTGGTTGCGCACTACTGCGGTCGCAACTTTTGATCGCATAAAGGCTGGCGGCGGTAATTTCATGTCAATTGATGAAGCACGCGCGCGGCTCAACAAGCGGCGTTCAGCAGCATGACCATCAAGCGATACACCGTCAAGATTGAGGAAGAAGCTCAGCTTCAAATAGAAGACCTCGAAATCTATATCTGCGAGCATGATTCCCCAAAAACCGCCTCAGAATATTGTGATCGAATATACGATTTCTGCGAATCACTATCGACTTTTCCAAAGCGTTTTACTCATCGTGAGGATATCCGCAAAGGATTCTACGAAGCTGGCTTTGAACGGCGGGCGACTATAACCTATTCTGTTGATGATACAACGGACATCGTATCCGTATTTGGTGTTTACTACGGCGGCCAGGACTGGGAAGCTCACCTCTAGTATCTCCTTTAGCTTTGCGCAGTTGGATTAGTTGATGCGATTTGACCCGCCACCTCGCTAGGAGATGACGCGACCGGTGGTGGTTAGCCAGCCCGCGGGGCCCGATGCGGCAGAGGCAGGGGTTTCGGTCACTTCGAAGAAGTGGGCGCGCTCGTTGGGGGTTTTGTTGGGCGAGTGAACGGCGAGGTATTGAGGTGCCTCAGCGTTGGCTGTAGGCGGGCCAGTGAACAACATGCCGTGGCCGCCATCAGCGCTGAAAAGCGGGGTGGGCGCTTGGTGCCAAGGCCCGATGATGGTGCCCGGCGTACCGTCATCGTTCATGGAAACCGCCTCACCAATTAAGTAATTGTGTTCGGGGCCAAACGAACTCCAGAGGCACTTCAAATAGCCCCGGCTATCGCGGTAAATGTACGGACCATCAGTCACATAACTGCCCGGAGCGCGGTCACGCAACGGCGCTGACCAGGCCGCATCAGAAGCGCGGAACAACGTAACGGGAGCAGATGCCGCCGCGCCTAGGTCGGGAGTTAAGCGCATCGCTTCAATGGTGCCATCGCCCACCTGTTGCCATTCGTGGCAGAACACCATCCACGGCGCCCCATCCTCGTCAATAAATAGCGTGCCATCTAGGGTTTCCCATTCAGGCGGCGTTACTGGGCCGTCACTCCAGGGTTTATAGGGGCCGACGATGGTGCCGGACGTAGATTTGAGGATGGCGGTGCCACGCCTCAACTCGGTTTCCGTTCCATCATCGTGCAAAGCATAAGGCTTAAAAGTGGCGAATAAGAAATAGTCATTGCCATAGCGGTAAACCTCCGGCGCCCAAAAGTTTTTGTGGGAATAGAAGTTGGGGCCGGGCCTAAATGCTGGCATTGGCCCTTCCCAATTTTCTAGGGTGTTAGCCGTGGCTCGGTAAACATCAAAACCAATTCCGGCAGACTTCCAAATATCGGGGTCAGTAGAACCGAATAAGTAATAGGTACCGTTATCGAATACCACAAAGGGATCACGGATTTGGATTTCATTTAACTTTGGCATTTTTATTGGTTCCTGTTTTACTGATTGTGTTTTTGAGATCCTGCGTTCTGCGCGCGCTACACACACTTGCCGCAGAATGACGAGTAGAACGACTTTGCTATCGTACCCCAAAAGCACCGCACTCCAGTAAGCCAGCGCAACCGCAACCGCCAACCGATAGGATCAGAGCATGCTTCGCCCGCCGTTAGACCCCCAAGTTGCGCCGATGGTTGCAGGGTTTCCGCCGTTTGCTCCCGACCGCCTGCCCATAATGCGGGAGCGCAGTTCCGCCATCGAGGCCAGCGAATTAGTGGAAAACGGAACCGTGACGGTAACCGAATACCTGGTGCCAAACGGAAGCATCAAAGTTCCACTAACTGTTTACCGGAAAGCGGAAACCGCCGGTAACCGGCCAATTATCTTTTGGATTCACGGCGGCGGGCTAATAGTTGGGCACCGGTTTCAAGAACAACCGACCCACGCTAAGTTGGTAGCTGATCTGGATTTAGTGATTACCTCGGTTGACTACCGGTTGGCCCCAGAGTACCCCTACCCGGCAGGTTTTGAAGATTGTTTTGCCGCACTGAACTGGGTAGCCGAAAACGGCGTTGAGTTGGGCGGAGATCCGCACCGCATCCTGATTATGGGCGGCAGCGCTGGCGGCAATTTAGCGGCGGCGTGTGCGATTGCTGCCCGTGACTGGGGTAAACCGCGCTTGATCGGGCAAATGCTGTTTTGCCCCATGCTTGATGACCGCCTGGATAGCGTGTCCCAGCAACAGTACGCCACTAACACTAAAGCTTGGGGCGGGGACGCCAACAAGTTTGCTTGGGAATGTTACTTAGGCGCCAACCAAGGCGGGGACGGAGTGCCCGCAACTGCAGCACCGGGGCGCCTGACGGATCTTAGCAATCTGCCACCAACGTTTTTGGACTGCGGCGATGCCGAATTGTTCCGGGACGATGTGGTGGCGTACGCTTCACGGCTTTGGGCTGCCGGGGTGCCAACCGACTTGCACATTTGGGCCGGGGGCTGCCACGGGTTTGAGATCTGTGCCCCCGATGCTTTCATTACCACCGGAGCTAAAGCAGCGCGGATGAATTGGTTAGCGCGCCTATTGGGCTCAAACTAGGCGCGCACATCCATTTCGCCGCTTAAGCTCCTTTGGTTTCGAGCGTGCCAGCCGCCGGAACCCTACTTTGGTTTCAAGCGTGCCAGCCGCCGGAACCCTCTTGCGTACAACATCGTGCTTACAACATCGTGCCTACAACATCGTGCCTACAACATCGTGCCTACAACATCGTGCATAAAAAGCCGAAAAAGAACCCGCCCTCACACAAACGGTGAGAACGGGTTCTTTTAGTTAGCTAATTAGCCTGACTTAGCGAGCGTTTGCCAGCTCAGTCTCCATGCGGGAAATCCAGCTTTCAGCAGCTTGCTGTGGGGTCATCTGGCCGAAGGCAACAGACTCTTGGCTGGAGATCGAGATGTTAGCCTGATCCTCGCCACCCGGGGGCTGCGGAATAGCGGCACCAGCGTAGTTGGATACGCGAGCTACGTAGTCAACCATGCGAACCTGAGCCGGGCCCAGCAAGTGCTCAATAGCGGCAGCTTGAGCCTCGTTCAGCGGGTTACCGCGGTCAACACCCATGAGCAGCACGTTGCCATCAGCATCGGTGAAGTTAACCGAAGCAGCATCGGGGCTGTTGATCATGAAGTTGATGAAAGCAGCAGCCGCGTGGGGGTACGGGGTGTTGTGGCCAATTGCCCACCATTGGGAGGGGGTCAGCGCCACACCAACGGTCTGGAACTGGGTCTCACCAGGGATACGCATCAGGATGAGTTCATCGCCAGAAGAAGCGGTGAACGCAGGCAACTGGTTGGACGGAGCGAACAGCATAGCGCCTTGGCCGCGACCCATCAGGGTCTCTTCGGGGCCAACCTGCATAATCTCAGACATTGCGGAAGCATCGGGCATACCGCCACCAGTTTGCAGGTCTTGGATCATCTGGAAGTAAGCCTCCAGTGCCGGGCCCACGTTGGGGTTCAAGTCACCATCGATGGTGTACATGCCGATGCCATCGCGCTGAGCCACAAACGAACCCAGGATGGATTGCGGGTTCATTTCGGCGCCGAAGGTGCCAGCCGGGGTGTTCGCGGAAATCTGGTTGGCGATGTCAACAAACTCTTCCCAGGTCCAGGTGTCATCGTTGGGCAGGGCTACGCCAGCCTCTTCGAAGATACGAGGGTTAACTACCAGCGCGGTAGCGTTACCACCGGTCGGTACGGCGTAGGGGTGACCGTTGTAGGTCGCCTCAGCCAAAGCACCAGAACCGATCGCGGATAGGTCTACGCCAGCCAGGTCAATCGGCTGGGTTACGCCTTGGATAGCGAAGGTCAACGGCCAAGCGCCACCGAGGGTGAATACGTCAGGCTCGTTACCAGCGGCGGCCTGGATGCCCAGGGCGTCAAAGTAGCCATCGAGCGAGGTAGGCTCGGGCTGGATGCGAATGCCGGGGTGTTGCTCCTCGAAGATGCGGATGGCTTCGAGCTGCAGGGCCTGGCGGTTGTCGCCACCCCACCAGCGTACGTGAATGGTGCAGGGGTCTGCCTCGGTGCAAGTGGTGTCTTCCTCAACCGGCGGGGCAACAGGCTCAACTGGAGCCACTGGAGCTACCGGGGTAACCGGCGGGGCAGCAGGGGTCTCAACCGGACGGTTGCAGCCACGGAGGATGAAAGGCAACGCGATTAGCAGCGCCAACAGCGGCAGCAGCCACCAGAAGCGGCTTAGAAAACTACGCTCAGGTTCAACAGCCTCGACGACCGGAGCGGTGTAGGTAGGTTCGGAAACGTAGGTTTCCTCTGGGATATACCCATCGTTATTTAGGTTACTCACGTGGGCAAACAGTAGCCGTGCGTTGCCAATTTGTTATGTTGTTGGCGTAATTGCGCGCGTAACGTTGCGCTGTAATATGACTGCCCTTAAGTTTGGGGTGTGTTATCGCCTTTGCCGCCCAACCCTTACAGTGCCCCAAGTATTGGCAAGGTTGACCGTAAAGCTCTGCTTAGGCGCTGGTCGCCGCGTTTTGCTGCCGCTACTTGGGACGATGTTGACGCCCGCGCGCCTTTACAAGTGGGCAACGGCAATTTCGCCTTTACAGCTGATATTACTGGGTTGCAAACTAACCCTGCTTTGTACGCGGTCCGGGACGATGCCGGGCACGCAGTTGGCACCCTACTTGGCACGATGACGAGCTGGGGTTGGCATTCAGTTCCCTTTGACCATCTACCGGGTGTCGCCCCGGGCACTCCGGAGCCTTCGGTTGAGGTGGCGCTGAAGGATTATGAGACGCCTTTGGATTTTGATAAAGGTACTCGCACCGTGCCTTATGTTGATTTAAAGCAAGAGCAATGGGGCGGCGTTACTGGGGAGCCCGATATCCGTGAAGAGTGGCTACGCAATAACCCGCACCGCCTTGATTTAGGCCGCTTTAGTTTCTGGCTTTCGGGGCACGATGACGATGTAGTACCGATTGCAGATGCTACCCAAACTCTAGATTTACAATCCGGGCAATTACGCTCACAGTTCGTGGCTGATAACTCAACTTTTGAAGTCTTAACCGTGGCGCATCCGATTAACGATGAACTGCTGATTCAAATTAAACGACTTACTGGGGATACGCGGTTTGGCATAGACATCAAATTCCCTTATGGGAGCCAAGAGTGGGGAAATTCTCAAGACTGGAATAACCCAACCAAACATACTACTGAAATGCGCCGCTACTGGGGTGATATGGTGGCGGATGCTACCCAGGGTCTATTATATGAATTGCAACGCACAGTTGATCAAACCCAATACACAGTTTCAGTGTTGGTTAATGATGGTACTTTGCTTGAAATTGGTGCCCATCACTACCGAATTGTTGCTGATGATCACGTTTTAACAGTCAAAATTGCTTTCAACCCTGGTGTTACCCCTGATAACAAAAATTTTAAAAATACCCCGTGCGATTCAGTAGCTATTGCCGCCACAGGCTGGTGGGATAATTTTTGGGAATCAGGCGCTGCTATTTCATTTGATGGCACTGCTGACCCACGTGCCGCCGAATTAGAACGGCGCATAGTGTTATCGCAATACCTTATTGCGATTAACTCGGCAGGTAATACTCCCCCGGCTGAAACTGGTTTAATGCTTAATAGTTGGCGAGGTAAATTCCACCTAGAAATGCATTATTGGCATGCAGCCAATTTGCCTATTTGGGGCCACCCGGAGTTATTAGCCCGCTCCCTTGATTGGTATGCCAGTATTCGCGATGCGGCCCGCGCCACCGCGCAGCGCCAAGGTTACGCGGGTGTGCGTTGGCCTAAACAAACCGACCCTAGCGGTACTGAAACGCCATCTTCCATTGGTACTTTTCTTATTTGGCAGCAGCCGCATCCCATTTATTTGGCGGAATTACTTTACCGCTCTGGGTATCCAAATTGGGGTAGATACAGCGCCCTGGTACAAGAAACCGCTGACTTTATGGCTTCCTTTGTAATTAAAGGCGAAGATGGCAAGTACCATTTACCTCCGCCTTTAGTCCCTGCTCAAGAATCATATGCCCGTAATCGGTCAACTACCTCCGATCCAACTTTTGAATTGGCTTATTGGGCATTTGCACTCAATACCGCCGCTAATTGGGTTGACCGTTTATACGCGAATAGGGCATCTTATGAGCCCCAATTCTCCGAAACTAATGCAGCCCGTTGGCGGGAAGTAGCCGCAAACATGAGGCGCCCCGAACCTACTCCGCCCTCAGTTGCGAATACTGAAGGTGCCCACGTAGGTACTTACCCCGCAATAGCAGTGGAGCCTTATACTATTCGCACGGATCACCCTTCCATGATTGCGGCTTTGGGAGTAGTACCTGCTGGGGAACTAATTGACCCGGAAATTATGGCGCGCACTTTAGCCGATATTACTGATACCGATTGGGAATGGGAAAGCACTTGGGGTTGGGATTACCCAATGGGTGCCATGACCGCTACTCGCTTAGGTTTACCCGACCAAGCCATTGATTGGTTAATGCTTAATAAAGGCAAAAATGAGTTCTTGGCTAATGGCCACAATTATCAAACTCCGGCCTTACCCATTTACTTACCTGGTAATGGCGGGTTGCTGGCCGCCATCGGCCTCATGGCTGGTGGTTGGGATGGTGGCCCAGACCGCCCCGCCCCCGGCTTCCCGCCCGACTGGAAGGTGCAGGCCGAAGGCTTCATCCGCAATCCCTGATGCAAATGTCCTAGGTAACGTTTAGAGTGGCAACACGCACCGCCACGAAGTGAAAGTGAAACGATGAAGCCGACCTTTGAGCAGATTAAGCCGCAACTAGACCGCATGCAGATTGAGCTACCGAGTTGGGCGTTTGGCAACTCTGGCACTCGGTTTAAGGTGTTTGGCACGCCCGGCACCCCCCGTGACATCTGGGAAAAAATCGCCGATGCCGCCACGGTAAACCAGATGACGGGCATGGCACCCGCTGTGGCGCTGCACATCCCGTGGGACAAAGTTGAAGATTACACTGAGCTTAAAGAATTCGCGGCTGATAAAGGCGTGAAAATCGGCACCATCAACTCCAACACTTTCCAAGAAGACATTTACAAGTTTGGCTCCTTAACCCACACTGACCCAGCCATCCGCCAGCGCGCCATCGAACATCACTTCGATTGTATTGACGTAATGGATCAGACCGGGTCGCAAGATTTAAAAATTTGGTTAGCCGATGGTTCTAATTATCCAGGCCAAGCCGATATGCGTACCCGGCAAGATTTGTTAGCTGATTCGCTACAGCAGATTTATAATCGCCTCAGTGATAAGCAACGTTTGGTTTTGGAATATAAATTCTTTGAGCCTGCTTTTTATCATATGGATGTACCGGACTGGGGCACGGCTTATGCTCAAGTTTTACCTCTAGGCGACCGGGCGATGGTGTGCCTAGACACAGGGCACCACGCCCCTGGCACTAACATCGAATTTATTGTGGCTCAATTATTGCGCCTTGGTAAATTGGGCTCATTCGATTTCAATTCCCGTTATTACGCCGATGATGACTTAATTGTGGGTGCTGCCGATCCATTCCAATTGTTCCGCATCATGCTTGAGGTAATTCGTGGTGGCGGGCTGGATGCTGACTCCCCCGTGGTATTCATGTTGGATCAGTGCCACAACGTCGAGGAGAAAATCCCGGGCCAAATTCGTTCCGTGCTAAACGTGGCTGAAGCCACTGCCAAAGCCTTGATGGTTGACCGGGAAGCTCTGGCTGAGGCGCAGGCTGCTGGCGACGTTTTGGGCGCCAATGAGATTGTTAATGATGCGTTCTGGACCGATGTGCGCCCGGCTTTGGCTGAATACCGCGCCGCTAAGGGCCTGCCCGAAAACCCGATGCAAGCCTTTGCCGCATCGGGCTATGCCGCCCAAGTTGCTGCCGACCGCGTGGGCGGCAACCAAGCCGGTTGGGGCGCATAAGTTGTTCCCGGCTCGCCCCTCATCCCAAGCTAGCGCCACGTGTTTGCGCTCACTGGTGTGCGCCATACCTCTTATTTCCCGCGCAGAAGCAGCAATCTTTCTGTCATCCTGCGCAAGCGCAGCGCAGACGCAGGACCTCCAAAGCTGACAACAGTGAACAACCAAACAGTACGCGTGGCCGCAGTGGATCTCGGCGCAACTTCGGGGCGCGTGTGTGCCGTAACCGTGGGGCCCAATCAACTTGACCTCGCGGAAGTTGCTCGTTTTGTTGACCCAACGGTGATGGTACCTAACTCCGCCGGTGGCTACACCCTCACGCTCGATGTCTTGGCGATTTGGGCCGGAATAGTTGATGGTTTGCAACTAATGGCAGCAGAAGGCCCGGTTGACGGTATCGGAGTTGACGCTTGGGCTGTTGATTATGGGCTGCTGGACGATGACGGCAGTTTAATCGCCAACCCAACTAATTACCGCGATACCCGCGCCAATGGCATTTCAGATAAACTATTTGCTGAATCTGGGGTGGACTTTACTGAATTATACCGCCGTACCGGTATCCAATTTCTGCCCTTTAATACAGTATTTCAATTAGCTGCCGAAAAAGCTGATAACCCAACTCGGTTCAATAACGCTAACCAATTTTTGATGTTGCCTGACTTATTTAACTATTGGCTATGCGGGGCAACCGAAACTGCCCGTGTCACTGAGATCACCAATGCGTCGTCCACCGCTTTGGTAAACCCCGTTACCCGCGATTGGGATTATGAGTTAATTGATAAACTCGCTTATCCTCGTAACGTTTTCCCAAACATCGTAGAAGCCGGAACTATAATCGGTACTGCTGCGGGAGTGCCCTTTAGTGGGGCCGAGCAGGTGCCTGTTATAGCGGTGGGTAGCCATGATACGGCATCGGCAATTGTGGCCGTACCCATGGTGAACGATGTTGAAACCTCGGCCTACATATCATCAGGCACTTGGTCATTAGTAGGTTTGGAGTTACCCGAGCCAGTATTGACTGATGAAGCCCGCGAAATCAACGCTACCAACGAACTTGGGATTGATGGCACCGTCCGGTTTTTGCGGAACACTATGGGGCTATGGTTGTTATCCCAAAGTCAAGAGCAATGGAAATCAGAAGGCATTGACATCCCGTTATCCGAGTTATTAGCTCAGGCTGCACAAATCCCCGCTAATCAGTGGTTAATTGATGCTGACTCCTCCGAGTTCCTAGCCCCCGGAACCATGTCCACCCGCATTGCAAATGCTGCCGCAATGCCGTCGACTGAGGAGTCCGAAACCCCGGCGGCCCCGCCCGTCGAAACCAAAGGGATGAAACCAAAGCCGGAAACCCCTGCCGAAATAACCCGCTGCATTATGGATTCCCTGGCAACTGCCTACGCCAAATCAGTGCGTGAACTATCCGCCGCCGCCGGGCGCCAAGTTGAAACCATTTACATCGTTGGTGGTGGTTCGCAAAACACTTTACTATGCCAGTTAACTGCTGATGCCACTGGTTGTAAAGTAGTGGCAGGGCCGGTTGAAGCGGCAGCTTTGGGTAACGCGTTAGTGCAAGCGCGGACCTTAGGGGTTATTGAAGGCGGCTTACCACAAATTCGTGACTTAGTGCGGCGCACCCAGACCTTAACTGAGTATTATCCAAATTCCGTCGGTTGAGCCCGTCGAAACCACGGAAACACCATAAAGAAAGAAAGTAAATGAGTTACAAATACGGCACTCAAGCCCAACGTGAAGAGATTATCTATTATTGCCAAGAATCTGTGCGCGTGGGTTTGAATTTCAATACCCAAGGCAACATTTCAATTCGGTTACCGGAAGAAAAAGCGATTCTGATTACACCATCGGGCATCCGTTACGATGTATTGCGCCCCGATCAAATCCTCACCGTTGATTATGACGGCAACGTTATTGATGGCAGTGAATTCCCCTCCACGGAAACCGATGTGCACTTAGCGCAATACGCGGCCCGCCCCGATGTTAACGCCATCGTGCATACTGAATCCACATATGTAAATGTGCTCGGTACGTTGAATAAGCCAATTGAACCGGTATTGCTAAACATGGTGCTTTATGCAAAGGGCACTGTACCGATTATGCCGTTTGAATTCTCAACTAACCGCGAATTCGGCGAAAAGCAAGCTGCTTACATGGGCAAAGATGTGAACGCCGTTTGCTGGCAAGATCACGGCCTATTCTCCGTTGGTGAAGATCTGCCCGGCGCCTTCAAGGTTGCCGTGGCCGTCGAAGAAAACGCCAAGGTCTACTACAGCGCCCTGCTGCTCGGCCAGCCCAAGGTTATTCAACTGGCGGACGTCAAAATCCCCGAAGGCGCCCGTCTCCCCTAGCTAAAATCGCCCAGCTCGCGATCTACTACGTTACCGCTAACTAGAACTCGTCTAGCGCGATAGAATGCGCCAGCAATAACGCGGAAAATCGTTTTACGGGATGAGATGTAAGGCGCGACGGAGCGTAGTGGACGTGAAGGTCCATGAGAGCAGGAAGCAACGAAACAGATCGCCCGTATAACGGTTTTACGCAGACTGTTCTAGGTACTGTAAAATTGCGCCTTCTCGGAGTGCCCAGGGGCATATTTCGACTTCGTCAATGCGCAAGGCGCGCATGGTTTCTTCGGCAACGACCGCGCCTGCTGCGATTTGCAGGGAACGGCGGGCGCCGATGCCGGGCAAAGCGGTGCGGTCTGCGGATGATAGCTTAGCGAGGCGAGGTACCCAATCTTCCAGTTGAGCTAAGCGCATGCGCCAGCGTTGATCGCTGCCCAGAACCTCGCGCGGCATCCCAGCCAAGCGAGCCAAGGAGCGGAAAGTTTTTGAGGTGGCTACCACGTGGTCGCCAGTCAAACCTGTGCTGCCCCGTGATCCGATGGCGCCAAGCAAGGTGTGGCGCACGTACTCGCGCAAGGCCGCAACTTCGCTTTGCTTGGGCGGGTCATTTGTCCACAAAAATTGCCGCGTCATCCTGCCTGCGCCTAGTGGCACAGACAAGGCCGTGTCTGGTAGCTCATCGTTGCCAGCGGCAATTTCTAGGGAACCGCCGCCGATGTCAAGCACCAGCAAGCGGCCTGCGCCCCAACCATACCAGCGGCGCACGGCCAAAAACGTTAGCCGAGCTTCATCTACGGCGGAAAGCACTTCAATGGGCATCCCGACAATTTGCTCAAGTTGGGCTAAAACCTCGCCACCGTTGCCTGCTTCGCGCAAGGCCGAGGTGGCAATTACCAGCAGATGGTCCGCGCCGTTTTGCTTGGCAACTTTGGCCGCACTCGTCACGGCAGCGGTGATGGTCTGCACGCCTTCTTCATTGATGTCGCCATCGTCGGTCAAAAACCGCATCAACTTGACGGTCACCGAGTCCGACGCCTGCGGCACGGGCCTAATCCCCCGCGCCGCATCCAACACCGTCGTATGAACAGTGTTGGAACCAATGTCAATAACACCCAGCCGCATAATAAATCTCCTGTAGATTCGATTTCAGGGAAGTCCGAGTATTGGGAAATTCGTTTAGCGGGCAGGAAGCAGCACAGCAGATCGCCCGTTCGGCACTAAGCATTTGACAAAAAATTTGTTCTCGGAGATGAGTTGGCGCGACGGAGCGTAGTGGGCATATAGCCCATGAGCGTAGGAAGCAACAAAGCAAATCGCTCCGAGAACGATTTTTTACCAGTGAACTTTGACGGGCATCCCAATCGTCGCAAAGTCGTAAACCACCTTGGCATCGCCCTTACGCATGTTCACGCAGCCGTGGCTAATGCGTTGGTTAACCCGGCCACCCATCCAGTATGCTTCGTGGAAAGCTGCGCCCTTACTGGTGAAGAAGGTCGCGTAGTGGATGCCACAAACTTCTTTGTCCCCCGGAGGGTGCATGCAGATCGGACCGGCAGCTTTGCGCTTTACACTAAACGAGCCAGTGGGCGTGGCGTGGCCAGCCTTGCCGCTGGAGGTTTGGCAGGTTTGGAATGCCACACTATTGCCATCGTGCAAAGTTACACAATAGTTGGACATATTGTATTCAATCCACCGCCCAGAAGATTTGGTGCCGATGGGGGTGGATTCACCTAATGCGTCGGCGAAATAGGTATCCAACCAGCTAAATTCCGGTAGGGCTTCGCTCAAATCGGTAGCACCCGTTTCCGGTAGCGTCACCGGGTCAGCCGCAGCCGATGACGCTACCCCGGCTATCGAAGTAACTGCTAATAGTGCGCTTAGTACACTAGCGCGGACTTTACTATTCTTGTGCGACATTTCCATCATCCTTTTTGTTTTATTAGGGCACCGGTTATTTGTAATCGGGCGCAATGGGTTGATCTAATGCTTGTTCTAGGGTTTTGAAGCCATTATCGTGATAATATTTGGCTAATTCCTTTCCGATGTAGCGGTAATGCCATGGTTCTGATTGATAACCTGATATGGCCGTATTTTCAGGGGTGTATCTATTTATAAAACCATATTTCCAACTGTTTTCTAAGGTCCATTTACCGACCTTACTATCGCCGAACTTTTCCATTTTGCCGTGTACCGTGCTGAAATCCGCTACTAAACCGGTTTGGTGCTCCGAATAACCGGGCCGGGCACTGTACGTATCAGCATTTTCTTGGCCATCTTTGGCTACGTACTTTTCATAAACTTCTTTTTGATCCGCATATGAGCGATAACCGGAAACTAACTGAATAGGTTTACCAACTTCATCATTGGCAGCCCGTGACATTTCCATTAGAGCCCTAGCTGCCTCGGCCCGTAACTCTAAATGCGAACCCTTGCGCGGCATATCCGGCATGGTCAGATCATTTGGTTCATAACTAGGCAATAGCGGGTTTTGCTTATTTACTACCACCCAAATGCTATTGGGATCCGAAACCGATTTAGTTATGCCCTCAACGGTCACTTCAGTGGGCGCTGCGGCTTCATCGTCCGTCATGGGCAATAGCCTGCTGCCAGCGCTGCCACCGTTACTCTCGGTGCGCGACGGCGAGGGGGTAGGCTCGTCAATAGCCACTATTTCAGTTTCGTGGTCGTTTACGGCTGCCTCGTCGGACGATGTTGGCGCACACGAGGTGGCCACTAGCGCAGACCCAGCAATAGCCACGCACATGAGCACTTGCTGCATATGTGTTGGCTGTGCAGGTTGCACATCAGACATCGGCTACTCGATTCCGGGGGCCGCATCTTACAGCAAGTCGCCCTAAAATTTGATACTTCATCGTATGCTTCGGTATCTCATTTTAGTAACATTTCAAGCCCATCGCACCCGGAGGCCCCCTAAAACGGGTGTCTGCTCCGACACACGCCCAAATCACAGTGCTCAAAGATGAGTAACTTCAAGCTCATAGATGGGCTAGAATACTGAAAATGCGTAACCCCGGCGATTTGGCGAGCCAGTGATCGTTCCGGGGTTTTCATAACCTAGTTTACCGGAGAATGGTCAAATGCCCAAATCAAATCACTCCGGCGAGCCATCGAGTCATGAAAAAATCCGTGCCCAATTCATCACGCAGAGCCGATTGAAATCGTACCTCTCCGCATCTAGCGGTGACTTGCCCAAGGCACTTGAACTGTATGACTGGAACAACAACGCCAGCGGCGCAGTGCTATCGACAACCACGATGATTGAAATTGCAGCGCGAAACGCAATGGACATGCAATTAACACTATGGGCGCAAAAACTTAACGCCACGACGGATTGGTTCGATTTGTTAAAGCTTGATGGCCAAGGCGCCCAGGCAATATCAGTCCAGTCACAAATCAAACAACTAGTCAATGAAAAACCAGTAGCCGAGAGATAAATCAAGGTAAGTCTCGATAATTGGAATCCCCATCCCCCTCACTTTTTGTTGAAAAGCAGACTATCCATTATTGCCTGTTGGGAAGTCCGCTAATTCCGCCAGCAACTCCGCGTCCATCTCGTCCGCATCAAGCATCTGTACCTGACCGTTCTCAATGTCATCTATGCGCCGCCGTAATTCTGCGCGCCTAGCTTTGAGCATTTCGTGAACCTCATCAACTGAATAAGTGCGCTCCTGCTCAGAATCAAGGCGCTCGCAAGCCGCCTTAACCGTGGTTCGTAGCCAGTACTCAACTGCATCGTTTTTGAGAGGGTCGTACTCACCCGCCACATTTTTTATTTGATTGTGGGCCCTGAGGGGATCGAACCCCCGACATCCACGGTGTAAACGTGGCGCTCTACCAGCTGAGCTAAAGGCCCGTATGCCTTACCCGTATCCGGGCGTTGATAAGCATACTACAAGGTTGCCCGTTTCCAAACTCGCGGCCCAAGTTGCGCCATTGCAGCGCCATCAGGGAACCTGTGGGAGCAAATCCGCAGGTCACGGCGGCGACAGTGGCGGAAGGCCGAGAACCGATGTTACATGTTTCGAACCCGAAACGGACAGTTTGGAGCTAGGCGTGGTCTTGGTTGGTTTCAACTACAGCGGCGATTTGATCCAGCGCGGCTTCCGGGTTGTCACCCTCGGCGGTCAATAGGATTTCGTCACCGAACTTGGCGCCAAGCGCCATCACGCCCAGCACTGAGGCGGCGTTGGCCGGTTTGCCATCGCCCTTTTGAGCAGTAACTTTACAGCCACAACTCTTAGCGGCTTGCACAAACAGCGCGGCGGGGCGCGCGTGTAGGCCAGAGCTAGAGGCGACGGTTACGGTACGGGTTGCGATTGCCATTTGGTTCTCCATTCGAGGTTTTCAAGGTTTGGCTTAATGGTGTGAACTTT
>Ga0268261_10001049_pt1 | contig 18608 bp, 17 predicted proteins | sample TergutNc150P1_FD_190353 | JGI IMG/M metagenome (GOLD analysis project Ga0268261, IMG submission 190353) | Nasutitermes corniger P1 segment gut microbial community from laboratory colony in Florida, USA - Nc150 P1 (SPAdes) (version 2) | ecosystem: Host-associated > Arthropoda: Insects >...
CATTAAGGTGTACACACGTTTTCTACAACTGTATATACCATTCCTAAAGAACAGCGCAAAGAGGTACCCACGAACCCACGTAGCAACACATAGAATACACCATTATCCACGGTGTGTACAGGATAACAATGTGGAACAGTTTATAATGTGTGTATATACATCTCCAAGGCATATCGGCCTTTACTAGTGCGCGAGACCCTCTACACAGAAGACAGACACATCTACTGAAGATGTCCACCTAGAACGCGGCGCTCACCTGTCGAACAGGAACGCAGTGAAACCCTATACCCCTAGCATAGGAAAGGGAACATACACCACATCCACCTGAACATACCGGGACAGCGCCTGCACACAGCACCTCCACTATGTGCACCAGATTAATTAGACTAGATTGTAGTTGTTAGATGAATGAGATCTCATCATCAACCTACATTTAGCATATTTGTATACCTCTTATAAGCAGTGATTGTAACCTGACGATGGCCGCTATAGAAGGCCGAAACATGTAGTTCACTTAGCCCGGCCCCATCTTGTCTAATATACTTTTGGTTCTGTTTTGACTGCTATTTTTACTTCATTTTATGATATTTGTATCACACAACGGGGATGTCTCACCTCAAAGTTCTTACTTGCAAACTTGACGCGGGATAAGAATTTGTAGGAACGTGAAAGATATCCTCAATTAGACAGGCAGCACTTGACTGTGTTTTTTCAGGCTAAACGAATCTGGGCTCTTTCATCTTATAAATAAGCAAGAAATGGCAACTGCCGCCCTCGGCTTTAAAAAACGAGGCGACTTTCGTTTATGAAAGACGTGTATTTGCAGTGTGTATGGGAACTCCACAATGTAAACAAATTATTTTCTCTCTTGAGAAATAAACAAATCCACGAACACATCAGGCCAGCACGTTTTGTTTTTTAGTCTCCCTAGTTTCTTAAACACAAGTTAGAAAATATCAGTCTAAAGAACCAATTGGATATCAGCAGTAAATTATGTGACAGTAGGTTTTTAATTCGCGAAAAATAAACTCAAGTATTCCTACAAAATCAGTCGAAACTTTCACAGTTACCATGTAACATGACATTAAAAATATCTCATCTTTAACCTTAACCTTTCTAAACCCAGCAGACACAAGGAAAAGTGTACTAAGTGCGAAAAGTGTGTTCCGTTCTATCTACTTCACAATTTGTCTTGAACATGTTTTTCGAGCTAAGAAATATTTAGTGTGTGTTACGCTCCAGATGTGCACACAAACACATGCAGGATCACGTCTTGAAGTGTCAGGTCTTTGTGTGTGTGTTTTACAATTTAAGCAAATTAAAGATTTGTCGGTAAATCTTATAGGAACCCCTTCTAAAACTTCACGAAAATCCTCTCGGCGATACTCAAGGTGTTTATAAGCAAACGTACAGACGGATACGTTGAAGGTAACAAGCCTACTTTCTTGGAAATCTTCACAGCTTAGTCCATGTTGTAACCATCCTGGCTGTATGTGCGCCCCTACATTTGAAATTTATACCAAACGGTTTTGACACGAAGTGCATGTAATTGGAGGCCTCCAAAAATTCATAAATTTTATAACAACAGTCCAAGAATGAGCTTTTAAACTGGGAGAGGCAACCACTTATTATTTGGTGGTGAAGTGATATATAGAAACATTATATATATATATTCAAGTTTACAGCGGCAATTTCTTTGTAGGACTGTAGAATGTAAAATGAAACCTTGGTGGTCGTGCGAAATATCTATTTGGCTTTTAGTTTGACAGAGGTCAGCAATGGATCGCTGAACTAGAAATACGAATTGTGTATGAATACAGAATATAAATGTGTTTCATTTTCGTGACTCGACAGCCGTAGTGACTCTAGACCTCCTCATCCTTAAGGTTTGATATCACACTCAGACACCACATTCAGTAGGACTCATCTGGACGAGAGGTGGGCACGAGGTAGAGACCTCTACCTGGCAACACACAGCACTTCCAAGACACAGACAACCATGTTCCCGGCGGGATTCGAACCGGCAATCCCAGCAATCGAGCGGCCGAAGACCCCCGCCTTAGATCGTGGGGCCACTGGGATCGGCATAGTATAAACGTACTAAATAATTTTGCGTGGAATATATTACAGACATGTTGACGAAGTCCTGCTTTGAGGCTATATCTGAAAATTTGTCATGGAAAGAATTTTTATTCATGTAGCAATTATCCTGAAGAAGAACAGTTATTTGTAACTATGATTATTAAGTACAACGTGGTGTGCAGATTAATGCGGAACCAGATCATTGCTACCTTGTTTCGCAGACACCAAAGATGCCGTCAATTCTGCAGTACTCGGTTCGGCGTTATAAGCCGTCCTGCAACCAACACCCTACAACAACAACAACAACAACTACTACTACTACTACTACTACTACTACTACTACTACAGTAGTAAGCATACACCTTGGGCAGGGCCAATGACTTCTGTGACGTCACAGTAAACAAACCTAACCTTCCCCCCTCCCTGCCCCCAGGCGGTCACGTGATGTAAACAAAAGACGGCAGACAGCTTGGCGCCAGGCTAAACCTAACTTTAACTTGTTATTATTTTGAAAACTAACAGTGACCTTGTTATTGTCACGTGATGTAAACAGGCCCACGCGGTCACATGATCTAAACAAATGTGCCAGACACACTGACGCTGTAATTTAACCTAACTTTAACCAGTTATTATTTTGAAACCTAACAGTGACCTTGTTATTGTCACATGATGTAAACAAAGGCGCCATTTTGAATTTGCGGCAATATGACGGCTAGAGCAGTAATTTTAAAATTAACTTTAACTTGTTATTATTTTGAAACCTAACATTGACACAGTTATGGTTACCTGATGTAAACAAATGTCCCAGACGGCTTGGTGCTAAGCCATTTTGAATTTGAGACAATATGGCGTCTAGAGCAGCAATTTGAAACCTAACTTTAAATTATAATTATTTTGAAACCTAACCTTCCCCTCCCCTCCCTGCCACCAGGCGGTCACATGATGTAAACAAAGTCCCAGACAGTTTACCGCCGGGTTAAACCTAACTTTAACTTGTTATTATTTTGAAACCTAACACTGACCTAGTTATTGTTACCTGATGTAAACAAATGCCCCAGACGGCTTGGCGCCACCACCATTTTGAATTTGAAGCAATATGGCTGTTAGCGCTGTAATTTTAAATTAACGCTAACCTAACTTAAAAATTTACTGAGTAAGGCAGCCATATTAAAATATGGCGGACACGCTCGCCATTTTTAAACTAATGCTAACCCAACTTAAACAATTACTATTTGAATAAGGCGGCCATTTTACAATATAGCGACTAGCACGCTAACTTTAATTTGTTACTAATCTAACTTAAAGAACTGCCATTTTTAAATTATACTGCTAACCTAACTTACTGCGCTAGTTTTAAACTTTTTATTTTTAAGACTCTAGGTTTAACTCCCTTTTATAAGGAAAATAATTAGTTTCCCGTCTTGAGGCATCCTAAAACGATCCCACCCTAGGTTATTGTAATAAGGGTAATAAACAAAACACATTTTTACATTTTACAAAATATATACAATGTAGGTTGTTTTATTGCAATTAAAAGTACAATTTCTATTACATTAATAAACGTACAATTTACGTTTTTATAATTAAAAATACATCCGCACTTATAACCAAAAATTATCACCAGAAAAAGAACTGTTTTTGTACTTTAGTTTATTCCATAATGTATTGAAATCAATGGCATTTGTGTCTGGAGGTGTACAAAAGGATGTGGATTAAAACATTTATTGCACCACTCTAAAAGTTCATCTTGTAGTCTACCGAATTTTATCACTTCTCTGTCTATGCAGCCACTTGACAAGTCCATCAGTTGTGGCCAATCTTTTTTACTCAGATACACTTGCATTTTCTCACTCGTAATGCATATATATCGTCCACAGTACACTGACAGGGTATGTTGCGAGTCACCAAGTTCGTGCACTTCTTCCTTGGCTATATCACTTTTGAATGTCTCCAGAATGAACCATTGTATTCCGTGTAACACTGCATGACCAGAAGAAGTTCCAATTTTTCCTTGCGGTTTGAGGTCGTCATTACTGAGGTAGATGGAGACATAATTTGTCTCTTGCTCGTTGAGATAGTATGTGCGACAAAGCAACCTCGTCATCTGGAAAACATTAATGAAAACCAGGCTGAGGCGGGCACCTTGCATTTTGTAGACTAAGATAGTAATATTCGAGCCACTGAACTAATGAATAGGCTATCCGCAACGCACAAACATGTTTGGACTTGTGACATGTAGACGTGCAGCTGCAGGCAGGCGGACTAATGTCAGCTAGTTCAGGGCAACCCAGCTGTGTAATATCAATAACTGTAGGCCGATAATGCCGCTAATAAAGTTTGTTTTCTGAGGTCCAAAGCAATAAATTGCAATAGCAGATGATACTTCGCGATGTAGCACAGTTTCCAACTCTGAATATGGAACATCACCATCATTCCAGTTACACCCATGGTCAATAGCTTGATTCATCCTAGCGTTAAACATAGGTACTTCTTCCCATCCTTATGGTCTCTTAAAGACATATGATGAGACCCTGTTACTGAGGTAGTCGACAACTGCCAACTCTTTAACCACGATTTCATTATCCCGCCCATCCAAGAATGTGAAATCAATCACTATGAGAGGCATAGTAGACATTGTAGTTTGAATCTACGTACCTTTATTTATATCTGCGACTTGCACTACTTCTCCTTCCAACCGGCCGCAAGGGGGACACTCTCCAAACTGAGAACGAAACAAGCACACTCCCCTTTTATCATTACAGGTGTAGCGAGCAGGTAAAAACATGTTGACCTATGACGTCATGGATTGTCCCTTGCTCTGTGGAGGGCGTAGAGGCAGCAGTAGTGTCCGCAGACATTCGAAGTTAGACCCTGTAGTCTGTGGCGATTAAATGTCCAAGAAAGTGAGTGGCGCCGTAGTTTTGTCATGATGTCATACTTGAAAGGTGGTAGACCGTACCAATTAAAATATTCGGCATACCCGTCCCAGAAAAACAAACAGCTACCCAATACGATCCGGGCACATAATGCTTATCAAGGTTAATAACTATTATTGACGGTTTTATAAGTGTGGATGGTAAAAGATCTATAGGGTAAATCCCTTGAAAATACTTTACATGTTTTGTTAAAACTTTATGAATCTGAATGAATTCATTCTACTGTAACGTTTCTGGAATTATGAATTTCAATGTGTCCGGGGAATTAAACATACAAAATGTATGTTACAGGTTGGGGAGTGGTTTTTTAAAGATTGCCTTAATACGCACATTTCCCTGACGAGGTAAGCTCATATGTTCCTCGTCAGCCTGTCCGCCTGGTGTCAGGTCAAAACCTAGTATGTAGATACCATTTGTGAAAATATCCAGTGCAATCATATGAACACGATCATAGTATGTAAAAGCCCTTTGTAAACATTTCTAGTGTAATCATATGAGCACGATCATCGTGATGAATACCAGTACTTGAAAATAATGTTTCATAAGCTCTTGTAGCTCCGAAGGGTGAAGAGGAATCCATTGTAAGTGGTTCCGAAGGATGTTGAACGCCATTTAAGTACAACACAAGATTTGTCATTTCATAATGGTGAAAGTGAAAGGGTTTCGTACTGGCAGAGCCAACGAATGCTGCGTTTTTAACTAAAACTATGAGAATCTGGTCGAGTACCGGCCCAAGGAATGCATTTTGATAGAGACTTGCTGAGGCCCAGAACTCGCTGTAGACGTTTCATCCTGAGTATGTGTAACAGGATAGTGTGCTTTACGCTTCGTAGCCCAGACATTGTGATGAGCTAAGAAGAGAGAGGGTTTCAATTCGGCTTGAGTGAAAAAAGACAGTAGCGTCTAAAATTTTGATACGCACGTTTGTATCATCGGTAGATGCCAATAAATAAAAAGCTTCTGGTGTACGAGTAAGTTCAATATTTATATCAACACCATTAATCAACATTTAAAACGGATCTGAACAAGTCGGCATTCAGCCGCCCATACAGTTCAACAGTTTGACTATTACCAATGTATTTTAAACGGGTAATGTAACCATTATTGTCTTTGAGTTCTAGAGAGGAATCGAGATACCAGAGGCTAGACACTAAATGTGTACCAGAAGGGTCAGAACCATAACTTAAGAGCTTTTCAAGGTAGGCCTTGTAATGATAGTTTGTCTCGTGAAGAATAACAGGTTTGCTGTTTAACGAGACACTTAGAGAACTAAACATGGAATGTAAAAGGTTATTAACACACACTACTGTGTTTCACTCTGCAACACTTAGATCTGATCCATCAGTTTTCACTAGTTTGATGCATAAAATTAGGCGCACAGAATTTAATTCAATGTAGTACTTACTATGGCCGGAGCAGATGAATTCTAACTGGGTAGGGTTTTGGCTGGCGCTAAAGATTTATAAGTAACGTTGCGACTATTTACGATAGATTCTGTATGCTGCGTTTTAGAAAAATGTCAATCCCCGGTTTAAAGAGTCAATTACTGCATCTCCGTGCAAATATCCTTTACCTTTCTACGTTTACTTTGAGACAGCCTTTTTAGACTTACGCTTTCCTTTTAACCTAAGGCCAGACCCCGTCATCTTATACATTTTTTGTTTGAGGTTATCTTTTGCCTCACTAAATCGATTTTTAAAAATATCCCCTGCAGGTTGTTCTGTCTCTTTATTAGCATATCGATTATTATATTGGAACCTGTTTTTAAAGCTTCTTTTGCGACCGCCTTGGCCCCTAAATACAACAGCGGTTTGACAAAACGAAAGAGTCTCCTGAAGAAAGAACCTATACCATTACCCCTCTGAACTCTAAAACTTGCCCTGTAAACAGGACCCACCTCACCGCTTCCACCGCTACAAGTACTGTTGGACCGTTGTATTAGCAAATTCGGTACCTTTATCTGATTGTGTAGTAATTGGCTTTCTATTTTGAAATAAAGTGGTTAAAGCCGTTTCGATTGATTTGCCAGTCTTGTTTTTAGGTACGTTCCATAACGCGAATATATGTATATAATGTTCAAGAGGAATCTTGAGAGAGAACTGAATTCTGCAAGATCCGTCTCCCATATATTATCAATATTTTTTACAGTATACGGATAATGAGGAAACATTTTACGTACAGGTTTATGCAAAGCGTACGTGTCCTGACCTGACAGCCACTTTTCGACATTTGTCTTATTACTTTTAGCGGCCCTTACTAATTATGCTACTGAACTAAATCCCGCTGCATGTTTAGAATTGTAGTAAATTTTACCTAGAGACATTATTACACAAATTCCCAAGGAACTTCCTTTTTGTCAGTAAACAGTCACGAAATAAACCGCGTATACTTGATGCCTTTGTTTGCTTTAATCTTACACGTGGGACGATAATTAACTCTGTGTGCGTTAGACTGTAAGAGTATTTGTTTATGTCTGTCTGTCTGTCTGTCTTGAAAAATGATCACATTTTTATCAGATTTAGATTACGTAAGCAATTCCCACAGGCCTTGTGTTGCATTGTACTTTCTACCATCCACAAACACGTTTCTATTGTTATATTTAAAGCTCGAACACCTGATTTTAAATGAACCGTTAGCATCATCTTGGTACACACCAAAATTTGGATCGTGTGATAATTTAGGTCTCAGCACGTTATGAATGTACTTTGAAAGCACTGGCTGAGAATGAGTTTCTAATTCAGACTCTAACTTTTCTGCTTTAATGAAAGGCCCACTTTTACGTGTAGCTTCTACTATTGGAATGGGGATGGTCTTCTGTTTAAGTTTTTCAGTTTTCAACTACGAGCCTTGATGCAAACGAACACGATTCTATTTGTTATAACTATGATCTTTACTTTCTAATATTGTTTTAACATGCGGCGGTGACGGTGTTTGACAGCGCTTTTCTTACAGTTCAGGGGTTAATAAAAGCATACGTTGTAATGCCATTTTATTTAATTATTACCACTAATTAGTGTTTCTATAACACCCGAATTAATACTAGTGAGTAGAGGAAATATAAACCTATCTTTCTGTATTATAAGTTTCCGTTTACTCTTAAAAGTAATCTTTGGGTTTACCAAAGAACGTAAACGATTATTATATTTACTTAATTTACCCTTATCCTCTATAGTTAATTTATGATTCCCATTTAATGCGTTTATAGCACACTCGACAATAGCTTTAATTAGATCGTCATTTGTAGATATGATTAACGGGTGTCTGGCCTTGGGTTTAGCGTCTTTAAGTACGTGGAGAAAGCGTAATTGTGACTTCAACTGGTTCATTACCTTCTACAACCGCAAAAACATCTGTATTTTCCGCAGGAAGTATCTTTGTTCTAAATCTCAATAGACTGTTAATTGATTTGTAAAGTCTAAAAACAAATGGGAATAGGGATCTTTACCCACGTCTAGGTAGGTCTTATAAAAACTAGAAATGTTTTCAGGGTAGACTTGCCGGGCCAAGTGCACAATCTGAGTCTTGTCTCTGGGGTTCTTGAACACAACTATACACTTCCTGTTCAATGAAATATCACGTGACGATGGATCTTGGAGAAACAGGTTCTGTGTAATTAGAACTAGACTGATGTTACGATGATGCTATCCTTTTGTATATAATTGGCTAACTTTTGTGGAATAGGCAGAGTCCATTATATCATCCAACACTATAAGCGTAGGTACATTTTCAGGGTTTTCAAAATCCGGTACGCCTTTTACAAATGTCACGTTTTTTATATGATGCGGGGCGTTATTTTCACTGACACCACACAATATTTTCAAACACAACGTCACAATGCTCCTCCTTGCACTCTAACAGTCTAATTACAAATGTCGATTTACCACAACTACTAGGACCTGCAACAATTAAAGTAAATGGATGTTGCAGCTTCAACGTCATACTATGAAATGAATTGTGATGTGTATGGGCACCTCTATTTATACATAAATAAATAAATTAGTGCTATCCATATGGAAGAGAGTCAAAGTTCTCCATAAGCCTGCGCTTCTTAAAGACAACCCTGTACTCTTTGGTCTCCTGGCTCTGACACCAGTAAACCACCATGTTTTCTGTTGATTTTCCGAGGATTGTGGACATGCACCGGTGGCGCGTCTTTCAGAATTATGTCTCTCTAAGCAGTAAAGTTTACAACTTGAATTTTTCATATTTCAAAATTATACACTTTACATTTTGTTGTACGTTTACCGGTCGGGGGGGAAATTGCCGAAAACGCATAGTTTTAGGGCCGCCCGAAACAAACTGATCTATAAAGGAGCCAGAGCCAAACTCCTCCAACTCATCTGTGAGGTCGCCCTGATAGTCCCCTGTTGTCACTTTTGGGTGTTATCTACCTTTTGAACGTAGATCACAGTTTCTGTATCACAGTAAAGCACAGACTGCCACAACTTACTCAGATACTCGAATAATTTGAGCCGAGCTTGGGTTGTTACGTAAGCAGCAACTGCCACGTTACCTTTTTCCTGCGGCAACATTGACCTCGGAATACTTCCAAGAGACCCATGCTACATATTCGTTCGGGAATATGAGGTTCTTAACCTCAGTACCCGGACTTGTTAAAAGCTAATTAAACTTTCTCTAAGGTGACAATTGTAGTCTGGGTCTTGTTTCGGTTCTGTGCCCATTTGTTCCACATTGAGTGTAATTTTAGTTTTGCCAAAGTTCTTTGCCCAGCATTTTTGGAAATTGATGCCTTTTCTAGAGCAATTCTCTCTGCGCGCCGGTAGTCCTCAATGTATTTGTCCTTGTGTTGTTCACTCTGAACCCAGGATGAGTAGCCGGATGATTCTTGTTTCAATTTCAGGAACATGTTTTCGTACTGTGCGAAAAGACCTGAATTGGTGTCTTTGTCAAAGAACGTTACGTTATACTCCCAATATTCAAACACGTCCACCAAGCCATAACCCGTATCTACGACCTTACGGACTTCATCCACTATTCATGTTCCAACTATACACCGCTCCTCATCAGAGTGTGTACAGTCGTTCTGGTCCATAGTGTCGGCACAAGCTGAACACAGGGTGAACATCATTTTCGAGTTGCTTTTATAGGAGGACCTGGATGATACGGCTTTTTAGTCGGTAAAGGCTTACATTTGATAACACCCTCCCTATGCAAACTGTCAGGGGGACAGTCTGCACCCACGTACACTTTCGGGTGTCCTGCAGGAAGTTTACCATATTTACACATGTAGGAGCACAGACTGATGACATCCACATAGTGGATCTTTTCCTTTTCCTTGACTCTGTAATATGTTTTAGTAGTGTATGTTCTACCCCCGTAAAGGCATCACGAATATTACTATGTGCGTTCTTGACGTAGGGTGCGAACATTGTTTATTTTTAAGGCCAGTAGGGTCACGCAAGAGTTTTTCAAACTCGCACCCCCAGATCGAAACCACATTGTAACCAGCGTCTTTTATTTTTTTCAACCTCGCCATTGTCTCCTCATACCTGTTCCGCAATGTCTCATCAGTGTTACCAATGGGTTTATGTCGATTGGGCATGCAAATACACCCATGCCAAATCACCCCAAGTACTCAGACCTTATTTATCTCTGCACAGTACCAATCAACTTTCACGCTTGGTACCCCTGCGAAATGAACTTCCCTCCCATTACCGGCATGAATAATGTTTCGAGTCTGCCCAATAAACGCCAGCCATTAAAAATCCTTAACAGACTGCCGATCCCCCATACGGTAACCCGCTCTTGGCATAATACATAGTGTCTGATTTCAGGAACATGGTGCGGAACACCTTATTGCAAATGGACGATATAGTTATTGCTTTCCGAAAGGGGTCAATCTTAACCAATTTCAAAAACAAATTTCGAAACGTGCAGCATGCCTGCCTCGATACATTTACGTCGTCCAGTAGGCCAGCAGATCATCCTTGTTATAAGATACCTTACCTTTTTGCTCCTAGTGCCATTCTAAAAATTGGGCGCGCTCATCACCGGACATGAAGTCCGCCCCGTAGTATTTGGGTTCGGGATAAGAACCCACATAATTCAGATTGCTGGCCGTGTTGAAAAGTGGGTGTAGTACCCCTTCTTACATGTAAGGTCGAATAATTTAGGCATGCTTTTTAAAGTCATAGGCAAATAATTCAACGAATCCAGAAAATGAAGATTTTCCACAACCATACTAAGAATTTTACTACCGTTCATTATCAATATCGGTTCCCATCTACGTTCCAGAAATCTGCTAAGAAGAAAGTGTGAGTCGTATACACGAGAGTTTTGTGAAATGACATAAATCTTGTCAGCGAATGGTCTAGACAGCCGAAGATAATCGAAAAATTTGCCTACGGGGTCTTGCCTGAACGAGCAGACACGCTTTCCACACTGTTCGCAATCGACATTCAAATCTTCCACGGTTTCACATTTACAACACATCTGCTGAGCACATTAAATTTGGAACATGCTCAAAAGATCCATCACGTTTTTCAAGGTCTTGTGTGCACTCCGTATCGAATAAAACGTACAAATACTTGTTTGATAGCTTGCTAGGTTTCAATGGATCCACGTATCATAAATGGCCTGAAGGTTGTTTCTTATTACAAAAGGTGTAAAATTTCTTAAAGCATTCAGGTTTTGAATCAGAAGTTACTAAATAAGAACAATTCCGGGATACTTGTCACCACTGACAGAATAGCTTCCCTTTCACTTTGAGAATTAGATGATTCTGGAAACACTTCTCACTGAGAAAATACCTGTTATTTGTACCACAATACTCGGACTGATCTTTAGTACAGGGTAGTGTAGCGGTACACAGGGAGCAAACTTTATCACACTTGTGTGTAAAGTCTTACAAAGCGTCACAGCCGTTACATAAGTACCTTTTCGGCATTGCACCCTTAAGGTTGGTAATTATAGTGCCCAGAATCCTGATCATATAGGAGGTACAATTGCTTGGCCGAAATTGAATTTCCTCTAAACATGACACTATCTGGGTACAAACCATCATACAATAATTTTGTAATGCGAAAGATACTGTTGAAACTGTTGAAGTTTTTCAAGACCCCTGCCTTTAGATAAATCCACACCGGAAGCATTCTAGAGTTCTTCAACAGGTTTCTTCAAACCATACCCGTCCCTATATGATGCGTACTTTGGGTCACCATTTACCCGAGCCATAGCAATTATTAGTGCATGAGCCAAACACACCTTCACTGTGACGATACTCTTTGTAATTGCACTCAGTACATCAAAAGGGCGCCCTTGTGTCTTCTCGGTCTTCTTACCGTTACTAGCAGGCATCCTAACATGGTCTCAATGCACTTCCAGATGGTCAGTCAGAGCAAACGTATCATTGTTCTGTATTTTGTATTCCCAAGTACAGACCAAACCACGTCAGGTTTAAACTGGTCACGGCGTCGCAAACTAATGCCAAACACTTTATCCTGCACATTCTGAGTGTTACGAATTCCGAGTCCTACCACATCTCTACCCGGCACTTTATCCACTAGGTAATTCGTAAGTGCAGTAATGCATTCCTTGAGATATACCGTAGGTTCTTGCTCCTCACCCGCAGACTTAAACTTTATAAGCAACCTACGCCCTGTCGCGTTAAATTTCGGAAAAGATTTAGAGGTCTCATCCAAAATCATGAAGGGTAGCCGTTCTGTTGTCTCCGATACCAGACTGTTTCTACTAGATGAATGTGCTATTTCCTCCTCGTCTCTATTTACAACGACAGGAATAGCCCTCTGTCTATTAAGAAGCATCTTTTCGCCATTATTTTTATTATAACGGTACCGCTTACTTGAATATGCAATGCAAGTTGGTGCAAAATGCAGGTTGTAACAGTTCTAGTTAATACAGTTGTAGCTGCTGGTTACTGTAGGCGTAACTACTGCAAGATTAGACGATTCTGGCTGCAAGAGTTGTAGTTACCAGACTTGTAGCTGATGGTTGCTGTATGCGTAAGTATTGCTGGTACAAGTAGCGCTGGTAGTAAAGCTCTGAACGCAGTCAAGGCACGATGCAGAATATCCCAGTAGAGTTAAAATGCCTCAATATGTAGTACTACCCTCTGGACATGTTGCTGCCTGTTTGTCTTCTTAATTTAAAATAAATATCACCTGATTGTTATCTTGAGCATTCCCTTAATGGCTTTTCCTAGAATCGTCATCTGATTTTATTTAACTTGCATTCCTGCTGGCGCCAACAAGTTCAAACACATCTAAAAGTGGTAAGCAAACCATTAGGCTAATGACTGGCTTGAGGGGTCAACAGAAAATTCCCATTAAGCTAATGTGTTTGCCCTGAGGGGTAGACAAACTTGTAAGTAGGTTTGTGATGTTATCTGTCTAAAAGGAATTTTAATGGACTTACCCTGGAGGGATGTAAACATAGTGCACCTGCGTTCGCAGGATACGGCTCGTCACTCGTCAACGATGGGAAAGACACCTCTGTCAGTAAGTTGCTAACAAAAATTTGAATTGTATATATTTTGTAAAATGTAAAATAGTTTATTATCCTTATTACAATAACATAGGGTGGGATCGTTTGAGGATGCCTCGGGGCGGGAATTAATTCTTTTCCTTTCCTGACAAAAGGGAGGTAAACCTAGAGTCTTAAAGATAAAAAGTTTAAAACTAGCGCAATAAGTTAGTTTAGCAGTATAATTTAAAATGGCGGTTGTTTAAGTTAAGTTACTAACAAATGAAAGTCGGCGCGCTAGTCGCCATATTGTAACATGGCCATCTTTTTCAAATAGTAAATGTTTAAGTTAGCTTTAACAACAAATTTAAAATTACTGCGCTAGCCGCCATATTGCTTCAAATTCAAAATGGCGGTGGTGACAGGCTGTCTGGAGGGATTGTTTACAACCGGCATCCATAGCTAGGTCAATGTTAGATTTCAAAATAATAACAAGTTGAAGTTAGGTTAAGTTACGGCGCCACTCTGGCATATTTGTTTACATCACATGACCGCCTGGCGGCAAGGGGAGGGTGGGGAGGGGAGGGTTAGGTTTCAAAATAAAGCAATTTAAAGTTAGGTTTAACCTGGCGCCAAGCTGTCTGCCATCTTTTGTTTACATCACGTGACCGCGTGGAGCGAGGTAGGGGAAGGTTAGGTTACAAAATAATAAGTTAATGTTAAGTTTAGCGGAAAAGGTCATCGACCCCTCCACCATCTTTGTTTACATCACGTGACTGCCGGGGGGTAGTGGTGGGGCCGGTAGAGATTTCGACCAATCACGTCACATGGGGGCCTGTACAGGATTTAACCAATCACGTAACAGGGGAGGCGGAGCAAGTATAGGTTTCGACCTATCACGTCACAGGGGAGTATGGCCGGTATAGGTTTCAGCCAATCATGTCGCAGTGCCGGTACACCCTCATGCTTACTACTTACTACTACTACTACTACGACGACGACGACAACAACTACTACTACAAATACAACTACTAGTAATACTACTACCACCACGACGACGACTACTACTACTATAATGTGCATATATGCATTAATTACTTTCCGAATGAAAAAATACGATTTCCAGTTGCAGCAGTACAATACATACACACTATGTGCGCATGAACGCAGCACGCTATACTACGAACTAAATTTGATGTAGTTATAGTAGTATAAACTTGCGTTACCTGAATAAAGCATTAAGAGAAAATTTGCAACAAGCAATGGGAACATAGACTGTGCGTTCTCTTTGGAAGTCCTTGAGAATTTGTCTATGACTATGAATAGGATTAACTAATTTCATCACGTGAGTTGGGACTGGATCGCATCGATTGACACACACACAGTACTGCTGATTGAAATATGTATAGGAACTTGTAAAAGGCTTTCGACGGGAAAAACTAAGCACCACTGTAGCAATCTCCTTTAAAGCACCGAGCTGAATGAGAATATTGTTAAAGGTATAAGTTGTGTATTTTATGGATTCCTATAACTTCCGCTCAAGATTTTTTTCTCTCGGGTGGGTATGGCAAGGAAAGTACATATGTCGGTCTCTGACTGAGACAATCCTGGCCTTTAACTAATGCTATTCGAAGTGAATTGCAGCGAAAAAATATTTGTATTTTGAAGATGTTACTCGTGTATTTGAAGAACTGCATATCAGATTTAATAAAAACTTGTCGAACGACATGTGCCGGTAGGTAATGTTGCATTTAGTCACGTGTGTAAAATGGCCCTAAAAACAAGTTTATATTACCTGCTTGCAAATTAAGGTACCACAAGTACCATATAACACGGATAGTAAGACTTCTTATTTTACTCTCTTAATAGCTCGCTCTTGATTTACCACCCCCAGTCTGCCTTATAGTCAGTTATTCGTACTGATAATTAGCTTTCCTCAAGCTTCATATATTGATTGTAGTTCTTCGTGCCTATTTAACTTCCTCCTTTGTAACAAGTGATATGCCTCATTTATCCTTCTATTTATAAATATATTCACCTAATTTTCTCCATTTCCTATTCTTTTTTCTTTTAGCTAACTTCTGTGTTCCTGTCTCCGTAGTGCTCTGATACTTTTCTCCAATTATCCCTTGCGCCCAGATTTTGTCCGTCGATGTTTCAGAACATGATAATTTCTTTCTCATTTCTGAAAACAGGGCATATCCCCTCTCACGCCTTTCTAATCCACTCCATTCCCCCACCTTTTATGACCTTAAATTTCCTAATTTCATCCAGTTCACATGTTCCCTCTACTCCTCATTTATTAATCTCAATACACAATCTCTTCCTTCTTGAATGTTTTCCCCTTACTTGGCCTTTCTATGTCGACACATAATTTCCGTATTATCCTCCATAGCTGTTCATTATTTTACTGTCCCTTTATCCATATATTTTTTGTCCAGTTGAACTGATTCCGTCTTTATCTTTCCGTGCTGTGGTCCTATCTGCTCTCTACTACTTAGCACATAATTAGTACATTGGCTAGCACATTTATTCTTTCCGGTTTCTGTCATTTGAACCAATATATCACAACAATGACCACTACTATTTCCTTTCTGCCCGCTCCTCCTAATCCTTACACATAGGCTTCATTGGCTTCTGTCTCGGCACTCCCATTACGGTTTTGCAGAAGGTCCCATTCCTATCCATCTTGTATCTCACCTCTATCCCCTAAATTTCAAATCCTATCAGCATGCTGGGTCTGTCAGTTATGCTCAATATTTCCTAACAAAAAATTCATTATTTAGGACAGGCGCCTTCAATCTTTTGTACCGTGCGATCAACTTCGGCAAAACTTGTTTGCATCCAGGCAACAAGAAATTCAATACACAAAATTAAGTATTAATAAGTATAATCATAAATGGGGCGAGTTGGTGACGTGAGATAGAAATAGACTTCTAGTCTAAATTTGAGTGGGCGAATGAGGGAACGAAATAACAAAGGGGTTTCTTAAAATAAATTGTAAGGAAATATTGGAAAACAAAGTAAGAACAAAATAGAAATTGTTCTTCTTTGACTGACAAGTTTTCTGTAGGTAAGTAATTGACGGACCACGCAAAACGGCCAGACTTCGGGGAAAACTGCAGTAGTAAGTGTACAGTAACGGTACATGGAAGTATTTATGTCTTAATTATGAGAATAAAAGGGAATCCTGCTGAATCCGTAAGCGCCGTCGCTCGAAATGTTTATCGCGAAACGAAAGGCAGATTACAATATTTTACGTTTCGTAATTTAAAAAACGTGTGTAGAGGCAGAATTACAAGCCCGGAATACGAATGGTGCGGCACAGTTTCATACAAAACCACTGCCTTTATAAAACGGACCTCCTCATTATAAACTAATAGTCTTCGACGTAGTAAAGATGTCCCCCCCCGTTCTCTGGAATCCGGAGGTTTACGGCATCCTATCTTGTTTTATTCAGCCCCTACTGCAGACGGAGCTGTGTAAGAAATTATAAGGATCGCATGCGAAGACATTTCTGGTAGGACAGATTAAATAAGTATAATTTCATTCAGGTTAAAGCCACCGAACAAGTTCGCAGAGTGGTGACGCTTCACTGTGATTTTAATGGTCCCTCGTGGCTAATCTGTCTTCCTTGATTTGTTCGAGCGAACCTTTCTGTGGTGTTACGTTTTATAGCGTCGAATGGCGAGGTAATTCTGATGATAGATTTGGAATAATTTTTGCAGGAAACGATCTAGTTTACCGTAAGGTACTCTCACAACATTTTGCTTGAAAATACAGGGAAACCATGAAGTGCCTGTCATGATGACCGGTATCCAGGTCGAGTTTCAAACGTGGGACTTCTCGTACTTACAGTAGGCTTGCTAGTAACGACATCGCGATCTTTTATCGAATTTCGGAGGGTAAATTTGAAATAAGTCGCAACTGCTTCCCGTATTTCTCACGACCAGCGAAATTATTTGGACAATATATAGTAGCTCTTAATTTTTTTGTTGTTGGGGGAGGAAGTATTTTACGACGCCGTGATTATCCAACTTTGTCTACCCTTGAGTGTTAATGCTTAATGGATTATAAAGAATCTGAAAGGAAATCGGTCGTGACCTAGTCTAGGCACTATCGCGACATTCTCCTGGTGGGACTGAGGGAAAATATGAAGAGCCCCAGTCAGGATAGCTAGTTTCACGAGTCAGACTCAAAGCCGGTGCTGCGATAATCTCTTCCGTCCAGGACCTGATGTAGCTGCACAAAATTGTTGACTACATGGCAATAAAGCAAGGAGCTGCTGTCGACGACTCGTGTGACTTATGAAGTATGTTGCAGACCCACGAGGCCTAACGCTTCTGATTTCAGAACATTCTGATATGCTGACAGTTCTCACTGGATTTGAATGGGGTATTCGGCGGATCAATCTAGAGAACTCCTCAGATCGCACCGTAAGAATGAACCTGTGTGCTGATAACACTTGTGCGCGCGCGTCCAAGTCAAATGACCTGAGGAAAAGTCGTGTAATCGGAACAGAAGAGTTCACACAAACGGGCAAAAAAGTAAACCGAAAGCATCCAGTTCCGATTTCTGAACGAAGCCCGATTTCTGAGTTTTATTTATAGGTGTATAGCCTCACTCTTATTACAGGTTTTAATGTACATAATACTTGGCCACGAATGTGATGTAAACCAACAAAAAGCACATTTTTTAAATTAATGTTTTAGTTCATTCCTTTTTATTGATATATTTGTTTTGCCTATTGAGCATTAGCGGACTCTACTTCTTTTTGTACCGTGCATTGTGATAAAATTATATAATGAAAACCAACAAATGCATACTCTTTTAAATTAAGGTTTTAATTAAATTCTTGAATTAAATTATGAAATCGAATTGAATTAAAACATTAATTTAAAAGAGTGTGCATTTTGTTCGTCGACATAAAATTGTATCACAGTGCCCGGTACAAACAACACAAACTTTGTCAGGACTGTGCCGATATCGGATGCCAGCACCTCACAGCGCTTGTTAGTCTTGGTCAGGTGCTTAGTAGTAAGCGTCCCCGTTTGCCACCGGAAGTGACGTCACACGTAAACAAACCTAACCTTGAGCTCCCTTTCTCATGGACCGGAAGTGACGTCATACGTAAACAAACCTAACCTT
>Ga0268261_10001050_pt1 | contig 18604 bp, 10 predicted proteins | sample TergutNc150P1_FD_190353 | JGI IMG/M metagenome (GOLD analysis project Ga0268261, IMG submission 190353) | Nasutitermes corniger P1 segment gut microbial community from laboratory colony in Florida, USA - Nc150 P1 (SPAdes) (version 2) | ecosystem: Host-associated > Arthropoda: Insects >...
GGTCGAGCACTCAGACACGAAAAACGTAATAAGTACAAAGACATGTTTGGAAATCCAGAACCAGATCCCTAAATGTTGTGTAAGCGATGATTTCAGCAATATTACAGGACAGACTTCTCGACAAATAGTTCCAACTTTCGCCGCTAGGATCTCTGGCGTCTTTGCATATGTCTGGCAACGAAAGTGGGAAATACTAAGAACTTGTACACATTGCGGCTTTTCATATTCATAAAGTTGTCTTCACTGTTGTATTTCGTAATACCTATGTGGTCTAAGAGTTTAAAACTTAATGTCGAGAGCCCCTATACATGTATTTCATTACTTAGCGCGAGTCATGTTACGAGCTCCAATTCTTCACTGATAGACTGTATTTCGATCGGAAATACACAGACATCTTCAGTTTTTCCAACCCATGTTCGGAGGCTGTATTGATTACCGATAAAATACATGTCAAGTTCTGTGACACTTATTTCATCACATTCGGAGAGCCGTGTTTCCATTCCATATTCAGTCCAGGTAGACTGTAGGCCGATCGTAAACACACGAGTTTCTTGATTTGGCGCTAGTAATATTTAGACCAATATTCAGAACACATAAGATGTATGTCGAAAGCCAATACACGAATTACATTACTTGGAGTGAGTTATGTTAACAGGCTTTATTCGTTACAGTTGTGCTGTATCGTCAAGCGCCAAAACACGATATACTTGAGGTGGTGTAAGTCATGTTTGTAGCCCATATTCAGCAAAGTTAAGGTGCAAGTTGTTCGCAATTATACGAACTTCATCACTTGTCAAAGGTCTGTTTCCTGACAAATTTCTATTCAGTTTTGTTGTAGATAAATTACAATTAAACAAATTTCATCTCTTGTAGCGCGAAACGTTTCGGGACCATTTTCATCATAGATAATATACACGATTTGGTGCATGTCACGTTTTAGTCACTTATTGTACAGCATTTTGAGCGCATGCAGTCATATATCAACACACTAAAGCTTCATGTAGAGCGTCAGAAAGGATCTTATTAATTTGGCTCAAGTCTTAATTCGCGATTGTTTTCTGCAAAGATAGACTGTAGTTCCAGCGCAAATACACGATTTTCTTCAGTTGGCACAATTCGTATTACGAAATTAAATGTACCACAGATAATCTGTAGGTCGATCATCAATACTCTTTTACATGGATTGTGGCAAGTCATTTTTTGAACATATATTCCTAACACATAACCTAAATGTCGCCTTCGATTATTTGTCGTAGATTTGTGGCAAGAAGCATATTACTAAACGTCGTGGAAGCGGTAATAACTGCAAAATTACCGGACACACTTTTCGACAAATAGTTCCATTACCGCCGCTAGGATCTCTGGCGCCTTAGCCGAAGTGGAAGCACCTGGCAACGATGGTGGGAACCACTAAAAACTTGCCCAGGATGCAGCGTACCAGATCCGTAAGGGTCTCCTGACTGGGCTATTGTTTATGCCTAAATTTCCTTAGAGCTATATACTAATGAATGAACCTAAATGTCGGTCCCAAATACACGTATTTTTTACTTAGTGCGAGTCATGTATAGAGCTCATATTCTGCACAGGTAGGCTGTATTTGAGCGCAAATACACTAACATCTCCAATTGGCACAACTCGTGATCCGAGGCTCTATTGGTTACCGATGAGTTCAGTATCACACTCTAAGTCCCTTACTTCATCACCTTTCGCAAGTCAGGTTTCCATTCCATATTCAGTACAGATAAACTGTAAGCCGAGCGTATATACAAGAATTTCTTTATTTGATGCAAGCCATGTTTAGACCCATATTCAGAACAGATACGATGTATGTCGAACGCCAATACACGAATTACATTACTTGCAGTGGTGTCACGTTACCAGGCTTTATTCTTCACAGATGGGCTGTATTGTCAAGCGCCAAAACACGACTTCCTTCAGGTGGAGTAAGTCATGTTTCTCGTCCATATTCAGCAGAGTTAAACTGTAAGTTGTTCGTAATTATACGAATTTCATCACTTGTCGAAGGACTTATTTCTTGACAAGTTTCTATACAGTTTGGTTATAGTTAGATTGCCACTAATCAAATCTAATCACTAGTAGAGCGAAACGGGTCGAGACCATTTTCAGCACAGATAATATACACGAATTGCTTCAATTGGTGCCAGTCAAGTTTTAGTCACTTATTCAGTACAGCTTGGATGCATGTCATTTATCAGCACAATAAAGCTTCATGTCGAGCGTCAGAAAGGATTTTATTAAGGTGGCTCAAGGCGTAATTCGCGATTATTTTCTGCAAAGATAGACTAGTTCGAGCGCCAATACACGAATTTCTTCAGTTGGCGTAATTCATATTACGAAATCAAAAGTAGCACAGACAATCTGTAGTTCGAAAATCAATACTCTATTAACATGGGTTGCCGGAAGTCATTTTTTGAACAAAAATTTCCTAACAGATAACCTAAATGTAGACGTCGATCCCTTGTCGTAGATTTGTGGTAAGATACGTATACCTAAATGGCTTGGAAGCGGTCATTTCTGCAAAATTATCGGACAGATTTGACAAATAGTTCCACCTTTCGCCGCTAGGGTCTCTGGCGTCTAGCCAGACGTGGAGGCACCTGGTGACGAAAGTGGGAACCGCTAAGAACTTGCCCAGGTTCTAGCGTTCCAGATCCGTAACTGTCTTCTGTCTGGGCTATTGTTCATTCCTTACTGGCCTTAGAGTTATACACTAATAAATGAACCTAAATATCTGTCGCGTATACACGTACTTCATTACTGAGCGCGATTCATGTATCGAGCTCATATTCTGCACAGATAGGCTGTATTTCGAGCGCAAATACACGAACTTCTTCAGTTGACCCAACTCATTTTCCGAGGCTGAATTGAATACCGATGAGTTGCATGTCGAGCTCTAAGACACTTATTTCATCACTTTTCACGAGTCATGTTTCCAGTCCATATTCTGTACAGATGGACTGTAATTCGAGCGTAAACAAACGAATTTCTTAATTAGGCGCTAGTCACTTTTAGACCCATATTCAGAACAGATAAGGTGTATGTCGAATACAAGACACGAATTTCATCACTTGCAGCGAGTCATGTTAACAGCCTTTATTCGGAACAAATGGGCTGTATTGTCAATCGCAAAAACACGACTTCGTATAGGTGGAGTAAGTCAAGTTTGTAGCCCATTTTCAGCAAGGTTAAGGTTCAAGTTGTTCGTAATTTTGTAAATTTCTTCACTTGTCAAAGGTCTTATTTCCTGACAGATTTCTATACAGTTTGGTTGTAGATAGATTGCCATTATTCAAATTTCATCAATTTTATCGCAAAACGTTTCGAGACAGTTTTCAGCACGGATAATATACACGAATCGCTTCAGTTATACAAGTCAAGTTTTAGTTACTTATTTAGTACAGCTTGGCTGCATGTCGAGTGCATATATGTTTAGAGTCATTTATCAACACAATAAAGCTTCATGTCGAGCGTCAGAAAGGATCTTATTAAGGTGGCTCAAGGGATAATTCGCGATCATTTTCTGCTAAGATAGACTCTAGTTCGAGCGACAATACCATTATTTCTTCAGTTGGCGCAATTCATATTACGAAATTAAATGTAACACAGATAATTTGTAGGTCGAAAATCAATACTCTTTTAACAAGGGTTGTCGCAAGTCATATTCTGAACACATATTCCTAACAGCTAACCTAAATTTCGCCGTCGGTCCCTTGTCGCAGATTTGTTGCAAGAAACATACCGAAATGGCGTGGAAGCGGTCATTTATGAAACATTACCGGACACCCTTTTCGACAAATAGTTCCATCTTTCGCCGCTAGGATCTCTGGCGTCTTTGCAGACGTGGATGCACCTGGCGGTGAAAGTGAGAACCACTAAGAACCTGCCCATGATGCAGTGCACCAGCTCCGTAACGGTCTCCTGACTGGGCTATAGTTCATGCCTAACTGGCCTAAGAGCCTGTTTAATGAACCTAAATTTTGAGCCTCTATACACGTATTTCATTACTTAGCGCGAGTAATGTTTCGAGCTCAGATTTTTCACAGATTTGCTGTATTTCAATCGCAAATACACGAACATCTTCAAGTTTCTCAACTCATGTTCGGAGGGTGTATTGATTACCGATAAGATGCATGTCAAGTTCTGTGACACTTATTTCATCACATTCGGAGAGTCGTGTTTCCATTCCATATTCAGTCCAGATAGACTGTAAGCCGAGCGTAAACACACGTGTTTCTTGATTTGGCGCTAGTCATGTTTAGACCAATATTCAGAACAGATAAGACGTATGTCGAATGCCAATACACGAATTACATTACTTGGAGTCAGTCATGTTACAGTCTTTATTCGTCACAGATGGGCTGTATTGTCAATCGCCAAAACACGACTTCCTTGATGTGGAGTAAGTCATGTTTGTAGCCCATATTCAACGCAGTTAATGTGCAAGTTGTTCGTAATTATACGAATTTCATCACTTGTCAAAGGTCTTGTTTCCTGACAAATTTCTATACAGATTGGTTGTAGACAGTCATTAATAAAATTTCATCACTTGTTGCGCGAAACGTTTCGAGACCATTTTCAGCACAGATAATATACACGAATTGCTTCAGTTGTGCAAGTCAAGTTTTAGTCACCTATTCAGTACAGCTTGGCTGCATGTCGAGCGCATATATGTCTAGAGTCATTTATCAACACAATAAAGCTTCATGTCTAGCGTCAGAAAGGATCTTATTAAGTTGGCTCAAGGCATGATTCGCGATCAATTTCTACATTGATAGACTGTAGTTCGAGCGCCAATACACGAATTCCTTCAGTTGGCGCAATTGATATTACGAATCTAATGTAGCACAGATAATCTGTAGTTCGAACATCACTACTCTTTTAACATGGATAGTCGCAAGTCCAATACACGATTATCATTAAATGGAGCAAGTAATGTTTAAAACCCATTTTCAGCATAGGTTGGCTGCATGAAAAATTCCAACAGACGAAATTCATCACTTGTATAACGTCATATTTAAAGCCCATATTCCATACAGATAGGCTGATTCTCGATACCCAAAACACGAATTCCTTCAAGGGGCGCAATTTATGATTCGAGGTCAACTTCATCAAGCGCCAATGCACGATCATCTTAAGTGGCATGTCTTGTTGGATCCCATATTCAGTACACGTCGGTTTTTTTTTCAGGCGCCAATACACGAATTTCATCACTTGCCTCGAGTAATGTTTTGAGCCCATATTCAGCACAGATAAGAAGTATCTAGAGCACAAATACATGTTTAACATTATTTGACGCGAGTCATGTCTCAAGCGCATATTCAGCAGATAGGCTGCATAAGAAATTCTAATAGACGAATTACATCACTTGTATCAGGTCATGTTACGAGCTCATATTCAGCACAAATATGCAGCATGTCAAGTGCCAAAACATGAAACTTTTCTGTTGGCGCAAGACATGTTTCTAGCCCATATTCAAACAGATAGGCTGTATGACCAGCATCGATACACGAATTTTACCACTTATCGCAAGTCGTGTTTCTAGCTCAAATTCGGCACAAATAAGATGCATTTCGATGGCAAATACACGATTTTCTTGAGTTGTCATAAGTGATGTTTGGAGCCCATATTAGTACAGATAGCCTGCATGTTCATGTTCAGTATACTAATTTCATCACTTGTAGGAAGTCAAGTTTCGATCCGATATTTAAGATAAGCAGTTAAGCTGTAGATCTAGCGCCAATACACGAATGTCTTGTATTGGAACAAGTAAATTTGTAACGCTTATTCAGAACAGAATGGTTGCATGTCTACCTCCAGTACACTAATTTAATAATTTGGCGCGAGTCATGTTTCGAGCCCCTACTGATCACGGAATGGTTGAATGTTGGAAGCCAGTACACAAATTTCATTACTTGGCTGGAGTCATGTTTCGTGGCCATATTCGGCAGAAATAGTCTGTGGGTCGAGAATCTTCATCAGAATTTCTTGAGCTGGCGCAAGTCATGTTTTGAGGCCATATTCTGCACAGATAGGCTACATGACCAGCATCAGTAAATGAATTCCAACACTTATCGCAAGTCATGTTTGGAACCCATATTCAGCGCAGATAGGCTGTAGGTCGAGTGACAATACACGAATTTCTAGAGTTTGCGCAAGTCAAGTTTGGAGCCCATATTCGGCATAGGTAGTCTGCATGTCGTAGACGAATACACCAATTACGTCACTTGGGTCAATGTAAGGTTTCGACACCATATTTCGATTAGAGCCCATATTCTGCACAGATAGCCTGCTTGTTCAGCTTCAATACACTAATTTCATCACTGGTTACACTAATTTCATCACTGGTTTCGATCCAATATTCAAAATAGGTAAGTCGTAGGTCGCGCGCCAATACACGAATTTCTTATGTTGGCTGAAGTAAAATTTTTATCCCGTTTTTCAGAACAGGTTGGCTGCATGTCTACCGCCAATACACCAATTTAATCATCTGGCACGAGACATGTTAGGAGTCCTTACTGATTACTGAATGGCTACATGTTGGAAGCCAGTACACAAATTTCAATAGTTGGCTCGAGTCTTGTCTCGTGGCCATATTCCCTGAAAAAAGTCTGTTTGGAGGGCATATTCAGCACAGAAAACTGTAGGTCGTGTGACGTAACTCGAATTCTTTGAGTTGTCGCAAGTCATGTTTCGAGCCAATATCAGCCTCTACATCAAGCGCCAATACTCCAGTTTCATTGCTTGGAATGAGTCACGTTTCGAATCCATTTTCAGCACAGATAGGCTGCATTTTGACCTCCAGTACACGAATTTCATCACTTTGGGCCAGTCATGTTTCGAGGACATAATTATCACTGATAGGATTAAGGTAGATTGCAAAAACACGAATATCTTCTGTTGGAGCAATTCATCTTTCAAAGGCATATTCTTCACAGTTAGGCTGAATGTTGAGGACCATCCACGAATAACATCAAACAAGTCATGTTTAGAAGATATATTCAGGACAGATAGGCTGTATCTCTAGTGCCAATACACAAATTTCTTCACTTCGCACAAGTCATATTTAGAGACCATACTGAGCACAGATAGACTGCACGTCAAGCGTCAATAGACGAAACTCATCACTTGACTCTAATCAAATTACAAGCACATATTCAGCCCAGATATGTCGAGTGACAATACACGAATTTCTTGAGTTTGCACATATTCGACATAGGTAGTCTGCATGTCGTAGACGAGTACACAAATTTCATCACTTGGGTCATACAAATTTTTGACACTATATTCATCACACATAGGCTATATGTTTATCGCCAATATACAGTTTTCATGTGTTGTAGCAAATCATGTAACGAATAAATCATGTCTATGTGGAGCTGTTACTGCTATAACATTTGTTTTGTTTCTTTGATTTACAAATTCATTCAAGTACTTGAGTCCCTTTTCTCTTTCATTTCTATTAACATCATTGGAGCCTCCCCACATTAATACAGCATTTCTATTTGATAACCCAGGTATTTCACTCCTTACTAATTATGTAACATTCTGTAATCTCGATCCTGGCATTATTGTTCATGTAACTTCGTATTCAGTTCCTAAGTACTCCCCAAGTTTGCGGGGACAGCCAAGCATATGATTATTACCAATTAATAAAATTCTCTTCTTCCTTCTTATTGGACAGCTTATGGGTTTATTTTGTTTCGAGAGTATATTCTTCTTGATGTGATGGTAATGTGATGGTTCTGCGTGTTTCTAGGAAATTCTAGGCCATTTTGTAGGTTATGGAGTGCATTATAGCGTTTTGTAATTGGTGTTACTGGTAAAGGCAGTTGATCGTATGTTGTTCTGATAAATTTTTTAGATTTTCTAGATTTGTCCGTGACATATTGTATAGTAGCCTCATAATGAATAGGTGATCAATCTGATAATGGCTTAATGAAAGGTCAAAACAAGTAGATGGTTCCTAAGATGTTCCTATGTAAATAAAAACAACTTAGCAAAAAAACATTTAAAGTTGTGTCTGACTTTTCTCTGCTTGTGTTTATAAGAGAGTACTTTAATTTACAGCATCTTACTAAGTGGGATTGTGTTCACTGAATGTTGTTCCATACCTGACATACAGCATAAATTATAACACATGAGCAACCCACGCACAGAGTTTGAGGTTGGAGCTTTGTAGCAGAGTCTTGCAGCATCATTATAAAAGTAGTCATTGAGTTTGAAAAATATGAAGAAAATTTGTCTTAACATAGGGAAGAAAAGAAGAACAAGCAAATTGTCAGTCATTAAAGTGGTTGTGGCCACCAAAGTTATTAATGGCCATAGTGACTGTACTTGAGAATTCTTAGTTTGTCCAGTGCCACTAAGAGAAGCAGAAATGAATGTTGCAAGAGTGAGGAAAACATAAGTTGGAACAATTTATTCTCGATTTGTGTGTTCATGTTCCATGTAAGTTTTTATTAAAATCAACTCCTTCCATCTGATTGCACCAACAAAGTTCAGAGCTACTGTGCAGATTGTTGTGAAACTGGGTAATTCAAAGTTTTGTTAAAGTTTGTTGCTTGAAACAGTGCAAAAGTAGAGCACATCACATAAAGCAAGAAAAACATCTGGAACAGAAACTGTAGAGAGAAACAAAGCACATATTTTAAGAACAATATATTTTCTTTAAGTCATACACTCTTTCAGATAATACAGCAAAAGGAAATGATTGTGCACACATTCCTAAACTTGTACACATTCATCAATTAGCAGTGGTCTTCTGAATACCCATGATGCTTACTAAATAGCCTCATTATTTGTAGCAAATAAACACATCTGCCTCCCATCTGAACTCATAGGCCTGTAGGTATATTAGGTGTATCAGTGTTTTTTAATTTAAATTTAATTAATTTTCTGTTGTAATTCTTCATTTATTAAATTATGCTGAGAAATAATTCAACAAGAGCAAGCAATGTGACAGAACTGATGCATTATGCAAAACTTGTTCACTTAAAAAGTAGCAAGTGTGACAAATTTCAATGCCTGCAATTGAATGTTTAGTTGGCATTAAATTGTATTTCCTTTCTAAATAATTAAATAATATCACCTTACACATGAACACTCTTACTATATTTTCAGTATTATGTTTGTAAGTTGGTTTTAAACATTTGATGTGTTTTATTCACTTTGATATCTACATGCAGGTGTAATTTCAGAATATTTTTTTCCAGAGTTATAGATCAAACTAAAATGCAGATGCAATGAGGGTACGTTGCCATGCTTCACAAATTATAGAGATTATCCAAATGAAATTAAACAAATAACATCTTCAAGAACCTTACTATCATGTTCAGTAATTAAGACTGCCTTTTTACAAGAGTTAACTTCCATTAAAATGAAACAGAGCTAAATTTGTTTTTTAAATCTATTCAGTTAACCATATACTTTTTGTGTGACAATACTAACCTGTAATATATTATGTTGGTGGTAAAGAAGTAAAGTTTTGTAAAAGGGCCACTAACATCAATGAAAGCAAATATTTTATGCATAAGCTTACTGCTTTATTAACTTTCTAAATCTAACCTAAATAAGGTGCCTCGTGTCTGTCTTGCTGATCTGCTTTAGCTTCACCCATGATTTTGTTTGTGTGGTTATTAGAGTGTTAAAAATTTATGGAAATCTGTATTTTCCACACAGAAAGAAGAACAGGTTAATAATTACAGGCAGATATTTACTTCTGCTGTTTAGCTGTTAGTAGTAATAGCTTCTTGTTTTCAAATGTATTCTCTTGTCACAGGAATTACATACTGTAGTCAGTTCTCTCCCATTGTCTGAAATTTAAGTTAATAATCTTGGGACTTTCACCAGAAGGAAAAATTTCAACATGTAGTAGGATAAAGAGAAGTACCAAATTGCATGCCAGGCTATAACCATTATGAAGGTGTGTTTCCAGTTGTAGAAAGGGCAGCTTTTTAAAGAAAATCACTTTGTTACAAATCTGGTAAAAAAAAAAGGACAAAATGTCTGTAAGGAAAAATATTCTGATACAAATTTTGTCGTTTATTTGTCTTACATGATAATGTTAACCTTTTCCTTGCATAGCTGTATTTTAAAAATACTGACTGCTAGTCCCTTTCTTTTATATAATTACCATTCTTTAGTATATTTAAAAATGAGTTCTTTTTTTCAAGTTGGTCCACAAGTTTGGTTAGGTATAACAGAGAAAGAGTTAGATATGTGTATGGCTGCAAGGTTGAAACGTGCACATATCAGAGCTGCTTTAGTAGGGATATGTTTTAAACTATAAACTGATTGTGACTGTACATACAAACATATCTGCTTTCAGAGTATATTATTTTGATTACCTTGGGTACACTATAACAGTATGTTTGAATATTTATACACTTTTTTTTCAAATATCATCATTAAGTCGTCTTGGATGACTTTCCCATAGAACTGTTGACCGTCTTAGTCACGTTCTCATTCTCCGTTCCCTTAGCGGCTGTTGACTGGTGACTCTGTGATCCCTGATGTTTGCTGGATGTAGAATTTTGCTGTGAGCCAGCTAAGACCTGGGCACAATAACACACAATTTCGTAATGATGGGTATGACAACACACATAAATCAGAAAATAAAGGAAAGAATACAATTACATAGTGCCAACAACTAGGGACAGAACTCAGTAGTATTTTGTTAAGATGTGGTGAGGACAATGGAGGTATAAGTCTCAGATGTGGAGAACAATATCAGTTGTATCCATAACATTGAGACCTGGGGACAATAACACAGTTACATAATACTGAGACCCAAGGTCACAGTAACGCAGGTCTTTTTTTATACCTCTTATGATGCTGTGTACACATGCAGGGGCTATGAACTACTCTTGGCAAGTTTGTTTGACAAACCATGTTTGTAGCATCATAATTTGAAATCTCTGTGCGCTACTGAAAGTCAGTTTTGTTCAGATGTCAAGAGAATATTTAAAGTGCAACAAACCTATTGGAATGTTAACAGAAGGGGCGGTGGGGGCATTTAATGTGTGTGCTTAATTTAATATTTCTTACTTTTAACTGAAGAACCACATACCTTTAGGTCTGCACAAGAAGTTCAGTTACATTTTTCTTCATTTATAAAATTCAGAAATGCCTGACAGATTCTAATACAAATGTCCTGTATTGGATTCTAAAATAATGTTTTCAGTTGTTTATGCATGGATGCTGAGTTTCTTATAGACTTGACATCCATGCCTCCCCTTTTTTATGTAAGTAATCCCTATGCAAGCCAGTGCATGACTTTGTAAGAGAAATGTCATTTACAAATTCAAGGTCATTTAGGCTCAAATTACTACACAGTGTTTGATTTCACCATTATTCTATTGTTCCAGTAGTTACCCGGACCTCTTTTCCCACAGCAAAGTGGCAGAGGGGACACATATGAACACTCATCTCCAGCTGATGCTGAGGCTGAGAGTCCTGGAGCTATAACTCCACTCCTCCATATGCATACTTTGGCACAAGGAAGATTTAGTTTTTCTAGCTTATTTGTTGTAATTAATAACCATTTCAGTGGAATCAAGTCACCTATTTATCTTATTCAACTATTACATGCTCAGACAGTCACAGAAATGATGATGTCAATAGATATTTGTTGTTTGGTGAATTACATTGTCATCATCCTTTTCAATGCGGTAATGATTGATTGACTGAAAGAACCCGAAGGTTCATCCACTTCTACACATCAGCCTGCCACTTATTTGTATCCTGGATTGGATTAATTCAGTTCATCCTTTCCAGCACTATTTCTTTAAGAGTGATTAAATATTATTCTCCTTTTTGTTTCTAGGCCTTCCAAGTCATCCCTTTTCTTCAGGTTCCCCCAAATCGCTGCATTCATTTCTCCTCATATCTATATATGCAGCATGTCCTGCCATTTTAAATGACCTGTTCAAGTCTACAGCCCTGTGAAACATTTCATAGAATGTTGATTTTTTTACAGTGGCAAGTTTTTAGCCTTGGAATTAACCCCCAAGCTGGAGGAACACCCCTTTTCCTCTTGTCCACGTTTACCTATTCTAAATATTTGCAGCCACCTGCTATATGTGTGGGCTGTCCATCTGTTACCTAGAACGTGCCTGACTGTGGTTACAATGACCCTCTTAACATGGACTCTTGAAGTAAGAACTGGGTGTTTATGTGTGACTGTGGGAGAATATGACATAGTATGGCATTTTATGGTCTGGAAACTTAACAAGTCTGTGAATGAGACATGACATTATCATTTGCAACTGAAATGTATTATTTATGTATAAGGGAATTACGTACAGGGTCTCCACTAGCAGTGGCTGGGTTCAGCATCAGCAGCTGGTGCAAGAGCTGGGACCCAGAGGAGCCCTCCAAAAGGCCTTCCCTAGCGACACTCAGCAGATGGGGTTGCTCTGTCAGTGTGTCAGTAAGTGCAGCAGTAAGCACATCTGTAAAGCCACAAAAACTACTCAATGTGACCAGCGTTTTGTACATATAATCTTCAATCTTGTGAGAAAGACAGATATCCCGTGGGGAAGATTTTGCTTTTAAATATTTAATAACGTTGTCTTCAGCTCACTGATGCGCCTTGCCAGTGTTAAAATATTACAGCATTAAAACTCAAGGTACCACCAAATGTGGCTAACATGTATGGATATTTTATGATACCTTTGTGAGATTTATTTTTAAACCTAGAGACTAAATTTATACATGTGTGAGAAATTTGCCAAATACTATGCCTGTGATCCTACATTAATTCTAATGCTGTTCAGGTGAAGAGTGGCCACAGTAACAGTGGCTAATTAAGCAGTACTGAAATCATCAACTATTATCGTAACGTATTTTCGTGTTTTAAATTAATATTCATAAGACATGTTATGACTGATTATATTTTTAAAAAAAGTTCAAACATTTCTATTCTCTGAAAGAAAATTCTTTCAGTGCTCACTATGTGACTTTAAAATTTCAGAACATGATTCATAAGTACACATATTAGAGGTATCCCTCACTTTACGCGGTCTAATTTTACGTGATTTCCTAAATGCAATAGACAGTGTTACGGTTTTGCTCGATCACCTAATATTTAGGTGTGGTCAGTCATCTCACTATGTCAACAGTTTTAAACTGTGTAGTATCTGAAAGAGCATTTCTTCGTCTTAATTTTGTGCAGTGCGTAACTTTAAAGTTAAACTTGATAGTCTTGAGCAAAAGTAGAAAGTTTGACAACTGTGCTGCTACGGACAAGAAAGAAGGATGTCTATTATCCTAGATGAAAACACATGTGATGAACGTAACGAATACAAATGTGACATAGCCAGTGCGATGGGGATGGCCCAAATAAGCAGTGCAAACGAAACGGGGGGAGGGCGGAGGAGCTGGCATAAATGACCGGAGCCCGGCTGTCCAGAAGGGGTCCCAGTACCCGAGAATGTTGCATGTGTTTTTGTCTTTCTCATTAGTATTATTATCTGTCGACTGTAGAAATTCGCCCTTTCAGACCAAGCCCAAGTCACTGCAACAGGCCTTTCGAATTAGTGTAAACGTCCGCCTTTGCCGCGGGGGGGATTTTTTCCACCGGGGCCCCTTTTCGGAGGCCCTGAAAATTGGCATTGAGAACCGTAAGTATACATGATAACATAATGTAAGCTGACGAACCTGAACATCACACAATTAGGGCGATCATTGTGAGGAAAGTGGACAGTATGCAGGCCCTCTGGGTTGGGCAACAACACCGACGCACCCTTCCAATATCCACCGTAATCATTCAGGCCAAGGCGAAAAGCTTGTTTGAGAACCTGAATAATGTTGATTCAGAGCCGGAAGTGCGGGTCATCTGTTTAAATTACTTGCCTTTGTCGTAAAGTGTGTATTTAAAATACTGAATTACATTTCTCCATGTCACATTCGCAATGTAATCTTTCTAAAAATTAATTCACTCTACGTTACTTTGCTTGTCATGTCGATTTATAGAAAGCCATTAATCGCACATGACGTTCACATGTTTTATGTGTCCTATCACTGTAATGAGAAGTAATCCCTGACCCTTTTGATGAAGTTTTGGGTTAACCGTCTTAATGCAAATTGTTCAAGACTGTGCCGTAGATTGTCGTGTAACGGGCCGTACATACGTATCCCTGAAGCATATCAGTGCGCAGTCTTAAGCCTTTCCTTATTTTTATGGCACTACATCTGGACGTTTAATTTTATGACTACGAAAAACCCTCACTTCCGAAGAATACCAAACCGCTTCTTCTCGTGGGTTGAATTTATCAACACAAGGTATTATCTAGTATTCAGCATTTAGGCCAGTTTAGCAGAAACCATAGCCCAGTCAGGCGACCGGTATGGCTCTGGCACGCTGCATCCTGGGCAAGTTCTTAGGGGTATGTTGCCATTTCTTTTCCTCACTTTTAGATGTTCCCACCTTCTCCGTTAGGTGCCTTCATGTCCAACGACGCGAGAGACCTCCAGCAGCGGAAGGTGGAATTCTTCGTGGGCGAGAAAATGTTCCGACAAATTTAGCCTAGAATTCGAGTTCCACGTAATTCTAGTAATCTTTTACATGCCGCAAATCTGTGACATGGGACAGACGACTTTAATTCCCCTCCGAAGGAAGGCGTGCTGAGGATTTTTTCGCCCTTAAAAATCCGACGGCTTCGTCCGGGTTTGAACCAAAGGCCAGCACGCTACCTCTAGACCACCGAAGCCGTTCAACACAAGGTAAAGATACTGAATGTTTCATGTGCAAAATTGTGCCTGAAAAATCAATATCTGTTCAGGGGTGGTCCTTACATTATGCGCCTGTTGCCTTGTACAGGGCCCAGTCCGAAAATCTCTTGAACGAATTAGGGCAGAACAGTAATACGGACTGGCAAGTTGTGGCGTGTCTCTTTATTGGGTTTCAGTAAACAGCTGAAGAAGTCTGATTTTGTATTTGCAGAGAAGCAAAATTTGCCACAGATTTAATGCAATGGGAAAGTTCTTTGGCAGGGATTTGTTGTGTGGGTTTGAACAGAATCACTTTACTTTTCTATCAGGTGAGAAATGCAGTTGAAGAAGGGCTGCAGGGTCTAATAAAATAGACTGCTAGGCAGTCTTGGAAAAACAAAAGTTTTCTGTGCCAGTAACTTTATCAGTAGTAATGTGAGCTTAATTTATACTGAACTTAACCTCAATACGAAAGATGGTTTACACAAAGGAAGCTGGCTTATTGCAAAGGTTTTGTCAGCTGCGAGGAAAGAAGCTGTGACGACTGGGTGCTGCGTATGTGCTACTGGCACTTTTGTTCCATCTGCCATCGAATTCCAGGGCAAGCTTTTCAATACTGAACTGCAATGAGACCCTGTATTTGATTTCAAATTCTGACTACGAATACCGAACTCATTCTGCAGTGGTTGAAGCAATTTCCAAAGTTTGCGAAGCCAGGTTAAGATATTCTTTTATATTGGCTTTGGATGGTCATAATTTGTACTTTACCCATGGAAAATCACTGCGTCCAAGCTGCAGTAATATTCAGTGGGAGAAGATTTGTCTTTATCCACTTAAAAATTATATAATGCAACCTCCTGACGGAGGTTCTTGATCCTTCAAACAAGCTTTCGCAGCAGAAAGTGAGTGTGGACGCGTGACTAATCGCAGGAAATTTTTCTCGATCTTTTGCTCTTGTTACAGGGTTACAGCAACTGAAAAAATAAAAAGCTTTCTCCGTACTATTGAAATTTATTCTTTCAAATCGGAAGTTTTCATAGTTAAAGAATTTGAATTTACTGCTAAGGAAAATTGGCCGAAACCGTCAAAGAAATCTGAAGAAAATCTATCTCAGATTATAACTGAGGACAGCCAGTTTCTGTTACTGTCGACTGTGTTTGCTCTTCCAAGAGTAACTCGTTAAGTGAAGCCAAAGATAAACGGGAAAATGTCAGTAGTTATGATATCTCAGTTCAAAAATTATTTCATGTTCTCATCAGTTATGGAAGATAACAAAGAAGAAAAGAAAGGGATCTTGAGCGGAAGAAAGAGGGTGTACGCCTCGCACATCATCAAAGCGATCTGAAGGAGATTTATTTCCCTGGTGATATTAAAAAAAACTGAGACCATGAGGGAGGACTTCTGTGCATTGCTGACACTGTGGGTTCTTTATGAGGAGATTAGAGACATGTGCTGTTTTAGCGGAAATACCCCACATTCTCTTTATTATTGGAAACAATAACCATTAGCTAAACATGGAGTTCTGAAAATTGAGTGGTAATTTGGGAAGCCGGTAATTAAAGATATACTGTATAGTTTGCAGGCCTAAGTATTTAAACACATTTCGCGATGTACAGTATGAAGATGTATGACACAGAATATGTATTCGCCGAATTGTTAAATTTATTTGAAATTCGTTATCTTTATTATTTTTAAAAGCCACTGGTGAATTGGAAAGGGACGAGATTTTTAACGTATGAAACGGACATTCAAGTATGCATTTTTAAAACATTTGATACATGGAGAGAAACTGTGGTGTACTTCGGTTATATACAAGAGACTGTGAATGTCCGAAAAAATGTTTAAATACAGAAAAAGTTAGACTGCAATGGTAAAATTTCAAGAAATTAACTTGTTGTGTGTCTGAAATTAGAAACTACTGATTTCAAAATTTTGAGACTTCCAGAGACTAAGTGTTACAGAACTTAAAGAAATGGGAATTTAACTAACAATTTACATCGTACTTCTAAAGGACTTTGTCTTGCTTTCTGAAATTGGTTTTAAATAAAGCCTAGAAAGACATTATGCTTAACACTGCGCCATAAGCGCAATTAGGGGACATGGAAGTAAAGTTTCACACCAGATGAATGTGCTTTGTGCAGTTTGTCCTGGGGAGCAAGTAGGAAGGCACTGGGCAACTGTGGATCTTCAGCATTGTAACTGGCCAATGTCATGCGGAGGCATATGAAGTAGCGAGAGTTCTTGGCAAATGTTACGTAGTTGGGAATTTTTCCACACCAACATGTGCCCAATCGAATCTCCTACGCTACACGTTTTGTCCTTAAATTCTCTTAACAATAATGTGAATGTAAGATAATAGTTAGGGCTATACAGATCGTTCCAGGCTGGCTTTGGGATTTCTAAGCCTCCTGTCGCACGCAAATCAGCCAAAGCGTCAAGCTGCCTGCTCGTGTCCGTCTAGTGCTGGTTTGACATCAGGTTCTTGTCGGAGGCACGTACCAAGGACTTTCTTCTCAAGGTTGCGTGATATGTGACCTTGCTCCGCCTCGGCCTCCAGGAAACTAGTAAACTTCTGCAAGGCCTCCTGAGCCTCGGCGCTTCCTGCAAAGATATAAGCAATGTCTTTAGGACAGAAGCAATGTGTGGTCACTGAATTCTTCTAATGTTTGGAAAAGTTAAATAAGGCAATATATACATTGAGAGGGAAAAACTGAAGGAGGATAAAAGGAGAGAAAGAAAAAGAAAGTACAGGTACAAGCAGTTAGACTACCTAGTCTTCATGTACACAAGAGCACCAGTCCCATTTGACTCATGGCACATGGTAAAGAGGAAGGCGAGAAGTTAAAGCTTGATTGGACGTTGGTGGCGCAGCGTGTAGGCACGAACCTGCAGACATGACGCAACAAGAAGGGGGCAGAAGACAGGAAAAGGAAGGGGGAAAGGGGACAGAAAATGGAACGAATAAAGTACAGGAAATGATAGTCAGGAGGTTAGAGGGGAGAAAGTAGAAAAGAAAAAGAGAGGAAGAAAGAAAAGCGAGGGAACTCACATAAAGTAAAATGATAGAAATGCCTTGAAAGACAAAGCAAGGGGCGGTAAGGAACGCATATGAACGAAAGAGGGTAGGAAAACGGGAACAATAAAAAGATAAGAGCAGAAAGAGAGTTTGAAATAATTTAAAGGTAAAAGAGAAGACACTAGAAGAACAAACCCGAGAAAAGGAATGAATTTGGAAGAAAGAGGAAAGAACAAGTAAAAGGAAATTGTGGACAACCATTTCTTGGCCTTCTTTGTGACGATACGTGAAAACCCATTCCCAACACAGCTGCGAAACTGTGTTTTGTGTTTTGTGCTCACCTCTCGTCAGGGACTGAGAAAACATGACTTTGGCTAGCTGATAGATGACCTCCTCCAGGGAATACTCCGTATACAAGAGGTCAGCCGCCCGCAGTCTCTCCAGAAGCTCCTCGTAGTCTTCATCCAACACCTGCTGCGCTCTGTCGGCCACTGCAACAACACAGTTCTGATAGTGGACATTGTGGGCTGAGGATATTCGGGAACAGGGTGCTGAGGAAAATGTTCTGATATAAGAGGGAAAAACGTGGGAGTTTGGAGAAAATTGCATAATGACAAGTTTTATGATTCGTCAGATTTTATTGGAGGAAGATGAGATGGGTGGGGCATTGGCGCGTGGAGGCGAAGCGAAATTATTTATAGTGATTTCTTTGTAGTACCTATTGGAAGGAGAGTGGAAGGAGTCAGTCATAGTACCCATCCATAAGAAGGGGGATAAAACAGAGTGTAATAACTATAGGGGCATATCAATTTTGCCGGCTACATACAAAATTTTGTCCAACATCCTGCTCTCAAG
>Ga0268261_10001051_pt1 | contig 18594 bp, 21 predicted proteins | sample TergutNc150P1_FD_190353 | JGI IMG/M metagenome (GOLD analysis project Ga0268261, IMG submission 190353) | Nasutitermes corniger P1 segment gut microbial community from laboratory colony in Florida, USA - Nc150 P1 (SPAdes) (version 2) | ecosystem: Host-associated > Arthropoda: Insects >...
GACGAGCTGATCACTCGTCCAGAGGAGTCCTACCGACTGTGCTGCGTCGTTGTGTGTGATCTAGAAACATCAAGAATAGGTGCTCCATATATATACAACGTTAGGCTCCTAAGGGTTAATTATGTTCGGCGTCCTGGCGCTATATAACCGCCATCGTCCTCACCATTATAAAAACCCTAAAAAGCTGAAATATTACATTTCGTTTAAAAAAAGAATAAACTGGTTTTATGAAAATCAGAAAATTACGTAATTTCTGGCGTAATCATGTCTGATATCAAGCCGCTGCTTTACTCTCAGTGCATCTGAAGGTCAAGGTTAGACTGTCAACGTTAAGAGTCTAAGTAAAACAAAAGCTGCAACAAACAACCAAATGTATTTTGTGGCAGTCTACAAATTCTGGGTTAAAAAATTCTGTCCTCTTTCTGGTACTGTTTGTCAATTATTAACTTTTAAATGCTTCCTAACTAATATAAAATATTACATAGACGTAATTACGTAAATAAATAAATAAATAAAGTATGAACTGTTAACAGCTGTAGTTTAAAGTCAAATATTTGTGGTAGCGTCATTTGTGGTTCCTAATATGGAGTAAAAAGTGAGGTATTTTCTCTTCCAAAATGGTACGAATCGTAGAGCGATAGTTGTTTACCGACGTTTCGAGGCAAACTAATGGCCTCATATTCAAGGGTCAAGTAGCTCAAGAACTGGCTGACCCTTACAAAATACAGCGATATTATATCTAAGATATCTACGTTGCGCAAAGTCTTAGGAAAACGAAGATGACAAGATACCTGAAACTTATCCAAGTGTTTGATAAAGCAACTTCCGGTATAATATTACAGCTGTATTAGAGGAAGTAACTGCTTCTAACAATATCAAGCTTGCAAAATTTAGGGCACTCAGATTGATGTGATCTGCGATGCCCACCTTAACGACCGATAACACGGGCCAACGTCTTGGATGATCGCTCATCTTTAAAGTTAAATGCAGCTAACAATATCAAGCTTGCGACATTATGGCACGTAGATTGAAGTGTTCTTCAATGCGCACCTTAACGACCGATAACACGTACCGTCGTCTTGTATGATCGTACGGCATCTTCAGCGGCAACAGACGATGTGCTGCCTTCACAAGTCATCAGTTGAAATTTCCAGCTCAACTTCCTGTTGTAACTAATCAAAGGATCTTATAATAAACTAAATTTTTTCCGTATAACAGTTCTGGATTACAGATCAATAACAAAATACACTTCTTCCCGTTCCGATGTGAGCAGCGTTTCAAAGGTAGGTCCAAAATCGCTTGATTGCTGCTGGTTTATATCACGCTGACGAAGCGGATATTGATTTATTGTGGTTCAATACGCCATGTTAGTTTCGCCAAACAAATCTCACCAATTTATGTAACTTACAACGACGTTGGATATGATGGAGCACAATTTTCAAGGACGCCTTGTTTTTTAGACACCTTGTCGATTCTATAATTTGCTTAGCACCGCTATAAAGTCTCAGGAGTTCATCAGTGTTACTGTAGTGAGAAAGCGATTATTGGCTTTACACTAAATAATCTTAGATTTGGTGAAAATTTTCTGATGAATTATAATTCGAACAAATTCACGGGTTATACTGAAAAGCGAAAAATCTAGAACTTCATGCAGAAAACGTAACAGAATTACAAAAAAATACATAGTCAAAATTCTGGAAATTTACATTGATTTGTTACGGCGAAATATTAAGAATTTCGTATAACACATTAACAACAAATACCCCTGTTCCTTTCCAACAATGTTTTTCTTTTTACAGTCCCTAACATTCTATTTTATCTCCGTTATCGCTGTCATCTTCATTGGCTTGTATTTTCATTTCACTCGAAACTTCAGCTTCTGGCAGAAACTCGGTATTCCCTACATAAAACCAACACCGTTTGTAGGCAATCTTACGGATTGGGCGTTGCAGAAGACAAGTATTGGGGAACTGCTGCAGAAATTCTATGACGAACACAGTGACAAACCGTATGTGGGATTTTTTTCCTTCGATAGGCCCTGTTTGTTGATCCGTGACATGAAGCTGGTGAAGAATATTCTGGTGAAGGATTTTCATAACTTCATAGATCGTTCAGTTTCGTATGAAGCCAAGTTCGACCCAATATTCGGTTATAATCTACCTTTCTTAAAAGATCAACTTTGGCGTCATCTCAGAACTAAATTAACTCCAGTGTTTACTTCGCGTAAAATGAAGATGATGTTCTACCTAGTGGACACCAGCTGCAAGGAACTGGTTGTGTGCCTGGAAAAAGCCACTGCTGATGGTAAGTTGTCCCAAGATCAGTATTGCTACCAAATTAACTGAAAATTGAAGCTTAAGAAATTAAAGAAATTCTAGGGATATAAAATGTACCTAAATAATGGAAAATTGAAAGCACCTACTGTCCACCAGTTCTCACATTTGTACCTCAATCCTGGAGAGTCCAGTGCAGTCACGTTCACTGTCAAGTGGTTCCGTGATATCACACAGTGACCGGGGGATTAGTGTTCCAAGTTCACTAGTGACACCACGCCATCCAATGACGATTATTAATTATGTTGTAAAATCGATAATAATTTCGTCTCTGTTTGTGTTCTAATGTCAGAAATAACCTGACATTTACCGGTGGAAACCCTCAAGAATTTTGTTGAGGATACGACGGGGAGATCAGTGAGTGGTCCGAGATATGGTAAATGAATTCTGGAGATGATAAGTGATTTGGAGATGTTAGTTAATGTAAATCTTACAGAGTTCTCACGTGGTCGGTCAGTAAGTTTTGAGGTTGATGTCAGACCCATTGGACTGTAATTTAGAGTACCGTCCCGAGCAGTACTGCTTGAGAGAACACAGGGTCTAAATTGATTTTTATGCCACAAATTCGTGTTTTGAACGTGGTTCCTTCTTAAAAATTCCAAAGATATAATTCACAAATTGCCTGGAACACAAAGCCCTGTGAGTCGGCAAAGTACGCGGTAGCCCTACAACTGAAGCAGTACATGTTTTACAGCAAAAATCACCCGGAAGTTACGGTCCGCTTTAATTTCAATGAAATAAGTTTAAACTGAAATTCATTCAGTGTTCAAGGAAGCACTAAACGTTTTAACTACTCTTCGTATGTAAAACATTTAAATGCATTGATATATTAAACACCAATTTTTGCAATGTCTTTGCTGTAACAAGTTATTAGGCATGATTTACATATTTTAGAATGTCGTAGACACAGTATTTGGACAGATGTTTTCTGAATCAGGAAGAACCAATGTACACATATATACTGCTTCATATAAAAATGAAGATTTTAATGGAATAGTCCATCGGATATAATTTGTACCATTATTGCAAACTTTTGTTTTCGTTGAATTTCAGATTCTAAACAAATGTGGATGACAGCACACACACAAATTTTATTAAGGAATATTTTATTATCCAAACAAACAAAGTGTTTGTAATATCAAATCCGAATTTATCATTTGTCCCTTCAATTTTTCGACACCGACAGGCTCATTAAAGCACATTACATGGACACGTATATAAAAAAACACTAATTTATTTCCAAATTACAATCAGAAGTATCTGCAGCCAAACCTCAAAATTTTTGCAACCTGTATAACAGTACAGATGTATACATAATTAAGGGTGCAGATAATTTTCACCTTAATACCGTGTTTTTTATTAATTAATGTTTATTAATATAAGAAAAAGAAACATAGAAATAGTACAAAATTAACATTAAAATTACTCCGACATGTTGCGGTGTTCTTACACCATTATCAGTGACCTTAAAAGTTTTTGTCAGCTAAAGTTACGAATTATTGAAATGATACTCGTAAAATAGAATAGAGTAGAATGACGTTACGGTAAAACTAATCATTTGTAAAATGTGGCAGCATATGTAAATCAGGTCTGCAATGTATAATATGGTGTATATTAAGAATAAGTACCATTACAAATAATTTGATAAATTATATTATATTGATCGATTTGATGGATTTAAACTAGTTACGTGTGTGTGTGTGTGTGCGTGTCGTGCACTGGTGAAAGTAAACTGAAACCGGAAGTGGGTTTTAAGTTATGTAATGCAATGTACGAATTGGCACGAGACACTAAGTAAATAAATCAGTCAACAAAAATACACGGGGTCGCATCCTAGAAAACAGTATTTAGGTATGGTTGTTAAAAAAATCAAATGAACACAAGTGTACGAAATTATTGTATATACATTGTATAACTGCTACATGTTTTGGTAATCAAGCAGCCAACCTCTGCGGGGTGCGTTACAGTGGATCGGTACATCGTGATAACACAAACGTTGTGAGCAAATGCACAGATCTGGCATAATGCGTTTTAAAATACATCTCTATTAATACAGCGTCTAACGAATGATATATGAAGATACTATGCAGTATGTAAAGATACTCTAAGGAAAGATGTAATTGTGTGTATAGGATACATGTATATGTAATACTTAAGTAATACATAAACAGATAAAACTTAGTGAAGTGTAATACAGAAATTAGAAGCTGTCAGTAAAACAGCAGAAACAAGGCAATGTTCATGCTAAAATTTTGGCAAAACAGTAGCAATAACACTAGCTTGCTTATTGAGCATTTTCGGATTTGTGGTGCTGAAAAATTATGGACTAAAGCGACAAAGTAAGAGTATGTTGAAACTTCAGAATTAGTAAATGAAAATCTTGGCAGTTACAATACCACGGACTGTTGTCAGGTTCCACAATAGAAGTGAAAGAGATGATGGCCAGATTCACCACTGACGCCATAGCCTCCTGTGCCCTCGGTATCAATAGCAACTCACTGAAGGATCCAAACTCAGAATTCGGACGACGCATAAGGAAAGTACTTGAGTTCACTTTTCAGAAGGGATTTGTAGAAGTGCTAGCATTTTTTGCACCACATCTTAACAACGTCTTTCGCGTCAAATTTATGGATGAAGAAACGAACAACTTCGTAAGGCAAATGATTTGGAATACAGTGGAGCACAGGTGAGATAAACATTTTATTACGTATATTTTCAATGAAACAGTACTCAAGGTTCTGTGCATACAGAAATCGTCTTCTCCAACAATTTAAACTGTCTCCCCTTCCACATATTATTCAATTGTCAAAGAAAAGGGTTGCAACGCACAAATACAACAATATTTGACAAACCACTTCCTTCTAAGGTCGAGGTTAACAATGTCCGCATCTTCACAGCTCATTATGTAGGTCATCATGTATTTGTCTTAGCGTCAGAAGACTTTTACCACTTGCCGAACGTCTTACAAAAAATAAAAAAAATGAACCCTAGAATTCTCTGATGAAAAAGCTCTGGTTGTAAAAATATTGTATAATGAAAAGTGGGTAATAGGAAACGTCAACACAATTAAAATATGTGTGAATACAAGACAGTTTTAAAATAAAACGACATTCGAGTTGAGGGCAATTTTTCTCATTTTTAACTGTATGAAACACAAAGGGATGTCGTCTTACAGAAGTATTTAAAAGTTTTTTTATTTAAAATATTAAAACCAAAATACGTACATTTATATATTACTGCAGCCCTTCAAGTAACACTTGCTAAATCAAATAAACAATGGTATTCAAAGTGCAGCAACCCCGTATACAATTAAATTGTTTATGAAAACAGTAGATCGGGAAGCATAATTTATTACACTGACTGTGGGGATTTCCTTCTTACTAAGGGAGTTGATACTCCTTTTCTTCCCGAAGTCCACAGTTCTAAATGTTATATCTTATATGGATTTTTTTAATATCTCTTTGTTGGGGCTTGAAGAAACTCTAGTCGCAGGTCATTATTGCCTTCCAAGAGGCTGCGTGTATTTTGAGTAATTTCAATTACGCTTTCCCGTCCAAAAAGTTTCGATCTAAATTTTAGCCTTAAAACTGATTTCTATTTTGCCTTCTTACATTCATTTCAAAAACATTTTACTCCATGTTAGCTATTACCTCTGCGTCCGCCGAGAAAGTGTCACTTCACTACTACCAGAAACCAGTAATATTTGATATATTTATTAACTGCAATCGTGTTGTCACCCGGTGGCAGTACACATTTACACACAAAAAATGCAATGTTTGGTGGTCAACGTTGAGACTTATAAATCTAGATGATATTGGAAAAGCTTTATTACAAAGGAGGTGTTGTAGGTGATAACATTTCCTCCAGTGCAAAATAACACGTTAATGCACTTAACCAACATAATATAATTATATACACTCACTATAGGCATACGAATATTTGCGCCAGACATTGGGCGATAATTATTCACAATAAAATTGAAGTGGATCTCTTCATAATGTGGTTCTTTGGAATGTGTTTCTTTATTTTGGGAGTGTAGTTCTGCCTAGTTCTACGTCACAGTTCCTTAAAAATGGAATACAGTATATGCAGATCGATTTGCTATAGATTCAAACATCTTCACTATGTATATTTTAATTTAAAAAACTAATAATCGATAACGTTTAGTCATATTAATGTGTTAATATTTATCTCCTTCTGGTAAATTCATGCCGAAATTTCCATGCTGTCACCCTGAAGGTGTTCAAATTCTCTATGAAACGTAGGGTTTGATTTTGGACGACAAGTGGTACTCTTTAGAGTTTCTAAAACGTTCATTACTGGAGTGTAATTCTGCACGGACATTTCTCATAATATTTATATTTGTTGCATTTGCATTCAGGGAGAAGCATGGACTGGTACGGAACGACTTTCTGGATTGCATGATGGAGTTGAGACAAGCGAGCAAGGATGAAGCGCAAGGAGATGTGCAGTCTGCAAAGAATGATGATATAGGCGCCACGTTCAGTACGTTACAGAAAATTTAATATTAGGAGTGACAGAATATTAGGTCAAATTGTCAGAAAAATGTTATATTTATATTGTAATGTTGTATTTACTAGCAAAAAACCACCAAAATCAAAGTGTTACTTTGGACGCTTTGACGAAGCGAATGCTCGCGCTGGGTTACGTACACTTAACATTCCTATTGAAGGTAAGATCTCATCTCGCCTACTCTGAGCTACTCCACGCAACCAAGATGAAATGTGACAAACGTGCATTCAGTTTTCGTAAAATAAACTACATAACAAATTCATCCTAAATTCTCAAACACAGACAGTATTAAACATTACATTCAATTTTCTATTATAAGCCATAAAAGACAAGAAAGGCCTGTAATACATACATACGAGGTGCGGCGAGTCCTGCGAAGAGCACAATTTGCAACTGAGCTATGCATTATGGAATAATCTGACAATTCGCTGTTGTTGAAAAAAGGAACAGAATATTGCAGAAACCACTGGAAATAACGACAATTAGCTACGTGTCAGTCGGTGTTATTTTGGAAGTTTACAGAAAACTTTTAATTACACTGTGTTACACAACTTTAAAACTGCTTCTCCAGATCCATAATAAGGAAACAATACTGGATAGAGGGAATTATGTGTGGAGGTAATTATATAAGATCTGCACCCTTATGGATTTTTACGGTGCCTTTAATGGTAGTTTCATTTGTACGTTTCGGGGACAACTCATCGTTCACATATTCAGTGCTCTAACAACTCAACTTGGCTTACCTTTACGCAGAATGTTAGATGTATATACACGAATTATCAAATGTAACCCTCTATGTTGCAATTACATAGAAATAATTCTATAACTGACGATCCAAACACTATTCCTAATTTTTATCAAGTCAACTGCACGAATTATTATTCAAGATATCTTTACACTTACTGTCAATGTTTTTTATCGACTCTAACAATCAGGATGATAAGAATATTTCAACCTTCATATATGTACCTGATTATGCATTAGGCTTCGTAATAGTTGCTATCCTAAAGGTTGAATTAATTTGGAAGATGTTAAGACAAGTGGGGTTGTGCAATTAGAAAAAAATATTTATTAGCAGACTAGAAATACCTGCGTCCTGATAGGATTGTGTGCTGAGGTTCTCGATTGTGAGAGTCAAATACGTCCTTCCAATGAAAGAGAATAATTTATAACCGTCCGGTTCACCTTTCTCATTCAGCGGGTTTGCGTGAGACTTAGTTTACCGTGATTAACGTCGGTTTCAATGTTGTGAACTAAGTAAGGAAGAGCTATTAAAATTATTTATGTTCAATTAGTAATCTGGAGAATACAATATGGGGAAAAGAATATGAGAAGTAGGTTTCTTTGTTCCCCGATTTTCCTAACTAGTCTGATTGGTCCAATGTAAACTTAGCGTTCTTCTAATACGCGATAAATTTTGTTTTTATTCTACACTCCCATTGCTTCCTAATGACTGACGTGATATCTTTTAAAGTAACATATGTAAACCACTTGTAAGCGTCTTCTACCGGACAATTTCAGTGTGCTACCGTAACTAACCCGGTATCCACACTCTCTTGATTTACGTCTCCAAAAAGTGTCAAACCCTCGGTTATTGACTGTCACAGCAAATTCAAATCCCAATTAAACTTGTCATTGACAGATGCCTAACAAAGTAGAATTATCTTTCTAAACACATTAGAAAACTTCTATTCTGTGCTAAACTGAACTTTTCTCTCCCTCCAGCTGTATATTCTACTTTACAAATAACACTACCTCACTCTCTCCTCCTGTAACAATCCTTCTACCTGCTATTACACTGACTTTTGTATAACTACCAGATGCTACTGACCTCCCTCACACGCAAACATATGTATCACTATGTTTCAGAAGTTAATTTTGAACATTCTAATTAGACTCATTCTTTCCAACGGTTATAGCTTATAACAAATTCAGCAAATATTATCTCATTAAGGACATATCAAAATCAGAAACACACTAGTATATCCGAAATACAGAGTGGATTCTGAATCACACAAATAAGGCGATCAAATCAATACTTGCATGTAATCAGCAGAGATACTGCTACAAAACTTTTTTCTGCTTTTCAGAAATAGACGGCGACGTGTTTGTGGCACAGGCGTTGACTTTTCTTTTAGGGGGCTACGAGACTTCTGGTAGTACTTTGAGTTTCGCCCTGTACGAGCTTGCAATGCATCCTGAGATTCAGCAGAGTCTGAGGGCGGAGATCCTACAGGAGCTGAGCAAACACGACAGTAGACTGACATATGATGCCATTAAAAATATGTCGTACCTGGACAGAGTTGTGTCAGGTGAGGAACTAAGAGAGTTTAAAAAATATTTTGAGATTAATTGCTTTGAGCTTGATGAGGTTAATTCTAAAATTGCTTCCTGGGACGTTGAATGACACAACAATGTCTGAAGTAAATAAAATACATCGAATTTTAAACAGTCAATTTCTTCGCAATATGTTACCGGTCGGCGCTTGCTGAGAGCAGTAGCTGATGAGTGGAGTGTCCCCACAATTCAGAACCGGTCTACGTTGAGTCAACGGAGAGCAGGTATTGATTTTCGAGACCAGTATTAGAAGCTACAAAAGGCGGAGTTACAGGAACTTTTCTTCCTTTCTTACAGTTTCCCCGCCTAAGCATCATGCTGAGGCAGGAAGAGTTAGCCTTTATAAAGACTATTTCTACTCTGCAGCCTTCCCCGGCCCTTCTGAAGGAGCTGAGGACAGCTCTCGCTTCGAGCAAAAAGAGGAAGAGAGTGGTGTCCGCCGGGAGCTGCGGCACCACGCTCAGTGGTGGGCCTAAAGCTTCCCAGCATCCTTCAATCATGAACGCGGGCAAACGTAAAGCCAACGAGCAGGCAAACTCGGGCTGAGCCCGCCAATAGAAGCTCAGCACCTGGCTTAGGGTCCGCGCCTCTTCCCGCGTTTACTTCTGTCACGGGCGAACAAGCTGCCTGAGGCAGCCGGCAACTCGGGACCCCGAGGGCGGGGTGACGTACGCGGCTGAATTGAACGGGCCCATCGACCCAAGCCAGCCAAGTGGGCCGCTCAAGCCCACATCCATGGATTCGAACATGTCGGAACTCGCTGTCTCATCCGAGACAGCCAGTAGGCAAGAGAGCGTCCTATCAAGAAGTCTATTTTTATTTCAGGTGTTCGCGACACCCCTGCCTTCCTGGCCTAGATGCGGGCATCCTGCCCTTGCAACCTGACGGCACAAATAAAGAGCGAGAAGTTGATCATCGTCCCATCTACTGCTGACGGGTTTTGAGCCACTGTCGACGCACTGCGGTCCCTCTATGAGAGCGATGGTGTGAGTTTCCACACCTTCATGCTGTGAAGGTTCTTTACCAGAAGCCGCTGTTTGCGGCTTCTGGTAAAGAACCTAGGTGGGGGTATGCCTGAAAGCGTCGTCCGGGATGAGTTGGAATTTCTGAACATTCGTGTCTAGGGGATCACACAGCTGCGTTCCGGCCGTCGCGACCAGGATCCCGCCAAGGCCCGCCCGCCCACCCCCTCTTCATTATATCAGTGAACCGAGGTCCTGAAGTGTCGAAAGTACGATCTCACACCGAACTCTGCGGCTTGCGTGTGTCGATGGAATCGTATGTGGCCCCGAAAAGCCCACTGCAATGCATGCGCTGCCAGCGCTGTGGACATACGCAGTGAAACTGCGGCTACGCTCCATGATGCGTCGCGTGTGATGGCTCCCACATCTCCTGTGGTTGCTCTACCCCCCCAGTAGACAGCCCCAGTGCTGTGGTTGCGGGAGAAACCACACAGCGAACAACCGGGGTTGTGTGAAGTGGAAAAAAGCAAAGGCCGAGCTTTCAAAGCAGGAGCCCGATCGTGGCCGAAAGAGCGCCGTTACAGCCCACCATACCAATCCAAAACAACAGCGGGCCGAGATCTCTGCCGAACAGATGGACCTGGGCGAGGGGTCGAATCACGTCGTTCAAGAGGGGCGTGTTCTCAAGGCCACTATCCCATCAACCCCTATTCCAAAACCCCTTTCCCAGTCCAACACGGAAGCTTCCGAAAAGCCTAGTGACCGCCACCAGGAAGACGGCCAGGCTTCAGAAGTCTGAGCGCAAATTCACAGCAGCCCCTAAGCTGGCTGCTGGGAAGTCTCAGAAGAAAGCAGACGCGAATGTCAAATCCGCGGCCGCTAAACCCACTACCCCCAACCTGGTGGTGCAAAACCAAAGTTCCACCTCCCCACTCGAGGAAATTTCTGATCTTCTCGACCTCCTTCCCCTCCATGCATATGTGGAGCTGACTTGTCGACTTCCCATATCCTTCTCCCTCCCCACAGGGGCAGCCAGCCCTCGGGCTGTCCTGAAGACCGTCGTTCTCTTTGTGGCCGAATATGGCTTCGCGACCTAGGAGGGCGAAGTTAGATAAACTCCTGCACCTCGTCTGCTGGGAAGCGGATGGAGTGCGCGGCATGAAGCTTGAACTAGAGCATTTTCTCAACCAGCACGATATCGATATGTCTCTTAAGAGAGACATTCCTTAATTTGATCAAGCCTTCCGGCTTGCCAATTATGTCTGCCACCGCACAAAAGACCGACAGCAGGGGTGGTACAGCCATGCTGGTCCTCCGTGATATAGTACACCACTGTGTCAATTCCGCTCCTGACCCACTTGGAGGCTATTGCCATCCAGGTCACAATGGCTGGCAAAACCGGTGAAAATCCATGCCGCCTACCTCTCACATTCCCTCCTACTGATCGGAGCGGACTGTCCGCCTGGTTCGGCGAGAGAATACCGGTCTTGATGCCCGGCGACCTCAACGCCAAACTCGTGGATTGGAACTCGCGACTGAGCACAAGACGGGGGAAACTCCTGCGTGATTATGCCGAAGGGAACTCTTGTCTGATCTTTGAACCGGATAACCCAATCATTAACCCATACAACCCCTTGACTACTCGCAATGCCTTGAATATCGTGATAACCAAGAAACTTACTTCCCCGGTGCATCTGACGTCGTGCACTGCGCTAATCTCAGACCACCTCCCGGTAGTCACTGACACTACGTGTCGCTCATCCTTCCAGCACCCACGGGATCGCCCTGATTTCGGGCGCACTGACTGGGCCAAATTCCAAACTCACTTGGAAGACCAAATTCCGTTCGATCCGGAATTACACGTCTGGATAGGAATCGACACGTGCATTGAGAACTTCTTCGGCGACGTCCTGAAGGCTGTGGAGGCATTTACTCACAAACGTCGCCCGCGTACCGACCCACGGCCTCCGATAACGGCTGGCATTCAGCATGAGATAGCCTATACAACTGGCTGCGGAGACAGTGAATGATCACCAGGGCCCCATTTTGAGAGCTGAGTTCAAGTGCCTACAGAGGTCGGTGACCCGCCGGGTCAACGAATGCAGGAACGACCAGTGGAGTGCCACACTCGAATACCTGGATCCCAAAGACCAGTCGTGGTAAAAGATGACCAAGCGGGTGACGAGATTTCATACTCCGTCTCCCCACTGGTCACCCCGCGGGAAATCGCTCTCTCAGACTCTGAGAAAGCCGAAGCCCTTGCTGACACTTTGGAGGCACAGTTTTAGCCGGTGTCCGATTCTTCGGTCCCAGCAGATATTGAAATGGTTGACGTGGCGCTGAGGTCTTAATTTCAGACGCCTGCCAGCGAAACCAAGTTAACCAACCCTGACAAGGTTCAAGAAATTATCAGGGGTCTCAAGGTCGGCAAGGCTCCTAGCCCAAACGGTATACCTAACAGAGCCTTGAAGCATCTTCTCCATTGAGGGGTATCCCTCCTGGTCCAGATATTCAACGCAATTCTCCTAACCCATCACTTCCCTTCCATATGTAAGAACGCTCGGGCGACCTCTATCCTTAAACCGGGGAAGCATCAGGCACTACCATCATCCTATCGACCCATTAGTCCCTTGGACACAATTGGTAAGCTATTTTAAAAGACCCTATTAGCTAGAATCTTACATGTAGTAAGCGATCGCGGACTGCCGGGAGACGAGAAGTTTGTGTTTGGAACTAGGCATAGCTCGTCCTTGAAGTTGGCCCGCCTCGTTGAAATAATAACCAGGATATTCAGCGAAAAGAAGCTAAAAGTCGCAGTTTTCCTCGACGTAGCCAAAGCCTTCGATACCATCTGGATCGATGGCCTCCTTTACAAGCTCACTCTCCTCAAATTTCCGCCTTACATAGTCTACACAATCACATTGTACCTCCGGAGTCGGACGTCATTTCGTCGCGGGATGCGGGCCGGTGTAGCTCAGGGCGGATTGATTTCCCCTGTCCTCTTCAGTCTGTATGTCAGCAACATGCCTTCGCCCTCGCACCACGTCAAGTTAGCTCTCTACGCGGACGACACGGCGATCACAGCCACGTCCCGCAAGCCGACGCTGCTTGTCAGCTACCTGGAGCCATTCCTCAACGAACTTCAACGGTGGTTGAGTGAACGGAGAATCACCATTGTTTCCAAGAACACCGCACTCATTTTCATGCGTGCCGGACGGCGTTTCATTGAACCCCTACCTGTAACAATCTTCGGGGAACCAATCGAATGGGTCGACAGAACTCGTTATCTAGGGGTAACCCTCGATACACGAGTCACCAGATCACCTCACATCGATCAGGTGAGGAAGAGGACTGCTCAAAGAATGGGTATGCTGGCCCCCTCCTCAATAAGTGATCTCTCCTTCAGTAATGGAGTCCTGCTACATAAGCAGCTCATCCGCCCCATGATGGATTATGCGTGCCCCGCTTGGAGGGCCGCTGCCCGTTCCCATGTCCGGAGGCTACAGGTGCTGCAAACCCAGTGTCTCCGTCTTGCTATTAGTGCCCTCTGGTACGTAACAGGCAGATACACGAGGACCTGGGTGTTCCACTGTTTGCCGACCACATCAGAGCCCTGACTGCGAGCTTCGACTCAAAGTTAGCTGACGTGGAGAATCCCACTGTACGGCAACTAGGCAGACACTAACACTGACCGATGGTTGACCCCCGTTGAATGAGCAAAGGGTGGCAGGAGCCAGCAGGCCAGTCTAGGCCATCGCCGGCGATGGCGAAGTCGACCAAAGAAACTGCGCTCGGCTCTGATCAGCCCTGCGCTTTTCGGCTGCCCTGACTGAGGTTTTCCGTGATTTTCTCAGTTGTAAAGCAAATGCCAGGGTATACCATGTTAAGTCCGGGAACGGCCCACACTCCCCTCTCATGGCGCGGCGGCTTTACCTAAGCGCCTCACAAAAATCGCCTTTGCGATGGAGCCATTCTGAGCTCGGAACCCAGACAGCCAACCAACCAAAGTTTATCCCTCCCATAATTAGTTTACGCCTCATAGGCACTAGTCTTTTGCCAAACAAGTCAAGGCCCTCAGCCTGACTTCAAAATCGTTAGCGTTAGCATATTCCCTGTTAGAGTTAAGATGTCTGTTATAGAGCTTAGCGATGCGGCCAAACGCATGAATGGTTAACAGATGGGGACGTCGACTTGCGCTTTGCGAAAGTCTCCGCCCCCACTTAATACTTCGGCTTAGCTTGGCTTGGCTTGGCTTGGCTTGGAGCCGTTAATTTGTCGAATAGGGGGCTTCGAAACTTCTGGTAGTGCTCTGAGCTTCGGCCTATACGAGCTTCCACTCCATCCTGAGATTCAGCAGATTCTGAGTGCGGAGATCCTACAAACACGACGGTACACTGACATATGATGTCATAAAAAATATGACGTACCTCGGCAGAGTTGGGTCAAGTGAGGAACTAAGAGAGTTTAAAAAATAATGCGAGATTAATTGCTTTGAGCTTGATGAGGTTAATTCTAAAATTGCTTGCTGCGACGTTGTATGACACATTCATTCTGAATTAAATAAACAAATCGAATTTTAAACATTCAATTTCCTCGCAAGTGACGAACACAGTACACTAACACTTTAAACGTCGAGTTAAACCCCATCTACCATTTCCTAGTCTTATTAGGAAATTTAACGTTTATGGGTCCGTGCATCGTAAGTATATTCCAATATATATCCAACAAGATGCAAAGTTCCAAAAATTATTTATATCTGGAAACTGCTCTAAATGTTTCGGGTGGTAATTTCACACATCATCAGAAGCACATACAAGTGTATTTACAGCATTTTGTATTTGTCACACCGTTACTGCTATCTGCCGCTTTCGTGGAAGAACTGGAACCGGTTTGAGTGTGCTGCGGGTGGCGTACGCCACCCACAGCAACTCAAACCGGTTCCAACACTTCCACGATAGCGACACATAGCAGTATAATAATAATAATAATAATAATAATAATAATAATAATAATAATAATTACTATTATTATTATTAGTAGTAGTAGTAGTAGTAGTAGTAGTAGTATTCAGCCCTTAGGCAGGTTTAGCAGGAACCAGAGCCCAGTCAGGCGACCGGTACGGCTCTGGCACGCTGCATCCCGGGCAAGTTCTTCGGGGTAGGTTGCCATTGCTTTCCTCCGCCTTTAGACGTTCCCACATTTTCCGCTATGTGCCTTCACGTCCAACGACGCGAGAGACCCCTAGTAGCGGAAGGTGGAACTCTTTGTGGGCGAGAAATGTTCCGACAAATTTTGACCTAGAATTCGATCTTTTACATGCCGCAAATCTGCGACATGGGACAGACGGCTTTATTTCCTCTCCGAAGGAATAAGTACTGGGATTTTTTCGCCTTAAATATCCGACGGCTTCGGCCGCGTTTGAACCCGCGAACTTTGGTACCCATGGCCAGCACGCAAACCCCTAGACCACCGAACCAGTAACGGTGTGACAAATACCAGATGCTGTAGATACAGTTGTATGCGATCCTGATGATGGGTGGAAGTACCACCCGAAACATGTAGAGCAGTTTCTACATATAAATGAACTGTTTAACCCTGCATCTTGTTGGATATATATTGGAATACTATTAGGAGCTCAATATATTCTCCACATTAGCAGGATAAGGGTTAAATATACCGGTATAATATAGACAATATACCTTGTGGTTACCGCATGTGTAAGGCGGCCACAGAATGTGATTATTGTGAGGTGTTATAAAGGTTGTTTATTTAAAATATAAGACGATCAGAGAAAGGAAAAAATTATTATTCACATTATTTTAGGGTAATAATTGCAGCAACAACATTGAATTTTATGTTAACAATACTATTTCAAAATTTATCGTCTACGTACTCGTAAACATCAAATTGTGAGTAGGCTGTAACAATTTGTCGGTTCCAAAGTGCCGTTACAGGAGTCTGGATATTATGTTTCAGAACGAACAGATACTTAACGCCTGTTTCTGATAGCGGGCTGCCCTATCTTCAATAATACTTACTTTCTAATTCCCAATCAAAAACAGTATGGCCAAACGCAAAGAGCCTAGAGTTTGGAGTATTTTCAAAACAAGCTGCTTCTGGGTGGATATTTATGCAGTTTGCATCCCATTTATTTCTTATGAGGTGAAGCAGAATACATCAGGTTTCACACAGTTCATTGAGCGTTATTCCTATAGACTGCAAATCCACGAAGTGCCTGGCCAATTATTTGATAATGTGTTGAAAGGCACACATTTTCAGTTCTCTAAACATATACTTTCTTATGTGTTAATTGATACACATTATTTTATGAAATACATTGCTTTACTGCGTTAAGAACGTAACGGTACTTCCGATAACAACTTCCCTTGTATAAAGGCTACTATTACTATATCATGAGCAGTTTACTATCTTTTATGTACGTTAAATAATCCGAAGAAAGATACACTCGTTATTACAAATAATGATTATAAATAAATTAATGACATAATAAGAAGAAATATTCAATGGACACCTGGAATGTTTTGTAAAGTTAAATCGGCAGGTAGGTGAAACAAACTTCTTAGCACAACCGAACAGTAATCATTTACAAAATACTATTCCAATGGTCGCGGTCTGACGGCCTGAATTAAAGCAAAGATCCATAATTTCTCAAGTACCGAAAAACAAATCGCTCTTCCCTTTATATTTCACATCTCTGCTATTTGTTCCTATGTTCACAGAGACAATGAGGAAGCACACAACAATTTCATTTCTGGACAGAATGTGTTCGCACGACTACGAACTGCCTGCACCTAGTGGAAATGGTACAATAATACTTCCATCCGGTACCGGGGTTTATATCTCAGTATCAGGTATCCATGCAGATGCAACCTACTTCCCAGAACCGGAGAAGTTCGATCCAGACCATTTCGCAGAGGAAAACAAACAAAGTAGACCGAACTACACATTTCTTCCATTTGGCGAGGGTCCGCGAATGTGCATCGGTAAGGACAGACACTTGATTTTCCATACAAGAATTTTAGGTTACTGAGAATTTTGATTGCCCTTCTTTTGCCACCGCGCCGTTCGGTTTGGTAGAGGGACACAAAATCTTCTGACTTAAGAAAGGAAGATAAAACCTGAATGATCACAAAACAAATTGGTATGGGTCTAAAATCCACATTAAAAGTTGCATCGTTATTTTAAACAAAACACACTACTGACAGCATTACAAGTTTTTAAATTTACAATAACGTTTGTTCGAACATACACACCGGAAGCAGCTAATATGAGTATTAATAACATATTCATGAGTTATTAATTTCATTACCAATTCAGAAAGTTGTAGAGTTGTTACTTTATTTATTAAAACATACAACTAACTGTGCTAACTTAACTGATGTTTATCACTACCCGCTGGTTCTAGACTGTTGCGCAGGTGAAACTTTATATTCATTTTTTGCGTTTCCAAACCCCGAACACGTAAGGCACACAGTAGATTTACCTCAGGTTTAGTTCAGGTCTTTCAAAAGGTCACAAATAAATACCCACTAATATGTTGTCCTCCCATTTTGATCAAATTCCGTACATAAAATGAGCACATGTGCATGTTACGGACTTTATGTGTTTTCAAATAAAGCGCAGAATATTGCGTGCTTTGCTGGTGGGCGTGAAGCAGTTTCTCCACAACTTCCATATTAACTGTAGGATTTTACGAAACTCGATATGAAAGTTCTGCACGGCTTAATGGTCATTGGAGCATTGAGTTTCATAGTAAATGGTGAGAAAAAGAGCTTAATTCTTTATGGGTGTAAATATGTTGTTATATACGCGTGTATTCCGAAACCGTATGAAATTCTGAATGTACGAGAAAAATCTCATTTAAATGCTGTGTGCACAATTCACGTTTTTTTTTTTTTTTTACATTTAGCTCCTTGGATAGTTACGATAGTAATCTACACTCTCTTCAATGTTCTGTCTCAACCAACATCGTGCTTGTGGCACAATGTAGCTCAGTTACTTGCAGCTCGTCTCGCTAAGCCGAACTTTCCTGCAGATTCTTCATTCAAATCCCCTCAGTATTAAACCGTGTATATTAGCCCCATTCATGGCCATAGCTATGACAAAACAGTTTTATCGAAATTTGTGAGTGTTCTCTATGTATAATGAATTTCCCAGTCATGCAGTTAGTACGTTCGGAAGTGATTGGTGGAAAGTTGGCGGTTTCAGCAAATGAGGTGTATGATTTCGCAAATTCTTTTTCTTCTTGTTCTTCTTCTCAGATGCCACCACAATACATTGCGCAATGTCTCATCCTTAACCCTTAGGTGACTAACGTCATATATATATGGAGCACCCATTCTTGATGTTTCTAGATCACACACAACGACGCAGCACAGTCGGTAGGACTCCTCTGGACGAGTGATCAG
>Ga0268261_10001052_pt1 | contig 18588 bp, 6 predicted proteins | sample TergutNc150P1_FD_190353 | JGI IMG/M metagenome (GOLD analysis project Ga0268261, IMG submission 190353) | Nasutitermes corniger P1 segment gut microbial community from laboratory colony in Florida, USA - Nc150 P1 (SPAdes) (version 2) | ecosystem: Host-associated > Arthropoda: Insects > Digestive...
TCCAGAGCCTCCTACTTGTCGCCGCAATAGCACTGCTGTTCCTGATCGGTAAGTATGCTGCAACATACACAGTTTTAGTGGGCACAGTGTGAGGAGGGCTGGCTTTAGCACTGGGTTAAAGGAAAGGTATCATTTGTGTGAGCAATTTGCTGCTGCTGTCATAAGCTTCGGCATGTTTTGGTTCACATTTTTAATAGGAAAAGTATTTTTGCATGTATATTCCACTTATATATATATATATATATATATGTGGACAATATTATTTAAAGAAAAAATTTCAGCCTAGACATTCCGACTCTGTCCGACACTCACCAATAGACACTCTGGATACCGAATCTCAGCAGCCGCCATTCTATAATCCGTCTGACACTCTGGAGTAGACACATATCTGCAGTCTTACTGTTTGCAATCCCTTTTAATATTATGCCCCTTGGCACACTGTCTGATGTAACTGTAACAAGTGTCCTGTCTTTCCGTCACACCACAATACACTGCAGTTCCTCACTGTTTACTGCTCCCTAGGTTGTTCGGTACGCTATGACACTGACAGCTTCAAAAAGAAAAAAGTGTAAAGTGCACCCTTGTACAGGCACTGAGGCTCTTTACAAGCCGTACGGCCACAGGGGGAGTAGAGGTATAGCTCTACTCTTTCATGACCAAGTCACTAGATGGTGGAGAGCGGTCAGCGTCACGCCACCGCCGCTTTTTACCACCGGGTAGACACGGTACCCATTGTACAGGAGGCTGGGTGGACCCCAGGGCCGGTCTGGACAGATGAGGAAAACCTCGCCCCTATCGGTACTCGATTCCCGGACCGTTCAGCCCGTAGCCAGTCGCTATACCGACTACGATACCCGGCCCACACTGACAAACTCAGGCACACTAATATGACGTTTTCAGCTCTTTAACTTATTCGGAATTAACAAAGAAGAGTTTTCCTTACTTATTTAGTGCTTTTGTTTAACAGTTGGTAACTGTGACCGGCAGTGAAAGAACACTGGGCGATGTAAACGTCATTTAGGGCTGTTCCATTTGATATAAGCAGAAGAACTGTGACGTTTGAAGATCGTGTCAAATGCCTGGAATGAATTTGGAAGTGCATGTAGCATGTGGGTCTTTTGGTTACGAAACTTGAAGGAAAGAACGACATTTGGAAGACCTAGTCAGAAATGGAAGAGTAATTTAAAATTTTACTTTAAGGAAATTTTATGTGATGTCTTGGACTGGATTAATCTCGTTTAGTATAGGAACAAATATAGGTCGGAATTGCGAACAAGGTACAATCGAAGTCCCTTACAGGCCTTTCTCGTTACTCGCTGTCACTGTAGAGTTATTCCGGTACAAAACCTCGAAATTTATCATCACAGTACACTTGTGTATTATTTGCATTATTCATTGTCTATTTATGAACACTAAAATTTTAAACTATGCAGCCGGATTCACGGACAGTTATATGAGTCACGAATATATAAAAATACCGTCCCGAATTTCGCGAAATTCAGTTTGATAATTCCTGCTTATCGATATTTTTCCGAACTTTCGTGACCTTACGGGAAACGTGGATGAGAACTCGTGGCCTGCCAGTCGACCTTCGTCTGTTTGTCAGAAATTTAGGCCTGGCATATTTGTGTCAATCGTCATCGAACAATTTACAGGGAATATTAGTGACAACTGTCTAGTAAAGGCAGAGCGAGACAGACAGCTGACAGTGACGAAAGTAAGAAAATCTGAGTCGGCAGCTATCTGTACCATGTTTAGGGAAATTTCCACAAGATGGCAGACGTTGTGTTATATTTACAGCTGCGTTAAACAAGGTGATGTCTTCAAATTAAGCTTCGAGTTTCCTAACGAACAACAGACTGAAAACGAAGAGTTCTACCGTTCGAACGTTCAACAATTCAGAAGTTTAAAAATTCAACATTTCAACAGTTTAACCGACGTTAAACTGTGTTCGGACAGTAACAACAGAAAGCACGTGATTCAGAATTATGTGGCGCTGAGTGACAACAAAATCGGAAGGTGTATCAGAAGGCACGACAAGTGCTGTAAACATTGCACGTGACCATCACAGTAATGACAACAATAATACTGAAGAACAAACCTACGGACTGTTCTGCAGTTCGTTTACGTTTACACAAACCAGATCGTGTATTTTTCGGACGGAATGCTTCGTCAGGTTGCCTTGTGTTATGTTATATGCAATACTGTATGGTTAACTATTTCTTCATCCTCAGCTTGAAATTTAACGTTTACAGATATTATTTCTTGGAAAAGACTGCGTACCGCACAGAGAACAGTGTTCCTTAACCGATATCCCAAATGCAGGAACCACGTACTGTTTTCTACTGTGAAAATTATTAAAGATATTTAACAGCCATTATTGATTACTGTAGAATGTTAATGGTTATTAATGATTAATATCGACTGATTTCAAACAGAATGTGACCTACACTCTCATTTAAACAAACTCCTATACAAAGCACACGGAACAAGAAAGTGACTTGAGACATTTACTGTACACGTGAACAACAGCAGATAAATACAAAATATGAGGTCACTCAAGTGTTATTTAGATACCACATGGCAATACATTAGAGCGATTAGTCGGTGTGCTATTGAATGTTACGCTGCCCACGTCACGTCACACCGACGTATATTCAAATTATTTGTAAAACTTTTACGCCTACAAAATATGGCCTTACACACTTTACTGTATGGTCAGAACATGGCCGTTAGAGCAAATATTGATATTCCTCTACATCATTACAAGAATTAGTTTCCCTAACAACACATATGAACAATATCTTTCTTGAATTTGCTTCCTGTTTGGGGGAGGCGTGTTTTGGCATGGTGAAATAGGAATACAGGAAACACAGTTCAAAATCTCTAAAACAAAGCGCTAACACCTTGCAGTCTGCAGCACTGCACATGACTTGTGACACTGAATACCAGGTGTCACTACAGAAAGGCTGAACCCGGTGTTACAATCGGACACAAAAAGACAATTCCAAACACAAGAATGAGAGACGCTTGACGTCCTCAGTGCTGGATATTACGACGAACAGTAACGCTATCCCAGGTGACTGGAAAAAAGCTGTTGTAGTTCTCCTTTACAAAGGGGGAGATCGATCGGTAGTTGGAAACTACACACCGGTCAGCTGAACATCGGGAGTTTGCAAACAATTGGAGCACGTTATAGCAGGGTACCTAAGACAAGTCTGGGAAATGAGTGGGTGTTTATTTGAGGGTAAGTATGGTTTCAGAGAACAGGATACTCATGCGAAAGTAAAGTAGTTACGGTATGTCAGGATACCGCGGATTCGCTGGACGAAGGATTTAGGACAGGCGCGAGAATAATAGATTAATCCCGGAGGCAAATAGCTTTAATACTTAGCAATAATTGTACGCAACGATCTAAACTGGGCAGATCATGTCAATTACACCCTATAAAAAGCGGGGAAAGCAATTTCTTAATGTGTATACTCAAAAAGGGAAATAATAACACGAAACGTTTAACTTGTACAGCACTAGTGAGATCGAACCTTGAATATGGAGCGGTGTGTTGAGACTATACAGAGCGGGTGTGTTGGGACCATACAGAGCGGTGTGTTGGGACCATAGACAGAGGGTGTGTTGGGACCATACAGAGAGGGTGTGTTGGGACCATACAGAGCGGTGTGTTGGGACCATAGACAGAGGGTGTGTTGGGACCATACAGAGAGTTGTGTTGGGACCATACAGAGAAGGTGTGTTGGGACCATACAGAGAGGTGTGCTGGGTCCATACAGAGAGGTGTGCTGGGACCATATAGAGAGGGTGTGTTGGGACCATACAGAGCGGTGTGTTGGGACCATACAGAGAGGGTGTGTTGGAACCATACAGAGAGTTGTGTTGGGACCATACAGAGAAGGTGTGTTGGGACCATACAGAGAGGTGTGTTGGGACCATACAGAGAGGTGTGTTCGGACCATACAGAGAGGGTGTGTTGGGACCATAGAGAGAGGTGTGTTGGTAGCATACAGAGGTGTGTTGGTAGCATACAGAGGTGTGTTGGGACTATACAGAGAGGGTGTGTTGGGACCATACAGAGAGGTGTGTTGGGACCATACAGAGGTGTGTTGGGACTATGCAGAGAGGTGTGTTGGGACCATGCAGAGAAGGAGTGTTGGGACCATACAGAGAGGGAGTTTTGGGACCATAAAGAGAGGTGTGTTGGGACCAAACAGAGAGGTGTGTTGGGACCATACAGAGAAGGTGTGTTGGGAACATACAGAGGGGTGTGTTGAGACCATACAGAGAGGGTGTGTTGGGACCATACAAGGAGGTTGTGTTGGGACCATACAGAGAGGGTTGTTGGGACCATACAGAGAAGGTGTTGGGTCCATACAGAGAGGGTGTGTTGGGGCCATACAGAGAGGGTGTGTTGGGACCACACAGAAAAGTTGTGTTGGGACCATTCAGAGAGGGTGCGTTGGGACCATACAGAGAGGGTGTGCTGGGACCATACAGAGCGGTGTTGGGACCATACAGAGCGGTGTGTTGGGACCATACAGGTGTGTTGGGTCCATACAGAGAGGGTGTGTTGGGACCATACAGAGAGGGTGTGTTGGGACCATAGAGAACGGTGTGTTGGGACCATACGGAGCGATGTGTTGGGACCATACAGAGAGGTGTGTTGGGACCATACAGAGCGGTGGGTTGGGACCATACAGAGCGATGTTGGGACCATTCAGAGCGGTGTGTTGGAACCATACAGAGCGGTGCGGTGTGTTGGGAACACACAGAGGTGTGTTGGGACCATACAGAGCGGTGCGTTGGGATCATACAGAGAGGTGTGTTGGGACCATACAGAGATGTGTGTTGGGACCATACAGAGATGTGTGTTGGGACCATACAGACAGGGCGTGTTGGGATCATGGAGAGGGTGTTTTGGGACTTTACAGGGAGGGTGTGTTGGGACCATTCAGAGAGGTGTGTTGGGACCATACAAAGATGTGTTGGGACCATACAGAGAGGATGTGTTGGGACCATACAGAGAGGGTGTGTTTGGACCATATAGAGAGGGTGTGTTGGGACGATAGAAAGTGTGTTGGGAGCATACAGAGCGGTGTGTTGGGACCATACAGAGCGGTGTGTTGGGACCATAAAGAGCCGTGTGTTGGGACCATACAGAGAGTGTGTTGGGACCATACAGAGCGGTGTTGGGACCATACAGAGTGTGTTTTGGGACCATACAGAGTGTGTGTTTTGGGACCATACAGAGCGGTGTGTTGGGACCATAGAGAGGTGTGTTGGGACCATACATTGAGGTTTGTTGGGACCATACAGAGAGTGTTGGGACCATACAGATAGCTGTGTTGTGACCATACAGAGTGTTGGGTTGGGACCATAGAGAGGTGTGAGTTGAGCGCTTTAAATGGGTGCAACAGAGAGCGGCTGAATTTGCTAATAATATAAATGGGTTGGGTTAAAAATTAACCAAATTATTTCACATATACAACAAAAACAATGAGGGCACATTTGAAGGGTTGTTTGCAAAGAAGGATCAGTCCACAATCAGTACGTTGCCTTAAATTCGACCATGCACTCCGACATATGCAATGTACAGTCTTTAGAAACTTGGAACTGAAGTGCAATATTGGTCAGATCGCTTGGAGGTGACACAATATGTGTACAGTATCTGGTAGTGGGGAATTACAGTTGCATTTCCTTTCGTCCCTTAGAATGCACAACAAGAAACTGCAGTACTGTGTTGTGTAAATGATAGTTATTGGAGTGAAACGTCTGTAGTTCCTAACTTTCACATGTCTTTATATGGTTCCGTATCAAACAGAACGTATCGCTCAGTTCACGACGAATTTCATAACAATTAGCGTGACTGTGTTGTGGTTTTAAATAAACACACCCCCACCCCACACACACACACACACACACACACACACACACACACACACACACACACTCGCTGTCACAAATCTCACTCAAAAACGTCCGTCAGTTTGTTCTGCAATATACAAACGTAACAATCCAACTGACTGTCTGAGGCTTTCCTCTGCAGTATGGCGTGGCTGAACGGAAGTTATAACACACGGCAGTATTTTGAACGGTCAGGTGTGTCAGGATTTGGAAGAAGATATTCAAGTCAGGTCAAGCATTCGTTGACAGAAGAATGGAATAAGCTGGCTGAAGGTGGAATGCCAAGCTGACAGTAGCATGTTATGTTATACTGAAGGTACAGTCACCTCTACATTCTATTTATTGTAATGCCGATTTGTACAACATTACAATTTGCAGTGAACTAATTGTCTGAAGTAAACGTTATGATATTTCTATATATCTTGTAATGAACAGCAGGACTGTTAAGGATAAATTAGCTGGCTTACGCTTGAGACAATTTGTAGTGCAGCTTAATGAATCTGACACAAACCGTCGACACTTTACATCAAAACTGAAGTTTTGACTGCCTTTGTAATTACAAATTTGGATTCGCATTTGGTCGTTAAGTTAAAACAGCCATAATAGTAGAGACGTTTGTATAACATACCTGCCTTCGTAAAATAAAAACGTGAACTGTATGAGTGCAAGAAGACATTTTGTACTTCACAAACACACGGCATTTATAATTAATCAAACCAGTCAGTTAAAACTGCTGAGGCACACAATCACTCTGTACTGTCAGCAAAATATGAAACACTTAAATAATCTGTATTAACGAAATGCCAATTTACTGAGTGTTATAGGATGTGATGTATTGGCTTTATTGTTACATATCGCACCAGAATATTCCCAAGGACTCAGGCAAACAATAAATTCCCTTAGACAAATTTGGTCTCCCGTCGCAATTCAAAAGCTCCGCGGTAACAGCTTGCACAGTACGGTAACAGCTTAGCAGCACGAATTGTTTGGGTGGAAGAATAAACAAGAGGGAATGGCTGTAACTGGCTGCAAGTGAGTACCTCTCAGTTAGACTAAATCCCTCGATTCGAGTTTTGAGTGAGGGAAAGACAGAAGCCGGCGGTTGGCGGCAAGTATCGAGGCATCGACAACTGACCTGGGCTCGCATCTTGCAGCTGTCTTTGTCTTGACAGCAACATACCATTGACCCTCACTGTGGTGGAGGGTAGGATTGCGAAACTTAGACAACCTGCTCTACAAAGGCATCCGACAAGTCACTGTTCTGTAAGGAGTCCTGGAATCATGCCTTATGTTTGATAGCCCACAATATCTACACAGCGTGAGAACATTGTTTGGAAGATGTAAGATACTTATAAGGTCAGTCAGTTCCTGCCTTTCCCACAACGTGGCTACCGATGTGTGTCCAATCTCAAAACTCAAACTAACTTTATTAAGCAGCATTATTAGTAATATTCTCTACCGTGCCACAACACTCAGGCGAACAGCCACAGACAATTTAACGCGGAAGCCCAGATTCACAAAAAGGCTAGTCTATGTGGGATTTGTGGTGGACAAAGTAGCGAAGAGAGGTTTCTTTGAGTACCGCAGCCTTCCTGTCAATATCGTTCTACCAACGCTCACTTGTCACCGACTAATTCCGAACACCGCAACAGACAATTTAACCAGTCTATTCCACTCCTGTGTTGTCACGTGACTAGACCTGGTGTCTCAAGTCTAGGTCTGTATAACGTGTATAAAATGGCAAATACCGACCAGCAGTACTGCTGTCGTGTAGCTGGATAAACAGTTCAAAAAACAGAATGTACGTTGAAGTTCGAATCTAGGCACCGTCTATATAACGTTGTGTCACTTCAGTTTATGCGTATGGAAGGGAGACAGATTTACATAGTATTTGTGACATGGCATAATGTGAGGTTGTTAAACTGAGGAGGTGGGAGGTTTATTGAGTACAACTGACGAAAAGTGTCATTGGTGTGATATACAGGAACATTAGAAACACTGACACGTTTTTATTAAATGGGAAACTTATTCTTACCGAAATGGCAAGGTTATGTTTCGTCTGACACAAAGAAGAGTGGAACAGAAAATTCACACTTTGCAAAACCGACTGCAGCGTAGACAACTGTAGAATAGATAGATACAGTGTGTGGGGGTTGTGGCGATATAGAGAAAGGGAATATTGTGACAGCAGAAACTCTATCTGAGAAAGTGGAATAAATCGTCAAATATTGTTAGCAGAATGAAGTTAAGAATGGCAAAGGGGAAATATTAATGTGTTGTGTTGGAACTGGAATTGACTGACGTGGACACAGACTGGAGAAATTTAAAGCACACATGAACAACAGCCGGTAAAAAGAACATGTGATTTCAGTCAAGCATTTTTTATTTACAAAAAGCGCTACATTATAGCCAGTATGCGTCCACGTATGTGGGAGAGAAAGGGTACAGCAGTAAGTAAAGACCCTGATCCTCCTATAGCGTTAAATTACCATATCTTTATTTACAGCAGTGGGTGTGCAATTGAATGTTACGCTGACAACGTCACGTCACAGCGACAGACAGTCCAATTATTTCTACAACTTATAGGCTGACATACTAAATGCAATTTTGAACATTACTGCACTCCAGAACGTGGCCGGTACAGCACATATAGATGTCCCTCCAATTTGGTTCATGAAAATGTTTCCCAGAAAACAAAAGAGCAAAATTCTTTTATTGAAATTTCTTTTGTGTTTTTCGGGTTTTGGCACGGTTAAATAAGAATAAACAAACAAGAATTCAAAATTCCTAATCTCAAACTGCTGCCACATTCAATATTCCAGGACAGCACATGGATTGTGAATGTGTTTAGATGATGTCAAAAAAAGGCCGAACCGATGTTCCAAACGGACAAAACACGAAAATAGCAAAAATGTGAGAGATGCATGATGTCCTCAGCGCCGACTGCGACGAAACTGTCACATGGCTACGTTACAGTTGCACAGAAGTTCCATAGCTGTTGGTTTGTAAGACGGACACTGTAAGGTGCAGGACATAAAGCGGTCCGCTATTTCAAACTGACATACTGTAAGTTGCAGTGCATAAATCGGTCCGCTATAGCAAACTGCAGAACAGTATGCTGCAATACATAAAGTGGTCCGCTATAACAAATTGAAACGCTTTACGCTGCAGTAAATAAACCAGTCCGCTATATCAAACTGACATACTGTAAGTTACAGTACATAAAGCGGTCCGCTATACCAAACTTACACACTGTAAGTTGCTGCACACAAATCGGTACGCTATACCAAACTGAAAACAGTATGTTGCAATACACAAAGTGGTCCGCTATAACAAATTGAAACCCTTTACGCTGCAGTACATAAATCAGTCCGCTTTATCAAACTGACATACTGTAAGTTACAGTACATAAAGCGGTCCGCTATACCAAATTGACACACTGTAAGTTGCTGTACATAAATCGGTCCGCTATACCAAATTGACACACTGTCAGCTGCAATACATAAAGTGGTCCGCTATACCAAACTGCCACACTGTAAGCTGCAATACAAAAAGTAATCCGCTATTTCAACTAAAACGCTCTACGCCGCGGTACATAAATCAGTCAGCTATATAAAACTGACACACTGTAAGCTGCAGTACATAAAGCGGTACTCTACAACAAACAGACACACTAAGTTGCAGTATATAAAGCGGTCCGCTATACAAAAGTGACACAATGTAAACTTCAGTACATAAAGCGGTCGGCTATACCAAAGAGACACAATGTAAATTGCAATACATAAAGCGGTTCGCTATACCAAAATGCCACAATGTAGTTTGCAGTACATAAAGCGGTCCGCTATACCAAAATGCCACAATGTAAATAGCAGTATATAAAGCGGTCCACTGTACCAATAAGTCACAATGTAAATTGCAGTTCATAAAGCGGTTCGCTATACCAAACTGCAACAATGTAAATTGCAGTACATAAAGCGGTCCGCTATTCCAAAGAGACACAATGTAAACTGCAGTAAATAAAGCGGTCCGCTATAACAAACTGCAACAATGTAAATTGCAGTACATAAAGCGGTCCGCTGTACCAAAATGACACAATGCAAATTGCAGTACATAATGCGGTCCGCTATACCAAACTGCCACAATGTAAATTTCAGTACATAAAGCCGTCCATTATACCAAACTGACACAATGCAATTTGCAGTACATAAAGCGGTCCGCTATACCACACTGACACAATGTAAAGTTCAGTACATAAAGAGGTCCGCTATACCAAACTGACACAATGTAAAGTACAATACATTAAGCGGTCCGCTATACCAAAATGCCACAATGTAGATTGCAGTACATAAAGCGGTCCGCTATACCAAATTGCCACAATGTAGACTGCAGTAAATAAAGCGATCCGCTTTACCAAACTGAAACAATGCAAATTTCAGTACATAAAGCGGTCCGTTATACCAAAATGTCACAATGTAATTTCAGTATATAAAGCGGTCCGTTATACCAAACTGACACAATGTAAGTTGCTGTACATAAAGAGGTTCGCTTTACCAAACGACATAATGTAAATTTCAGTACATAAAGTGGTCCGCAGTACCAAGCAGACACAATGTAAATTGCAATACAGAAAGCGGTCCACTATACCAACCTGACACAATGTTAGTTGCAGTACATAAAGCGGTCCGCTACACCAAACTGACACAATGTAAACTGCAGTATATAAAGCGGTCCGCCATACCAAATTGACACACTGTAGGTTGCAGCACATACAACAGTCTGCTATACTAAACTGCCACAATGCAAACTGCAGTACACAAAGCGGTCCGCTATACAAAAGTGACACAATGTAAATTGCAGTAAATAAAGCGGTCCGCTATACCAAAGGGACACAATGTAAATTGCAGTATATAAAGCGGTCAGCTATACCAAACTGACACAATGTAAACTGCAGTATATAAAGCGGTCCGCTATACCAATCTGGCACAATGTAAACTGCAGTATATAAAGCGGTCTGCTATACAAAACTGTAACACTGTAAGTTGCAGTATATAAAGCGGACCGCTATACCAAAGTGACACAATGTAAATTGCAGTATATAAAGCGGTCCGCTATACCAAACTGACACAATGTAAACTGCAGTATATAAAGCGGACCGCTATACCAAACTGGCACAATGTAAGCTGCAGTACATAAAGCGGTCCGCTATACCAAACTGACACAATGTAATTGCAGTACATAAAGCGGTCCGCCATACCCAATTGACACACTGTAAGTTGCAGCACATACAGCGGTCCGCTATACTTAACTGCCAAAATGTAAACTACAGTTCATAAAGCGGTCAGCTATACCAAAGTGACACAATGTAAATTGCAGTACATAAAGCGGTCCGCTATAAAAAACTGACACAATGTATGATTCAGGACATACAGAGGTCCATTATACCAAAGCGACACAATGTAAAATAGCACTACATGAAGCGGCCCGCTATAACAAACTAACACACTGAAAGTTGCAGTATATAAAGCGGTCCGCTATACCAAACTGACACAATGAAAACTGCAGTACATAAAGCGGTCCCCTATACTAAAATGCCACAATGTAAACTGTAGTACATAAAGCGCTATACCAAAGTGACACAATGTAAATTGCAGTATATAAAGCGGTCCGCTATACCAAAGTGACACAATGTAAACTGCAGTATATAAAGCGGTCCGCTATACCAAACTGACACAATGAAAACTGCAGTACATAAAGCGGTCCCCTATACTAAAATGCCACAATGTAAACTGTAGTACATAAAGCGCTATACCAAAGTGACACAATGTAAATTGCAGTATATAAAGCGGTCCGCTATACCAAAGTGACACAATGTAAACTGCAGTACATAAAGCGGTCCGCTGTACCAAACTAACACACTGAAAGTTGCAGTATATAAAACGGTCCGCTATAACAAATTGACACACTGTAAGTTGCAGGACATACAGCGGTCCGCTGTACCAAACTGACACAATGTAAACTGCAGAACATAAAGCGTTCCGCTATAACAAAATGACACACTGTAATATGCAGGACATACAGCAGACCGCTATACCAAACTGACACACTGTAAGTTGCAGGACATAAATCAGGCCGTTATACAAAAATGGCACACTGTAAACTGCAGTAAGTAAATCGGTCCGCTATACCAAAATGGCACACTGTAATTTGCAGTATATAACTCTTTCCGCTATACCAAAATGACACACTGTAATTTGCAGTACATAAATCGGGCGCTATACCAAAAAGACACACTGCAGGTTGCAGTACATAATTTTGTCCGCTATATCATACTGACACACTGTAACCTGCAGTACATAAAGCGGTCCGCTTTAACAAACTGACACACTGTAAGTTGCAGAACAAAATTCGGTACGCTATACCAAACTGCAACACTGTAAGCTGCAATACATAAAGTGGTCCTCTATACCAAACTGAAATGCGTTACGCTGCAGTACATAAATCAGTCAGCTATTTCAAAGGGACACCCTGTAAGATAAAGTACATAAAGCGTTCCGCTATATCAAATTGAAACGCATTAAGCTGAAGAACATAAATCAGTCCGCTATCCCAAACAGAAACGATTTATGCTGCAGTATATAAATCAGTCCGCTATATGAAACTCACACACTGTAAGTGCAGTACATAAAGCGATCCGCTCTAACAAATTGAAACGCTTTAAGCTGAAGTACATAATTCATTCCGGTATCCCAAAATGAAACGCTTTATGCTGCAGTAAATAAATCAGTCCGCTATATCAAACTGACATACTGTAAGTTGCAGTATATAAAGCGGTCCGCTATAACAAACTGACATACTGTAAGCTGCAATACTTATAGCGGTTCGCTATAGAAAAAATGGCACACTGTAATTTTTAGTACATAAATCAGTCCGCTATACCGAACTGCCACACTGGACGTTGCAGTACATAAAGCGGTCCGCTGTATCAAACTGCCACAACGTAAGCTGCAATACATAAAGTGGTCCGCTATACCAAACGGAAACGCTTTACGCTGCAGTACATAAATCAGAGCGCTATAGCAAACAGGCACACTGTAAGCTGCAGTACAAAAAGTGGTCCGCTACACCACCCAAAAACACTGTATGTTGCAGTGATTAAAGTAGTCCGCTATAACAAACTGCAACACTGTAAGCTGCAATACATAAAGTGGTGAGCTATACCAAACTGAAACGCTTTACGCTGCAGTACATAAATCATTCAGCTACACCATACTGCCACACTGTAAGCTGCAATGCCTAAAGTGGTTCGCTATACCAAATTGAAGCGCTTTACGCTGCATTACGCAAATCAGTCCGCTACACCAAACTGCCACACTGTAAGCTGCAGTACTTAAAGTGGTCCGCTATACCAAACTGAAACGCTTTACGCTGCAGTACATAAATCATTCAGCTACACCATACTGCCACACTGTAAGCTGCAATGTCTAAAGTGGTTCGCTATACCAAATTGAAGCGCTTTACGCTGCATTACGCAAATCAGTCCGCTACACCAACCTGCCACACTGTAATCTGCAGTACTTAAAGTGGTCCGCTATACCAAACTGAAACGCTTTACGCTGCAGTACATAAATCATTCCGCTACACCATACTGCCAGAATGTAAGCTGCAATGCCTAAAGTGGTCCGCTAAACCAAATTGAAACGCTTTACGCTGCAGTACATAAATCATTCAGCTACACCATACTGCCACAATGTAAGCTGCAATGCATAAAGTGGTCCGCTTTACCAAACTGAAACGCTTTACGCTGCAGTACATAAATCATTCAGCTACACCATACCGACACACTGTAAGCTGCAATGCATAAAGTGGTCCGCTATACCAAATTGAAGCGCTTTACGCTGCATTACGCAAATCAGTCCGCTACACCAAACTGCCACACTGTAAGCTGCAGTACTGAAAGTGGTCCGCTAAACCAAACTGAAACGCTTTACGCTGCAGTACATAAATCATTCAGCTACACCATACTCCCACACTGTAAGCTGCAATGCATAAAGTGGTCAGCTTTACCAAACTGAAACGCTTTACGGTGCAGTATATAAATCATTCAGCTACACCATACTCCCACACTGTAAGCTGCAATGCATAAAGTGGTCCGCTTTACCAAACCGAAGCGCTTTACGCTGCATTACATAAATCAGTCCGCTACACCAAACTGCCACAATGTAAACTGCAGTAAATAAAGCAGTCCGCTATACCAAACTGACACAATGCAAATTGCAGTACATAAAGCGGCCCGCTATACCAAGGTGTCACAATGTAAATTTCAGTACATAAAGCGGTCCGTTATACCAAACTGACACAATGTAAGTTGCTGTACATAAAGCGGTCCGCTTAACAAACTGACATAAAGTAAATTTCTGTACATAAAGCGGTCCGCTATAGCAAAACGACACAATGTAAATTGCAATACAGAAAGCGGTCCGTTTTATCAAAATGCCACAATGTAGTTTGCATTACATACAGCGGTCCGCTATACCAATCTGACAAAATGTAAGTTGCAGTACATAAAGCAGTCCGCTACTCCAAACTGACACAATGTAAATTGCAGTACATAAAGCGATCCGCCAAACCAAATTGACACACCGTAAGTTGCAGCACATATAGCGGCACGCTTTACTAAACTGCCACAATGTAAACTGCAGTACATAAAGCGGTCCGCTATGCCAAAGTGACACAATGTAAATTGCAATATATAAAGCGGTCTGTTATAACAAACTGTCACAATGTAATATGCAGCATATAAAGCGGTCCGCTATACCAAACTGCCACAATGTAAACTGCAGTACATAAAGAGGTCCGCTATACCAAACTGCCACACTGTTAAGTGCAGTACATAAAGCGGTCCGCTATATCGAAATAACACAATGTAAATTTCAGTACATAAAGCGGCTCGCTATACCGACAAAATGTAAACTGTAATACATAAAGCGGTCCGCTATACCAAAATGCAACAAAGAAGTTTGCAGTACATAAAGCGGTCCGCTATACAAAACTGACACGCTTTAAGCTGCAGTACATAATGCGGTCCGCTATACCAATCTGACACAATGTAAGTTGCAGTACAAAAAGGGGTCCGCTATTCCAAACTGAAACAATGTAAGTTGCAGTAGATAAAGCGGTCCTCAATACCAAACTCACACACTGTAAGCTGCAGGACATAAAGCGGTCCGAATTACCAAAGTGTCATTATGTAATTTGCAGTACGTAAAGCGGTTCGCTATACCAAACTGACACAATGTAAATTGCAGTACATAAAGCGGTTCGCTATACCAAACTGGCACAATGTAATTTGCAGTACATAAAGCGGTCCGCTATACCAAAGTGACACAATGTAAACTGCAGTACATAAAGCGTTCCGCGATAAAAAACTGACACACTGTAAGATGCAGGATATACAGAGGTCCATTACACCAAATAGACACAATGAAAATTGCGGTACAAAAAGCGGTCCGCCATGACAAATTGACACACTGTTAGTTTCAGCACATACAGCGGTCCGCTTTACTTAACTGCCACAATGTAAATAGCAGTACATAATGCTGTCCGCTATCCCAAAGTGACACAATGTAAATTGCAGTACATAAAGCGGTCCGCTTTAAAAAACTGACACACTGTAAGATGCAGGACATACAGAGGTCAATTATACCAATGTGACACAATGTAAAATGCTCTACATAAAGCGGCCCGCTTTAACAAACTGACACACTGTAAGATGCAGGACATACAGCGGTCCGCTATACCAAAGTGACACAGTGTAAATTGCAGTACATAAAGCGGTCCGCTATACCAAACTAACACACGGAATGTTGCAGTATATAAAGCGGTCCACTATAAGAAACTGACACACTGTAAGATGCAGGATTTACAGAGGTCCTCTATACCAAAGTGACACAATGTCAAATGCACTACATAAAGCCTTCCGCTATAACAATCTACACACTGTCAGTTGCAGGATATACAGCGGTCCGCTCTACCAAACTGACACAATGTAAACTGCAGTACATAAAGCGGTCCGCTATAACAAAATTACACACTGTAATATGCAAGACATACAGCGGTCCGCTATACAAAACTGACAGACTGTAAGTTGCAGTACATAAAGCGGTCCGCTATACCAAAAAGTCACACTGTAGGTTGCAGTACATAAATCGGTCCGCTATACCAAAATGACACAATCTAAGTTGAAGTACTTAAATCAGTCCGTTATACCAAAATGACACACTGTAAATTGCAGTAAATAAATCGGTCTGCAATACCAAAATGGCACACTGTAATTTGCAGTACATAACTCTTTCCGCTATACCAAAATGACACACTGTAAGTTGCTGTACATAAATCTGTCCGCTATAACAAAATGACACACTGTAAGTTGCAGTACATAAAGCGGTCCGGTTTAACAAACTGACAACTGTAAGCTGCAATACAAAAATTGGTCCGCTATAACAATCTGCAACACTGTAAGCTGCAATATATAAAGTGGTCCTCTATACCAAACTGAAATGCGTTACTCTGCAGTACATAAATCAGTCAGCTATTTCAAAGTGACACCCTCTAAGATGAAGTATATAAAGCGGTCCGCTATATCAAATTGGAACGCTTTAAGCTGAAGTACATAAATCTGTCCGCTACTACAAACTGAAACGATTTATGCTGCAGTAAATAAATCAGTCCTTTATATCAAACCGATACACTGTAAGCTGCAGTACATAAAGCGGTCCACTATACCAAATTGAAACGCTTTAACCTGAAGTACATAAATCAGTCCGGTATCCCAAACAGAAACGCTTTACGCTGCAGTACATAAATCAGTCCGCTATATCAAACTGACACACTGTAAGTTGCAGTACATAAAGCTGTCCGCTATACCAAACTGACATACTGTAAGTTGCAATACATATAGCGGTCCGCTATACAAAAACTCTAACACTGTAATTTGCAGTTCATAAATCAGTCCGCTGCACCGAACTGCCACACTGGCCGTTGCAGTACATAAAGCGGTCCGCTGTACCAAACTGACTCACTGTAAGTTGCAGTATATAAATCGCTCCGCTATACCAAACTGCCACTCTGTTAGTTGCAGTACATAAAGCGGTCCGCTATACCAAACTGACACAATGTAAACTGCAGTACATATAGCGGTCCGCTATACCAAATTGACACACTTTATGTTGCAGCACATACAGCGGTCCGCTATACTAAACTGCCACAATGTAGACTGTAGTATATAAAGCGGTCCGCAATACCAAAGAGACACAATGTAAATTGCAGTACATAGAGCGGTCCGCTATATTAAAATGCCACACTGTTAGTTGCAGTACATAAAGCAGTCCGCTATACCAAACTGTCACAATGTAAACTGCAGTACATAAAGCGGTCCGCTATACCAAACTGCCACACTGTTAGGCGCAGTACATAAAGCGGTCCGCTACGCCAAACTGCCGCACTGTTATTTACAGTACATAAGGCGGTCCGCAATACCAAACAGCCACACTGTTAGGTGCAGTACATAAAGCGGCCCGCTTTACCAAACTGTCACACTGGTAAGTGCCGTACATAAAGCGGTCCGCTATGCCAAACTGCCACCCTGTTAAGTGCAGTACATAAAGCGGTCCGCTATACCAAACTGCCACACTATTAAGTGCAGTACATAAAGGGGTCTGCTAAACCAAACTGCCACACTGTTAGTTGCAGTACATAAAGCGGGTCCGCTATACCAAACTGCCACACTGGTAGTTGCAGTACATAAAGCGGTCCGCTATGCCAAACTGCCACCCTGTTAAGTGCAGTACATAAAGCGGTCCGCTATTCCAAACTGCCACACTATTAAGTGCAGTGCATAAAGGGGTCTGCTAAACCAAACTGCCACACTGTTAGTTGCAGTACATAAAGCGGGTCCGCTATACCAAACTGCCACACTGGTAGTTGCAGTACATAAAGCGGTCCGCCAAACCAAAATGCCACACTGTTAAGTGCAGTACTTAAAGCGGTCCGCTATACCAAACTGCCACACTGTTAAGTGCAGTACATAAAGCGGTCCACTATAACCAACTGCCACACTGTTAAGTGCAGTACATAAAGCGGTCCGCTATACCAAACTGCCACACTGGTAGTTGCAGTACATAAAGCGGGTCCGCTATACCAAACTGCCACACTGGTAGTTGCAGTACATAAAGCGGTCCGCTATACCAAACTGCCACACTGTTAAGTGCAGTACACAAAGCTGTCCGCTATACCAAACTGCCACACTGTTAGCTGCAGTACATAAAGCGGTCCGCTATGCCAAACTGCCACACTGTTAGCTGCAGTACATAAAGCGGTCCGCTATGCCAAACTGCCACACTGTTAGTTGCAGTACATAAAGCGGTCTGCTATGCCAAACTGCCACACTCTTAGTTGCAGTACATAAAGCGGTCCGCTATACCAAACTGCCACACTGTTAAGTGCAGTACACAAAGCTGTCCGCTATACCAAACTGCCACACTGGTAAGTGCAGTACATAAAGCGGTCCGCTATACCAAACTGCCACACTGTTAAGTGCAGTACACAAAGCTGTCCGCTATACCAAACTGCCACACTGTTAGCTGCAGTACATAAAGCGGTCCGCTATGCCAAACT
>Ga0268261_10001053_pt1 | contig 18587 bp, 10 predicted proteins | sample TergutNc150P1_FD_190353 | JGI IMG/M metagenome (GOLD analysis project Ga0268261, IMG submission 190353) | Nasutitermes corniger P1 segment gut microbial community from laboratory colony in Florida, USA - Nc150 P1 (SPAdes) (version 2) | ecosystem: Host-associated > Arthropoda: Insects >...
CTGATTGGACATGTGTTCTGGAGCAGTTCAGCATTGCAACATGAAGAGTATACTTGTTCCACTCTCATTAAGTGCTGTGACACTAGTATACTTGCAATATGCAGTGTTGTCTTAATTGTTTTATAATATGAAGGGTTTTTTATGTTCTTTTGGAAGTATTGGGATTGGCATATGTTTGTAACAAAGTCTTCTCTTCTAATACAGTTTTATGGACTCCATAAGGTTGCACTCTGATACCTGGCTCAAGTACTATAATTTTTTTAGAAGAAATGTATATTAGAGAGATCATTGTTTGTAGTATATGAAAATTGGTTTGTTTTTCCATGGTCTGATTTGCCTTCATTTGTATTTGTCATATCACTTGAGAGTGCTGTATGACACTCGTAAACAGTTCATGATTTGTGTCCCCTTCTTACAGTTTGTGTGAAATTACTTGTTGATTATAACACTGAATAGCGCTGTGTTCATTCTTTTCTTTGTGCATGTGTATATGTTAGGGTAGCACAGGACTGTTACTGTACAGAGAAGTAGGAATTTCAGTATGCAAACATGGTTGCAAGCAGCAAGGAGAGTTTGTATTTATTGACATTTCAGGTATGTTAGAAAGTGAATTTCTAGAAAAACTTGCAGATTTTGATGATAGCAAATTTGCCACACAGGCAACAGCAGTACTTCTGGCTATACATACTCTAAATTTTATGTGGATAATTTTTGTTATTCATGAACTGTGGCAGAAATTTTAGTCATGTAACACTGACTGTGTGGTAGTTTAAAAATGAGCATGAAAGACGTGTTAACCCTTTAAACACCAAGTTAAGTCCCATCTGCCTTCTGCTGGCATTATTAGGAGCTCACCATATTCTCCATGTTAGCAGGATAAGGGTTAGGAAATTGAAAGGTGATAAGTACAAAAGGGTGAGGTCATTGCAGAGCACAGTCATACTGTGTGTTTCATCAAGTGGTCTGATAGAAAGCATGCGAGGTGCATAGAAACTTACCATACTCCTGAGTCTAGATTGTAATAAAGATGGGGAAACTGAAATGAGCCTCTGTGTGTGAGTCATAACCAACACATCAGTGATGGTAAGAATGATTAGCTGCCTCAGGTGTGTATAATGCAGAGGAACAATGGACAAGTGGTATATGAAGTTGTTAATGAGGTTGCTCATTTCCCTGTTCATCTCTAAGAGAATATAGTACAGAAATTCAACCATCTGAAATGGAGATAGATTTAATTGAGGGTTAATTGGTAAAGTATTCCACGCAGCATAAAATACCATTTCATGATTTGATGACAACACCACAAAAAGACTGACAGAACAGAATTTTGCCACATAAATGCCACCCACAGTCAGGAAATCTGAACCAACAAGAAGACATGCCATCTGCACCAGTCATGATGGAATAGAGATGTACAGCAAAATTGCGTTAATTCAGCTTGCACAGAACTGGACAGGTGCCATATTATTGAGTGTTCCATATTATCAGACAGTACTTACACTGACCCAAAATATTACAGGTAATTTTTTTGTTACTGCTCCTGTAATTGGGTTGTACAGATAATCAGAGTAATATTTCATTCAGATACCGCCTTCATCTGCTGGTTTAGGGTCATGAGGGTATTGTATCCTGCGCGGTCCCAGTGGGGAATGTATCGTGGATATTGTTCCAGGAGGGATGGAGCTCAAACTTCATTTAAGACGGGGAGTTGGGCAGGCCACACACACTCGCAATAATCCCCACGTCAAGTGTACTGGAGTTTATTAGGCATAAACAGTGAATAATGCTGATACAAGTGAACTGTATTGAGTTCAGTTCTCAGGATCTTGGATCCCTTCATTAATATTACCACTGATCATCCAGCTTCATACAAAGCTGCTGGTCACCATTTGAAATACTTCTGCAGACCGCTACTGGAGCACAAGGCGTCAACTCTTGCACTCGATCCCACACATTGCTCATGCAATAAACACTTAGCGCGACCACATATAAACAAAAAGAAATGGAAGGTGATTATATTCCTCCCATGCCTGGTCTGCTTACTAAGAAGTAAAAGTGTAAACAAGTAGTATGAGTTACAGAAAGGCAAGGACTCAGCACAATGAAATAAGCTTATGACTTACATGCAGTACATACCGCAATCCTACAGAAAAGGAAAAAACAGTGTCTATCAACCACAGCAACCATAACCATCAACTATACAACAAGGGTTCCTCTGTTTCCTGGAGTCTTCATAGCTGAAAGAGGTGATGGAGGTGAGACAAGGGATGAAACCACAACAGTTGATGTACAGGTACACTTTGAGGCCTTTTGGAACATGTCCCTGCGATCTGCCTGTTTCATTGATGACACTTTTTTTCTGGTAAAAGCAAAATTTCGGGTGTTGTGACTACTCTCCTGAAGTGCCAGAATATCAGGATTTCTGAATTGTCTGTTGGATTAAAGGAAATTTGCTGTATTATCAGGACTGGTGTGTTCTGTGTGTTTGTTTCAAGGTCTTTTGTATGAATAATTATTATTGAGGTAATGTAAGAGGCATATTTATTATCTTCAGTCCACAGGGAACTACCATTCAAAGTTTGATTGATGTAGAATGAATAATCGGGAAGTTATTTAAGTTCAGAATGCAAGCAGGTTTAAAATTTCTTGAGTAATACTTAAGTACCCTTAAATACTGTCCCAGCACCATGCCGTAGAGTGGGCTAGATGATCTCCGATGCAAGGGTGAATAATAGCCACATAGTGCTCTTCATGGAAATGTGGCGGTACTAGTATTGTGAAATGAAAGTTGTTATATGCCATTTGTTTTGATTCCAGAATGGTGAACATGTCCCATTGTCTGTGAAAGTTGGGGACCAAGTGTTGTTGCCTGAATATGGTGGTACAAAAGTGGAGTTGGAGGAAAACAGTGAATTCCATCTCTTTAGAGAATCTGATATACTTGCCAAATTGGAGTCATGAATCCTCAGCTGTCACAAATAGTAGGCAGCATTCATATATATGTAGTTAGAGTGGAAGAATGTCACAATTCAAGTCAGCATTCTCAATTGGTAATGAAAGTTGTAAGGGATATGTTTTGAAAATGATGTATGTGGGATAAAATAAGTGTGAATGACAATTGTTATTCTGAGTGTTATAAGTTAATCCTAAATTTAGGGTTTACTGGTTTTCAATATATTTATAATGTAGCTATTTGTATTGTTTCATATATTAAAATTGCATTTAAAGTACACATTTAAAATTAAATCATTTTCCCCTGGCTTGAAAATTTTTTTACCAAGAAATTACCATCGTCAAAGTGGTTCACAATATATTAAGAATATTAATGCCTAATGGAGAATATATGTGATGGCTTGAGTGACTGGTGCTATGTACCACATATGCTTCCTGTTGGGTGGTAAAATTTGTCAAATTTACAAACAACTTGGTTAAAATTCATGTTGTTTCGGACTTCATTTTATTACAACTCACGGATGGCAATTTGGGTGTGGTGGATTGGACCTGCTTATGTTGATGACTGTTCAAGGGTGCAGTGTCATCTGTTATGTCATTACAGTATCAGATATTCATTGTTTTTATATATATATATATATATATAAGTACAGTGAGTGTATCACTTACTCATTCAGGACCTCGATGTGTAGTTGATAAGGCATGTGGCCTGAGTGCCAATTCTTTGGTCAGGCTATTGACAGCCCTGTTTGATCAGAATACTTTAGATGATAAAAATGTGTATTCATCCTTGTTCATGTCAGGAAGGCATATAGGGAGTAGAGGTATAGCTGCACCTTAACATTCTTAACCAGTTTACTCTGATACTGTACTAGCTTGATTGGTTTTAGCTTGTCTTGTATATTGCAAGCCCACTGAAAACTCATTATGGTGGGAGAGAGTGTGTTTTGAATAGTGTTGCCATCTCTTACTGATCTGAGTTAAAACTAACTGTACTTTTATCATTTAGTTGTATGCAATTCCTTGAAACTGTATAAATGTAATATAATCAAACATTGCATATACTGGCCTTTTCCTGTCAGATATAGTACCTCATTATGTTACCTATACTCCACTGTGAATGTCTTATATGAAAGCTGCAGTGTTATTGCATTCACACACTTTATCGCATGTTTGAGAGAGCACTGTGCCAATTTACAGTGGGTATGATGAGGGGTCAGCCTCTAACAGAAATGAGTACCAGGAATGTTTCCTGGGGGTAAAGGCGGCTGGTGCGTAGGGCTGACAACCTTACCACCACCATGTGCCGACTGTCTTGAAATCTGGGAGCCTCAGCCTCCTGGAACCCTCAGGGCCTGTCCAGGCCTGTAATGGGATTGCTTTACCTTTTTATGATGAGGGGTACTTTGTTCATAGTGTTTTATTAATCCATTAATGTTTGGTGGTATTTCATTTAGGTTTATATATTTCTGCTCATCTGTAGACATCATGTCATTGTTAGTGACTTTTTTTTTTTTTTAAGTGTTAGTGGGGTCTATGTTTATTACCTCAAATTAATTATAGGATGTAAAGCCATATATCGTGGCTTGGTATCCATTTTGTATACATTATGAGCATTGTGTTCCTTTTACGATTCTGTGAAGCTTTGCCATGAAACACAACTGTGGGGTCCATTTCTTCAGCATTCACACCATGAAGGTACTAGTTCATAAAATTGAGTCTTGCGTGATGTTTTGGTCTTGAGGGTTATGACATCAATATGGTCTGGTACCACCATTTTGGAGGAACACACAGTCTATCTTATGGTGAAAATGAAACAGTATGGTTGACAATTTGGCTGGTTATGTAAGAATTGAATAAGAAAGTGGCCTATATGTGCCATGAGTGGGAACAGAGAACAACAAAGACCCTCTTCATGACCACGGACACTAGAAAACCATTGAAAAGTTGTTTCTCATTGTGTCTTCGTGCATTTAGGATGTGAATGACAAGTTTCCATGACTTGCATAGGTAGGGATCTCACTTTTTATAAACCAGAAACTGGTACACTTTAACATACATATGGTAGGGTGGGGTTTGTAGAAGACAAAATTTTAACCCTTTGTGCCATAAAAGAGCAGAGTATTTATTAATATTGCTAAAAGGTAACATGACGTAACAAATCATAACATACGGATACAAAAATTAAATAAATAAAATATCACTTATTCCCCCCGATAATCATTCTTTACCTTTGTGGTCTCAGTGCAGATTTTCTAATTGATTAGCTACACGTCTTAATCTCCATCTCCTGTTCATTTTCTGAAGTGGTTCATTGCTGGTTATTCAGCTCCCATGGATGGTTTATCCCACTGTGAGGAAGTCAGAATATACGTATGCATTGTCAGAAATGTATTAGTGTGATTTAGGAAAATCTGGGACATTTTGTAGCCTGCACCAAATGTTGCAGGATACCAGGACAGAGGTCCCTAAAACCCACAAAACTAGGACTGTCCCAGGAAAACAAGATAGGATTCCTGTGCATGGGGAGAGACCATCTTCCCTGTTCACGTGGTTGGAATGGGGCTGTCTCTTCATGCTTCCTTCATGATCACTGTGAAATTTCTTGTGTACTATAACAGAACGTAATGGCCACAGTTTATGCTATGTTGTGCTGTGGCTGACGTACGGATGATAGTTGATGGTGCTGTTTATTATGTCCTAGTGTCCTGTCTGGCCATCATAAACTGTACCACACCCACAGTTAATGATGTACATGCCCACTGTCCAAGGCCTGACCATCATTTCTGGGCTGAAATAAACTGAATATTTAAGTCAGCAGGAGGCCCATTGTTCTAATGTGTTTCAGGAGCATCGTACTAATACAGTGCAAGGTATTGCAAAGATTGAAAGGTCCTTGAAGCTGCCATCTTTGTACCTTACATGACTGTCTCAGGTGTATTAAGATCCTGAAGAACATGCCTGCAATGCCTTATGTACAAGTTCCCATGCAACATGAAGACTGTCATGGTTGCAAATGGCCTTGGCTGTGTGCACTTCACCATGGTAGTCATGGAAGCCACACCTTTACAATGAAAGGATGAAACAAGCGCTGTGGACAACAGTCTTTCCTTTGTCCACAAGAGCACTGGTTCTTTTCCTTATGTGAACCTGAAGAGTCCTCTTTCTGAGTCTTCCTTATGCGCCCTAGAAAGGGCCTTTTAAAAGTCTGTTTCTTGCTGTCCTGGAGTAGTTGCCCTTTTCGGGACCAGACTGGATGAAATTTGGTCACACAATTTTCCATTACCAGGGTTGAACCTTCAAGTTCTAATTTTGCTAAGTGAATCTAAAGTCTGAAAGACCTCGAGTCCTTTGGTACTATTCATATTTATTTTTACTAAAAATGTACAAATACTTCATTTCAACATGCCTCTTGTAATGACTCCTGATGGTGGATCGCCCAATTCAGTCACTCCAGCCAGGCCATCTTGTGATACCCGTGCATGTGCCACTTTAACCAGAGACTGAAAAATAAATACATCACATACTATACCAGTGCATAATTTCTACTGCATAAATTATGCTGTACAGTTTTATAATTCTTTATAAGAAACAAGGTTATAAAAGCTGCCTTAACTGGGTTGTCCTATATTGCAGTAGAAGATGTGGCAACGGAAAGGGATGGTCGCATTGGTAAGAATACAAACGTACAAAAAAAACTCCCATGTAAGGAACTTTTATGTATCGAAAAATACCACGTATGGTAGCAGTCCAAGCAAGAAAAAATGGAAAGGTGTGTTCTTTCATTAGTCTGATTTCCAAAAGAAGAAAGAGTCGTACATGACAAGTCGTGCACTCTGTGTGCGCTATGTATATTAAAAAAATGGTACTTTAAACTCCTTGAGAGGGTAGGGAGACTTGTGGTACTTGTGCTCTTTAGCATGCACTTTTATCAGAAATGGACACAGTCCAATGGGAATGCCACAACAACCAGTAAACGATTATCAGTATCATCACATATTTGCTTCACAAGTAGTGATGTTTTTCTCTGCTAGTAGTAGTAGTAGTAGTAGTGCGTCGAGTCTGCTTAGACTCCTGGTGATCCTACGGAGGAGTTTAGCTGTATAGGAGTCGTTTGCCATTGCCTTCTCCTGAATTCACTTCACATTTGTGTGTATTTTTCACTTCACATTTTTTCTCTACTACCCTCTAAACCAAATCAGTCCTGTTGTGTGGTATGGTGGTAAGGAAAGGATAAAATGTCCATATCAGCCAATACACCATCATTATGGTGTATGTGACATTGTGACTGGCACATTTATAGATGGGGGCCTGGGGCGGTGTAGTGGTTAAGGCACTGCGCTACTGGTCGGAGGGTCCCGGGATCGATCCCCGGTCACTGGGGATTTTTTCCAGGCCATCAGACAGTTGCATGTGCCCTGGGGTAGACTCAGCCTCTAAAAATGAGTACCAGGATATTCCTGGGGGTAAAGACGGCCAGTGCGTAAGGGTGACGACCTTACCACCTTCATGTGCCGAGTGTCTATTCTGGAGCCTTAACCTACCAGAACCCCAAAGGTCACTAGGCCTGTAGTGGGATTACTTTACCTTTACATCTGTAGATCAGAACAAGTTCGGAGTGTAGGGTATCAGATCGGATTGTCCTACTGTGCCAGGCACAACTGCATATCCAGTCTTCTGGCATTTGATGTCTTTAGATATTTAAACTGCGCTATAGATCCATAATAAGGGATGTGGTGGAAAACTGGCACCAACTTTTCTTAGACCCATTTATCGGTCTATAACTCGTCATTGTGTCGGTCACCAAACTCCCACTGTAATCTGAACATCAGTACTGCCTGCCTACAAGAGGATTCACTGATTGCAGTACATCATTGGTCTTACAGCAACAATGCTGCACCCTCATGCAAGCTTTATCCCTGCTGCATTTGTATAGTATTTAACATGTTATGCACATGTTAGAACACTATAAATTGGAATTGTCATACAGAATGTGTCAACAAGGTGGAGGCCACGACTTTAGCTGGATGCAACCCCCGCAGAGAAACTCAATGTGTACATTGTTAAGGGATAGCTCATTTATTTGTCCATCACAATGAACTATGAACACTTCCACCCAACAACCATCATGCAAAAAGTTACATCTGCACATACTACTGACAACCAGCACCCAATTCTTCGCGAATCAGCCAGTAAAGTAAAACGACGTGACAGTGGTCTACTCTAAATTGTGAACCCCCTACTGCCAAATCTTGCTCTCCACCTGCATAAGACTACTACTGCCTTCTTTGTTTGTCAGTGATGCTATGGCCCTAAGTGGGCCTTGACTGCTGCTAGGATTCTCCACCATTTCTATCCTTTGCTTCTGCCCACAGTTTTTAACTCCTGCATCCTTATACCAATATTCACTATATCAATCCTTATTTTGGGCCTTCCTACCCTTCTTTTTCCTTGTGCCTTGTAATTCATAATTCTTTTTGGTGTTTTGCTATCATTCTGATCATATATCCTGGCCACCTAGGCCTTGCTTTTTTTTTAATTATTATTTTACAATTAGTGCTGTTGACCTATGTTTCATCAAGGTAATCACCTCATATTACAAGTACATCTGCACTGCATACATAGCCAACTCAAAGAATGTGAACATTTCCAGATTCCACTAAAACAGGTCTTTTTATTAGGTGCCTTTTCCAGTGCAATTCAAGGCTCAAACCCCTTCATTTAAATTCTCAAGCTGACTACTATGTATCACGTGGAATTTGGTCACTTTTATTGTAGTGTTCTGATGATCAGTCTCTACTGCATTCATATATACACCCAAACACATGAAGTTATGAAGCTCCAGCTTTTCTCAGGACGGCCAAAGAATACCAAGGATATACGTTTCACTGGGTGTGCTGTGGTTTTCCCTGCTTGTATCATTCTTGGCAACACTGGCATTCAAACACTTGCAGTGCACCTGTTTCTGAGTCTGATGAAAGCTGATGGGTGTATGTAGTCCCTTGCTTCATGAATGTGTAAATATCCCACATTACCTCATTCCAGAGCCTATGTGGTTTTCCTCCATGGCATGCTGGCCACCTCTGTGCTGGTACAGGTACACAGACTGAATTCAATACCCAATCTTAAACCCAGTATGTATGAATGCAGAGGGTTATGTCTAACAGCTGTCTGAAAGCTAACATTCTCAGTACTGCCAATACACACTACACAGGAAATGGAATGAAATGACATAAGCACTAAAAGTTCTCCACATCACCACCAACTTGAGTCTTAATGATTACATCAACCTGGTTCAACCAGTAATCTATAAACACTATTTAATAGAATTATATTATCACAGAAGGCTTGGGTACTTTTAACACCTTGCCAGTGCATGTTTGGCCCAAAAGTCTGTAAAATTACACATGCCTGGAATAAATACAGGCCAATAAGGTTTAAAAATCAAGATAAAAAATACCTTAAATGTTCGAGGTTCCCATATTGCAAGATCTGCAAGCGTTTTCCTGTTCAGCAAGATGTTGCATCGTGCCAGACCTTCTCGAAATAAAGGATACGTCACGTTGTGTTCCTCACACCCTGCTGTAATGCGAGTTTCCCAAAGCTGTAAAAGTAGTGAACTAATGAAACCATGCAATACTCAATGTGCATCCACTGACAAACTAGTACGCACATAATTGTAGTACACTATACCCACAGCAGCCATATCTTGCTTCTTCAACTTCCTTCCTTTTGTAGCAAACACTAATGCTCGGTGAACAGCTCTGACAGCAATTGAATAGCAGTTTCTGGCCCTCCCATAGAAGTGCTGAAAAAGTGAAATATAAATAGATGTTTGCACCGTAATTTTAAGTAAGGTTACGGTATTCTGGGCTGTCACACTGTGTCGCAGTCTTTCGAGCTGGCACCACATACTAAGAGACAGCAATCTTAATTTACGTAACAAGTTGGTCTCAATAGTACCATGTATGACGTGAAAGGCTAGACTCTTGAGATATGAGGAGTGCTCTGCCGGATTCTGACCTTTCACCGCCCTGACAAACTCTATAAACTCGCATAGTAAATATTTTATTGTACAAGTAGGAGTTATTATTTATGAACATTATGCATATCAGACATTATCTCAAATTAAAATTGTGAAGTAAATCAATTTAATTACTGTGAACAGTCTATGCGATAAAATTTGCATGTTAAATGCATACTGCTAATTGCTTCACCTAACCTAAGAGAATTGAACATGCACTTTATCACAGCATATAAAGGTATTAGTAATATATTTATATATATATATATATATATATATATAAGATCTTACAGCTGACAATTTCAAAATTCTTCTCTTCTTCCAAAATTCGTCCGGCCCTCTATTTCGAACAAACAAAGCTACTGTTTTGAACACCATTATATAACCACGGAATACAACGTGCCACTTGATCACTGATAACAGCACTCCGTGACACCATGCATTCCATTGGAGGTTAAATGTTCACTCATGCGTTCACATTCCTAGGTGGTTTGCGTCATATGGGAAAACATATTTCACACATATACACCACTCTTATTGATGTAATAAGATATAAAAATATAAATTAAACTGCTACAAGAATAGTATATTTTTCAGTCAATCATCAGGGCACCCATAATAAATGGCAGTAAGTGCGTTAGCACTTTTTGCAACTTTGCACCTACTGGCACAAATCTATGGATCCATAAAACTAGATAAATTCCGCATGTGGCCTAGTGCGCACATGGCATTATAATGGACAAGGTGCAATATTTCGCGCTTGTAGACGTCATGTTAGATTTGTCTACCATAGACTGCCAAGTTGTAATCTCTGCTGCCAATTATCCGTGTTTATCTGTGTCCTCGGCGTTGCCCGCTCCATCTTGTGTTCACGTAGGTGTAACTAGTGGTACAGTTAGATAATCTGTGGGTATATCTGTTCATCGAAGATTTGTGTAAATGTTGAGTAATGTAACATGTTGCGAGTAACATAGGCATGACTATTTTGTGATTGTCATTTTGTATAGATATACAGATTGTCATTACATGCAGTTCGTTTACTCTGAATCTAGTACGTAAATTATGGATGAACATATTCTGACAACATTGAAGATTCTGATAATAGGCGAAAGTGGTGTAGGTAAATCCAGGTTAGTTCAAGTTCATTTTCGTTTTTTTTATGTGTGGCCGTTGTATGTGGACGGACTTTTGGTTATTGATACGTGTTATAATGATGAATACTGCTTTATTTCCTTCGTGTTTATAGTTTGCTTGTGCGGTTCGTCGATGATAACTTTGATCCCACCCAGGCTACGACTATTGGCGTGGATTTCAAGACTAAGAAAATCACAGTTGATGACAATACGGTGAAATTAGCAATATGGGTAAATTTACCACTTACGAGGAGCTTTTCACAATATTATGTCTTTGGGCTTGTACATAAGATATGTGTGAAATCTGTAGGTACAATTCATGTCTTTTCGTCTTGTAGGACACTGCTGGAGCGGAGAGGTTTCGAACGTTAACTCCAAGTTACTATCGAGACGCGCAAGGTGCAGTTCTGGTGTATGATGTCACCAGTCTACAGACTTTTACAAAACTGGAAACTTGGCTAGATGAACTTGACACATACTCTACAAAAAACAATATTGTTAAGATGGTTGTTGGAAATAAGATTGACAAGGTAGGTTACATTCATTAATACCACATCAGTGAGACAATTGCTGAGCATATGTGTATATATATATATATATATATATATATATGTAGCTAACATCTTAATTTTCACTAATGTGCTAACCATATAATGGTCATACTGTGGTCCTTGTAGTGCTGCATTGTTTTCCTCAATGTTTTACTTTTCCTGACATTTGGAAGATGGTAGTTCTGTCAGACACAGGGTCAATGAAAAGCAACTATCTCAGGTGAAGTGGGTTATATGGTATTACAGGGTAAGTGTAATTCCAGGTAATGTATTTGTTTTCATTTCTGATATCAAACATACTGGAGGAGGTACAGTTACAAAAATTTCAACATGCTTCATGCCTATTTCATTAAAGCAGTTTGTTATGAAAAACTGATCCAGTTGCATGCTTTTTGGAAATCCTTGTCACACTAGAAAACAAGGACTTTCATTTTCTAACACGAAATTCACAACATCTGTCCTTTTACTTGCCTTTGAAATTGTTTGTCTGGGGCAAATGTAATCCAAGAGGGTTTTTTGATCTCTTTTCTTGTCCTTGTGTTTTGTGTGGTATGTGGTAGTATTTTTCATACCTGTTTGTGTATGTTAATGCAATTGATTTGTAGGATAAGGCAGCATAAATCCTTTTTCTGTGTAGACATGTTTAGCTACGGTTGACAGTATTCCATAGGTATTAAGGGTAAATATAATGCAAGAGTAATGTGGTGGAATTGGGAACTACCATTAGTCCTATTCTGTTACCTGGCATAAAGTTGTGGCAATGAGCCTGAGAGTTTCACCGCAGTTAATATCATATCTTACCACTGGAACTGATGCTGAAACATTTCCATCCAGCTGTTCACATTCCACTTTCCTAAGGTAAGATTTTTGTATGAAGGTGCAGAGCAGCTGTTTGTACTCACTGTAACATAAGTTGGACCAGAGCAGAATATATGGTGTATTATTGTTCAGGCAGTGGTTGACCACCAGATATTCTGGTGCCTACCATAATTTCATTTGAGGTGAGTTTTTTTTATATAGTTGAAATAAGACTGCTTATAAACATTATTTCACAAAAAATTTTCAGCTGCTATAAATTGCTGCTGTAATGTTAGGTGTTACATGCCAGTTTAACTATGGAGACTGTCAGATGGTATGTGTGCGTCCTAAGTCTGCAGTAAAATATGTGACTTCAGGCAGTACCTGACTTCGATCATGTTGTGGTATCATCCATCTTGTGTTGTTCAGTCATTTGAGTTAAATATCAGAGCAATACATGAAGCATATTACTAAATGACATTAGCATAAAACATTAAATAAGTTGTGTTTCAAGAACAGCATTAATGGTTTGTGTTCTTTGTGTAATTTGAGTTTTCCAGTATGTTTTCCATTTGAGTGAGCAACAGTAAAGTATGTGCTTGGTGTTGACGTGTGATGAGCCATAATACATTTTTAAAGGTGAAATATGGCTGTAATCTGCTGAAATGTTTCTAGCAGAGGCTACCAAGTCTGAAACAGTGAAATCCACTGCAAGTGCTTCCACCAAGTTAAGAAAAATAATTCCTTCAAATGAAGAAACTGAGCTTTACTGATCCCTAGCAGTTTGTGTTCCTTTCTAGAATAAAACGTAATTATACTAGCAACTAAGATTAAGGGAAGAGCAAGATCAAGGAGGATTAAATAGGATTAAGGAACATTTTGTAGTTTTTATAAATAATTGAACCTAATGATAGACAGATTGGAATTGTATGTGCTGTGAAGGTTTAATCTTTGTTGCAGGAGAATCGGGAGGTGAGCCGAGAACAGGGCATGAAATTTGCAAAGAGGCATAAAACACTGTTTATCGAATCCAGTGCAAAAACAAGAGATGGCGTCCAATGTGCTTTCGAAGAATTAGTTCAGAAGGTTAGCATATGCTTTTTTTTTGTGTTATTTCTTCATACACTTAGTTAGAACCAACATTACAGCAGGATATGACTACCAAGAAGCCTAACAGTTCTATCTGGAAAATTTTGGGAATGCACAAACTTGAACTTCTCAGATGGTCATGAATGACTATGCAGGCTGTGTTGCGTTTATCAGGCTGTATGATGTGATTCTACTTGACTGTTATGAATGCATTTTGACTTTGGCAGCCCTTACACTTCACCTTATATAATGCACTTGGTGTCACTGGGTGAGTGATAGAGTCACACAAGGGTTGGTATTTTTGTGATAGAGCTTGGTTTATGAGTGATATGTCAGATGTATGTCATTTTCACTAGGTTGTGTCTACCTTGCATAAGTAAGACTGGTCCTATCCAGTGAAAAGGCAATACAGTTTTTCACATTACCCCCCACCATTGGCCATTTTTTTTATAAAAGTACTGTATTAATCTATGGTATTTGTGGAAGTCCAAGCCATGACTTCTGTTACAAAACAAGCTGTATAGTGACCAGGACAATCAGGTTTGACTCACCCAGCCACACAACATGGGTTAGCACAGTTACAACACGGAGATTGGTTTCTGTGGAAATCATTCGAAAATCTTATTTGCATATGATAGCACTGAAGTGGAAATCTGAGTTACTTACAGTAGCATCACCATATGCATGAAGAGACTCAGTAGGTGAAATGGGCTATGAAGACATGTGGATATGCTGCTAAAATGTGGAGAGAAAAAAAAGTCATGGGAGATGTTTTCTTTTCATGTTAGCAACAGATTGACAGTACTGGTATTTAAAAGTTGTAGCAGTTGGTTCATGTTGTTAACACTGATCTTCAAAATGGTTAATAGGTGCATTTCACAGTTTTCAAGATGTGCCTAACATAAGAGTGACATACTTACATATTCACCTTCCAAGAGAAGTATAGCCCTTCATGTGACTGATATTCTGTTGTAGATTATCCAAACACCTGGCCTGTGGGAGGTGTACGAGACAGGATATGATCGCCTAAGGCTTTCAGATAGTGATAAACAATGGCAAGTGCCAAGCTGCAGTGGATGGAAATGCAGTCTTGTGTAACATGTTGAACTCATATTGTCAGGATGTGTTCCATTGAATATGATACTGAGAGCCATTTGAGCATTGACAGTGGGTTTCAAGTTTCAGGCTCTTCACAATTAGGCGAAAGGATTTGTGTGCTGACGCAGTGAGTGATGTGTTATTTTACTGTTTATCTAGTGTTGAAATTCAGTACCCCTTCTCTGGTAATACAGTGAAACACAGTTGTAATGTTGCATTTAGTGCATTCCATGGTACACATATTCTAATGTAATGCCATAGTTAACCCATAATTTAGAAGTAAAATTCAGCATTTTATCATGTTCAGTTTCAGAATGCCATCTGTTTTGCGTTTATATCCAGCTTTTGGCTCATTTGAATGGGATCTGCCTATTTGTTTTTAATGAACATGTCATTATATCCATATAAGTCAGAAATGTATTATGGTAGCTTAATGTGCTGAATGTCAGCTGATATGTTGCATATACTCTAATTGGAGATTTTAAGAGCATTATAATAATTCTTTTCTGTTGTGCTTTTGTTGTTTATATAATTTCATAACTCTCATTCTTTTTAACGAAGCAGTTTCAGGATGAACAGTAGCCTAGGTTTCCAATCCAGCATGCTCAAAACTGCAAGTAAATACTCAACTGCTGCTGTTTTATATATGAATGTAGGTGATACTATATCTTGTCATGTAATCAGGACATTTTGTAGAATTACAGTTTTAATGAGGCCTACATGCTAACAAGGAATAAACTGTGACATTGTAATTTTCAGATGAGACTTTTTAACTTTTTTATTATTATTGTTATTAATTATCATTGTAATTAAAATACATCCATGTGGTTATTACAAAATAAAAATTTAAGTGTGGGGAAAAACAGTTGAACAGCATTTGCCAAGGCCCCCCCCCCCCTCAGAAATATGTATGTTGACAGAGATAGGTCATAATACATGGTAGGCAGAGTATCTGTCACATTGGTATTAAAATAGATGTGGCATATATGCTGCATTCTTGTCTGTGATTCAGTCAACTTTTAATTTAATTGGCCCGAGTCATGTGTATGTTATTAACAGCAGAAAAAAAACTGGTTTTATTTTATGGTCCAAATTGTGTATTTATCTTCATTTGTTATACAAAGTGAGAGACATTACTTCACACAGTATGATTAGCTATGAGCATGATGTGTTACCAGTGTCAAGGGTACTTTCCATACTACACTATACATACTTCCTCAACAGCAGTCTGTGAAATGTGTTTTTTAAATCAAAGTACAGATATGAACAGGGATGAAAGGCAGCATTGCGTGGTGATAAAATGTGTTATTAGGCTGTTGATAATACTCGGTAATCCCTTTTACTGTGGATTATGCTATGCACTTGTTGAGCAGGAAGTTTTCCCCTCAGATTTAAGTGTGTCATGCTATGGCAATGGAACAAGCAAGTTTAAAGAATGTTCTTTTATTGTGGGAGAAGAAGTCAAAAAGGGGAATTTCTTTGCTTTGTCTTGCCCTACGAGAGGCATACATGAACAAGTGCACTGTTATTTTTCAAAATGATCCATTACATTCTCCACACATTTGTTACTGATGTCCACGAGTTTCCTGATTCCATCTGCGTAGAATATTTTTGCTTGCATTTGAAGCCAGTATGCACTGTGTCCTTGGCCACTTCTGTATTTGAAAATTGCCTATCTTTAAGCAGTCTGTAAGAGTGGTAATTAGATGGAGCTGCTGTATGAGGTCAAGCACTATTATGATGCAGGAAAACACCTTTCTTTCAGCATTTTATGCTAGTGCACAAATTACATGAGCTCTGAGATCATAGTGGATATGGAATGTGCTGATCCAAAGCTGATGTCCAGCTGTTGGCTATATCTGTGACAGTAATTTGTCTGACCTGTTGAACCAGAAAATTGCCCAAAACTCATCCAGTATTGTCCACCATTCATAAACTGAACAGCTTGAATGGCTACATATTTGATGCTTGTTCCGTTACTTTGCATATTTTGTACCGTTACACCTGTCTTTGCATGATCTGGATTTTGTGTACTGTGATAATATTTTGCAAATCTGTTGGGATTGTACCCCCAGACCACAAAAATTAATTGACAGCATGTTGCTCAACATGATGCATACCACAAGCTGACTGACTTATAAATGCTAGGACTAAACAAGCTTTACTGAACATAATGCCTACCAAATGACGTGTGTGTTCTTGGCAGTGTGTGTGTCAGGATTTTAATGACAAATGCCCTTTTTGATTCCCAGTCATAATTTCATGAAAGATATGTATGTACTTGAGATTTAAACTTGATGCATTAATTTTCATTAGCACATTATTTCCTTAAGAGTATAACCCCTTAAAAGTTTGTCCAGTATAGTTGTTATTTCTGTGATTATTGTGTCATGTATGTAAAATTTACATTAAATCCATGGAAATAAATTCTGAGCTCTGTTTGTAGTATTTGTACCTGGAAGGTGAAGTGGATAATTTAAGTAGCCATTTTCCTCTTTTTTGGGCACTTTAATTTCAAATATTTATATTTTATTTAAAAACATGGTACAACATCCTACAGCCTGTCAGAACTGGAAAAGAAAATGACCAAACAGCATACAAGACCATTCAGATGTTAGGACAGTGTGCACAACATTGGGCTTTGCTCAGAAAACACATTTTTCATTTGCCAGGGTTATCTCTAACATACATACCTCTAACCTAAACCCTTCAGATGATGTGGTGATTACAGTACTACATATAGTAATCTTAAACAGTGAATGTCGAATGTGCTGGAAGTTATTGAAAGAGTAGTCTGCAGAATGATGTTTGTGTTGCAGATGCTGATTAAGGGACTGTTTGACTACAACTGTATGGATTGTTTTGTGATATGGATGCTCCCTATTTTTATGAGTGGAAGTCATATTGAAGCCATTTGTTTGTTTCTTCTTTGTTAGCTGATGTAATGAAATGGTCATTCTTTGTTGCCAGCAATTGAATTCATGTTACTGCTAGTCCCATCACAGTCAAGTCTATGATATGGGATAAAATTATAGTCATATATCAAATATCCAGGCTAGTGATGGAAGGAAGATGCTTGCATAATCAAAAGTATAGATAATCTAACATTTTTTTTATGTGCCTTCAGAAAAATTCAAAATTTACTCGAAAATTTTTTAAACATATGATATTTATTTTGAAAAATTGCTTGTTATGGCTCCTTATTTTTGTGAAATGCTTTGACTCTTATTCATGACAGTGCCATTTTCCAAGTGACTGTGATAACACTATTTGAACCCTCTTAAATGTATGTACTGGGCATGATGTGAGTGCTGAACCCATCCTGGGATGCACTGTAACAGTATCACATGGCACACATGTGCACTTCAGCACTTGTAGTGAAGTGTGACTGAATCTGTCTTCAGGGAGCACTGATGTGCAAATCACATCAAGGTAAAACAATCCCTGTAGAGGCCTGGACAGGTCCTGAGGGTTCCAGGAGATTCCAGGTGGAAAGGTTGTCAGCCCTATACACCAGCCACTTTTACCCTCCAGGAAATATTCCTGGTACTCATTTCTGTTAGAGGCTGAGTAGACCCCTTACTCATTCTTTTCCTCTCCACTTGATCCACCTACAGCAGCTGACCATTCTTATTGCCACCACCCATATGATAGTTATGATGACTCATGCATGGGTTTCTGTTTTTTCGTGTGAACCTGCTGCCTGCACCTGTGAGATTAAGTCAGATCCCTCCAAAATATTGACAACTTTGTAGCAGACTACATGCCATCACACCCAAGATGACAGCGGCCTTAATATTTACCACCAATGAAACATTTCAACAAACCTATTTCAAATTACAGAGAGTATGTGTACAAGTGTAAGTAATTGTAAGACATATTTCTGCACTTAATCACCATACCTGGGCTTAATTGTCGCCACGAACCTGAAAGCTGGGGGGG
>Ga0268261_10001054_pt1 | contig 18587 bp, 8 predicted proteins | sample TergutNc150P1_FD_190353 | JGI IMG/M metagenome (GOLD analysis project Ga0268261, IMG submission 190353) | Nasutitermes corniger P1 segment gut microbial community from laboratory colony in Florida, USA - Nc150 P1 (SPAdes) (version 2) | ecosystem: Host-associated > Arthropoda: Insects > Digestive...
TCCCCTCATATTCACGATATCCAATCATTCTTAAGACGCAATTGTACCGTCCTAAATTATAATAACACACAACTTCAAGGACCTCTGAGTACTGTCTGCGGCAAATATTGCTCTCTGTTCGCCCTGTATATGGATAGAGGTTACACGGGGCAGCAATTCGTCGGGCTGTTTACTCCAGGCATGGCCGATCAGCAGGTAGAACACCTCTTCGCCCAGGAATTCGGGTCTCTACGCGGGGTACCTCACGGAGGCCAATGTTGTACCAGCAAGTATAAGAGGTGAGATTTACAGGTGTATTACATTATTTACACTCTGTACTTTGAGCAAGATGGAGGTCGTTATAGATTATGAATATCTGTTGGGGACCCACGGTGAAGAAGTAATCAAGGAACTTTCTGTGTCATATACAGATGTCCGGGATACATTCCGTTTTCTTCCCCCCTATCGCATGGACCCACATAGCAAAGATCAAAACGGGCTCTGCCGGGATGACGGGAGTACTGCTTAGGATCATTATTCCAAGTCGTGGCAGAAGCCACCACCAATTTCACCAATCTATTCGCTAAAGGCACTGACAAATGCAAGGTTCTCACAGAGCTGTTGGGGCACTGCTTTCAAAATCTAGACTCGTTTGGCTGTCCTGAACGAAAGGAGTTTAAAATGACTACAGGCTGTAGCCTTCCCTGTCACAAAAATCCTGACAAGAGTTGTGCGGCTCGTAACGCGTATAATCTTTACGGGTGGTTGAGGCACCATATCCAGGAGAAGGAATACGTAAAATGCCCTAAACATAATACCCGACACACCGCCATTTTTAATTCTGGAATAAAAACGGAATGATGTATCATATCATCTGTTTCAGCTGCATAAAACACCGATGAACTACCTCACCGCATCAGTCTACCTAGCCATGGCCTCAAGAAAACCTCGCCATATCCAGTACGAGGAAGATTCCAGCGAGCCCAGAGCCGTTGCTGCACCTAACATTTGCACGCTTCCCATTGAATGAATCAATCCTACTTTAGATCCTAACCGGGCACTGCTCCGTCGTGTATTCTTTCTAAATGATGACCATAGCAAATATTGTTCCGTTGCTTTCTACCCCGCCCAAGGATATGCAGCTCTTGTAGAATTTGGAACAGCTAAAACGCCCCTCTCATGCTAACAGAGCAGCATTTTACTGTGCTGACGGAACACCTACAGCGTTTCCTTACGACCCTATGTGCTGACGGCTATCATAGAACAGGCGTCATAGACGATTTCTCAATGGTTACCGGTGGTTCTTACAGGACTGTATTCATGCATCTCAGGCAAGGCAAGCCACGCAAACAATTCGTCTTCAAGGTGCATGAACTGCAATACCTAAGTTCTATCATACACATAGTGACTGATCAGTTGGCAAGATACAGTGCGGCTATGATGGATGTCGTGACATATTCCATTTCAGCCTTGTCTTCTAGTGAATATATAGATCCCCACCCCAACTACAGCAAACATATCCAGTACCCCCAGCTGTATGAAGAACTAAAAGCATTTATATTAAAATAAACATTCATGTTACTCTGTAGTTAGATTATTAGTATTTCCTACCGCCAGAGAGCTCTGATTTACGCTTTACACACTACTATAAAAGACACTTGAATCCGTCTAGAAGTGCTTAATCATGGAAAACAGTTTCAATTCCGACACTGCGCATAAGGAGGCTCCTGTTCCGTCTTTTGATGTGAAGCCGGACATCATGGGTAATGCACACCTAAACCGTCAACTACAGGAAAATTTTGCAGTGAAACATGTTGTAAATATTTGGAAGGGACCCAAACACCCCGAATATTGTGAACTCAACGACCGTGTACATTCCTTCAAGCACGTCGTCTGGCCGGAGACGGGTCCCACACCCGCTTCGTTAGCTGAGGCAGGGTTTTTCTTCGACGGTGAGTTAACTAATTTTATAATCGTTTTCTTTAGCTAACACGATATGTGGAGGACAGGTTTTCATTACTCTCCTTTGTTCTGTACCAGGGTGGAATAAACAGTGTGTTTCCATTGCGGGATCGGGCTTCAAGACTGGCTCCCAGAGGATAAGGCGTTTCAAGAACATGGATACTGGTCACCGTACTGTGTCTACGTACGATTTGTCAAGGGACCTGCCTTTTACAGTGAATATGTGAAATATCGCAAAGACAGATTCAGGCCTATGGGCTTTGACACTGTAGACAGCTAGTCTACACCTCTGTAATCTAGCATTAATAAAAGCTAAAACAAGGTTAACGGTCTTTTCTTTCTAGTATGTAAGGAAACCCTAATCACTCCTTTCCAGTTTTCACTTTACATTTCAGAGCATTTCTGAAATCTCATGCAAAATAATATTAAAGTGGTTCACTTACCATTTATCAGTTGATGATGATACTTGAAACTGAAAAGTTTACGTTCTTGAAGTATCGAAGATGTAGATGTTAAATTATGATTTTTGAAAATGGAGTAGCGACGAGAATGAAGTAGTTGAAGTAGCGACGAGGTCCGTAGTAAGCTTCCAAAGAAAATATGGAGGTTCCCAAACAGTCGGCTTTTATAAGACATTTTTTATTATACCATCACTTTATCCGCTGACTTTACACACGTGGTAACATCCTTGAACCCCAGTCACCATGCAAACGTCCGACTTTTCCGTACATACATTTCACCACCAACACTCCATTTTCCATCAACTCCGTACTTTTGAAAATAAAACATCAGCATTACACAACCCAATTCCAAAAAATCTGTTCATCGCAACAAGCTGACTAGCTCGATTTCACCACATTGCATTACGACACTCTGGAACATGCTGGAACATGTTCACTCATCATGGTCTTGCGTAACTGCCTCGTGCTGCATCTCGAAGAACCAAACTCATGCCACGTGCAGGGCTAACCAAACAGCATACCCTCCACGTCCAAATAACTATACCTATATGTACGGCGCCACTATTACCAATCTTACGATCTCTTAAGTTAAACATGGCGTACACAGCTCTGCTCCACGGATCCCCAACCTACGGCCAACCATACACCATCCTCTCCAAACTATACTACCCATCACCATCCAGGGGTTTCATTAATCCGTGGAGCTTACCTCCACCACCACACACCACACGGATCGCCAACCTGGGGCGCGCTTCATATACATCATCCTCACCCAAAACCATACTACCGATCACCCATCCAGGGGGAGTCTCGCCGCCCATACTCCACCCTGACAAAATACCTTCTTCAAGTCGAAACACATGGTCCGTCCCAAGGTGCCTGATTACTACTTACAACTTTCTTATCAGCAGTCAGTTCTTTAATTAGAGGGAAAGGCAACAACCTCACGCGGTCCTATAAAAATATTTAACAATTTTCAGTACCGAAACTGACTACCGGCTGGAGGCCCTTCAGTCCTTTCCCGGAAGCTTCACTCTGCTCTAAAGCCTACTGAACAGCGCTGCAGTTTACATTTCTGTGATTCCAAGAGAAATGGGGCTGTCTTCCCCGAGACATCTATACTAGGATATGAAGATTGCCTTTCTCTCCACTGTGTAGGGTTTGATAATTCGTGCAGCTTTTCCTGTACTTCCACGTAAGCCTTCAAAGTGCGACATTTAACAAAAAACAAAAACAATGTCGCCTCTATATTACAGTGTAATCAAAAATTTAATCTAGTAATAGGGGCTTGTTCTGTGTAAATGTTCGACAACGGTTGGGAAATAAAATATAGATCGCCCATAGAAGATCTAATTACCGGAATTTACGCACAGAATTTAATTAGGAAGCTCTTCTTTACTGAGTGCCTGTTACAAACGAGCCAGAATGACGAGTCTGTCTCATACCTGCTATCAGGTACAGCTATTTGTGTGTCTACATCTACCGCAATATCTATCTGCCTTCGGCTTTAGGCTACAGACTTGTTTTCCTGTAAGTAGATATAAATTAAGGATTTGTGTACTACAGGTGAAATTCCAATTGAGTATGTTCAACTAATTATTTTAGAGCCATGGTTTCTTCTAATTAGGTATATATACATATGTATGTATTTCTTTTCTGTGGCGCTGCGACCCAACGCGGGTCATGGCCTCCTCATTCTTGATGTTTCTAGATCACACAACGACGCACCACATTCGGTAGGACTCCTCTGGACAAGTGATCGGCTCGTCACAGAGACCTCTACCTGACAACACACAACAGTCACAACAGATAAATATCCATGCCCCCGGTGGAATTCGAACTCACGCTCTCAGCAGGTGAGCGGCCGTAGACCTACGCCTTAGACCGCGCGGCCACTGGGACCGGCATCATGTCATTAGATATCACAAAAACATGTAGGGTTGCTGAACTGCACATAAAGGATTCCTAAGCAAACAGTGCGTAGGACAGCCCATCGTTCTGTCTTGCATTTCACATTCTAGTGTTGTTATTAACTCGGTCTCTAGCATCCAGAGAATCCTTCAATTTAGAGAGTGTTTCTGGTTCCAAATTTTTTTACTGGTTTCCGATTGTTAACATAGATAATTATTTCTTAATTCCAGGCCGAAATTGGCTCATTTCCATAAATAAACCAACTCCGAGTTTGCATGCTCAGCAGATGGCGCAGTAAACTGTTAAACCTAATATCCAACATTACAAGTTTCTAACACGTTCGCCTTGTTCCCGCATTTATGGCGGCCCGAAATTATAGAAAAACACCTGAGAACGAAAGGGTGACAAGGTAAAAGCTTTATTTAAATTCGATAAGTTTTAATCTAAGTTAATTTAGATACATAAACCCTTACCCTAACTATAATAGTAGGGATAAGTGGGAGTTCTGATTATTTTCAATATATCTCTTACCCCAGAGTGTTAAGTTATGACATGAAACTCTCCATTAAACCTAATAATGCTTTCGGCTCAATTATCACAGTCTTCATACCTTGAAACTTTAACTGTCTAAACTACTTAACTGCCCCTCCATTACGCCACAAAGACCAAATTCCTAAGAACCTTGAAGGAAATATTAGTATTTACTCTGTATTATAAGCATTATATAAAACATAAATCAAATGTGTAGAGAATTTCAGTGTTTTATTTCGAAATAAATAGCTGCTTGACTTGTAAACTCCTGGAAGAATATGAGTCTTTCTTTGTGTCCAACTCTTGTGTATTAAGACACTGGTTAAATAAATTATACGCCTTGATGTGGAGGTAAGATAATTTTATGCCCATATGGCGGGTCTTATTAAATACGTAATGGCCAAAGGTAATCGTATAAGCCACATGGTTGAATGTTTAAAAAACCCCAACAGTTTGCACAAACAGAATATCTTCTTATTTTAAATGGTTCAAAGAATAAAGAATAATATTAGATAAGTAAATTCTTACAGCGCATACCTCCATGATATGTTCTCTGGGATTCACAATTCAAAGTATATATTATTCGTATTACTTTCACCCTTTGTAATGTTAAATTATGGTAAATATTTGCGTTAAAACTACAGCTATTCTTTCCTTACCATTTATTAATGGGAAAAGCATTATTTAATTCTGGTTAATTTAGGAAACTTTCATTCCAAGTTACGTATCCTCCATTTTAAGTAACTGCATGGAAAGCCGTTAATGTTTATGCAAATTAATTCCATGGATGCTGGGCACGACATATTGTTACGTATGCTATTCTGGTTTCTGCCTCCCTTATACAGGTGCTAAACAGACAGATTTCTGCTACCAGTTCACGTAATAAACCCAGCAAAAAAGTCAGCACAGTAATAAGGCGTCTGGTTTAGATTTTGTAGAATTCTTGTTCGAATCCCTGGAGGAGACCGGCTGTCCTTATTGACGTTGTAGTGTTTTTCTTCAGTCTCTTCTCACAAATCCTGGAAATTTACTTTTAGTGGGTCAATCTCAACAATTTTTCACCACATATTTTCCGCAATTACGCAACTGGTCAAAATACTCTTAGCATTTAAGGAATACAAGATTAATTACAACGTTCACAAAGACAGTATATTAGTTTCCATCCTGAGCCAGATAACTGCGGCCTGAACTCTCCCACAATAATCATTTATTCCTATGTTTAAGAGTTTTCTTCATTTGTTCATCATTAACATGAACAACACATCATACAATGCAAAATAATCTTAGCATTTGATAGAGAGTTACAAAAAAGCAAACAATCAAACGTGAATAAATACACGTCTGTCTTTTAAACATTAATCTAAATTTACGTCCTAAACCACATGAATATTTTAATAAAGTCATTTCCGTGAGTTGTGTTAAACGCAATTGATATTTTCTAATTAGAATCCGACATTAGTTGCACGTCAATGCAAAACAAACTGTGCCTTGAATTGCACTAAATTTGAAGTTTCTACAGTAGTGAAGATTTACATTATGGCTCTCTGACTTACCGCACTTTGTAGTCTGACATTTGCATTAAAACATTTCGGAGAAATATATTACCTTCCCCTTAATGTTTGAAGAATTGTGTCCAACTTGACCCTGAAGCTAATGCTCTCAGGAAGGACCCCAGTAACTACTAAAACCAGTCTGTAGCTAATCCTTTTTTAATTGTACATGTTTATTACCACGTTACAGGTAACAAGAAAGGCAGAACGGAACCAGATATTTAATAAAATTTTGACGGTCTTTCTTCGTGCAGTGTAATTAAATTAGAAACTACTTATGTTTGTTTTCGTGGGACTATATATTTTAACATGCATTAAGTAATTTAATTTATTATTTATATTCTATCTGTACATTATTAATGAGATTATGATATTTTATATTCGCCGTTATTTGATATAAAAATGAAATAAATATTTAAAAGCGTTTTTTTTAATTTCAGAAAGCGTATGCCTTGGTATACTTGTGAATATTCATATTGCATTAACTGAAAACACACCGAAGTATTCCGCAATACACGGGCCTGTGAAACTAGGGAACCTCATATTCCGAAATTTGCGTAGTCGCATAAATGTTTATTTGTATCTGTTCCAGTACACTTATTTGTTTACTGAAACAAAGCCGCGTGAATTGGACCATACACATCGCGTCGAAAGATGAGTAGGATACACATAAATGGAGAAGATGTGGCAGGTAGGAGTCATGGCATAATTGACGTAATATTCTGATATTTGCCTCAAGAGACTAGTGAAGTAAAAAATACGTATATACAAGCTGCCACAAGTTGAATATATAAATCTAGGTCTTCCAGAATCGAAAAAATGACTATTTACCCCCATATTGCCATGGTTGTTTCCCCCAAAAAATAGAAATGCTGATAACAATGACGATCAATATAATTATTTTGCAAAACTGGAATATATCTGTATATTTTAATTAAGAGTCCTGCAGATTTCTAAATGCAGTTTCACGAAACCGCTTTCAGGAGTTTCCGAGTTGCTACATGTTCAGGGGTAAGCAAATAGGCAGACAGACATATAAAATTAATAGGCGCAGTTGGACAATTTTTGTGGAAAACGCGACATAGTGATTGAACAATATTAATGCTTCACGTGAGAATTTAATTCATGATGACTTAGAAAGGTCTGTACTGTACAGCTCATCTCATACAGTGTATTCGAATTGAGACGCCGAAACAAAAGACATATTCGCTTCCTCAGGCGCACTTGGGAAGCCCTGATAACTGACGGGAAATTCATGGGCCACTGTTGTTCCTGTAACCAAGATTGCTTGTCAAATTTTCCTAGAAAACCGGATATTAATTTTACCCAGAAGTTACCAGATTCCTTTTTTTAAACGACCATTCCTCGGCTAGCCATTCGTTTATCAGCCATTACCCGAACATCTGTCACTTGTTCTATTTGAGTTAGGACAATGCGACGCTTTGTTAAGGAACGCACCATTCACAATAAATAAGCCACTTAACCTAAGTTTATTAGTCAAGTTTTAAAGCGCTGTTTTACAAAATAACTGTGTTTTGAAGGCTCTCGGATGGTAGGACTTGGAGTATTGGACCTAAATAGTCAGGGTCAAGCAGTCCCTTAAGAGTACTTTACTGAAAAAAGGAGCCTCTACGCACCTACGAAACGTCGGTAAATATATACCAATCGACACCATATAATACTCCAAATATACCATAAGACTTGAATATTCTTCAACGCCCCTGAAAGTACATTCAGTCTCGCGTCATTTGGGTTTCGTCTTTCTACGTTTTCTGATAACGATCAGATTGTCAACTGTGTTTAAATACAGGATTTGCTATAGGGAGAAATTTTCAATCGTTTTTTTTTTATTCTATTAGTGCCCTCCTTATAACATACATTTCGAGGGCTTAAACTGCTCGCGACAAAATTAAAGTAACTTTGTGTAAAGCAGAAAATGCAGAAGCTAAAATTTTTATGGTTGCCATTTAATTTAGCCATTGTCTTTGTGAAGATAGTTCATCGAGGCTGTACCTGAGCGGAGATACTGAGCATTTTGTGTTTAATGTGCTACAGATCTGAGAGCATCTAAGTCCTGGTGCTGAAGTAGGTTTATATCTTATTTCAAATTTATGACATAATTTTTTTGTAAATGATATTCCGTTGTGTTAATTAAACTAAAACACAACAAAATGTTTTCTGGTTTCGGTCAAACACAAAAAAATATATTATATTTTATAAAAATAAAAAGTAAAATTTACGCAAAATATGTTTGACTGAAAACAGAAACTATTTTGTTTTCTTTTAGTTATGACTTATAACGCACAATTTTAGTTCCATGCTAGGTCTTGGTTAATAAATGTCTTTTCCTCAAAAAATTGTGTGTTTTTGTAATGTTTGGTGTTCTAATAGCCATATTTGGATTCAGGCTTTCTGAGCAATGAGTTAAGGATTGGGTCCCTAAATTCTGCTTCGACCTTTTCTATTGTTCTTCTCTGTTACTAACAGTAGTGGTAGTATCGGTATAAGTAAAGTGCACCCTTGCACAGGCACTGAGGCACTGTACAGGCTGTACGGCCAGTAGGGGGAGTAGAGGTATAGCTCTACTCTTTCATGACCACGGCACTAGAAAGCGGTGAGGGGTTAGCGTCACGCCCCGGCCGCTATTTACCCCTGGGAAAGACTCGGTCCCCTTTGTACAGGGGCTGGGTGGGCCCCAGGGCCGGTCTGGACAGGAGCGAAAAATCTTGCCCCACCGGGATTCGATCCCCTGAGCGTCAAGCCCGTAGCCAATTGCTATACCGACTACGCTACCCGACCCACACTATCGGTATACTATATATAATATTACTTTTATAAAGTATTCAGTTGATTTATTGTTATATGAACCTGGTATCCTAGCTATACGACTGCTAAAAAATTGCATTCTTACTTTAGTTCAATTAACTAGACAAAATTTCGGCGAAAATTTCGCTTATGTGAAAATGAAATTTTGCTTTACATTAAGTAACACACCGCTGTGGAGTTTAATGTTTCACATATTCTTAATTTAGGAATCTATTTAGTTTGGTGTTCAGTTTCAAAATCTGGCTTCTTTATCCTCAGTACCCGTTGAATTAGAAGCTTTGTAGACCCCGTAACCTTTTTCGAAGTTATGGTGAGGAGAAAAATTAAACACCTTCTCTACATTTAAAGTTTGCAAGTCCGTGCATCATCATACAATTCCAATAAACCAACCAAACAGACGTAAAAATTTTCCAAGTTTATTACTTGACGTTTATGTACCGCTCAACATGTTTCAGGTGTCCTCACTTTTTACCGTTGGAGCGTGGAAGTAGCAGTGCTAGTGGTCGTGGTCGGCTCGACAACAACCCACAACACTGCTATCACCACGCTCCAATGGTAAAAGCAGAGGCTACTACTGCAGTTGTTGAGCTCCTGATTACGGGCGTGAGAACGCCCGAAACATGTTGAGCTGTACATAAACGTAAAGTAATAAACTGGAGAAATTGTTGCATTTAGTTGGTTGATTTATTGGAACTGTTTCTACACCTTGAAATTATCCATTCCTTGAATTTTAATTAAACTGTCCATTTATGACACCAACAATGTGCACTTACAATGTACACAATATTGCAGTATTTCATTACTTCGACATCTTTCGAAATATGACTTTCCATCACCATGAATTTCACGCACAAACTTGAAACTTGTTAGAATATAATAGGCTACAGCAGTGACACTTATTATATGTAGATCTAGCATTTCGCAGCTTGATTCAAAATATCAGGTGGTTGATACACATAAATATGTTATAATTATGATACAATATAACATTTTTACCACTGCGCTACAAGTCGAAGGTCGCGGGTTCGATTCACGATGTTGTCATTAAAATTTTTTATTGACATAATCCTTTCGGCCGCACTATGGCCCTGGGGTTGACTCAGCCTGTAACAGAAATGAGTACCAGGAATATTTCCTGGGGTTAAAGACGGCCGGTGTGTAGGGCTGACAACCTTACCACCTCCATGTGCCAATTGTCTTGAAATCTGGGAGCCTCAAACTCCTGGAACCCTCAGGGCCTGTACAGGCCTGTAATGGGATTGCTTTACCTTATAACAGTTTTACACATACTTCGTGTTTGTTCTTTGCAGTTAAATTGAAACTATAAAAACGTCAGTATAGTTAATTTCTATGTGTGCTGTTTCAGCATGTATAAAAGTATATATTGCTGTTGTCTATCCAATAAGGATCGTGTCTTTGTATTACCTGTTGCGTGGCCTGTTTTGTATAGAATTTTGATGTTCACTAGTGACTGTCAAATAGACGAAATTAATTCTTCAGTTATCTTCTTATGTTGGTTTTATTTCGAGGTTTATGACAGGTACGTACCTTGCCGAGAATATTACCCTCATTTATTTCTCTTTCGACGAAAATATTTAGACGTCAGCAAATCTGACAGAGTATATGATTATTTCTGTTTCAATCCAGCGTTTCAGTATAATATTTAAGTAACATTTTAAAAATATTTCTGCTGCTGCGCTTGGAGTAAAGGATCCTATGGCTATGTTATTATGTGATTTGTAATAATTGTTGTTAAGTTGTAAGTAATACTGTTTACGTACGACGCTAAGCAGCATGATTCTTTCTTCTCTCATGTTATGTCCTATGTTATTCAGATAGATTAATAGTTGTGCAATACATATTTTATCCTGAATTTTTTTCTGTGCCTCTGCGGCCCAACTCGGGTCATGGCCTCTTCATTTTTGATGTTTCTACATCACACACAACGAAGCACCACAGTCGGCAGGACTCCTCTGGACGAGTGATCAGCTATTCGCAGAGACCTCTACCTGACAACACACAACACTCACAACAGACAAACATCCATGACCCCGGTGGGATTCGAACCCACAATCTCAGCAGGCAAGCGGCCACAGACCTACACCTTAGGCCGCGCGGCCACTTGGACCGGCATTTTATCCTTGAATGGTAGAGTTTATTACATATCTTTTTGCCTTTAAAAACCAAAATAATATATTTTATAGTAGGATTCAGTGCATACCGCACAGTATATAATTTCAATATCGGTTATAAAGGAAACAATCTCATAATGATGTATAACGTAAAATTTGCTGTTTGATCTGAGTTCCGTACAAAGCATACAAACGCAATATGAGCACTGTGTAGAGTTCTGAAATTGAAACCTGGTGGTACACAGAACAATACCTAGGCTTCAAAATGTAATGTCTAGTGTAATGAGCCCGCTGTTTTCCTTAATTTTCAGTTTTGGTATGACTTATGTGACTTTTATTGCGTTAGGTGGTGTAATTGTATTAGGTAATTGTAACAGGTCATTTAGTTTCTGTTCAGAAAATTATCTAATTTGCATGCGGGAGCGTGTATTTTGCTACCGGTCTGATGGTATTATTTTCTCTGTGTATTTTAATTCCCCCATGTAAAGGTGGCGATGCCGGCTTTGTTGGTGTTAAGTATCTAATTTGTGTTTGTCTATTAAGGTGTCACGATTTTGAATGGCTTTTAGTATTTGTTTTGATATTTGTCTGCAGGGTTCCTTATTTGTGTTAGGGAATGGAACAGTTAATTCTTACACAGACCAGACAACACGACAAGTACTAGAGGGACATGATCAATATTGATATGAAAAGAACTGATTTTTGTACACATAGATGAATGTTGCAAAGAAAAAAATATAATTTAACCATATTTTCCAATTTTATCATTTTAATTTAAATATAAAGAACAAACATATTTTATGTGTAAATCTATCACACTATAATATGTTTAGGTTAACCAACCACGTGGTACTTTGCATCAAGTAGCGAAACGCTACGGTATACATGGAATGATTATTACTGCTGTTACCTGTTACATTTTAGGACATTTTAATTTTTTGTGCGAACTCCCTGATGATAGCAAATTATATACATATATTGCGCGGTTTCAAAACATCTGACGACGCCTTCCGACTTTCATACTCCAATGCTTTCGATTGTTCCATTCGCTCATTCTTAGATTTCTTTCATTCATGGCTGTATATATTCCATTTTTCCAGGTAGTAATGGAAGAGTTAAGTATTGTGTACTCGTATACCACAAGGATTTTAGTTAGTTTAATAAAAGAACAACCCAGAAATAAAGTCTGTAACTCGTCGCTGTACTGCCTAAGGTTTACCAGTTTTAAAGGTTTAAACTTTTAAATCCTACCCGTCACGTGATGCACCAACAGTTTAACATTCAACAACTGTACGTTCTGCCCACACTGTATTTATGTGTTTTGTATTTATCTGAGAACAAACAGCGACTTGTGCCACTTACAGCATAAACTGATTGGTTTTTATAACCGACATGAAAAGTGTTTACAGCGCGGTACGGACTGGGTCTTTAAATAAAGCGGTCTGCGCTTCGTCTGTAAGGGGTTAAAATCTGCCTACAGCATAGCTTCCTACGTTATCATATTCAGCAATATTACATGATCTGAAATTGGAAACAGCCCGGTCTGTAATATGATTGCAGTTTTATGTCGCAGAGTTCAGACATATAATTGCTAGTAGCTGCACCAGTTAGGGTACATAATTTTAAAAGAATACAAGACATAGCTGAGTGGTTCACAGTCAGTGGCCGTGTGACACGTCTGGCCAGCACACAACATATATACATTTCAGGCTCTTAGAGGCAAAGAGTGTATCAATTCTGACAAAAATGCCGTCAAGTAATAAAGAAATATTCTGACCAACGATGCAAAAAAAAGCAGTACAGCATCTGCTAATCTAAACTGCTCGCAATGTACACGTAAATCTACACGACATTGCACACTCACCAAACATATCGAATGGTGAATGCTGATGTAATATTAAATTTTCCGCAAGTGAGGATTTAGAGGGTGTTAAAAGTCTCCATAAATGAAACTCAATGTCAAACGCTGATAAAGCAAAGAATGATATTTACCACGATGAAAAAGACGTGGAGTTTTGCCACACATTTGAACATATTGCAGTTTCTTGGAAGATTGGTTAATCTTCACATACATTATCGATTCTGGTGCTGTAAAAGGGAAGACTGCAGTGCGCACTACACATAAAAAAAAAGAAAATACCAAACTACCTTCTTTGTTTAAAAACTTCTTAAATCAATATTGTCGTTAATAAAAAATGGGTTTTCATCCATTTTTACACTATATTTTCACAGGTTTCATAAATTTTCTTATTGGAAATGAGATCTTTATCCCACGTGAACGTACAGACTGTTTTATGGTTTTCTCGTAAAGTTCTGAATATTATATATGTCTGATGATCGCCTGACTGATAGGCCGAAACTAGTAACCTCAGAGAAGCGTGACTGTATTGCGCAAGACTGTATAATAAAAGTATTTATTGATTAAGCGCAGCGGGGTTTTACTTACAGTCTACTAAATTTAATGTTGGAAATTCGTGCATTTCCCATTCATTACATTTAAGAGTTAGTTGTAATTTTTGTGCGCAGATGACTTCGTTATACTACGTAAGAAAGAAACTGGGACATAAATATAAATGTCGAAAATGATGTATATCATAAAAGTATCTGAATTTACGTAGAAATAGTTATCTGAAAAACATTATTTAACATCCTGATGCAATTCAGATGAGTTTCTGGAAGCCAGGAACCTGAACAGATAAAACTGTACTTGGCAAGTGGTTCTTGAGGAAGGAAATTAAGTGAATTATAACACGTTTTATGATTGAGAAGTTGTAATTTTGTGGAAACTTCTGTAATTTACAACAAACTTACAATTTAATGCTATGTAGTAATCAAGATTTAGTTGAACTATCTAAATTTGTGTTTTTAATGTATATTATATTTCAGTTTAAAATTTGATAAATGGAAAGAAGGTAAACAATAAGGATATTATTTCAAATTTAGCACCAGGTCAAAGGCGTCATTATTAAAGTTGTCTAGGATGTGACGTCCCTATCACAATTAACTCTTGTGGCCTGTAAAGGGAGCAATCAGGTACTTCCGGAAAGTTAATAGGCCTACCCAGACATCACGCTACAAGGCGTCACATTCTACCAAAATGTAATATTTACTAAGTCGCCTTGAGAACTTTAAATCTCACATAGGCCTCGATTCTTCTGTGGTGAATTGGCGAACAGAATGCTAATCTTTTTGGAGAATTAAAAAAGTGGGGTTTTTTTTATAGAACCTTTCTCGATCTCCAAAGGTTGTTGCTCTTTAAGGCTTCCAGGCTTCGTGAATTTTTTGGCAAAAGCAGCGTCTAGATAAAAATGAGTGTGAAAAACTGGCGGAATGATTTTGTGAAGGAAAAAACGAACTACTAGGAGAAAAACCTGTCTATTGCGGGGTTGATCGACATAGAGTCGCAGCCTAAGCGATATGAGGGAGACGAAGAACGACTAGAGACGTTGAAAAATAAAATTAATGTGCATGCATATAAAATTCCTTTCTTACCACACAGAGAACAGCGGGGGCTTCCATTAGAGAGATAAATCCTTCAATAACAGGTGTTTGTTAGATCATTCCGAAAATACAAATAAAATGCTTAGGAAAAATTCAGTGTTTTAAAAGTTAAACCTGTTGCCAAGTATAGCAACAACTGAGCTCTAAAGTTTAAATTTTGTGTGAAATTTAAAACTGCTTCTAGAGTAAAGTAGCACAGTCACTGTAGAAGCATGATCCTGCAACATTAAACTTGACGTTTATTGCAGGTTTTCACCAGCCCTGGACTGGGGGATGTAAAACTTCAAGAAAGCAATTTAGAGTTAAAATTAAGGTCTACAAAAGGGTCATTTGAACGTAAACAGTCAAACCTTGGTACTATTTGTTTTATTCCTTAGATATCTTGTGCATTTTTCCACCTGTTTTGCTTCCGAATCTCTTCTACATTTCTAAACTATTAGCAGAAGGAATTCTAAGCCTAATTACGTACAGAGATTATGTACATTATCAATTTCTGACTAGCCCCACCACAAAAATAACACAAGCTATACATTGCAGCTGCATCAATAAATGTACAAGCTTCAGATACTACAAAAACAGAATTCCGAAGAGGATGTGGACTACTTCCTCTGTAAGCTGCTGTCAGTTTTCTCACGTGTTGTTTAGGGGTCCGGCTGCTCCCAGTTCCCGATATGCAGTGGGTCCCCTTCTGCCTCCAGACAGACAAAACTTAATTGTAAATATTAATTTTGTCAACGTATATTTTATTTGAAGTTACAATGATAAAATCTAGAAGGAAAAATATATGACAAACTTTCTTAAGTATTTGGCTTCAGGGTTAGGCTGTAGAGTTCTACATATTGTTACAGCCTCCGGGCCTCCAGAAACGTCGCTAAATAGTGGATGGCGTCTGACATGAAGTTAACTCTCCAAGAAAAATAAGTAACATCATAACTGCAGGCAAATGTGAAAATAATTCCTACTCATGTAATACGAATATCAGTTTCAGTTATGAAATTTATATTAGTCTATGTTAGTACACCTACTAAAAGATTGTAATTTGTAACCATGTAACTGACAACGACAAGCTCGACAACAATGAAGTGGCGTCACGTTTCCTAGAATATAATTCCATGTACATTGGCGAATTTGACCCGATTTAAGTAGTTATGTTATAATACATTGAATAAAAAAGAAGTATTGTCGTCAAACTTAACTCTAATATCCGTTATCAACACTACACGTTTCAGTTCAACGAACCATCATCGGACATTACTATACAAAAATATTTTAATGACTAAGTACTTATGCAATATGCATTTTTGGTTAGTAAGCTCTCGCTACTGTGCAAATATATATTAAAATAATAAATAAAATATATTATGATAAAAAAGGCAATATATTTATTATATTAAATATATTAAATATTTGTAAAAGAGTGAGATCTTACTAACCAGCAACGCATATTGAAAATGTACTTAGATTTTTTTTAATTTTTGTGCGGTGATGCCATTTGATGATTTGTTGAACGGAAAATGTAGCGTCGATGACGCATTTTAAAGAGCAGTGTTTGACTGCAATGCTTAGTTTGTATTCAACATTGGTAAATAGTTACAAGCGTTACGGCTAAGAGTTCTCTCTCCATTTCAGGGTCCAGGAACAAGAAGTTTACAGTATCAACCCGTAACAAGCATGTTGGGTTTTATTAACCCGGTGACGTATAGTCACTGGGTTAATAAATCCCATACGTCACCGGGTTAATAAAACCCAACGTCAATGTCAACGTCTGCATCTTCGGAATTAGATATTACTGCCAAACGCAGTGGCCTCGCTTTCTAAGACATGGGTCTGCGGCTGCTTGCTTGCCGGGTTTGTGGGTTCGAATCCTGCCAGGATCAGGGATGTCTTTCTCTTTTGAGTGATGTGTGCCGTAAAGGAGAGATCTCTGCGTCGGGCTGATCACTCGTACAGAGCAGTCGTACGAAGTATGGTGTGCATAACAGAGTGATTGTGAAGCCAGAATGATGAGGAGCTCCTGGCCCACTAGAAGCTGTCGTGCCGTGAAAAAAATATATATCATCATCATCATTAGTATTCAGCCCTTAGGCCGGTTTAGCAGGAACCAGAGCCCAGTCAGGCGACCGGTATGGCTTTGGCACGCTGCATCCTGGGCAAGTTCTTAGGGGTAGGTTGCCATTGCTTTCCCCCGCCTTTAGACGTTCCCTCCTCCGCTAGGTACCTTCACGTCCAACGACGCGAGAGACCCCTAGTAGTGGAAGGTGGAACTCTTCGTGGGAGAGAAATGTTCAGACAAATTTGGCCTAGAATGCGACTTCACGTAATTCTAGGGATCTTTTACATATCGCAAATCTGCGACATGGGACAGACGGCTTTACTTCCCCTCCGAAGGAAGGCGTGCTGAGGATTTTTTCGCCCTTAAAAAATCCGACGCGAACTTGGGTACCAAAGGCCAGCACGCTAACCCCTAGACCACCGAAGCCACACACACACACACACACACACACAAAAATATATATACAGGGTGTCCCAGGAGGAATGTGCCAGATTTCGGGAGGGTGTTCCTTATGTTAAAGTATACCGATATAACCCAAAACACCGATGTCCAAAGTTGAACGGTTATGGAGATAATGGCCAGAGAAAAGTGTGGTCTTCTGGCGGGTCAACGCACTGTACCTGTCAGCTGACAAGTCTTATCGATGTTTATCCTTGAGTGTGGTGTCCGATTACGGAAAGTCACTTCACACTAGCTTATAGTAGGCTTATACCAGAATGCGCAGTCAACCATGTTACGTCAGTGCATTCATGTGTCATGTATAGTGCTTGGAACTCTAAGGACAACTATGACATGCGTGCGAGTTCTTTTGTAGTTCAATTTAATGGCTTTGTCACTCACAAGTTAGTTTGATGTTAAGTACAGATATTAACATTACAGAAACCACATATTATTGCCAGTTTTAATATATATTTGGTAATCAACAAGTGTGTAACAGCTGTCAAAGTTTCAAACTTCTCTGGCCATTATCTACGTAACCGTTCAACTTTGGACATACGTGTTTTGGGTTATATCGGTATACTTTAACATAAGGAACACCCTCTTGAAGTCTGGCACATTCCTCCTGGGACACCCTTTATATATTACTGACAATTTAATGCGATGCGAGAGTTGAGATCATTAATCTGCTAGTGAAAAATATGCAAGTCTCCTGAAGTAGGACGCTATGTCGATTAATTAATAGTTGCTGGACTTCTTGGAAACTAAGAATGAAGGAATTAAGATTCTGTAAAACTTTGGGAATTACAAATTAACCTGCAGAAGATCTGATTCTTTGGTACCTATTTGACAACATCAAACCACGCATAACATTGCTGTATGTTGGGTATATACATGAGACGCGTCCAGAAATTAAGAACCGATCGCGAGAAGCGGAAACACAGGTGACGCGCACACTTCCTGTGACGTCTAGTCATCTCCTGCATGTCAAGAGAAACACGTGAGAACATTTGTATTGCTAAAGTTGGGTGATAATTCTTTTATCAATTGGCTGTAGTATTTAAAATTAACCCTTAGGTGACTAATGTCATATATATATGGAGCACCCATTCTTGGTGTTTCTAGATCACACACAACGACGCAGCACAATCGGTAGGACTCCTCTGGACGAGTGATCAGCTCGTCGCAGAGACCTCTACCTGACAACACACGACACTCACAACAGACAAATATCCATGCCCCC
>Ga0268261_10001055_pt1 | contig 18575 bp, 18 predicted proteins | sample TergutNc150P1_FD_190353 | JGI IMG/M metagenome (GOLD analysis project Ga0268261, IMG submission 190353) | Nasutitermes corniger P1 segment gut microbial community from laboratory colony in Florida, USA - Nc150 P1 (SPAdes) (version 2) | ecosystem: Host-associated > Arthropoda: Insects >...
GTTACACTGTTGTTATGTACAGAACAACAGTGCTGCTTATTGTTGAAGCTAGCTGTTACACTGTTGTTATGTACAGAACAACAGTGTTGCTTATTGTTGAAGCTAGCTGTTACACTGTTGTTATGTAAAGAACAACAGTGCTGCTTATTGGTAAATCTAGCTGTTACACTGTTGTTATGTGCAGAACAACAGCGCTGCTCATTGTTGAAGGTAGCTGTTATACTGTTGTTATGTGCAGAACAACAGTGCTGCTCATTGTTTGAAACAAAATGTTATACTATTGTTATGTACAGAACAACAGTGCTGCTCATTGTTGAAGGTAGCTGTTATACTATTGTTATGTACAGAACAACAGCGCTGCTCAGTGTTGAAGCTAGCTGTTATACTGTTGTTATGTACAGAAAAACAGGGCAGCTCAGTGTTGAAGCTGGCTGTTACACTCTTCTTTTGTACAGAACAACAGCGCTGCTCAGTGTTGAAGCTAGCTGTTACACTGTTGTTATGTGCAGAACAACAGCGCTGCTCATTGTTGAAGCTAGCTGTTACACTGTTGTTATGTGCAGACCATCAGCGCTGCTCATTGATGAAGCTAGCTGTTACACTGTTTATATGTGCAGAACAACAGCGCTGCTCAGTGGTGAAGCTAGCTGTTACACTGTTGTTATGTGCAGAACAACAGCGCTGTTCAGTGGTGAAGCTAGCTGTTACACTGTTGTTATGTGCAGAACAACAGCGCTGCTCATTGTTGAAGCTAGCTGTTACACTGTTGTTATGTGCAGAACAAAAGCGCTGCTCATTGTTGAAGCTAGCTGTTACACCGTTGTTATGTGCAGAACAACAGCTCTGTTCATTGTTGAAGCTAGCAGTTACACTGTTGTTATGTGCAGAACAACAGCGCTGCTCATTTTTGAAGCTAGTTGTTACACTGTTGTTATGTGCAGAACAACAGCGCTGCTCATTGTTGAAGCTAGCTGTTACACTGTTGTTATGTGCAGAACAACAGCGCTGCTCATTGTTGAAGCTAGCTGTTACACTTTTGTTATGTGCAGAACAACAGCGCTGCTCATTGTTGAAGCTAGCTGTTATACTGTTTTTATGTACAGAACAACAGCGCTGCCCAGGGTTGAAGCTAGCTGTTACACTGTTGTTATGTGCAGAACAACAGCGCTGCTCAGTGGTGAAGCTAGCTGTTATACTGCTTTTATGTGCAGAACAAGAGCGCTGCTCGGTGTTGAAGCTAGCTGTTACACTGTTGTTATGTGCAGAACAACAGCGCTGCTCATTGTTAAAGCTAGCTGTTACACTGCTGTTATGTGCAGAACAACAGCGCTGCTCACTGTTGAAGCTAGCTGTTATACTGTTGTTATGTGCAGAACAACAGCGCAGCTCAGTGTTGAAGCTAGCTGTTACACTGTTGTTATGTGCAGAACAACAGCGCTGCTCAGTGGTGAAGCTAGCTGTTATACTGCTTTTATGTGCAGAACAATAGCGCTGCTCATTGTTGAAGCTAGCTGTTACACTGTTGTTATGTGCAGAACAACAGCGCTGCTCATTGTTGAAGCTAGCTGTTACACTGTTGTTATGTGCAGAACAACAGCGCTGCTCATTGTTGAAGCTAGCTGTTACACTGTTGTTATGTGCAGAACAACAGCGCTGCTCATTGTTGAAGCTAGCTTTATATACTGTTGTTATGTACAGAACAACAGCGCTGCTCAGTGTTGAAGCTAGCTGTTACACTGTTATTATGTGCAGAACAACAGCGCTGTTCAGTGGTGAAACTAGCTGTTATACTGCTTTTATGTGCAGAACAATAGCGCTGCTCGGTGTTGAAGCTAGCTGTTACACTGTTGTTATGTGCAGAACAACAGCGCTGCTCATTGTTAAAGCTAGCTGTTACACTGTTGTTATGTGCAGAACAACAGCGCTGCTTACTGTTGAAGCTAGCTGTTATACTGTTGTTATGTGCAGAACAACAGCGCTGCTCAAAGTTGAAACTAGCTGTTACACTGTTGTTATGTGCAGAACAACAGCGCTGCTCAGTACTGAAGCCAGCTGTTATACTGCTTTTATGTGCAGAACAATAGCGCTGCTCGGTGTTGAAGCTAGCTGATATACAGCTTTTTTGTGCAGAACAATAGCGCTGTTCGGTGTTGAAGCTAGCTGTTACACTGTTGTTATATGCGGAACAACAGCGCTGCTCATTGTTGAAGCTAGCTGTTATACTGCTTTTATGTGCAGAACAGTAGCGCTGCTCAGTGTTGTAGCTACCTGCTACACTGTTGTTATGTGCGGAACAACAGCACTGCTCATCGTTGAAGCTAGCTGTTACACTGTTGTTATGTGTGGAACAACAGCGATGCTCAGTGTTGAAGGTACCTGTTATACTGTTGTTATGTGCGGAACAAAAGTACTGCTCATTGTTGAAGCTAGCTGTTACACTGTTGTTATGTGCGGAACAACAGCGCTGCTCAGTGTTGAAGCTACCTGTTACACTGTTGTTATGTGCGGAACAACAGCACTGCTCATTGTTGAAACTAGCTGTTACACTGATTTTATGTGCGGAACAACAGCGCTGCTCAGTGTTTGAAGCTAGCTGTTACACTGTTGTTATGTGCAGAACAACAGCGCTGCTCAGTGTTGAAGCTAGCTCTTACACTGTTGTTATGTGAAGAACAAAAGCGCTGCTCATTGTTGAAGCCAGCTCTTACACTGTTGTTATGTGAAGAACAAAAGCGCTGCTCATTGTTGAAGCTAGCTCTTACACTGTTGTTATGTATAGAACAACAGCGCTGCTCAGTGTCGAAGCTAGCTGTTACACTGTTGTTATGTGTAGAACAACAGCGCTGCTCAGTGTCGAAGCTAGCTGTTACACTGTTGTTATGTGTAGAACAACAGCGCTTCTCAGTGTAGAAGCTAACTATTACACTCTTGTTATGTGTAGAACAACAGCGCTGCTCATTGTTGAAGCTAGCTGTTACACTGTAGTTATGTGCAGAACAACAGCGCTGCACAATGTTGAAGCTAGCTCTTACACTGTTGTTATGTGAAGAACAAAAGCGCTGCACAAAGTTGAAGCTAGCTGTTACACTGTTGTTATGTGAAGAACAACAGCGCTGCTCATTGTTGAAGCTAGCTGTTACACTGTTGTTATGTGTAGAACAACAGCGCTGCTCAGTTTTGAAGCTAGCAGTTACACTCTTGTTATGTGTAGAACAACAGCGCTGTTCAATGTTGAAGCTAGCTGTTACACTGTTGTTATATGCAGAACAACAGCGCTGCTCATTGTTGAAGCTAGCTGTTACACTGTTGTTATGTGCAGAACAACAGCGCTGCTCATTGTTGAAGCTAGCTGTTACACTGTTGTTATGTGAAGAACAAAAGCGCTGCTCAGTGTTGAAGCCAACTGTTACACTGTTTTTATGTGCAGTGTAACAGCGCTGCACACTGTTGAAGCTAGCTGTTACACTGTTGTGATGTGTAGAACAAAAGCGCTGCTCAGTGTTGAAGATAGCTGTTACAGTGTTGTTATGTGTAGAACAACAGCGCTGCTCTGCGTTGAAGCTAGCTTTTACACTGTTGTTATGTGCAGAACTACAGCGCTGCTCAGTGTTGAAGCTAGCTGTTACACTGTTGTTATGTGTAGAACAACAGCGCTGCTCAGTGTTGAAGCCAGCTATTACACTGTTTTTAAGTTTAGGGTAAGAGCGCTGCCAATTTTTGAAGCCAGCTGTTACACTGTTGTTATGTGTAGAACAACAGCGCTGCACACTGCTGAAGCTAGCTGTTACACTCTTCTTAAGTGCAGGGTAACAGCGCTACTCAGTGTTGAAGCTAGCTGTTATACTGTTATTATGTGTAGAACAACAGCGCTGCTCACTGCTGAAGCTAGATGTTACACTCTTCTTAAGTGCAGGGTAACAGCGCTACTCAGTGTTGAAGCTAGCTGTTATACTGTTGTTATGTGAAGAACAACAGCGCTGCTCAGTGTTGAAGCTAGCTGTTATACTGTTGTTATGTGTAGAACAACAGCGCTGCTCAGTGCTGAAACTAGCTATTATACTGTTGTTATGTGAAGAACAACAGCGCTGATCAATATTGAAGCTAGCTGTTACACTGTTTTTATATTCAGAACAAAAGCGCTGCTCAGTGTTATAGCTAGCTGTTATGCTGTTGTTATGTGCAAAACAACTGCGCTGCTCAGTGTTGAAGCTAGCTGTTACACTGTATTTATTTGCAGAACAACAGCGCTGCTCAGTGTTGAATCTAGCTGTTACGCTGTTGTTATGTGAAGAACAACAGCGCTCTTCACTTTGAAGTTAGTTGTTACACTGTTGTTATGTGCAGAAAAACAGCGCTGCTCATTGTTGAAGCTAGCTGTTACACTGTTGTTATGTGCAGAACAACAGCGCTGCTCAGTGGTGAATCTAGCTGTTACACTTTTGTTATGTGAAGAACAACAGCGCTGCTCAGTGTTGAAGCTAGCTGTTATACTGTTGTTATGTGCAGAACAACAGCGCTGCTCAATGTTGAAGCTAGCTGTTACACTGTTGTTATGTGCAGAACAACAGCGCTGCTCAGTGCTGAAGCTAGCTGTTATACTGCTTATATGTGCAGAACAATAGCGCTGCTCGGTGTTGAAGCTAGCTGTTACACTGTTGTTATGTGCGGAACAACAGCGCTGCTCATTGTTGAAGCTACCTGTTATACTGCTTTTATGTGCAGAACAATAGCGCTGCTCAGTGTTGAAGCTAGCTGTTATACTGCTTTTATGTGCAGAACAACAGCGCTGCTCAGTGTTGTAGCTACCTGCTACACTGTTGTAATGTGCGGAACAACAGCACTGCTCATTGTTGAAGCTAGCTGTTACACTGTTGTTATGTGTGGAACAACAGCGATGCTCAGTTTTGAAGGTACCTGTTATATTGTTGTTATGTGCGGAACAAAAGTACTGCTCATTGTTGAAGCTAGCTGTTACACTGTTGTTATGTGCGGAACAACAGCGCTGCTCAGTGTTGAAGCTACCTGTTACACTGTAGTTATGTGCGGAACAACAGCACTGCTCATTGTTCAAACTAGCTGTTACACTGATGTTATGTGCGGAACAACAGCGCTGCTCAGTGTTTGAAGCTAGCTGTTACACTGTTTTTATGTGCAGAACAACAGCGCTGCTCAGTGTTGAAGCTAGCTCTTACAATGTTTTTATGTGAAGAACAAAAGCGCTGCTCAGTGTTGAAGCCAGCTGTTACACTGTTGTTATGTATAGAACAAAAGCGCTGCTCAGTGTCGAAGCTAGCTGTTACACTGTTGTTATGTGTAGAACAACAGCGCTGCTCAGTGTCGAAGCTAGCTGTTACACTGTTGTTATTTGTAGAACAACAGCGCTGCTCAGTGTTGAAGCTAACTATTACACTGTTGTTATGTGTAGAACAACAGCGCTGCTCATTGTTGAAGCTAGCTGTTACACTGTAGTTATGTGCAGAACAACAGCGCTGCACAATGTTGAAGCTAGCTCTTACACTGTTGTTATGTTAAGAACAAAAGCGCTGCACAATGTTGAAGCTAGCTGTTACACTGTTGTTATGTGAAGAACAACAGCGCTGCTCATTGTTGAAGCTAGCTGTTACACTGTTGTTATGTGTAGAACAACAGCGCTGCTCAGTTTTGAATCTAGCAGTTACACTGTTGTTAAGTGCAGAACAACAGCGCTGCTCAGTGTTGAAGCTAGCTGTTACACTGTTGTTATATGCAGAACAACAGCGCTGCTCATTGTTGAAGCTAGCTGTTACACTGTTGTTATGTGCAGAACAACAGCGCTGCTCATTGTTGAAGCTAGCTGTTACACTGTTGTTATGTGAAGAACAAAAGCGCTGCTCAGTGTTGAAGCCAGCTGTTACACTGTTTTTATGTGCAGTGTAACAGCGCTGCACAGTGTTGAAGCTAGCTGTTACACTGTTGTGATGTGTAGAACAAAAGCGCTGCTCAGTGTTGAAGATAGCTGTTACAGTGTTGTTATGTGTAGAACAACAGCGCTGCTCAGTGTTGAAGCTAGCTTTTACACTGTTGTTATGTGCAGAACTACAGCGCTGCTCAGTGTTGAAGCTAGCTGTTACACTGTTGTTATGTGTAGAACAACAGCGCTGCTCAGTGTTGAAGCCAGCTCTTACACTGTTTTTAAGTTTAGGGTAACAGCGCTGCACATTTTTGAAGCTAGCTGTTACACTGTTTTTATGTGTAGAACAACAGCGCTGCTCAGTGCTGAAGCTAGCTGTTATACTGTTGTTATGTGAAGAACAACAGCGCTGCTCAGTGTTGAAGCTAGCTGTTATACTTTTGTTATGTGTAGAACAACAGCGCTGCTCAGTGCTGAACCTAGCTATTATACTGTTGTTATGTGAAGAACAACAGCGCTGATCAATATTGAAGCTAGCTGTTACACTGTTTTTATGTTCAGAAAAACAGCGCTGCTCAGTGTTATAGCTAGCTGTTATGCTGTTGTTATGTGCAAAACAACAGCGCTGTTCAGTGTTGAATCTAGCTGTTACACTGTATTTATTTGCAGAACAACAGCGCTGCTCAGTGTTGAATCTAGCTTTTACGCTGTTGTTATGTGAAGAAAAACAGCGCTCTTCACTTTTGAAGCTATTTGTTACACTGTTGTTATGTGCAGAAAAACAGCGCTGCTCATTGTTGAAGCTAGCTGTTACACTGTTGTTATGAGAAGAACAACAGCGCTGCTCAATGTTGAAGCTAGCTGTTACACTGTTGTTATGTGCAGAACAACAGCGCTGCTCAGTGGTGAATCTAGCTGTTACACTTTTGTTATGTGAAGAACAACAGCGCTGCTCAGTGTTGAAGCTAGCTGTTACACTGTTGTTATGTGCAGAACAAGAGCGCTGCTCAGTGGTGAATCTAGCTGTTACACTTTTGTTATGAGAAGAACAACAGCGCTGCTCAGTGTTGAAGCTAGCTGTTACACTGTTGTTATTTGCAGAACAACAGCGCTGCTCAGTCGTGAATCTAGCTGTTACACTGTTGTTATGTGAAGAACAACAGCGCAGCTCATTGTTGAAGCTAGCTGTTACACTGTTGTTATTTGCAGAACAACAGCGCTGCTCAGTGGTGAATCTAGCTGTTACACTGTTGTTGTGAGAAGAACAACAGCGCTGCTCAGTGTTGAAGCTAGCTGTTACACTGTTGTTATTTGCAGAACAACAGCGCTGCTCAGTCGTGAATCTAGCTGTTACACTGTTGTTATGTGAAGAACAACAGCGCTGCTCAGTGTTGAAGCTAGCTGTTACACTGTTGTTATGTACAGAACAACATCGCTGCTCAGTGTTGAAGCTAGCTGTTACACTGTTGTTATGTGCAGAACACCAGCGCTGCTCAGTGGTGAATCTAGCTGTTACACTGTTGTTATGAGAAGAACAACAGCGCTGCACAATTTTTGAAGCTAGCTGTTACACTGTTGATATTTGCAGAACAACAGCGCTGCTCAGTCGTGAATCTAGCTGTTACACTGTTGTTATGTGAAGAACAACAGCGCTGCTCAGTGTTGAAGCTAGCATTTACACTGTTGTTATGTACAGAAAAACAGCGCTGCTCAGTGTTGAAGCTAGCTGTTACACTGTTGTATGTGCAGAATAACAGCGCTGCACATTGTTGAAGCTAGCTGTTACACTGTTGTATGTGCAGAATAACAGCGCTGCTCTTTGTTGAAGCTAGCTGTTACACTGTTGTATGTGCAGAATAACAGCGCTGCTCATTTTTGAAGCTAGCTGTTACACTGTTGTATGTGCAGGATAACAGCGCTGTTCATTTTTGAATCTAGCTGTTACACTCTTGTTATGTGCAAAACAACAGCGGTGCTAAGTATTGAATTTAGCTGCTACACTGTTGTTATGTGCAGAACCACAGCGCTGCTCATTTTTGAATCTAGCTGTTACACTGTTGTTATGTGCAGAACAAGAGCGCTGCTCAGTGTTGAAGCTAGCTGTTACACTGTTGTTATGTGCACAACAACAGCGCTGCTCAGTTTTGAAGCTATTTGTTACACTGTTGTTATGTGCAGAACAACTGCGCTGCTCATTTTTAAATCTAGCTGTTACACTGTTGTTATGTGCAGAACCACAGCGCTGCTCAATTGTAAAGCTAGTTGTTACACAGTGGTTATGTGTAGAAAAACAGTGCTGCTCAGTGGTGAAGCAAGCTGTTACACTGTTGTTATGTACAGAACAACAGCCCTGCTGAATGGTGAAGCAAGCTGTTACACTGTTGTTATGTGCAGAACAACAGCGCTGCTGATTTTTTAAGCTACCTGTTACACTGTTGTTATGTGCAGAACAACAGCGCTGCTGAATGGTGAAGCAAGCTGTTACACTGTTGTTATGTGCAGAACAACAGCGCTGCTGATTGTTGAACCTAGCTTTTACACTGTTGTTATGTGCAGAACAACAGCGCTGCTCAATATTGAAGCTAGCTGTTACACTGTTTTTATGTGCAGAACAACCGCGCTGCTCAATTTTGAAGCCTACTCTTATACTGTTGTTATGTGCAGAGCGAATGTGCTGCTCAGTGGTGAAGCTAGCTGTTACACGGTTGTTATGTGTAGAAAAACAGCGCTGCTCAGTGGTGAAGCAAGCTGTTACACTGTTGTTATGTGCAGAACAACAGCGCTGCACATTGGTGAAGCTAGTTGTTACACTGTTGTTATGTGCAGAACAACAGCGCTGCACAGTGGTGAAGCTTGCTGTTACACTGTTGTTATGTGCAGAACAAAAGCGCTGCTCATTTTTGAAGCTAGCTGTTACACTGTTGTTATGTGCACAACAACAGCGCTGCTCATTGGTGAAGCTAGCTGTTACGCTGTTGTTAAGTGCAGAACAACAGCGCTGCACATTGTTGAATCTAGCTGTTACACTGTGGTTATGTGCAGAACAACAGCGCTGCTCAATTGTGAAGCCTACCATTACACTGTTGTTATGTGCAGAACAATTGTGCTGCTCAGTGTTGAAGCTAGCTTTTACACGGTTTTTATCTGCAGAACAACAGCGCTGCTCATTGTTGAAGTTAGATTTACATTGTTGTTATTTGCAGAACAACAGCGCTACTCAATAACAAAGCTAGCTGTTACTCTGTTTTTATGTGCAGAACAACAGCGCTGCTCATTCGTGAAGCTAGCATTTACACGGTTGTTATGTGCATATCAACAGCGCTGCTCAGTGTTGAAGCTAGCTGTTACACTGTTGTTATGTGTAGAACAACAGCCCTGCTCAATGGTGCAGCAAGCTGTTACGCTGTTGTTATGTGAAGAACAACAGCGCTCTTGAGTGTTGAAGCTAGCTGTTACACTGTTGTTATGTGTAGAACAACAGCCCTGCTCAATGGTGCAGCTAGCTGTTACGCCTTTGTTATGTGAAAAACAACAGCGCTCTTGAGTGTTGAAGCTAGCTGTTACACTGTTGTTATGTGTAGAACAACAGCCCTGCTCAATGGTGCAGCTAGCTGTTACGCTGTTGTTATGTGAAAAACAACAGCGCTCTTGAGTGTTGAAGCTAGCTGTTACACTGTTGTTTTGTGTAGAACAACAGCCCTGCTCAATGGTGCAGCTAGCTGTTACGCTGTTGTTATGTGAAGAACAACAGCGCTCTTGAATGTTGAAGCTAGCTGTTACACTGTTGTTATGTGCAGAAAAACAGCGCTGCTGAGTTTTGAAGCTAGCTGTTACACTGTTGTTATGAGAAGAACAACAGCGCTGCTCAATGTTGAAGCTAGCTTTTACACTGTTATTATTTGCAGAACAACAGCGCTGCTCAGTGGTGAATCTAGCTGTTACGCTGTTGTTATGTGAAGAACAACAGCGCTCTTCAGGTTTGAAGCTAGCTGTTACACTGTTTTTATGTGCAGAAAAACAGCGCTGCTCAGTGTTGAAGCTAGCTGTTACACTGTTGTTATGAGAAGAACATCAGCGCTGCTCATAGTTGAAACTAGCTGTTACAGTGTTGTTTTGAGAAGACCAACAGCGCTGCTCAGTGGTGAATCTAGCTGTTACACTGTTGTTATGTGAAGAACAAGAGCGCTGCTCAGTGTTGAAACTAGCTGTTACACTGTTGTTATGTGCAGAACAAAGGCGCTGCTCAGTGGTTTATCTAGCTGTTACACTCTTGTTATGTGTAGAACAAAAGCACTGCTAAGTGTAGAAAGTAGCTGTTACACTGCTGTTATGTGCAGAAAAACAGTGCTGCTCAGTGATGAAACTAGCTGTTACACTGTTGTTATGTGCAGAACAACAGCGCTGCTCAGTGGTGAATCTAGCTGTTACACTGTTGTTATGTGAAGAACAACAGCACTGCTCAGTGTTGAAGCTAGCTGTTACACTGTTGTTATGTGCAGAACAAAAGCGCTGCTCAGTGTTTTAATCTAGCTGTTACACTCTTGTTATGTGTAGAACAAAAGCACTGCTAAGTGTAGAAAGTAGCTGTTACACTGCTGTTATGTGCAGATAAACAGTGCTGCTCAGTGATGAAACTAGCTGTTACACTGTTGTTATGGGCAGAACAACAGCGCTGCTCAGTGGTGAAGCTAGCTGTTACAATGTTGTTATGTGCAGAACAACAGCGCTGCTCATTGTTGAAGCTAGCTGTTACACTGTTGTTATGTGCAGAACAACAGCGCTGCTCATTGTTGAAGCTAGCTGTTACACTGTTGTTATGTGTAGAACAAAAGCACTGCTAAGTGTAGAAAATAGCTGTTACACTGCTGTTATGTGCAGAAAAACAGTGCTGCTCAGTGATGAAGCTAGCTGTTACACTGTTGTTATGTGCAGAACAACAGCGCTGCTCATTGTTGAAGCTAGCTGTTACACTGTTTTTATGTGAAGAACAAAGCGCTGCTCAGTGTTGAAGCCAGCTGTTACACTGTTTTTAAGTGCAGTGTAACAGCGCTGCTCAGTGTTGAAGCTAGCTGTTACACTGTTGTTATGTGTAGAACAACAGCGCTGCACAGTGTTGAAGCTAGCTCTTACACTGTTGTTATGTGTAGAACAACAGCGCTGCTCATTGTTGAAGCTAGCTGTTACACTGTTGTTATGTGCAGAACAACAGCGCTGCTCAGTGTTGAAGCTAGCTGTTACACTGTTGTTATGTGTAGAACAACAGCGCTGCTCAGTGTTGAAGCCAGCTGTTACACTGTTTTTAAGTTTAGGGTAACAGCGCTCCTCATTGTTGAAGCTAGCTCTTACACTGTTGTTATGTGTAGAACAACAGCGCTACTCACTGCTGAAGCTAGCTGTTACACTGTTCTTAAGTGCAGGGTAACAGCGCTGCTCAGTGTTGAAGCTAGTTGTTATACTGTTGTTATGTGTAGAACAACAGCGTTGCTCAATGCTGAAGATAGCTGTTATACTGTTGTTATGTGCAGAACAACAGCGCTGCTCAGTGGTGAAGCTAGCTATTACACTGTTGCTATATGCAGAACAACAGCGCTGCAAATTTTTGAAGCTAGCTGTTACACTCTTTTTATGTGCAGAACAAGAGCGCTGGAAATTGCTGAAGCTAGCTGTTACACTGTTGTTATGTGCAGAAAAACAGCGCTGCTCATTGCTGAAGCTAGCTGTTACACTGTTGTTATGTGCAGAACAACAGCGCTGCTCAGTGTTGAAGCTAGCTGTTATACTGTTGTTATGTGCAGAACAACAGCGCTGCTCAGTGGTGAAGCTAGCTGTTACACTGTTGCTATATGCAGAACAACAGCGCTGCAAATTGTTGAACCTAGCTGTTACACTCTTTTAATGTGCAGAACAAGAGCGCTGGAAATTGCTGAAGCTAGCTGTTACACTGTTGTTATGTGCAGAAAAACAGCGCTGCTCATTGCTGAAGCTAGCTGTTACACTGTTGCTATGTGCAGAACAACAGCGCTGCAAAATGCTGAAGCTAGCTGTTACACTGTTGTTATGTGCAGAACAACAGCGCTGCTCAGTGTTGAAGCTAGGTGTTACACTGTTGCTATGTGCAGAACAACAGCGTTGCAAGTTGCTGAAGCTAGCTGTTACACTGTTGTTATGTGCAGAACAACAGCGCTGCCTAATGGTGAATCTAGCTGTTACACTGCTGTTATGTACAGAAAAACAGCCCTTCTCATTGCTGAAGATAGCTGTTACACTGTTGTTATGTGTATCAAACAGCGCTGCTCAATGTTGAAGCCAGCTGTTACACTGTTGTTATGTGCAGAAAAACAGCGCTGCTCAGTGCTGAAGCTAGCTCTTACACTGTTGCTATGTGCAGAACAACAGCGATGCAAAATGCTGAAGCTTGTTATTTCACTGTTGTTATGTGAAGAACAAATGCGCTGCTCAGGGTTGAAGCTAGCTGTTACACTGTTGCTATGTGCAGAACAACAGCGCTGCAAATTGCTGAATCTATCTGTTACACTCTTGTTATGTGCAGAACAACAGCGCTGCTCATTGTTGAAGCTACTTGTTACACTGTTGTATGTGCAGAAAAACAGCGCTGCTCATTGCTGAAACTAGCTCTTACTTTTTTTTATGTGCAGATAAACAGCGCTGCAAATTGCTGAAGCTAGCTGTTACACTGTTGTTATGTGCAGAATAACAGCGCTGCTCATTGTTGAAGCTAGCTGTTACACTGTTGTTATGTGCAGAATAACAGCGCTGCTCATTGTTGAAGCTAGCTGTTACACTGTTGTTATGTGCAGAATAACAGCGCTGCTCATTGTTGAAGCTAGCTGTCACACTGTTGTTATGTGCAGAATAACAGCGCTACTCATTTTTGAAGCTAGCTGTTAAACTGTTGTTATGTGCAGAATAACAGCGCTGCTCATTGTTGAAGCTAGCTGTTACACTGTTGTTATTTGCAGAATAACAGCGCTGCTCATTGTTGAAGCTAGCTGTTACACTGTTGTTATGTGCAGAATAACAGCGCTGCTCATTGTTGAAGCTAGCAGTTACACTGTTGTTATTTGAAGAACAACAGCGCTGCTCATTTTTGAATCTAGCTGTTACACTGTTTTTATGTGCAGAACAACAGCGCTGCTCAGTATTGAAGCTAGCTGCTACACTGTTGTTATGTGCAGAACAACTGCGCTGCTCAGTGTTGAAGCTAGCAGTTACACTCTTGTTATGTGCAAATCAACAGCGGTGCTCAGTATTGAAGTTAGCTGCTACACTGTTTTTATGTCCAGAACAACTGCGCTGCTCAATGTTGAAGCTAGCTGGTACACGGTTGTTATGTGCAGCACCACAGCGCTGCTCAATGGTAAAGCTAGTTTTTACACTGTTGTTATTTGCAGAACAACAGCGCTGCTCACTGTTGAAGCTAGCTGTTACACTGTTGTTATGTGCAGAACAACAGCGCTGCTCATTTTTGAATCTAGTTGTTACACTGTTGTTATGTGCAGAACATCAGCGCTGCTCAGTGGTGAAGCTAGCTGTTAGAATTTTGTTATGTGCAGAACAACAGCGCTGCTCATTTTTAATCTAGCTGTTACACTGTTGTTATGTGCAGAACAACAGCGCTGCTCAGTGTTGAATCTAGCTGTTACACTGTTTTTATGTGCAGAACAACTGCGCTGCTCATTTTTGAATCTAGCTGTTACTCTGTTGTTATGTGCAGAACAACTGCGCTGCTCATTTTTGAATCTAGCTGTTACACTGTTGTTATGTGCAGAACAACTGCGCTGCTCATTTTTGAATCTAGCTGTTACACTGTTGTTATGTGCAGAACAACAGCGCTGCTGAATGGTGAAGCTAGCTGTTACACTGTTGTTATGTGCAGAACAACTGCGCTGCTCATTTTTGAATCTAGCTGTTACACTGTTGTTATGTGCAAATCCACAGCGCTGCTCAATTGTAAAGCTAGTTGTTACACTGTTGTTATATGGAGAACAACAGCGCTGCTCAGTGTTAAATCTTGCATTTACACTGTTGTTATGTGTAGAAAAACAGTGCTGCTCAGTTGTGAAACAAGCTGTTACACTGTTGTTATGTGCAGAACAACAGCGCTGCTGAATGGTGAAGCAAGCTGTTACACTGTTGTTTTGTGCAGAACAACAGCGCTGCTGAATGGTGAAGCTAGCTGTTACACTGTTGTTATGTGCAGAACAACTGCGCTGCTCATTTTTGGATCTGGCTGTTACACTGTTGTTATGTGCAGAACAACAGCGCTGCTGAATGGTGAAGCTAGCTGTTACACTGTTGTTATGTGCAGAACCACAGCGCTGCTCATTGGTAAAGCTAGTTGTTACACTGTTGTTATGTGGAGAACAACAGCGCTGCTCAGTAGTAAAGCTTGCAGTTACACTGTTTTTATGTGTAGAAAAACAGTGCTGCTCAGTGGTGAAGCAAGCTGTTACACTGTTGTTATGTGCAGAACAACAGCGCTGCTGAATGGTGAAGCTAGCTGTTACACTGTTGTTATGTGCAGAACAACAGCGCTGCTCAGTGGTGAAGCTAGCTGTTACACTGTTGTTATGTGCAGAACAAAGACGCTGCTCATTTTTGAAACTAGCTGTTACACTGTTGTTATGTGCAGAACAACAGCCCTGCTCTTTGTTGAAGCTAGCTGTTACACTGTTGTTATGTGCAGAAGAACAGCGCTGCTCATTGGTGAAGCTAGCTGTTACACTGTTGTTATTTGCAGAACAACATCGCTGCTCATTGTTGAAGCTAGCTGTTACACTGTTTTTATGTGCAGAACAACTGTGCTGCTCAGTGGTGAAGCTAGCTGTTACACGGTTGTTATCTGCAGAACAACAGCACTGCTCATTGTTGAAGTTAGCTTTACATTTTTGTTATTTGCAGAACAACAGCGCTGCTCACTAACAAAGCTAGCTGTTACTCTATTTTTATGTACAGAACAACAGCGCTGCTCATTCGTAAAGCTAGCTTTTACACGGTTGTTATGTGCAGATCAACAGCGCTGCTCAGTGGTGAAGCTAGCTGTTACACTGTTGTTATTTGTAGAACAACAGCCCTGCTCAATGGTGCAGCTAGCTGTTAGACTGTTGTTATGTACAGAACAATAGCGCTGCTCATTGTTGAAGCTAGCTGTTACACTGTTGTTATGTGCAGAACAACTGTCCTGCTCAGTGGTGAAGCTAGCTGTTACACGGTTGTTATCTGCAGAACAACAGCACTGCTCATTGTTGAAGTTAGCTTTACATTGTTGTTATGTGCAGAACAACAGCGCTGCTCACTAACAAAGCTAGCTGTTACTCTAATGTTATTTACAGAAGAACAGCGCTGCTCATTCGTAAAGCTAGCTTTTACACGGTTGTTATGTTCAGATCAACAGCGCTGCTCAGTGTTGAAGCTAGCTGTTACACTGTTGTTATGTGTAGAACAACAGCCCTGCTCAATGGTGCAGCTAGCTGTTAGACTGTTGTTATGTACAGAACAATAGCGCTGCTAAGTAGTGTTGCTAGCTGTTACACTGTTGTTATGTGCAGAACAACAGCGCTACTCAGTGGTGAAGCTAGCTGTTACACTGTTATTATACGCAGAACAACAGCGCTGCTCAATGTTGAAGCTAGCTCTTACACTGTTGTTATGTGCAGAACAACAGCGCTGCTCAGTGGTGAAGCTAGCTGTTACACTGTTATTATACGCAGAACAACAGCGCTGCTCAATGTTGAAGCTAGCTCTTACACTGTTGTTATGTGCAGAACAACAGCGCTGCTCATTGGTGAAGCTAGCAGTTACTCTTTTGTTATGTGACGAACAACAGCGCTGCTCAGTGTTGAAGCTAGCTGTTACTCTTTTGTTATGTGACGAACAACAGCGCTGCTCAGTGTTGAAGCTAGCTGTTACACTGTTGTTACGTGCAGAACAACAGCGCTGCTCAGTGGTGAAGCTAGCTGTTACTCTTTTGTTATGTGACGAACAACAGCGCTGCTCAGTGTTGAAGCTAGCTGTTACACTGTTGTTACGTGCAGAAGAACTACGCTGCTCAGTACTGAAGCAAGCTGTTATACTGTTGCAGTTGTCACACTGTGCAGCTTGTAGCAACACTCAACACTGGTTAAAACTTCCGACATATTAATGTACTGTCAGCACAGAGGTAATTGAAATCCCTGACCATCACGTGATCATCATTGCTGTTACTAATGTTTACACTAGCTTCCTTTCGGTGCCGGTATAAATTTCTTTACCGTATCTGTTTTTTGTGCGCTGAGAATGACGAGGAGTGACGGAGGACGAAGTGATTTGGAATTCATTCACCACGATTTGTAAACATATTAACCTGATTTTAAAAACAGACATGTCTACTGGCCTTCATAGTAGAGTGAAGAGCGTCTTAATTAAGTGACAAAGATTAACATTAGTACATTTACACATATTTATTGTGGCACGGGTTGGCGCAATTAGATGTGTAACTGCTCTGTGTGTTCGATTCCCGATGGAACCATTAGAATTTTACATGACTTCAATTCTTCAAGCCTCGCTATGACCTGTGGTTGACTGAGCGTCTAACAGAAATAAGTACACGGAATATTTTGATGGGGGTAAATATGGCCGGAGTGTAAGTCTGTCAATCTTACCAGTTTTATCCGCTTAATTTCTCGTAACCCAGAAGTTTCAACCTCCTGGAACCCTCAGGTCTGTTCAGGGATTGCTTGTCATTTTATATATATTGTTCTTAAATATAACAAGCAGCACATAAAGACTGCAGCAGACAGTTAAACAAAACACAGTACCTTCAAACAGCTGTGAACAGGAAAGTTTGTAGGGGAAAGTTTACAAATTTAATACAGTGAATTCTAAATTTGTCACAAATAACACAATATATCTATATTTATTACTCATTCTTTCACAATACTTTCATTTTTATATTGTAACTATTTTTCTATATACTGCTGTTTGTGAAGTAACGTAATGTATTGTGTAATGAACTCAACGTAAATTGAGTACATATAAATATATCGTCTCCTTTTACAAGCGTGTTAATTTGGAGGCTGCAGTATACTGGGTTCTGGTGAAGGCAAACAAGTGTTCTGGCCCGAAGTTGGTGAAGAAGACAAGAGAATCTTGAGAGATCAAACTGATCTACTTGTTGGCTGCTATTGGTTATGCATTTGGACTTGGAAATTTCTGGTGCTTCCGGAATCTGCAAAGAAGTGTTTGGGAGGTAAGCTAGAGGGTGGCAAGGGCAGCGGGCGTCAATGTCGACAGAATTTAAGGGGGCAATATAAATATTTTACATTAAGAATTTATGTTCTGTTTTCAAACTTTATTGAATTACTGTTCCAAAGAACAGGAAATTCAATCAATATATTCGGTTTTACAGAAGTTCATAATTTCTGTAGACCGGTACAACTGTCGTTACTGGCTGCAGACCCCAAATAGCTTAACAAAAACGCCAGCTGATTTTCTTGTGTAATTAAGTATTAATCCTCACCCATTTCTGTTTAGTGCAACCACAAACGATACTGCAGTGTCTCTAATACTGTTAATTGCTGTGATAATGTTAGGCAAGTCTGGTGATTGGGAACGTAATGCATACGTAGCAATAACTGGTTGTGTCACCGTTAGGTTTTGTGTAACTGCAGGTTTTTATCATATCGCTGACAGATGACGGAGAAATATCCACTCTGTACCATTTAGCTAGTGTCTGCACCTGTTTGCTGTGACTACATGTAGAGTTTCTTTATGATTCCACAGTAAATGGCAGTTTGGAAGGTGCCTGGTGTGCATTTAAATGTCCACTGTTTGTCTAGCGGCAAAGAATTTCAATAAATAAGTAAATGCATAAACATTTACGTATTAGTTTGAAGAAATTTTTGTTTGAGTTACTGCATTCATAAAATTTTATGCAATTTCAATTTTAAAATATGCAACAAAATAATAACAATTCCTTTGTCTTCATTTCAATAACATTACTTCTTACAATCTCAGCCCCAGTCTGCATTCTCATAAGCTGTGAAGATAAGCGGAAAATGTTAGGTATGTAATGTGGCTTACATTCCTCACACAGTCAGAAAACCATTGAGCAGAATAATTGATAAACTGTCACTTGTGTGGCGTGCAGTCAGGAATGAAGTATTCCAGTCTTTAATTTTTGCAGATGCATTTCTGATAACTTACTTCATCATGTTGGCAACTGAAAGTATTCTCGTATTCTGCGTGAAGGTGGTAATTGGTCAGAGGCTGAGGGAAGTGCCGTTGTTGTATGAAATCTAATGTCACCTTACATCGGCGCTCCTGGCATCAGCAGTGTTGTCATGTCCTTCAGGAGAGGTGTGTACAGGGGTTTGTTAGTGAAACCTGAGGGAAAGAGACCACTTGGGAGTCCCAGGCACAAAAATTGCACCTGTGGGGTGATTGGTAGATAGATAAATCTGCTTTATGTTATTTTAAATCATAAATAATTTGTGTGAATGTGCAGAAGGAAAATGTTGCTGACAGCATAGAGGGCAGCTGAATTTCGTGTGAATGTGCTTAACCTTTAAAACCCTGAATTAAATCCCATCTGCTATTTGCTGGCATTATTAGGAGCTTACCATTTTCTCCACGTTAGCAGGATAAGGGTTAAATCATTAACCCTTAGGCTACTAATGTCATATAT
>Ga0268261_10001056_pt1 | contig 18574 bp, 15 predicted proteins | sample TergutNc150P1_FD_190353 | JGI IMG/M metagenome (GOLD analysis project Ga0268261, IMG submission 190353) | Nasutitermes corniger P1 segment gut microbial community from laboratory colony in Florida, USA - Nc150 P1 (SPAdes) (version 2) | ecosystem: Host-associated > Arthropoda: Insects >...
GGGCTCTTCGGGGGTGATGAGGGGGCAAGGGGGGGACCACTGTGGCTACACTATGCAGGCCTGACCTTCATGAGTCCACAGCAACGCAAAACACCGCCCCATGCATATAAGGAGTGAACAAAATTGCCCCAAAATTCGTCACACTGGTTGCGACATATATATATATGTCGTTCGGCTCTTTAAAGACCTCCACAGCGCGACATATATATATATGTCGTTCGGCGCCTAAGGGTTAAAGGAATGTATGTGAGAGTGTGTGTTTACTGTAGAACAAGTGAATTTTCAGCAAATAAAACAAAGCTGAGCTGTGCTGAGCTCAAAGAGCAACAAATGTTCTTGAGGTACTGGCTGGGTCATGCTATCATCATTCTCATTCTTTTCTGATCTTAAAGTTCTGATATTTTCATTCTCTCTCAGATGCAGGCCTGTAGCTAGACCATAAACACAGTGGGTACAGTAGCTTCCATTGCAGGTGCATATACGTACATACATTTATATACATATATAATGCTGTTTGTACATGTAATGTCTATATATATATATATTTATATAATGTCTGCATAAACATGAAAGGAGCCTTAGCCAGGACCACAGAATTAATGTATGAATTACTTTATGCATTCTACAACACTGCACAAAATGTGTGGCATATGCAATTCAGTTTCAAATCTATATTTGAAACGGAGTTGTTTCAAACTATGGTAGTTCACCAGAGGCAACATGTGAATTAGGTAGTGTGTCACACTTTTTTAACAGGCTGGTCAACATTTTTGTCTTTGATTTGTTGCAAATTCCTAGTGCATGTATCCAGATGCGTAGAGGGTGCTTTGCAGCCACTTGCAGCACCCTGGCTACAGGCCTGCTGAAATGTTAAATGAGTCAGTGTAATGCTAGAAGTATGATCATGGTCATGAAGTCCAGAAGCATGTGCATGATTTTCTGCAGAGACTTCAAGAAGCTGGACATCTCAGTTCAAGAAACGTGCAGTGAAAGATGGAAATATCTGGAATTCATATTTAAATATAAAGAAACATAGAATCAGAAACTCTCATAACTTATATGCAGTTGGCATAAGAAAATATTATGAAATTTTTTTGCATGCCCCTCATGGTTAATTCTATGGTGGTTTTTCAGATAGGTTTTTAAATAATTCGTAAGCTATGCAGTGTGGAGATTGGGCTTTGAAGTCTGAAGCATTAGAGTGAAACTTGAACTTCACATTAGGTATAAAGGATGCTCGAATCGCCTGTAGAACATCCCCTGGCATGTACTAATTGTTCCGTTTTATTCAGCACCAGATTACTGATTATGTCATTTAATTACAGGCATAACAAATGATGAGCAGTGTGCCTCACGTATAAGTAATCTAGTGCAAGACCTACCGGAACATCATAAGTCTACCCTGCACTTCCTTATGGTACACTTCTGTCAGATCTGCCAGCTGCAGTATGCTCGTGGAATGACAGGGCCACCCACACATATAATTGATTTTCTCTGTCATGCCTTCCTTAGACCTCCGTGGGACAAAGCTGTGTAAGATGAATGAGTTTTTCCTTGTCTTGTCTTTTTTTTTTATCATTCACTAAACAGAGTACTTTTTATTGCCAGACTGAACACTGCAGAGAGGGTGGTAATATAAGTTGCTATGCAGCATCAGTGTTGTCTGCTGTACAGCAAGCAGCATGGCAATTACAAAAATATTCACTGTACAGAGTCTATTTGAAGAGTGAGCAATTTATTTATTTGTTTATTTATGATGTATCTAGTGATTCTTTCAGTTTCTCAGACTGTATGGGATTGACTGGTAGATATGTGTTGTAGACAAGCCATATCACATATAAGTTTCTATATTCACAGTGATATGGTGTTTCATACAAAAGCTTGTCTTCGTATAATTGAAATATTGCTGCTCCGTGTTGACTGGGGTGTGGAAAGGCCACAGTTTGCAGCTAAAACAAAAAGCCGCAGTATTCTTGATGTTGAGATCAATGTTGGTGAGTGCCCATCATCATTACACGATGCTGAGTGGTACTGGGGGAATATCAGTAGGTGAGTTATTTTAAACTGCAGTAATGTATTTTAACTTAAATGGTATCTGTCATTTTTGTCCAAGACTATAAATGGCAGGAGGAAAATTTTAAATGAACATCAAACAGTGAGTAAGAGGTAGGGATAGGACTGTAATAAAATACTGTAGTAAAATCACAGTTCTGGGTAGTGGTAAAGACAGATTAATGTAATTATCGTAGAACTGCTCAGATGACGACACATTATCCAGGGTAATCAACCCATAGAAGTTGAAATGATTTAGGAGAAGAGGGGAGTATGCTTATTAGTTTCATATAGTAATTCATTGGAACTAATTAAATAATTGACTAGCAACTAACAAATTAGCCAGCCAACCACCTAATTATAGGAAAACTCCAATTTTACATTTTTGTGGGGACCTACCAGTGTCATATAAGATCCGGAAGTCATGGGCATTTGGCTGGAACCATACAGAAAGTGCGGAAAATTGAAGAAAATGCAAAATGCAGGAAGGGAAAATTAGGGATTTACTTTAACTTCATGGGGCAGATCCCTCTTGAAAAGCTAGTAATTCTTCAGTTAATTGAGATATTCTTTACGTTGTATGGAACTCAAAGGTTCATCACAGCATTCACAGGACACTTCCCCCATATTTGTTCCTATCCTGAACCACATCAATCCAGTCCTTGCCCTCCCATCCTGCCTATTGAATATCCATCTTAATATTATTCTGCCATCAATGCTTTGGTCTTTTAAGTGGTCTCTCCACTAAATCCATGTATGCACATCTCCTGTCCCTCATATGTGCCGCATGCCCCGTCCATCTCATTCTTCCTCATTTGATCACCTGAATGGTATTGCCAATAGGAATCAATGAAATGAATTCAAACATGCTGTGCCATTGGCCTTGTCTCAAGCAGGTGTTCCTTTGCATCTGTCTGTCTTATGCACATGCACAGAGAGAGATGAAAGGGGACGGGGTTCATTGAGGTCCTTGCTAAGCTGTGAGCACCATTACATAAAGTATGGGAACCATCACTTGTGCTTCAGCTTTTTTACATTTATTTGGCATAAGAACTTTATCATGTTTTTTCATTACAGTATATTTATGTTTATACAATAAGTGACAGTTTTTAAAAGTCAGTATGCTGATATTATAAATATTAATTCTGTGTTCTTATTCTAGTGCTGTGAAAGAAAAACAAAATAAAAAAAAAACAGAAATCTTGAGGTGTGAAGCAGAATGGATATTTCATTTTTGGATATGTTGCTTGTGTTGAGATGCTTCTGTACAGTATCAGAGTTTATTCATATAGTCCTATAAACAGAGTTACAATCATATCAGTTTTTTTAACAAGAAGTTATACTATCTTGGAAATTTCAGAGAAGAAGTTAATGAAAAGTTTATGGATAAACCAGATGGAACTTTCTTAGTGCGAAATGCATCAAACAAAAGTGGCGAATATACCTTGACCCTAAGGAAAGAGGGGACTAACAAATTGATCAAGGTCCTTCAGAGAAATGGCAAGTATGGCTTCTCAGAGCCATTTAAATTTGATACTGTCACCGAGCTTATCCACCATTATCGCACCACATCCTTGGCACAATACAACTCAATGCTGGATATAAAATTGCTTTATCCAGTGTCACGAAAAGAAAAGGTAAGAATGAATTATCATTGTTTAGAAATTTCCAAAATATATCTTTAAAGTTTGTCAGAAATAATTTATTAATCGAGGAAAAATGCTAAGCTTCAGATAATTTCTACTTCTCAGGATTTTCCTGCATGAGTACTTACTACAGTATTGTTTGTAGGTATGTTATAAAGACCTCTACGGCACTGTCTTAATTTCTCAGTTGGAAGATTGATATACAAGTTATAAAATGTGAGAACATGTCAAAATCTTGTGTGGGTGTAGAGAGCTTCAGTGTGGGTTGTTGTTAAGGTTCGCATTTACCAGTTTAAAATATAAATATAACAAACAGAAAAGAAGTTGCACTTTGTCTCAGTTCTGCATGTCTGCTGTATGTAGTTATTCAAAAGGAAGAGCTTGTGAAATTTACTGGACAAAGAACCCACATACCTAAGGAACACCAGTCAGGCCTGTGTCAGTGAAGTACTGATAGCAAACCCTGCTGCTTAGACTCTGTCATGCCAACATATTTTCAAGTCCTTCAAGAAAACTGCTATTGCTGCTTGTATAATCTTGACCACTCCATGGGCTGTTACCGTCCTAACATCGTTTCCATCTCAGAACCTGTCTAATATCAGTGAAATAAGCTTCATCTCCATTTAATTTGAACATGCTTGTTGAAATTCTGAACCACAGCCCATAATTTGCACACTTTTCAGCCATATTGTTTTGCACTGGAAGCAGTTAAATGTCTAATACAGTAAATATTTTGTGATTCTGCAATGAATGCATTAATTTGAACATGCTTGTTGAAATTCTGAACCACAGCCCATAATTTGCACACTTTTCAGTCATATTGTTTTGCACTGGAAGCAGTTAAATGTCTAATACAGTAAATATTTTGTGCATTTAATGACCCACATTTCTGCACCAAATAGTGCACTGGTAGGTATTCAGAATTTCTTTATGGAATGAGGGAGGGGAGAAATGGAGTTGAAGACAAGACAGGGCAGAAATTTAAGACTGTGGTCACCTTTTTTCTTAGTACAGTAGAATTCCTTTAGTCTGGTATTCACAGGACCAGACAGGTACTGGATACTGACCTGTGTTCTTACAGTTAATTTTCTGTTACTGCTCCTATACTTGGCCTGCACAACTAATCAGAGCAGTACTCCATTTGAATATCTGCATCAGCTTTTGGTTCAGGGGCATCAGGGTCCTTTTTATTTTCTCCGGAGTCTCTTCAGTTTTTACCAGGGATGCTCCAGGATGAGAAGACTGTGGATCAGAAGTCTGTGTAGCAGACTAAATTGATGGAACAGGAGACAAGGGGTTAGGAGATACCACTTTAGTCAATCGAGAGACACTCTCAGGGGACGTGGGACTGTTTTCCTCAACTGCCAAAGTATCGGCTTCTGGATTACAGTAATTCTGTAGTATAAAATATCTGTATACAAATTAGGCATTGGTTTGTAGCAGGATTCAGGATGGTGAATTCTGATTGCTAGTTGTGAAGGATGTTTGTTTTATTGACTTTCATATGTTCTGGTTGTGCCACTAACTGCCCAGATTTTGATAATCATTAAACTGAGAGGGAGCAATGCAAGTTGTCCTTTAATATCACTTACAGCTTTCAAGGGAGAAATCATTTTTAAAACCACTAATATTCCAGTCTGTAAAAGAAATGAAGTTACAGACATTAATGTCATGCTTCTATGCCAGTATTACCATATTTGACTACTGGTTGCAGTGGATGTATTGTTGCCATTGTGCACGTTTTAAGAACTGTTTTCTTTTCCACCAGTAATAACTGCCAGTGACTTTCTCAAAACATAGGGTCTTCCCTTGCCTGTACCCATTAGATATCCTTGTGAATAGGGTGCTTGTCAGGTTATGTTTTTCCTCACTAAAGTAAATGTCTGCACCTTTGAGTGTTCCTTGGTGCATTGTACAGAACTTTAATTCTTCATATGCTACCAGTCTGTATACACCATACTGTCTTGAATGCATATACAGGTACTATAAATTTAAAATCTCTCCATTGTAAGCAGTAGTTGGAATTAGAATGCTGTCTTCCTTGAAGGGTTAATATAGCTATGCTGAATTCTTATTTTGCAGGGGCATGATGTTCCCGGTTTAGGTGATACGGTGTCAGTTGCTGAGAAGCTTATGAATGTCCACAAAGAATACACAGCTAAAGTAAAAATGTATGAGGCTTACTCAGAAGACTTTCTATGCACGAATCGGGATATCTGTTTAAAACAATATGCTTTGGAAGCCTTCCAGGTGGCTGTGAAAACATTCGAGGACCAAATTATCTTACTGGAAAATTTCCAGAAGAGTACACAAGCAAGTGAAATATGGAATGCTTATGACAGCATTAACTTTCTGAAGTGTCACCTGAAGAGCATAGATGATGGCCGAAGACAGGCAGAAGACAATGTGAAGCAGCAGTTTGCATTTAGTCACACCTTAGAAAGAGAGATGGATTCATTGAAGCCAGACATAATCCACCTCTTCAAGCTTAAGGAGAAATATCAAGGGTAAGAAAACTTTAAGAGGTTTGTAATCAGAATCGGTGTTCAGACTTAATGCCTTTGTTTAATTCCCACACAGTACATTACAAATATTGGCAGAATCAAATGCCTGTTTATGAGCGTAGATGTGTGGAGGGAAGGTACAATTACTAAGTTAACTTGTCTCATGTAATGGCAAACAAGCCATATGTATACTGCATATTTCAGTTGTAGTTATATATCATGTTTCTTATTCATTGTTCAATTACAGGCATACCCTGTGGAATGTCTGACCAGTTAAATGTTATTCCAGTAGAACGCATTATGGTTTTTAATACCCAGACTTCATAGAACGTACATATCTCTCAATACAACATTTTTCAGCCAATGTTTTTATAGGAACAATTTTTATTAATTTTCCAAAACTCAGTACAACATTTTTAACAAAATAATATGCATGCAAACTGTACATGTTACTGCATATGAAGCAACTTTTTAACTTACTTACTTCATACCTTCCTACTCCATGGAGCAGAGTCCTTCTTGAGAAGCTAACCTGTTTTCAGCTAGTCAAGAAATTCCCCACATATAATGGAACCTGACAGTTCATTACCACATAACCAAGTGCCCACCACCTGTCCCCATCCTGAACCAGACCATATCCCCACATCCCACTTCCTGAAGATCCAGCTTAGTATTAGCCTCCCATCTATGCCTGGGTCTTCCAAGTGGTCTCTTTCCCTCAGTTTTCCCCACCACAACCCTGTATATGCTTCTCCTCTTCCCATACATGCTACATGCCCTGCCTATCTAATTCTCAATTTTATCATGCGAACGATATTGGTGAGGAGAACAGATCATTTTGCTCCTCGTTATGTAGTTTTCTCCACTCCCTTGTTACCTTGTCCCTCTTAGCCCCAAATATTCTCCTCAACACCCTAAGCTTACAGTCCTCCCTCAATGTGAGCAGCCACTCTTCGTTAACAACCATATTAATTTTTTGGTGATGAAGCAATATTTTAAGCATTTTACATCCTAACATGATAGTTTGTTAATAATACATAGGCATTTTCCTGTATTTCAGTTACACTTTAGGAAAGTGGTTGGGGGTTTTGGGTTGATGTATTGCATTATAATTTTTCCAGCTTAAAATAATGGGAAATAGGCTCCCAGTTAGCATTTTCACACAGAACATCTGATATTCAGGAACGGATTACCAATGTTAAATGGGAGATGGCTGCATTGGTTTTTTGTAAGAGTGCTGCAAGTTTCTTGATGCAGAAGCAGATGAAAATGTGTTACTGAAAGTTACACAATAACGTAATTTGACAACCTGTGGCTTGGTTCTAAGGGGACATACGAGGGTGGTCTGAAAAGTTCTCGGCCTAACAATGAAAAAACGGATTTATAATTTCAAAATTATTTTTATTTTTAAACATTATCTCCCTTAAGACTAATACATTTATTCCAGCGATGCTCCAGCACCATTATCCTGTCCCTGTAGTGGTTCTTCGTAAGATCAGCAAAATACCCCTCTACAGCTGCAATCGCCTCTTGATTCGAAGAAAATCGCTGACCAGCAAGGAAGAGTTTGAGTTTTGGGAAGAGACAGAAGTCAGAGGGAGCCAAATCTGGAGAATAGGGTGGATGTTCCAACAATTCATAGTGCAGATCCCTTAATTTTCCCATTGCCAAAACACTTTTGTGGGTGGGTGCATTGTCCTGATGAAAGATGATTCTTTCTTTTGCAAACCAGATTTTTCTCACAAATATTTTCATCTAGTCTGGTTAAAAGATTGGAATAATATTCCCCAGTTATTGTTTTACCCTATTCAAGATAATCAATAAACAAAATGCCTTTAGCATCCCAAAACACCGATGCCATGACCTTTCCTGCTGATGGAACCAACCTTGTCTTCTTTGGCACTGAACAACCGGCTTCTGTCCACTCTTTTGAGTGCTGTTTGGATTCTGGTGTGTAATGGTGAATCCAAGTCTCATTCATAGTAATAAATTGATACACAAAATCAGTTTTATTTTTGTTAAAACGCTCCAAACACTGTTCAGAGATTTCCATGCGAGTGCATTTTTGATCAGCTGTGAGCAAGCAGGCACCCATCTTGCACAAAGCTTTTTCATATCCAATTCTTCATGCAAAATACACGTTCTTTTGAAATGCCTATAGTCTCAGCAATTTCACGCACTTTCACCCAATACCATATCGTGCACTTGTTAAATGATTTCTGGTGTTGTTGCACTTTTTGGACATCCTTCACATGGATCATCTTCAAGGCTGGTACGGCCATGTTTAAACTTGGCAGCCCATTTCTTAATTGTTGAAAATGAAGGAGAAGAGTCCCCATAAACTTTTATGAACTTTGAATGAATTTCATTTGATGTTAAATCTTCTTTTACAAAGAATTTTATAACCACACGATACTCAATTTTATCCATTTTAAGGGATACAGACAACACTCCTGCTTCAGACAGCTGTATAAAACAAACTACTTGATAGAATGACTTACAATTTCACATGGATGCTTATGACAGATGTATCAACTTAGAAAAATAAATCTTTCCGATAGTGTTGCCATCTATGGTCGAGGCAGAGAAATTTTCAGACCACCCAAGTATGTTACACTTCCATAAGGTTACTTTTGTGTTGTACTTTGCTTTACTGTGTATACATGTTTTATATTTTTAATTTTTATTTGTTTTTTATTATTTTTTTTAAAACATTAGTGCTCAAACAGACCCTAGATAATATTTTGCTGCTCTGTTATAAAATTTAATAATGGCCAGTTTATAATGTAATTGCAAATTATATTGTTACACAGGTGGCTAAAGCAGCGTGGAATAAGGCAGCAAAGTATTTCACAGTTTTTAATGGCTGAAGAATGTTCTGCAGTGTCCTTGGAACGTCTGCAGTCAGATATGAAGGTGGAGGATTTGCCACATCAAAATGAGGAAACCTGGCTTCTGAAGGAATGTAGTCGTAAGAATGCAGAACGTTTGCTGTCTGGCCAACCTGATGGCACATTTCTTGTCCGTCCAAGTCGAACTGGGCAGTTCGCGTTGTCCATTGTGTAAGATATTTTTTTCTGAAAGGATCAGTTTGTCCTTGTTCCTTTTCTTAGTTGCAGCACTAAATTTGTTGTCTCTTTCAGCTAAGAGTAACAAATTAAATGTACCTTGCATGATACATTGTCCCAAAACACTGGTAAGGAATTACCACGGCTGGCTGCATAATAACCCAGCAGAGCATTGTTCTTATCTTAAAAGTACCTTGCACACACTAGTTTAAACTTGCATCATGTAAGATCATATAGGTTATACTAACCTGTCATGTTCACAGCAGCTACACAGAGAATTCACTTCAATTCAGTATTGATGTCACATTCCCTTCTGCTAATAAGAACTCACAGAAATGTTGGCACTCTTATCCAAAAGGTAAAATCTAATGATCAGTAATATTTGATCGAGAAAGTATGTTAATGTCACCAAATAAACGAACCATTTCATCATCACAGCAAAATATAAATCAATGGGATGTGGGGGTATGGACTGGATTGAGCTGGTTCATGACAGGAACAGTGGTGGGCACTTGTGAATGCGGTAATGAACCTTTGGGTTCTATAAAATGCAGGAAATTTCCTGACTTGTTGACAACTGGTTAGCTTCTCAAGAAGGACTCTACTTCATGGAGTAATTAAGTAAGTAAATATACTCAGTTATATGTCAACTGGTACACTGTCCTGCTGAGTGTTTTGTGGACTTCCTCACAGAAGTCATTGCTGTTTCTCCTCATCCATCTTACTTACTATTTATGTTAACCCAGTGGCAAAGCTAGGGGAGGGCAAGTGGTGTGGCCACCTTCAGTAGCAGAATTCATGGGGTGGCAAAATGAATATTTTAAATGGAAAAAAAAAAAAAAGTTGGTTTTCTGCACTTACCAAATTTTAAATTCTTAATAAAAATTAAATTAAATGTAATAAAGATTGTTATTTTTGTAACTTCATAATATTTCTTCAGGGTAGCTGATGTGATTACTCAAACCAGGCACCAAAAAACTAGGTATACTACTGTGTTACCCTAGTACTTTCCATACTTCTGCATTATAAAGACACAAAACATCAACCTTGCATGTAATTAATTGGTGCATTTGTCAGAGGATCAGACAATCACCATAAAGTGTTTCTCAAACCTTCAGGACAAGTGTAGCATTTGTTGCAAACTTCTTTGTTATGCAGACTGTGATCTTCAAGCTTATGACATTATGTAGCCTGGTAGATAATTAAGGTAACTTTGGAAGGATCTGCTGCTTCAATATCCTTGTATCCAATTTATTACCATGTAAACCCCAAATCACTGTTTTGAATTGGTAACACATTTTCCTAAGTTTGATGGATTGAATTGTAAACTTCTTTTAATAGTAGCTTTTATGTGATTTCAGTTGCAGTGGTGGTGTAAACCACTGCATCATTTTTGAGATGGAGCACGGCTTTGGATTTGTTGAGTCTTACACGATATTTCCGTCACTCAAGTCATTGGTGCTTCATTATGCTCAAAATTCATTGGAAGAGTATAATGATTTGCTTTGCACAACTCTTGCATTCCCAGTGTTTGAAATGTCACAAAACCATCCTCTAATTCCACCAAAGGAAAGTGTGAAAGATAAATCAAAGCAAGAAGAAGAAAAGATCAAGCACAGTGAAAAGCAGGAGAGAGTACATGGCCAAGTGACACGGAAAGAGCAGAGTGAAGAGAGTGCAGATCGGGAGTCAAGACAGCAAGAGAACCAAACACATGTGAGTGGCATGGGGGGGTATGTATTGGCCCACCCTCGATGATGTTCCTCTTCCTTCTACAATGTTGAACAGTTCACTGTGATAGAGATTGTTAAAACAAATAGCTGTTGTACAAATAAAATTAGTTCCACCGATTATTAACTTTTTTGATCTGAAGTGAAATAGGAAATAATAAGAAACCATTCTTGAAATTAAGTGAAATTAAGCAAAGTGGAAAAATGCCAGTCAAATCATAAGTGGAAACAAATTTTTATTTCACCAAACATTGTGCTTATTTTAACTAACATTTTAGAGTGTCAATTACAGCTTTGATAAAAATTTTATGCATTTGGCCATTGTTATATAAATTTTAGACCATCATGACATACAAAGTAACAGAGAATAACTACAGAACAGTAACACTGTTGTAAGAACAGTAATCATCATCATAACTTCTGGAAGTGATAACATATTCAATATTTGTGTAATAAAACTGCCTCAATAGGATTGTGATAATTTTTTAATTTCTTTTTGGTTTAAAGGAAAAATGCACAGTGAAAATTGAAAAGAAGCAGGTAAGTTCTAGGCCTTGTTGCAAGTAATGCTGTGAAATGGGGCAGGCATTAGTCTGAATTTTCTCTTGTGTATATGTATTAATTTTTTGTACATATTGTATTTTGCTCTGACAATTACTACTAGCAGTATATGTCTAGCTTTTTTTAAAGAAATATAAAATCCTTGCAGGATAAATATTTTGATCTCTTTTTCATTTTGTTTATTATTTATTCTGTGTGTGTGTAATTTTGTTTGTTTTGAATGGCACAGCACAGAGTACGTTGTTGGGGTTGTATTGTAAAATGGAATATAGAGAATGTTAAAATTCAGTGGAGTGCACTGAAGTTGTAGTGAACATTTCCTGCCTACTGTATGTGGCTACAGAACTGAGCAGCACATTGGGTTGTAGCTGTGTGAACTTCATTTAAAGTTGGTGCCCAGAACTGACTGTACAAAAATGCAATAACTATAAAAGACATTAGTTGTATAGATTTACTTCATTTATTGAGTAGTAATGTTAGTGGTTATACATGTGTGCTGTATCTGTAAACAGTGTTTTTCATCAGATCAATAGTTCACAAGGGAACCAAACTTCAGACACCCATGTAGGCCAGCTGTCATGCAATACTCATCTCCTCTTCTTGTCTGAAAGAGTGATTAGGCTAGTTCTACACTGAGCTGTTGTAATTTTGCCTCCATGAATGACACATAAATTGAAGATAGGTAAATTCTGTTGCTTATTCAGATTGGTCTGAAATGTCACCAGCACTTCTCCAGTATGTTTTGGAATAATACTATTAGGAGGGAGCAAGAAAACTGTAAGGGACCAAAAATGAATGGGACACATTAGTTTTTGGTCTGTGCTGATAATATGTAGTCGGCAAAAACAAAAATACTGTGAAGGGAAACAAAGAAGCCCTGTTAGTTGCTAGTAAGGGGGTTGATCTAGAAATAAATGCTGAAAAATCTAAGTGTATATCCAAGCCTTGTTAATGTAATGCAAAACAAAATTACAGCATATTGATAGCTAATAAATGCTTTGAAAATATCACAAAGATAAAATGTTTGGGAATGACACTAAGATATTAAAATGTCATTCGTAAAAGAATTAGGAGCAACTTAAGGTTGGGGTTTCCTTGCTCTGTCGTCTAAAAACATAGAAGTTAAAATACATGAAACTATATTTCTGCCTGTTGTTTTATATGGGTGTGAAATAATGTTGCTCATGGTGAGAGAAGAATGTAGACATAGGGCATTTGAGCACAGGGTGCTGAGGAGAATATTTGGACATTTAGAGAGAGAAAGTAACGGGAGACTGGAGAAGACTATATAATGAGAAGCTTTATTATTTGTGCTCATTGCTAAATACAGTTAGGATGGTCAAATTGAGGGTTAGATAACAGGGCATGTAACCCACATGGGAGAGGAGATAATGTGTAGACCTAGAGGGTGTTGGTGGGAAAACCTGAAGGTAAAAGACTGCTTGGAAGAACTATGCACTTATGAGGGGATAATATTAAAGCAGATCTTAAGTAGGATCTAAAGGTGTTTACTGGATTCATCTGACTCAGGGTAGAGGCCAGTGGCAGGCTTTTTTTAATGTGGTAATTAACCTGCAGATTCTATAAAACTTCAGAAATATATGGACTTAAAAGTTATCCTTAAGACTCCAAGAGGTAGAGGGTCACAGAATTTCTAGACAGTCAGCACATGAAGGTGGCAAGTTTGTCAGTCTTATGCACCGGCTGCCTTTACCCCCCAGGCTGAGTTGATCCCAGGTCAGTAGTGTGGCCGGAAGAATTAAGTATTTATGGAAAAAGTACTGTGATTTTCCAAGGAAGATTCTGCTCTGTGGATTTTCGTTATATGAAGATCTAACTTCATGCCATTTTTAACATTTATGAGGATTACCATTACTATGGGGCATGTCAGCTGAGCCACAGGAAATTAGAAGTCACAGCATGAAAATTTTGAATTTCAGGATGGATATAAATATATTTTGATATTTAGCCATGCATATGAATTTTTGAGATTGTGAGTGAATTAAAGAATTTTGTTTTTGGTATGGGATTTGTTCTGTGTGAGAAGTTAGCTAGTGGATGGAATTTTAAAAGCTTTACTGTTTAACTAAAATGCAAAATACGAAACAGTAAAACCACACAAGTATATAGCAGCACTTGATTTATTTGGCTTTGTTTATTTTAACCTGAATATCCTTGACAAACCATTAACCCACAGATGATTCTCATTATTCTGCTCAGAATTTGGTGCTGTGCTGAGATACGTGTGTGTTTTGTTTCAGTATATTGTTCGTGTGCGCTGTTAGTACCCTTGACATGTTGCTTCTTTAACTTTTAATCTGACTGGGTGCATATTTAATTTTGGCCCAAGGTTTATGAAAAACAGTATTATTTAAACAGAAAAAGATAAAATTAAGGACATTTTGTGAAAAAAAAAGAGATCATGCAACATGTCTTAAAAATCCAATAAATTTCCTTGTTACCTAAATATATAAAATGAATTTCTGGGGGTGTTTTCCTACCTGTTCGCATACACGAATGCAGGTCTTTAAAAAGTTAATATAACCAAATTTCAGGCTATGCTGGATCAGTCTACTGCACTTGCACCCAGTTTATTTCAGCAAGTTTTTATATGTGAATTGGGTTGTCACACTACTTTGAGACTCTACTGGTATATTTCAGCATCCATATATAGTTCATTTTTATGGATACAGGTATATTAGGAACATTTGTAACTCTCTTACTCATAAAGTTGAACATTTATCCTACTGTGTGGGGTAAACATGGTGTAGACAAGGTGGGTTCTTGCCGTAACTTCAGATTATTTTCTGAATGTTCATGTAGACTCTTATATGTACACGGGAAGAGTAGAAAGTTTCCAGAATTGTCATATCCAAATAACCACACTTCTTTTAAAAGCAAGGGGTGGATTTCACAGGGATACACTGTGTCCTGTCTGTGGAGTAAGTTGAAAAAGTTTGAGGTATGCTGGTGTGCCGCAGGTGGCCATAGAGTGAAAGTGTGTCACCAGTCCTTGTCGAAGTGTTGTTGTTTGAAGAGTGAGTGAACTTCAAGTTCTTTAGGAAAATAGGGTAAACAGCAGCAGAAATTCTTGTAAGCCACATATGGTGCAACTGATTTAAAGGGGGTCAAGATTAACTAGAAGATGAGTGTAGCAGGAGGCCAGCTATGTGAAGAAACAAAATGTGACTGTTTGTATGACTGTGACATCATGGGTGAATTTTACTATTTACATTGAAGTTCTGAAGCATTTTCGGCTGCCGTGTGGTGTAAAAGGCCAGAAAAGTTGAGGAATAATTGAATTATGCACTATAACAATGTACCATATCACACATCCTTCACTGTGCAGCCAGTTCTATATGATGACCAAAATCCAACCATCTGCCAGCCGCTGTATTCTCCAAATCTCACTCCTTGTGTGTGACTTCTGGCTCTTCTCAAGACTAAAGATTTAGCTCAAAGTCATTGTTTTGCATCCATAGAAGAAATGTAATAAAACATAACAGATGGTCTTACAGCCACATGACAAAAGAGCTTTTAGAACTGCTTGCAGCAGTGGGAGTACCACTGGAGCATGCGCGTGAGTGCAGAGGGGCAGTACTTCAAGGAAGACCAGGTTAGGTTATATACATATCCTTTTTACTACAGATTATGCCTGAATTCCAAGAACTTGTTTATCCATCCATGTATTCCATTCCACTAGTACATATTAGTGCTGTGGGACGGTAAGGACTTGTGGCAACTTGACTGCAAGTTTGCCACACCTGTCCTTTACGTGTGACCATCTTCTGTCTGAGAGCCTGCATCCAACATGAACATCATGTAGTATGTGCCTTAGTGTTTGGCACATTTCATTTTTGGTGTGCAATATGTAATACACAGATTTACACACAGTGTAATGAGGCAAAACAGTTTTGTGTGCCAAGTATAGTGAATGAAATACTGTGATGATCATAATATTTAGAGCTGAATTTTAGCCCTTGTACAAGCCACTGACATTTTGCCTCTTGAATGACTTTATATCTGCATTTTAACCTTTAAGAACCATGTGTCCCATATATAGGACGGGCATACCGCTACCCTCCAGATGTTGCATTTTATATATATATATTTTTTTTTCAACAAATATAAGTACTGAGTATTTTAAACTTGCTGCACATTCTCCATTTTTCTCTTCAAAATACCATTTATTTCATAATGCTACCTTTTTTGGTTGCTGTATTATTCACATTTTACATACAGGTGTGCTAAAATTTAAATGTAAAACTCCGGTGCCAAAAGGTTAATCTTTCTCTTGTGTGAGACCTATATTGTCAGAGTCATGTTACAACTGACAGTTCATTTTGTTATTGAGACCTTTGTGGGGCTCATGACCAGATGTGAGTCTGTGTGTCGAATACTGCTGTCTTGGGATGCCATCTCTGGGGGGTAGTATGTGTCTGTTGTATTGTTCTGTCAGTGATTCTAAACTTCTGTTTTGATACTTTGTGAACTTCTAAGATATTCTTGTCTTCATAGTGAATGGCATTATTATGTGTGCTTGAAACGCGGAACCTGTGCACCTTCAAGGATAAAAAAAAAGGTGTAAAAGGTTTCTGATACACTACGTATTCTCACATGTTCATGATTTTAGATTGCAATGCTTAGGCATTTTAAGGTGTGATTTTGAGACATGTGTATCTCCTAATTTTGTGCCAGAGAGACTAGAGTAGTTATGTCAGATGGCAAGAATCCATTCCTTTTGTACATTTATGAAAATCCCATTAACACATCAGTCTGTTTCACAGAGATAAAAATGTGGGTGCTGAACCTGCATTGTAGTTAAAGATAAATGCTTATTAACAATCCATTACAGATATATGAAGAATATAGTTTGCTGCCATTTAAAATAACTGAAGTTTGGGTGACATAGAGTTGATCCCTTGATGTGCGCAATGATTTCATTGTTCACTCTCTCAAGTAACTGTGTACTCTTGAGTAATTATTCTCTGCAACATGTTGATTTTTGCGTGACATATAAGTCTTTGGTTACAGAACCTGAAAGGACCTATTATGAACTTAATTCTACTTTTAGAAAGACTATGCATATATCTTGCACATACTGAATTTATTATGGCCATGCTGAAATGAAATGACACGAAATGAAGCATTAATCTTCATTATTGCAAATTAACATTCTTATGCAATATATAGTAATTCATGATTTCTGCATGCTTAACATGTATTTAAAAGACAGGCAGTGTACATATAACATAACATTGAGGGGTGTTTTGTAACCATTGTTGCCATGGAAGAGCAATAAGTATGACATATTCTGAGTGTGTGTCTGTAGCCTTAGTTATGCAGCAGGCAAAGTGCATGTGCCATGTTACATTGTCATCTGTGGCTTCTCTGGCTCTCTCACATTTCCCCACATTATCTCATTAATGGCACAGTTTTCTTGAAAAAGTTATTGAACATAAAATGTGTGTTCTGGTTTTCTCTACAATTTCTGTCTAAAACATTTCTCATTCTAAAAATATAGCAAGATATTTTCATAAATGTACATAGGTCTTCATGTAAAGTGCCCATTTTTCTTGTTAGATTTTCTGGACAGATTTTCAAAAAAATACTTAAATATCAAATTTCATAATAATCCATCCTGTGAGAGCCAAGCTGTTATGTGCAGATGGATGGGCAGATATGATGAAGCTAACAGGTGTGTTTAGTACTGTGGAACACACATAAAAATGGTACACTGACAGGACCTGTATAAGCTTACATCAAAGTTTGGAATGATGTAGTACTGATGTGAGAAAATTGTCATCTAGAGTGGAATGTGGTGAGTTAAATTGATACAGTCTTAAACAAGAAAGAGGGGTATACCATTATCTGCACATCATTGTTTGGACTGTGGGACTTGCAGTAATGTATGCAGTTGAGTCAAAAATTATCTGCAATCTAGGTACATGTTTTGCAGTTGGCTATACACCTGGTTGGGCATGACATGATACACATGGTTTACTTCTCTCCTAGCATTGTGGTGCAGGTGTGACCTTGATAGTTCATTTCTGTCATGAGTTTTGTGCCAAAGCTCAAAGGTCAAAGCTCTGCTTTTCACTTGCACCAAAGAAGAGCAGAGGGCAGTGATCTGTTTTTTATGGGCTGAAGGTGTACCAGGTGCTAAAATGCATAGAAGGATGTCAGTGCTGTATGGGAACAACATCATGTTGGAACGGATTGTCTATGAATGGATCGAGGAGTTCAAGAAGGGTTGCACAAGCGTTTAAGCATGAGGAAGGAGCCGGATGCCCATCCACGTCCATTACTGATGCAAACAATGTTGAGTTCATGACATGATCCTGCAGAACAGATGACTGACTACTGATAAAGTGGCACATCAACCGCAAATTTTTCATGGGTCAGCCTATGAAATTATCCACAACAGGCTTGCCTTCCATAAAGTCTGTGCTTGATGGTTCCCAAAGCAACTCACAGAATTGCACAAAGAGAAGTGTTTGGACATCTGCAAATGGCTTTTGGATCGCTATGGTGCTGAAGGTGACCACTTCTTGGAATGAATCATCAAGGGAGATGAAACATGGATCCACCGTATTGAGCCAGAGAGTACGCCAGAGTATGGAATGGAAACATCCTCATTCGCCCACCAAATAAAGCGCAATATGCATCCCACCTCAGGAAAGCTAATGCTTACAGTTTTTTGGGGGCTCACAATGGCTACTACTGGAACATTAAGAAGAGAGGGGTTCAACAATGAACAGTGCTCACTACAGTGAGAAGCTGTGTGACAAGCTAAAGCCTGCGATTTGAAGAGAAGGAAGAGGACTGCTGTCAGAAGGTTCTGTGTTGTTGCACTACAATGCCTGTCCTCACACTGCTGCCCACTGCTGCGGACGGGTGACGCAGATTTGCGTTTTTAACACGGTGAAACTCGGTACATCTGCAAGTTCTCCTTAGTGCCACTCCACAAGGGGGAATGTTTCCAGAGGTATCACACCCTCAAGCACTACTAG
>Ga0268261_10001057_pt1 | contig 18574 bp, 9 predicted proteins | sample TergutNc150P1_FD_190353 | JGI IMG/M metagenome (GOLD analysis project Ga0268261, IMG submission 190353) | Nasutitermes corniger P1 segment gut microbial community from laboratory colony in Florida, USA - Nc150 P1 (SPAdes) (version 2) | ecosystem: Host-associated > Arthropoda: Insects > Digestive...
CGTTGTGACGTCACATGGAGCGATTTAATGTTACAAGGTCGTGTGACGCTCTTCGTGTGTGTCGCTGTCACGTGACTTTTCACCAGAAAGACACCCATCTATAAGACATATACATGTGAAAACGGGAGCACAGAACATAGCAAAGGAAATAAAACAGTATCAGGAAAAGTGGCTACAACACGTACAGAGGATGGACACAAAGAGAATACCAAAACAAGCGCTACAATATAAACGAAAAGGACGAAGGAACAGAGGACGACCGAGGAGGAGATGGAGGGAGCAACTTCATCTTGAGGATCAAGGAACAGGAAACACGCCTAATCCTTCATGAACATGATGATGATGATGATGATGATCTTCAATTTTATTTCTATTGTGGGTCACATCAACCTACATACACCAGGGCCCACCTTCAGTTGCTTCGCTAATCAAGAAATCCCTCACGTTTTATGTATGTATATGTGGTTTATTTAACAATGCTAGCAATAACGCAGACTGTATTACATCGCATGATATTATGATTGGTGAATAATTCCTGGACAGAATGTAAATGGAAGCGACCATAACTAAACCAAGGATAGCACACAGGGACACTGGCAGCGAGATTCAACGCTGAGTCGCCGAGAGAGGGTTCGGGCCCCGGTATTTTTTTTTTCGCGCAGCAAAGGAGTACCGGCTAATAATGTTTACACTAGATCCAGAGAGACTGAATCTCAGTTTCAGGGTAACTTGGTTAATTTATACAATCGACAAATTATGATACTAATGAGAAAGACAATAACTTATGCAACAGACAGGGGAAACAAGCCCACTTCCGGACCTCCGGGCCCCTTTCATTTGTACCGGCTTTTCCTCCCTCTCGTTGGCACTGGCGCAAAGTGATGCACTTGCACCACCTCGAGATTTTGACATGTACTGGTATTAAGTCAAACAACAAAATTCTACAAAAACAGAACAGAACGAAACACAACTTCGTGCTGTTTCTACAGCTTTATCCTAAGGTTTAATTAAGAATTTTGATTAAATGACAACTTGTTATTATCTTACCCAGCACTGATCATTAACAAATCTGGTCACATATAGTTACTGTACACCACTTCGCAAAATATCCTCCCGGCGTCAATGGTAGCATGTTGTAACAATATTTACAAGTAGGGACTGTAGAAAAACACGGAGCCTGAGTCACGGTTGTTGAACTGGTCTCATCTGAGATTCTGAACACCTCCCAAATACTAATGAAAAGCGATACTACTTGAAACAATCCGATGCTTTTCCCCCCTCTTTTGTGGGACCCATATATTCAATACCCCATTCAGAAGATGAACACTACCCTGAGCAACACATATCTGACCAGATAATTTACTTCACGACTTCGTCCATCGACTTGCGTTGAAAAACAAACAAACAAACGAATTCCTGAGAAGCTAACACAGCTACTGAAGAAATTACCCATATTTTATGGAACCCAAGATTCATAACCGCATTCACAAGCGCCCGCCAACTGCCCTTATCCTGAGCCTGACGATTCCAGTTCATGCCTCCAATCCCACTTCTCGAAGATTAATTTAAATCCCATCTGCATATAAGTCTTCCAATTGGCCTCTTTCCCTCAAATCCCATCTGCATATAAGTCTTCCAATTGGCCTCTTTCCCTCAAATCCCATCTGCATATAAGTCTTCCAATTGGCCTCTTTCCCTCAGGTCTGCTCACCAAAACTCTGTATGTACCTCTCCTTTCCACCCTATGTGCTACATGCCCTGCCCATCTCATTCTTCTTGATTTGATCACCCGAATAACATTTGGTGAGGAGTACAGATCATAAATCTCTTCGTCATGTAGTTGTCTCCACTCCTCCGTTACCTCGACCCTCTATGTCCTTATATCCTTTTCAGCACCCTATTCTCAAATGCCCTCAGCCTATGTTGCTCCCTAAATGTCAGTGATCAAGTTTCACACCCATACAAAACAGGCAAAATTACAGTTCTGTATATCTTAGTCTTTATATTTATGGATAGCAAGCTGGAAGACAAAAAATTCTGCACCAAATGATAGCAAGCAATCTCTGCCTTCAGTCTGCTCTTAATTTTTTTTTTTTAATGAATGGAATTTTGATTTGTTTGGGTTGTTTACAGATATTTGAAATGTTCCACTCTTTCGAAGGATTTATTACCTATCTTTACGCTGTGAATTTTTTTTTCTGCATGCTTGTCTCCAGACATGACCTTATACTTGGTTTTCTCAGCATTCACTTCTAGACAAATCTCCTTACTAGCAGCTACTAAAGCTTCTGCATGTTTATAGCTTGAATGCTTCCACCCAGTATATAAACATCAACATAAACTTACTAACTATTCAATTTATAGAGAGCAGTTACGCCTGTTGGATCCAAATGAGTGGGTTTCGATCATATTTTAGGCTGATGATGGTGACAGACTTTCCCTGAAATGCCATGTTTTATTATTATTTTTAAACAACAGACGATAAGCAAAGTACTTGAAGTAAACGCTTTCAGATGTGATATACCAGCATCAGAATACTGTTGTATTCTGTAAGAGGAGCCTGGTTCATCCTGTCCTAGCCTCTTCATTTGAAATTTTCTAACCAAAGTGATGCATTACCTTCTCACCTCTTTTGTAATTCTTAAACAGAAATGTAACATATCTGAGCTCTCAATAAGAAAATGTTAGAATCTTCAAATAATTTATGCATAAACCTTACCTAAATGTGACAGGGTTTAGAGGGCAGACATTTTAAAGTGTCTAAAAGTATAATTATAAGAATTATATTATTTTAAAGTTTGTACTATATTCTGTTTGTTGCAACATAAAATAAAAAAAAACTGAAAAATGTGATAAAGCTGTTACAGAACACAGTCACTGCTCATTATTATTTCACTGATTGTATTATCATCAATGAACAGAAAGGTTCAGTTGTCCATGTGATTGAGCACCACATTACAACAGCTTATGAGACAGTGGAGGTATAGCTCCATGCATTCTCAAACATGGGGCTGGATTTAGGTAAGTAATCAGTTTCACACCCCACTTTACCTCCTGAAAAATGGTCCCCAGTGACCAATGAAGAAGAAGATGGGTGGGCTCCAAACTAGTCTGGAGGATATGGAGAAAAGAAAAACTCTTGCTCCTACCAGGAATTGAAAATCAAATACTTGTCATGCAATGTGTAGCAAGATACAATACCGACAGTGCTTTCCTGATGGCTCCTCATTAGTTATCCTACACACGGTTCAACCTTCAGTTTCTATTTCACATTATTTAGACACACACACACACACAAATTCTTTCATGGAACCCTTCAAATGTGTTGTACATCAGGGCATGAGCATGTCTATATGTGGTACACTTAGACATTTTCAGAGATTTCATCTGAGATTTGTTTCATAGCTAGTACAAACTACTGCAGAAGTGATAAATAATTCCAACATTTTTCTTTCTTAACAACCTAACAAAATATTGTTGACTGTACATATATTTGGGCTCAAGTGATAGACATTGACATGGAGAGGGGCTTGATGCATTCATTATTGGCAAAACCTTGTATTTAATGTTCATGGGTCCATGAATCGTAATAACATTCTAGTATATAATTCCAACTAGATGCACAAGTCACAGAGTTTGTTTTCTCTGACATCTGCTCTACATGTTTCGGGCGTTACCATCACCCATCCTCAGGAGCACAAAACAACTGTAACCACAGCATCTGGTAACCATTACACTGTACTGTTGTCTGCTGCTATCGTGGAAGAGTTCCAACTCTTCCACGACAGCAGCAGACAACAATACGGTGTAATGGTTACCAGATGCTGTGGTTACAGTTGTTTTGTGCTCCTGAGGATGGGTGGTGGTAACGCCTGAAACATGTGGAGCAGATGTCAGAGAAAATAAACTCTGTGACTTGTGCGTCTAGTTGGAATTATATACTAGAAAACCTTGTATATTTGTGACTCCTGGCTGCTGCATGAATGTAGTGCCAACATAGGGCAATGGCAGTCATGTGATATGGATTTGTGGATATTATTTCTGTGTTACAAGGGAATTCTATACATCAAAGTTTCTGTGTCCAACATGTTTGAAATTACTGTTATATTAAGCAAACTGCTGTATTAAAAATATATATTTATTCCTACAGAAGAAGTAAGTGAAGAAATGTTGAATACAATGGAAAATCTGTAAGCAAAAAATTATATTAATTTTTATCTCCAATTTTGAGTGTCATATTCTGCAAATCACCAATTAAAAGGTAAAAGGTAAAGTGCACCCTTGTACAGGCACTGAGGCTCTGTACAGGCCATACAGCCCATAGGGGGAGTAGAGGTACAGCTCTACTCTTTCATGACCACAGCACTAGAAAGGGGTGAGGGGTCAGCGTCATATCCTGGGCGCTCTTTACCCCCGGGAAAGACCCAGTACCCATTGTACAGGAGGCTGGGTGGGCCCCAGGGCCGGTCTGGACAGGTGCAGAAAATCTCGCCCTCACCAGGATTCAATCCCTGGACCGACCAGCCCGTAGTCAGTTGCTATACCGACTACGCAACCTGGCCCATTCACCAATTAGCTGTCAAAAAATATTTGCTGTAATGCAATTGTTTGATCTTTGGTTAAATCACTACTTGCTGTATAAAGTGAAATGTATACTATATGCCTCAAAACCATGAATAGGAGCTTTGGGAATGTAATAGAGTGCATAACACTTTGCAAGGAAGGATTTGGGGGTCATTCAATTCTTGTTTCTAGAAATGAATTTATACAAAAATCTTGAAATACAAATTTAGAATAAACATCTTGGTCAGAATACGCAGAGACTCGATGTAATAGTAAAACTGGACATGTTGTTAGTTCTTCATAGTGAACTGCACACACATCAGATCTTCAACAAAAGGCCCAAATGACTGCATGCCTCACAACATGCATACTTGAAGAGAATTAAATAGACAGTATGTGGTGGCACAGTTGGTTGAGGCACTGTGCTACAAACCGGAAGGTCACAGGTTCATTGACATACTATGGCCCTGGGGTTGACTCAGCTTCTAACAGAAATGAGTACCAGGAATATTTCCTGGGGGAGGTAAAGATGGTCAGTGAGTAGGGCTGACAACCTTACCACATTTATTTGCTGACTGTCTCCTCTGGGCCTGTAATAGGCCTGTGCATGGACTGCTTTACCTTTTAAATAAATGTTCAGTCTGGTGTCAGTGTAATTTTGTAATGAACAACAATCATTTAACACAAGTGTACAATGTCAGTTACAGCAGTTCCTTAATAACAAGGCATCAGTAATGATGGCCAAACAGGAAACAATAACAGAATCCAAACATCCTGACACAGAAAAACATTTCATATAGACGAAATGCCAACAGAACCAGACCTACAAAGTGAAGGGTTCATACTTGTAACACCAAAAGGCTTCATGGTCAACAGATTTCATGGTTTTATAACCAAAATGAACTCACTGTTGAAGAGGTCCTTCAAGTTCAGTATTTAAAACCTGTTACAGATTGAACAATAACATTTCAGGGATGAAATGCTATAAGATCTTTAAGACAAAAGATCTCATTTATACTGTTACAGAAGCCTGAAATCATGAAATATGTATGATCTTTAATAGTTCAGAATTTCCAGTTCCATAAACGGTAAGATAGACATCTGGGCACCTACTCTTACAGCTACCACAGATTCTCCATGCAAGATGAGATGAGATGAGATGAGAGAGAGAGATAAGGAGGGATAGCTTGATATTGGGAATGTTCAATGTTGATACAGCAGCTCATTATTTTACATTTAATTTTGAAAACTACTGTCAATGAGCCTGGAAATTTTGGGCCAAGACAACTTCAAATTTTGAACCTCATGTAGATGTATACATTAGACCCATGCCTAAAGCAGTTTTGCCTATTGCAGTTTTGGTTGCATGCACTTGACAATGATTAAATATGAGGAAAAAATCTGCCAAAGGCAGAAGAATTTAAATACAGCAGTATAAACTTAGGCAGTTAATCAACAACCACTGAACCTGGCAGCATCAGCTACCCAAGCTCTGTGTAAATGTCCAACAATGTATGTATTTTAGCAGTGGGGAAAGTCCATAGACATGCATGATCACATGACCCTATTTTCCTCATAAGAAATATGCATGATGTGTTTTGCCCAGCACGCCATGTTAAACCCTGAATCCCCACATTGGACAGAGCTGCCAACTTGAACAGGTGCTACTTAGAAATCCATTTTGCATTACGAAAGAAAGATCTAAAACATGTATGAAGGCACACTTGATTTTTGGAGTTATGAAGAAAATAATTTTCCATGTGGTCAGATGTAAAGTGTAGGCCTGTATGCTAGAGTGGTTAAGAAAGAAATGGAATAATTTTGAATGGAACTCAAGGCAGAAGTATGTTTATTATCACAAGTAACTTCCCTTTTTCAAGTATCACACTACTTTGACTGGTGCACAGAAATATTTTGCTGGTTCTCTTCCTTTTAGTCTATTTCCAGATATTATTTTAACAGAGAAATAGGTAATAACATTCTTGCAATGACTTTAGGGTTGATATGTATAATGTTTAATGGATAAAGCAAAAAGAAAACATTTAAACAAATTATTCGCCATCTGCAAGAACAACAAAGGTATAGAATGATTTCTAAAATGCAGATCACATATTCTCAAGTACTTAGAATCTTATTTCATGTAGAAAATAACTGTCATACATGTCTGAGTTACAATCTGTTTCTGGCTAATACAAGTGCTAATCATTGTACAGAAAAACTGCCATGCAATTCTGATATTAAAATTATTATAGTTATAAGAGTATTCTAGTTTAGGAGAGAAGTTTCTACTTTCTCATTACTGTAATGAAATGTATTCTTATCTGAGTAAAAGTGCCTTCAAGACTGAGTGAGGATATCTAATTTTGATTCATAAAAGTTTTCTGTATGACTGAAATGTAATTCACCCATTTTAAAACAGTAAATAGGCTGTGAAAAATATATCTTATAGTATATTTGGTGTAGATTCTTCTTTTACTAGTAAATATAAAGTTCATTTCATATCAACATGTGTGCACTTACACTTCATGGCAAACTTAAGAGTGAAGCTGATGTGAAACTTCTGGTAGCATATCTGAGACTGCCATAAAGCATGTGCAGCAAAAATTTATTATGACTATATTTAATATGAAGTGACCTTTGAAGTATGTTAATATCTAGTTTATGAAAAATCACTGTTCATTTCTTTTTGCTTCAAGTTCAGAAAATCACGAATATATGAGTATTAAATGACTTTGCAGTGCTATTTGGCATTTTAATGTGTTTTCTATGTATATTAATAATTATTCATATTATTGTAAGCGTCATCTTGTGCCCTCTATTTGATTCTTAAACTTCCTATGTGGCAAAAATATCTATAAAGCTGTGATTTTTGTAATTATTTAGTTTTGTTTATTTGAATAAATCTAGTCTAAATCATAGTAGGCCCTATTTCCATAAATGGAAATAAAAAATTATTGTGTTCAAAATTTTGATATTGTATATCATAGAAGGCTAAATAGTGTGTTTTCAAAGTAAATGAAATGTATTGTTGTATTGTGTTCAAATGTAAATAAATAATTATTTTAATATCATATTCACTTGTTGAAGGTAACTCCTATAATGTAAATATGAATAACTTCAAAGTCACTTTCAACATTTCCAGCCTTAACCTCAACAAGTCTCCATACTTCTTAACCATAACACTTTTATATCTAGAGCAACTTAAATAAATTTTATCAACAATCTGTTAACAACATCAACAATAGGATGAAACACAGGCAAATATATAACAAATACACCTGTCTCTTTCCTGGAGAGATCCATATAAAATTGTTAAAGGTTTTCCTATATCAATGGAAATAAACATGAAACATACAATCTTGAAAATTACTATTGTTAAAACATGTCATAAAAATACTTAACTAAGGACAAGAAAAATGAAGTTTTGACCAGGTCTTAAAATAATTACCCATTCAATATATTTAGATTCTCCAGTGATCCAATAATAATGCTATTTATTTAGAAATGAAATGGAAAAAATACAAGTCCTATTGCTCTGAAGACTATGAGCATGTTGGCTGTACTCTCTTCAAAGACAACTGTATTCAAGCCTGTAGAACATGTAGTGTTTTTTTAAGCAAACTGTATCATATGTAAAAAAAAATCATACAATAAAAAGGGGATGTATATCTTCCACTAGTGGATGATCCGTTGAAGAGAGGTAAAGTTCAGTAAGAGATGTTACAACAGCAAATAAATGTAAGGTTCCCCTGTGAACAAGATGAAGGCATATATGGGAGTGGATGTACAGCTGCACTCATTATTAATCCTGGATATGGGTGAAGATGAGTGGTCAGCTTCACTCCCTGGATGCTTTAACCCTGGGGATAGTGTTCCCCACACCCACAGAGTAGAAGACTGGATGTTCTTCAAGGAGGGTCTGGACATATCAGGAAGGAGGAAATCTCTTGCCAATGCCAGGAACTGAGCCACAATATCACCAACTACAGATCCCTGGGATGTTAAAAGAGCAGGAGGTCACAAATCAAGAAAACTGAGTGAGTAGTAGTATAACATTATGCACTAGTTCATTAACTACTGCAAGCTACTTCCCAGTATCATTTCTCCAGATATATTCACTTTTTATTTCAGTCCTTCTGAAAAAACTGACAATTCCTTTGGTAGGTGAGAAAATCCATGTCTTTTATGAAACCTTAAGATTAATTACCACATTTTCAAAGACCAGACATTGAACCCTGTCCTGAGCAAACAACACATATTGAGTTGATAATCTCACGTCCTACATCCTTTAGGTCTTACAAGAATTCTCTTCCCTTCTCTTCTCTTTAGAATTTTTGATAAAAAATATTAATTTCTGGTCCCTTCCAGACATGCCATGTATCTTGTTTCCATTTTTCTTGGGTGAGAAATACTTTGCATAAAAATTTTCTAAAAAAATGTATGTATAATTGTACAGCAGAATTTCACAATATGCACAAGTACATAAGTGTAATGTAATTCTGCTTACAAATGCTGCTGTTGTTCAAAGAGTTTTTTGTGATCAAATTATTACATTACATACAGGTCATTAAGAATATATTTCTCTTTCTATGACACACGACTTTTAATATCATGCTACACATTTTCATTTTCTGTTGAATTACAATGTTTAACAAAACCCAATACCATGGCCTGAGGAACTAATTGTTAACTTACCACATAAACAGCAAACACAGCTTAATGAATATTGTTTTATTCAATTTCGTATCTCAGTGTAATGCAGCTGTGTTGTCAGAGCCTTGCATGTTATTCAGATTAAATATATTTGACAAAGTTTGTCTTCCAGGCTAAACCTGTTTTCTCAGTAGATATTATACTACACATTCAATAATGATGATGATGATAACAACTTTTTGATGAAATTACAATTATCTATATGCTAAATGAAATAAAAATCTGCTCCTCTTGTGCAAACCTAACAATCAGTGATGCGAACATCAATTTTTTACTCTCGGTAGTGCAGGTAATGGCTTATGTTTAAAAACTCCAAAATTCGCTTTTTTTTGTACACATTTAAAAAATTTCAGGCAAAGCCACCAAATAGGAAAATGGAAACAACATGGCTCCTGTTGCATCAGTCCTTCTGACGTAAGGATGAGGGTAAAAAAAGAGCCTGCCAATTCATGTTAGTGTGGTACAGTCCTGCAGCACATTACTTGCAGGCTTAAGAATTAACAATAATTTTCAGGAGGCATGGCTCTTCCATAAGAAAATATGACTAAATTCATAAACATGTAAACAAGACCCCTACAACTGTTAAAATTAATTCAAAACACAGTTACTTTGTAAAATAAACAAAACAACAGGTATGTGACTAAAAAAAAAAAATTTGTTTTCAGTTGCTTAACTCTTATCCTGCTAACGTGGAGAAGAGGGTGAGTTTCTAATAATGCCAACAGCTGGCAGATCGGATTTAACTCGGCGTTTAAAGGGTTAAATGTGTGACAGGCATGCAATGGAAAAACGCCATTCATAAAACTCCTCCTATCCCCCCACCCCCCCAATAGCAATTCCAATTTCACCATCACCATGCTATTTAGCATTATACACATGCAACATACATAATATGTGGTCAAAACTTCATCTTTCCAAGTAAATCCACATACACCACAATGTATCATGTAGTGGAATAAAAACTGGAAGTCTTTTGATAGCTTATTCTTATCTCCACTCACAACTAACTCGTGTGTTCCTCCACCAGCTTAATATCTTTATGATTCTTGTACTACAGGAAGGATATAAAAGCAGACAGTTGCAAGATAAAATCATTCCAACTTATTAACTAATTCCTCTCAGTTATAGTCAACAGACATAATTATATATAATTCAGTCATTCACTATTTTAATTCCAGTTTACACCAATGCAAGGTCGCCACTTCAATAATCAAATTCTTGAGAGATCAAACACAATATAAGAAAGCCAAAATTAAAGCATGTTACAGACCCTGGTTACCCAATGCACCAGAGCAGTGTTAATCAAAAAAGTTCCAATCATAAATGCTTCCCTCTGAAAGTGAATATAGTAATAGAATAATTTCAGAGCATATTTCTTCTTGGTGCTCTTCCTGTAAAAGTCCTCAAATATGTGTGTATGAGATTTTCCATGTCTGACTGTCCACAAACAGTAACATGAGAACCAGAATAAAACTATCATGAAATTTTAGACTGTCTTGTTTAACTACAATTTGGGAGGGGGGAGGAATCCAATTTTCAATAAGCTCATACAGCAATAACCAAAACTTTCCACCGTGTTAAGACTCAGTTCTTCAAGTACCTCAAGGATAATCAGACAAATATTTATTGAAGCCAAAATTTCTTGAAACCAAGGTTATAGAGAATAACAAAGTACATACATTAGGTCCACTACTCTTATTTTCATTATCTCTTACAGACTTAGAGATTACTGAACAAAAGAAATATTTAAAATATAGGACACTACTTGAGCTAATGTACCAGATTTGTTACAAGGTACAGGGATTTGTTAACTTGTGACTTTTGTCTATGCAATAAAATATAATCTTCCTCTATCCAAATATGTGCCTCTCTTCTTGTGCAACATTATTCACAAAGTAGTATACAAAGTTCTTTCACAGGCTATCTACCCTGTACAGATTTTATAGAGTTTCAATTATCTTGGATCAACAGGATATTTTTGCCAAAAAATAAACAAATAAATTTATGGTTTAAAAGTGCCAAAATTATAGAAAATATAATCAATATGGTGCATTTTACAACTATGGCTTCAGTTATGGTTTTCTGACAACTGAATTCATCACAGGAAAGGCACCAAGTTGTTCAGCTGCAATTCAAGAAACTTTCCCCCAAAATAGCTGTCTATAACTTTTTAATTATGGTAATTTGCCTATGCTTAACATATGGATAATAACAGCAAATTCTGTGTACTCCTAAATTTGTTTACTCTGTAATCATTTTTAATAGTCTGTCTTCATAAATTAAGCAAGTTTCAACCAAAGCGTCAACTTCATCATGCAGATTTCATATAAAGTTCATATAATTTCTTGCAAAACACGACCTATAAATGAATATATTGACAAATCTGACCAAGTGATTTGGTTCTAGTTCACACATTCTTCACGTCTACTCAAAGCTGTCCATTCACAGCATATTATAGATGTATATGGCCTTAATGTTGCCAGTGAGAACTCTTTGACCTAATAATCAACTAAGTTTATCGGCAATAATCTCATGTTTTGAACATTCTTCAATTAACAACATGACTCAATCTTGGGTAAACAGGATTCTCTTATAAATAAATATTTTTGGTATATTTTTATGAAAAAAAAAAGAAAAAGTATCATAATGCCAGAGTATAAGCTTATAAACATAGAGTGAGCTCCTTTGTAGCTGCTTCAACACTGTGCATGTAACTTAATTTGAGTGTCCAAATAGGTTTTGATACTTTGAAGGCAATCTGATAAGACAGAAGGTATCCAACCAAAATTAATTATGGATATTTTGTTCTGCAGAGATAATTATAGAATGAATGCCTATAACATTCTTTTGAAAAACTGTGTGTGTGTGTGTGTGTGTATATGTACATACACACAATATATACATACAATACATACACACATACCTACATATATACATACATACATACATATACATACATACATACATACATACATACATGCGTGCGCGCGTGCGCGCACGTACGTACATACATACATACGTACGTACGTACGTACATACATATATACATACATACATACATACATACATACATACATACATACATACATACATACATACATACATACATACATACATACATACATACATACATACATACACACATACATACATATCTATATGAGTGTGCACCACACAAGCATTTTCCAAGACAGTAAATGCACTGAATAGTTGATGAAATAGGTATTCATATACATGTTTACTGTTTATTTTACAGATTAGGGTATTGAAGTGTGGAAAATGTTACTTGCCACATTTCAGTAGCTCTGGTTCTGTTTGTACTCAGTAATCTCACCATGTGTTTATTTTAACATCATAAAATTATTTGTACTGTCCACTTTAGCCCCGAAATATTAGTTCATCATGGGTTTTCACTTTTAGCACGTGAAAACTATCACAAACTTTAAATTTTATTAGCCTACTTCACTTGTATGACGTGTGCCAGTGTGTAATCACCTCCTCAATTCTGCCATAAGAGTAACACCTTATAAACCAGCTGGCTTACATATCACTTCAGTTTTGAAGTATTTTATATCTCTATTTAACCATTTTTGGCTAGGCACCTGAAACGTCCATACAACTGCAGTGAATAATATTTGCATCTCCCATGGAAGCAAAAAAATCATTCTGTGCATTTCTTAGAACTTTTAAGCACCCAGATGGAAATGTGTAACTGTGGATTAAATGAGATTTTTAATAAAAATTTTACATGCCTTTAAAAAAAGTCCCTTTGTTATGATATGCCAAGTTGTCTGAAGATGCTGAATTATCACATTTTAGACCAGTGCAAGTGAATGTATTAAGTTTTAAGACTCAAAAATTTGATGTAAACAGTGACTGAATTAACTGTTTACTGTGTCTTCTGTATTTTGTTTCCAAATACAGTGCATAGTTCATTGAACTCAATGCAACTGCAGGATTCAAAGCATAAAAATTATTATTTTGGACACTCAAAGTTTTTTTTCAAATAAACTGCCCCCCCCCTATGCCCCATCACAATTGTTTAAAATAGCATATCACGGATGACGCACCATCACGCAAAATCACCCGTACCATATCACCAACAGCGCAACCTCTGCAATGAGGCTCACATCACTGATATAGTCAACACCTGAAACAAATACAGCACAAACCAACATAACCACATACGAGAGTTTTGAGATTTTGCATCAATACAGCAGGGCATTCTGCTCTTTGGTGATGTTACACTGCATCATAGGGTAAGCAGATACTGCAGTTTCAGTAGGTCCTAGGGGACTTTCTTCTGGGACATACTGACCCTTGAAAATGAAGGCAGCAGAGTCCTTAAAAAAATTTGAGATCTGACCACCCCATGACACAGCATTATATTCCTGAAGAACAGAAGTGTCATAACTGCATCTCTTGAATGACTATTTTAATGCAACTAAATACATTCAGAACCACAATTTATGACCTACTCTGAAAGTAACTGAAGTGTCCCTGTATATAGTCACCTCAAGATGTAAGGTAAAAATACTGTCTGAGGATATTTAAATGTAAACATTTTTCACTGTCATCTCAGGTACCATATTTGCATGTGGCTAGTCACTGTACACAGATAAGAGAAAATGTGATGCTGGGTGATCTTACAATGACAGGCTCAGGTGACACAAACCACAATGACAACATTTTTCTTGTTATATTTTCAAAACTTCGATAAAATGTGTATTAGATTATGAAAATTTAATGTACAGGATGATGATGATGCAGTATTTGCTAATTATGAATGATCAGTAAAAAGAAACCACATTGACACGGTCATGTATCTGACATGACCAGTGGTGTATATAAGGCCCCCACTTACCTCACACACCCAGGGGCCTTGTAGGTCAGGGGGATCACCCAACATACAAAATACTGATTTTTCATAAATTCTGTTGGATGTGATTCCATTCTTCAGACAGACAGATGTGGGAGTAATTAACAATTAAGGGAGTGGGGCCACCAAATTCCTTTGTTGCAGGTGGGCCCCTGATTAGTTACCTATGCCACAGGAAAAATAAAGTCACTTTCTGAAGGAGCACAAAACCATATGTTACTCACCCTATAACTACAGTCAACTTGCACCAATCTCAGACATCTTCATTCAGATTAGAAATCACATCAGGCTTCAGAAGATCCATTTTCTGAATGTCCACAGTCGTTGAAGTCTCCAGGCCACAGTCTTCATCATCTTGACTGTCAATGTGTGACAGGTCCACAGAGGATGCAGTTGGGCTCATCGGGGTGATGATAATCTCTGTTGCAGCTGCAGTTGTACGAAGCAATGCTGTGTTCTCAGTAGCTAGGGAGTCATCACAACCTTCCCAAGAATCTAATGTTTCCTCACAAGGTAGCACCAACTGTGGTGACAACGGTGATAATGCAACTAATGAAAATGAGGAAAACACAATATCAATCATTATTAATTACAAATATTAAATTTAATTGAGAAGAATATAGTAAGTTGAAAATATGACAGCCAGTAACTGCATATGTCCCATGGAACCTAGAAAATATGTTGCAAATGCTACTTTATAACCTGCATAAACTGAAATATGATCAGTGCAAGACTAACAACATATCAAACAACAGGTCACTTTATATTTAATGTGCAGGAACTGTGTCTTGGAGTTCAAGAACTGTCTATGGAAACAACTTGTGAAAAAAATTTGTATTCACTGCTGCTAATGTGTAAGTCCAATTCATGATTTGAAAATGGAACAAACCATCACATTACTTTGGTATTGCAGTTAATTAATTATGAACTGATATTCATCTAAATTAACTACTATTAGAATGTGTCAAACTTTTCAGCTGCATTCGCAAAATTCCAAAAAGTGACTTTTAGCTCATCATGTCTGTCTGCATGGAAAACTCGGCTCCCACTGAACGAATTTTCATGAATTTTATATTTAATTTCTGAAAATCTGTTGGAAAAAATTCAATTTTCATTACAATCTGACAAGAATAATGGGTACAGTACATGAAAACCTATGTATGTTTATGATAATACCATGCTGAATTCTTTTTAGAATAAGAAATGTTTCAGTTGTAAAGAAAATCAAAATACACATTTTATGTTAAATAACTTTTCCTGAAAATAGCATCATTTATGAGATAATGTGGAAAACTATTGTAGAGCCAGATAGGCCACATTCTGATTACAATATAACATGGTGCATGCACATTGCATGCTGGATGACTAAGGCTACAGACACACATTGAGAACATGTAATATCTTTTGCTTTTCCAGGGCAAGAATGATGATGTGAATGTGCCTCAATATATAAAAAAGACTGTCCATCTCTGGAGCTAAACTCTAGCATTCATAAGTAGAATACACAAAGAAAGATTGATATCCATGTTCAATCACATAAAACTGATATGTACCAAAGAAAAGGTGTAATAAATATAGAAACTAAATTTTAAAATAAGATACCTAGTTACATACAAGAAATGGACAATTTTAAGGCCTTTAAGAAAGAGTTAAAATCTTTTCTTTTATATCACACTGTTTGGTCAGGGGAGGAATTTGTCTCTTTGTAATTTGTAAGGTCTAATGTTTCATTTAGCTTCTAAGTACATATATTTTATAAACATACAATTTTCTCTTTAAAATACCTTGTTGAATAATAAGTTGAATTGTATATATTTAAATTAATATTGTTAGATGTGGATGAGTCCATTGTCATATGTATGATAAAATGGACTGAAAATAAAAACTTAAACAATATTATGTTTATATGTACCGCTTGTCCTGTTTAACTTATGGGGTGGAGCAAGGCTTAGTTTCTTGGTACTGTGATTTGAAATCGGCTTAGTGTATCAGCCATTAATTACAGCTTAATATGAAGTATTAAAAGAATAGTAACTGGCGGGGAAAAACCAAACTGCTCAGAAAGAACTGTACCAATGTTCTCCTGTCCTCCAGAATTCCTACATGGACTACACTGGTTTCTAAGCTTGATCGCAGCTGTGAACAGCCAGTGAAGAACCATTGGAGCTGTGTCAAAATCAAGATGCATATTTGGCACTGGTCATATTTCTTAAGACACTTCAATGTGTCCATTAAAGAAGAGCACAGTAAACAAGACACTCTTACAGATATGTTACTGATTGTCAATGTATCTCCTCTCACAACAAAGCCATCTATACTTTCAAAAAAAATTTTGTTTAATTTATAGTTGCAACAACTACAAAAATGATTTACACATATAAAAAATACTGTTACCTGTCTATGTAGCACTGTAGATACTGGGAAACAGTACATATATAATAGTTTTTCTGACATTTATATGAACATGCCACAACACAATACAATCTCATATGAAACCGATTACAACAACCAGATGCAGTCATTGCAACAATCATTTAAGAAGAAACATTGGGGTTAAAGAAAGACAGAAAACAGACATATTTTCAAAAATGCTTCACAAAACATTTAAGATAACAGATAAAGGAGAGTGAAATAAAATTTAGATTAACAAATCTTTGTTCAGTAAGCAATTTATGTATTATTTCTGGCTGCTTTATTTTAATAACAATACATATGAATTACTGAAGTAAAGTTACACGCAGCAAAGCAGATTTAATACTAACACCTCAGATATAAGTTTCATATGGAATGCTGTGTTATGTTACCACAGTAACACACTGAATACAAACAAATAATTAAGAGCACCGTATATTTAACTTTTATATGACAAATACTGCAAAACATAGGAAATAGATGATGTAATTGTAAAACTGCAACATGTGCAGAATTTTGACAGCATAATATTACAAAATCTAGAAAAGAGGTGAAAAAATGTGGTATGATACAAAGATAACAACAAAAGTAACATACCAAACCCTAACATGCATTGAATGTATTTAAATGTGCAAACTCTCCGGTGCTGTCTTGGTTCAGTGACCTTTTTATTAATATAAGATTTTTGTTATAAATATACAAATATGTATGTAGCATTAAAGAAATTTGGTAATATGCATACCAATGTCAAAAACACAGAATATTTCACACATACCTAAAATTATTATAATATGATTATGGAACTTAACTGTTGCATATCGATTGAAATTAATTTGTAAAGACTATTTACCATGAATTCAGAGCAAGACAAGCACTTTGTCACACAGGCTTGTAACATTTATCTCATATGACTGTGGTATTAAAATTTCCGAAATATTTTCCTTCATTTATCAACAAAGTTTTATTGTATTATACCACAGGACTTAATGTGTGTTTGTCACTAATGTGGCTTTCTGTTACACTAATTTTTAATATACACAAAACAATCTTAAGTACAACACAGAAACATAAACATTTAGATTTATCATTTACATAGTTAACTTTGGGACGAGTCCGGATACAACAAAGGTTAGTTCAGCACATGATATATGGGGTTTTCAAAATGACACTGCAAACATGCTTCTAAAAGCAAGCAGGCCTAGACTAGTTCAGTGCTTATGCCAGATGTACACAACATTATACAATTAAAACAATTTTTAAAAATTGATTTATGATAATATGCTGAATTTCCTAGCTTTAACCCACTTAATACATTGAAATCAAATTTACAGTTTAGCATCATTTTACTTTACAATTCTTGATGTTATCACTGAGATAAATATTAAATAATGGTATTCTGGATTGTGGCACCATGTAATCTAGTATAAAGGTATCATCTTGTCAAAGGAACCAGCTGCCTTCAGAAGACTGGAACCTATCTACCAGACTACATGGTGTTACATTCCACCAGGCTGCACTCTTAATCATTATATTTGTTTTCAATAAGCACTAACTTTGCCTAAACTATGTTCAAGCTTAATGAATTATATGTACCATTTTATGAACTTTTATATCTGTTGTAAATTTATCTTTTAATGTAAAATATGTACACAGTATAAACAAAATCCTATCATCTATTTTTAATAAATTAAAAACTATTAAAAAATAAACTCTGGGCATTTTAAAAACCAAGTCACTTCAATTTTGTACCCTGCTTTGCATTTTTAACAGTCCATATAAAAGATGTTATATCTAAAATATGAAAAGAATAGTAATGAGACAAAACAGAATAGACACATATCCTGATATACTTTCATGTTGTACCTCTAGAATACCTTCTATTTTGGTTATGGGATATTTTATTAATGGGTTTATTAAAATTTGAGGCTTATTATCATTTATTTATATCTTCCTTTGTAGCTTCTGAACATACATTAACACAAAACAAAAAAAAAAAAAAATGGACAG
>Ga0268261_10001058_pt1 | contig 18570 bp, 20 predicted proteins | sample TergutNc150P1_FD_190353 | JGI IMG/M metagenome (GOLD analysis project Ga0268261, IMG submission 190353) | Nasutitermes corniger P1 segment gut microbial community from laboratory colony in Florida, USA - Nc150 P1 (SPAdes) (version 2) | ecosystem: Host-associated > Arthropoda: Insects >...
GATGGTTCGCGACAAACCAACCAATCCCCAACCTAGAGTAAAGCAACTTCTCATACAACATCCTTTTTAAAAGGAAACCCTACCTGTGGCTCGCGAACCCACCCATGGCTCGCGACAAATCATCCGATCCCCACCCTAGGTTAAAGGTCAAGATAAAGGAGCCCAACCTCCAACGTCACCCCTACACCATTATTCCTCCACCGCCACCCCTACGCAAAAGCTATCCATTTCCAGCCCGTTACTACTATCGCGGGCGAAGGCTTGGACTAGCCTGCTGGCTCCTACTGCTCTTGGCTGACGCCTAAAGCGACGGCGTCAACTCTCGGTCAGCGTAGGTATCTGCCGAGTTGCCGTACAAGGGGGTTCTCCACGTCAGCTAACTTTGAGTCGAAGTTCGCATTCAGGGCTCTGATGTGGTCGGCAAACAGCAGAACACCTAGGTCTTCGTATCTGCCTGTTACGTACCAGGGGGCACCAGTAGCAAGGCAGAGACACTTGGAATGCAACATCTATAACCTCCGGACATGGAAGCGGGCAGCGGACCAACAAGCGGGGCACTCGTAATCCATCATGGGGCGGATGAGCTGCTTATATAGCAGGACTCCGTTCCTGACGGATTCATTCTATTCATTCTATCCTATTCAGGAGGAGACTCAGCATACCCCTCCTTTGTGCAGTCCTCTTCCTCACCTGATCGATGTGAGGCGACCAGGTCAGTCGTGTATCTAGGGTTACCCCCAGATAACGAGTTATGTCGACCCGTTCGATTTGTTCCCCTAAGAGTGTTACTGGTCGGGGTTGAATGAAGCGCCGTCCAGCACGCGCGAAGATGATCGCGGTGCTCTTGGAACATTAACGGGCGATTCTCTATTCACTCAACCACCGTTGAAGGTCGTTGAGGTATGACTATAGGTAGCAGACGAGCGGCGTTGGCTTCTGGGACGTGGCTATGATGGTCGTGTCGTCCGCGGAGAGAGCTAACTCGACCTGGTGCGAGGATGAGGGCGTATCGACATACAGGCTGAAGAGAACAGGGGAGATCAATCCATCCTCAGCCACCCCAGCCTGCATGCGACGACGAGATGACGGGGCCGTCTGGAATGACGCTTCGAACGTCCGGTCCCGGAGGTATGATGAGAAAGTAAGGACTATGTAGGACGGGAAGTTGAGGAGTGTTAGCTTGCAAAGGAGTCCATCGAACCAGACGGTATTGAAGGCTTTGGTCACGTCGAGGAAAACTGCGCCTGTTTGCATCTATTCACCGAAATTCCTGGTTATTCTTTCAACGAAGCGGTTCAGTTGCAAATACATGCTATGCCTGGGTCTGATCCCAAATTGCTCGTCTCGCATTAGACCGCGCTCGCTTACTTCATGTAAGATCCAAGCTAGTAGGATCTTTTAAAAACGCTTACCAATCACGTCCAACAGACTAATTGGTCGGTAGGATTATGGTAGTGCCGGATCCTTCCCCGCTTTAAGGATAGAGGTCACCCGAGCGTGCTGCCACAAGGAAGGGAAGTGATAGATGGGGACAATTGCGTTGAAGATCTGGACCAGGAGGGATACCGCTCGCTGGGGAAGATGATTCAGGGCTCTGTTCGGAATACCGTTTCGGCCAGGAGCCTTGTCGACCTTGAGACCCGTGATGGCTTCGTGAACCTCGTCAGGTTTCGTTAACTTGGGTTCGCTGGCAGGCGTCTGGAAGTACGACCTCAACGCCACGTCGACCATATCAATAAGTCCCGGGACCAGTCACCGGCTGAAACTAAGTCTCCAGAGTGTCAGCAAGGGCTTCGGCTTTCTCAGAATCTGAGAGACCGATTCCCCCGAGGTGACCAGGGGGAGACGGAGTAGGAACTCTCATCACCCGCTTGGCCATCCTCCACATCGACTGGTCTTCGGGATCGAGGGATTCGAGTGTAGCACTCCACTGGTCGTTCCTCCACTCGTTGAGCCGGCGCATCACTGACTTCTGCAAGCGGTTGACCTCGGCTTTCAGAGTGGGGTTCCTGGTGACCTGCCACTGCCTCCGCAGCCGATACTTTAGGCATATTTCATCCTGAATGCCAGCCGCTATCGGAGGCCGTGGGTCGGCACGCGGGCGACGTTTGGGAGTAGATGCCGCCAGAGCCTTCAGGACGGCGGCGGAGAAGTTCTCAACGCACATGTCAATTGCCATCCCGTCGTGTAATTCCGGATATAACGGAATTTGATCTTCCAAGTGAGATTGTAAGTTGGCCCAGTCAAGTGCGCCTGAAATCAGGGCGATCCGGTGCGTGCTGGAAGGACGAGCGACACGTACTATTAATGAGTACCGGGACGTGGTCTGAGCTTAGCTCAGAGCACGAAGTCAGATACACCGGGGATGTTAGGTTCTTGGTTATCACGATGTCCAAGACATCGGAAGTAGCCAAGGGGTTCTATGGGTTACTAGTTGGGGTATCCGGTCCAAAGATCAGACAGGAGTTCCTGTCGGCATAATCACGCAGGAGATTCCCCCGTCTTGTGCTCAGCCGCGAGTTCTAATCGACATGTTTGGCGTTGAGGTCAACGGCCATCAAGACCGGTATTCCACCGCCGAAACAGAGGGATAGGTGCGCTCCGATCAGTGGGCGGAAATGAGAGGGAGGCTGCGGGGATTTTCACCGGTTTGCCGGCCACTGTGACCTGGATGGCACGAGCCTCCAAGAGGGTCAGGCTCGGAATGGGCACAGAGTGGTGGACTATGCCACGGCGGAACGGGATGGCTGTACCGTCCCCTGCTGTCGGTCTGTCTGTGCGGTGGCAGACATAATTGGCAAGCCGAAAGGCGTCACTATGATCAAAGAATGTCTCACTTGGGAGACATCGACACGGTGATAGATGAGAAAATGCTCCGGTTCAAGCTTCCTGCCGCGCACTCCGTCCGCGTTCCGGCAGACGATGCGCAGGGTTTAGCTCGCTCCGTCTTCCTAGGGCGTGCTGCCATATTCGGCCACAAAGAGATTGACGTGTGTTCAGGACAGCCCGAGTGCGGGAAGCCCCTGCGGGAAGGGAGGAGATGGATGTGAGAAGCCGACGAGTCAGCTCCACACATGCATGGATGGGAAGGTGATCGAGATCATTAATGTCTTCGAGTTGGGAGGTGGAACTTTTCTTGGGATTACCAGGTTGGGGGTAATGGGTTTAGCGGCCGCTGTTTAGACACTCGCGGCTGCTTTCCTCTTAAACTTCCCAGTAGCCATCTTAGGGGCTACTGTGGGTTTGGGCTCAGAATTCTGAGGCCTTGCCGTTTTGCTGGTGGCGGTCACTTTAGGCTTCTCGGAAGCTTCCGTGAATGGCTGGGTAGGGGGATTTGGAATAGGAGTTGGTGGGTTAGTGGCTTTGACAACACGCCCCCCTCGAACGACGTGAATCCACCCCTCGCCCATGTCCATCTGTTCGGCAGAGGGCCCGGCCCGCTGTTCTTTCGGAGCGGTAAGGTGGGCTGTGGCGGCGCTTTTTCGGCCACGATCGGGCGTCTGCTTTGCAAGTGCGGCCTTCGCTTATTTCCACTCACACAGCCCCGGTAGTTCGCCGCGTGGTATACCAACAGCCACAGCTCTGGGGCTGTTCCCGCGGGGTAGAGCAAACACTGGAGAGGTGGGAATCCCCACACGCGACGCATCGTGATGCGTAACCGCAGTTTTGCTGCGTGTGTCCTAAGGGCTGGCAGCGCTTGCATTGCAATGGGCCTTTCGGGGCCACGTACGGTTCCACCGACACTTGCAAGCCGCAGAGTTCGGTGAGAGATCGTACTTTCTACACCTCAGAACCTCGCGCCTCTGAAACAATGAAGTAGGGATGGGAGGGCGGTCTTTGACGGGGTCCTGTTCGCGACGGCAGCAACGCAGCTGTGTGACTCCCTGGACACGAATGTTCAAGGATTCCAGCTCCTCCCGGACGACGCTCTCAGGCATACCCCTACCCAGGTTCTTTACCAGAAGCCGCACACAGCGGTCCTCCGGGAGCGTGAAGATGTGGAAACTCAAACTCTCTTCCCATCGAGGGACCGCAGTGCGCTGACAGCGGCTCGGAACCCGTCAGCTGTTAATGGGACGACCATCAACTTCTGGCTCTTGAGTTGGGCCGTCAGGCCGGCAGGGCAGGATGCCCGCAACCAGGCCAGGAAGGCACGGGTGTCTCGAACACCTGAAATAAAAATGGGCGTCTTGTTAGGACGCTCTCCTGCCGGCAGGTAGGTGTTGGCCACCTGGTAGTGGCGCCATCTGGCATGTCGCTCAGAGGCCAGGACATGTCACAAGACATGCGCCTGTTGGCTGTCTCGGATGAAACAGCGGGTTTGGACATGTCCGAATCCATGACTGTGGGCTTGAGCGACCCACTTGTCTGGCTTGGGGCGACGGGCCCGGCCAATGCAGCTGTGTACGTCACCCCGCCCTCGGGGGGCCCAAGTTGCCGGCTGCCTAAGGCAGCTTGTTCGCCCGTGAGAGAAGTAAACGTGGGCAGAGGCGCGCAGCCAGCGCCAGGAGCTGGGCACCTATTGGTGGGCTGAGTTGAGCCGCCCGAGCTTAGCAGCTCGTTGGCTTTAGGCTTGCCCGCATTCAGACTAGGAGGATGCTGGGAAGCTTTAGGCGCACCACTGAGGGTGGTTCCGCGGCTCCCGGCGGACACCATTGTCTTCCTCTTCTTTTGCTCAAAGCGAGAGCTGTCCTTATCTCCTTCAGAAGTGCCGGGAAGGCTGCGTCGTGGAAATAGCCTTTATAAAGGCTAACTCTTCCTGCCTGAGCATGATGCTTAGGCAGAAATCCTGTAAGAAAGAAAGAAAAGTTCCTGTTACTCCGCCTGTTGTAGCTTCTAATACTGGTCTCGAAAATTAATACCTGCTCCCCGTTGACTCAACGCAGACGGGTTCTGATTTTTCGGGACACTCCACTCAGCAGCTACTGCTCTTACCAAGCGCCGGCCGGTAACCAATCTCCAGACTCCGATGGTTTTACAGGTCCATGCGGTCTCCTTTTATTTGTTCAGCTTGGTTGGTGTATCGTCTGTGATTCGTCAGAATAAACTAACCCATGATTGGCCGGACTGGCCTGTTGCTTGAGGCACTAAAAAGGGCCGTTCAGTATAATTTGTAGTTTCTATGACGTCCTAAAAAGGGCCGTTAGTAGACCTATTAGATATTTGTGTGAGGTCCTAGAAAGGGCCGTTAGCAGACCTGTGAGATGTTCCCACAGTTCAATGGCAAATCTGTTTAACACATTTCTTCATCTTAATTAATAAAATAATTTTTGTTAGAGGAATATGCCATTTTATCATTTTCATGGCATTTACTTGGCTTATTGAAGCCCTTATGGAGTTAATAGCAAATAAAGGCATGCTAGAAGTATTCATTTCTTCAATTGTGTTTTTATGTTGAATTTATATTTCATAAAATCATCTGCTGAATTGTTCTACCATTTTGGAAGAGTATTTGTGTATGTCATTAACAATGAATATAATATATAAATGCATATCAAATAACAGTGAGATAGCATTTTTGTCTTTGTTATTTTTACTATAACCAACTAATGCACAACCATCCTATAAAAGTATATATCACAATAGTATTTTGTGTAATCTATACTCCTACAAGTTTCGACACTTTTCGTGTCACCATCAGGGAGTTACAACCAGTTACACACATTCTTCAAATTGCAGTTGTTGATAATACAATTATAAAATTAAGTTGTTTAGCTCAAGCTTATACAAATTCTCAGAGTGCATTCTTCGAAATCACATTTCTTGTAATTGTTAAAATGTTACATCATTGTCCTTTTTACAATAAAATAGAATAAAATCTTTCTGTTAGAATTTCTCGTGTAATCAGTAGGTGTTTGTGGCCGCATATACAATCTCATTTGTTGATATTACTGTTGTACTGACCCGGGTGGAACCACCGTTGTCAGTAGTTTGTAGTATAAAAGCATTCTGTATTAGAGCTTCAATATTAATCGGTATACGACCTTCTTCAGAGAGAGAGAGCACTACGTCGGTGTCGATAATTATTTCGTCGTGGATGATATTCTAAACGTCAAACTGACGTGAATCCAAAGTGAAACCAAAATAAACTTTTTGACGTAGTCGCGGCCTAAGTATGTATAACAGTAATCGTGCTTACTACAGCGTCTTCCTGGATTACTGCAATGTACGCGTTCTAGATCGGTAAGAATTCCTGGTATGGTGTGCGAATGTTGCAATTGGGTCGAGCTGACAATGAAACTTACTTGCAAGACGATTGTAACTTCCTACTTATTTCAGCTAATAAACTAGGACAAGCGTTGTGAAATGGATTTCAATTTCGAATCCAATCAGTAGTTTAAACCTGTAATTTTGGATATTACAGCATATCCCTTTTTAAAACGGAATTTCGGGGTAAACGCATAGTTTAAACCGAAATTTCGTTACCTATAATCTATGGTTGTTACAATACAATTAACAATATTTAGCATACATAGGCCTGTGAACACTATTAAAATACATAAAGCATAACAATATTAATAATAACCAACATGTAACAATGGGGTGAGGAAAATGTAAGGTTCAATTTTCCGTCGTAACATTTGCACATAGCATTTAGTCTTTACACATTATAAACAGTATTGAGTCGGTACTCTGGTTTTTGAGCGATGTGTGCAGCAGTACGAAGGCCGGATGTGGGGAGTCTTCGCTGAGTCAGCGAGCTTGGCGTGCCTGCTAAAGACCAAGTGAACCTTGGTCGCCGCTATGTTGTTGGGTCAGCAAGTTGACTCTGGCTGCTTAGTTTTTGCATGGCAGTGCGTATGTAGCAAAAGTGACGCTGTCGCAATGTTGTTCCGAATAAGTTGCGGTTGTCGGGTGTTCTGATGCAGGAGCTGGATGAATCGGGCACCGGGGTGTAGCATCTTCTGGGGACGTACCTGTGCGCAGACAGTACGACATAGAACACTGAAGTTTCGACCGGAGTGCAACATAGAGGACCAGCGGACCTGTGAAAGTGCAGGAAACTGCGGCGAGTATTAGGTGCCAGTGCGGCAGGGTTCCCTGCGGAAATGTAGTCTTCTGAATGTGAACCAGGGTGTCTACGTCGAGAGATTTATGCGCTGTTGCAAGACAGTCCTTCAGCTGGTCCTGGTCGTTGACCTCTGGTGTGAGTACCGCTTCGATTCGGGGGAGTTCGTGTCTCGATAATATCGAGAAGTTTTCTGGCACGTATACAGACGGGGTGTCGAGGTTAGCGTGCGTGAGGCCGCGTAGTTCCGAGAGTGTCCGTATCTCGCCGGAAGTGATTGAGCAGGTTGTGGCGTTGTGAATTAAACATGCGCCGGAAAGTTTTAGAGTACGTGTCACTCACACGTGGTTCCGTGGGCATCCAATGGTCATTTGACGTTGACTCGGAAGATGGTAGATCCACAATTCTCCATGCCGCAACAAGGTAGGTGTCTCATGATGGAGCATCAGGCTCCTCCTACAGGGTCCCTCTTTAGTTTCAGTCTGAAAGTACAACTTGGACTCACATTTAACTGACCGAGTGTCATAAAGAGCTCTGTCCGCCGGGCATATTGCAATGCTTCCTGTGCTACATTTTTGCACGTCGGCTGCGGTCATCAAGATGTAATCTCTCTGACTATATGATAAGCCAAAATAGTTATACTCGAGCTAATATAACGCAAATGTGTCATTCAATACTCGTGTATGTACGGCGATTATCCTAAACAGAGTGAAGTGTTGACTTCCAGTTTTTAACGGTACTTCTAGAATTAACTTAATACCGTGTTCGGTACCTACCGCGGTTACCTTAATTAATTCATAATGCAAGTGAATAGTATCCAATTTGGTACCGGCAATGAGTTCGTAGTTTTCAGGCAAACACAAGGAAATATTTCGCAGTATGCTGTTTAAAACATTGGGGCCTAATATGGTTATGGGCAATTTTCCTGAGAGCGTATATTGCACGGCCATTGGCAACTCATCGACCTGATGGGTCAGCTGTAACAAGGCGTATTCCAATTCTCTGATTACTGTAAATAGTGCGCTCTGGTTAAACGAAGTCAGATTTAGCCACATGACATCTCTAGTCAACTGCACATACCGGTGGTGCAATTGGACTAATTCGTTCTTTACAATAGAAGACATATTAGAAATTGTGTCTGTATTTATTCGAGTATTCTGTTCTAGCCCCTTAACGTAATTCATTTGGTTTGCCAGTGAATGAACGATATCGGCTTCCTTAGACATCAGTTCATCTATGGTTCCATGAAGCTGACCTAAATCTGACAAGTTCGCAGTTCCAAACAGAGTTTTCAGGATGGTTCCGCCCAAATTCAACAAGCCTCTTCGCCGGTCTAGCCTAGGGAGAAATTGCTGAAAATTTGATAGTCTCAACTCTAGTGTGTTAAGCAAGTTTCCGACTTGTTTTAATTCTGCAACAGGCGTAAATTCTTTCCTTTGTTTATCTACCGAAGTGAGGTCGTTTCTGACTGTTGCAATCGCGTCCTCATAGACTTGCGTATCTAGGTCAATCGCTACACGCCAGGCATCGCTCGTGATTACGACGTTTTTTCTTCCAAGAACAACACGCTTTTGTTTACTGGTAGGACCTGCACTTCGGTTGTCTTTACATTCAGGAAGCGTCCTGAAACACAAAGTTTTCGTTCTAAGTTTTCCTTTACGCTGTAACCAGTGTTACTAAAATATGCACAGGGACCGACGTCACACTACTTCGAGAAACATTATCATCATTTTATTCCGAGAAAGTATTCTTTGTCTGCATCCGAGTGACGGGGGAGTGGTCCTGCCTATCGCCAGTTCACATCTGCTTCGAGAGGAATCGGAGGGGAAGAAGGTCGGATCGCTCCTCTCCGCTGTTCCTCCTTCGCCGGCCGAAGGAGGGGTGGACGTTGAAGATGAAGCTAGCGGGCTGGAAGGCGGTGTTGGCGGGGGGTCGCCTGCCAGTATGTTATCGCTGGCCAATGGATAAGACAAGATGGCTGCGGGATACATATAAGTTTCTTGGTCTGGCCTAGACCTTGCGTCTCGCTTCGATCTCGACTTCGCGGCCACTTAGATGCTGGAGTCGGAGTGCAGCCCGCGGCGCCGTGACACGCATTTAAACGATTTAAATTAACAACGAACTTTCTTCCCTTCTGTCCCAATATCTCATAATTTAAATCGGATAATTTTGCCGTGATCCGATACGGGCCGTCCAAACTGAATAAAATTTTCTTGACAATCCCGGCTTGCGAGCTGGGTTATTGAGATAGACGTAACTCCCGACCTCAAAAGTGCGGTGTTTCGCTCGTCTATCGTAACGCTTCTTGTTCGCCACGTGGGATCTCCTGTTTGCCTTGTCTACTGTTTGGTACGCCTGCCTCAGGCTAGCCTTTAGACTCTCGACCAGCTGTTCCGGGCCTTGTGTAGGTTTCGCGACCTTCGGTCTTAAGTCCTCGTTGGCAGGGGCGATCATTTCCCTGCCATGTAGGAGAAAGAAGGGACTATAGCCTGTGGTGGAATGCGGCGTTGCGCGATAAGCTAATAGGAAATACGGCAGTTTTAAATCCCAGTCCGTATAAGAGTTGTTCACATAATGTGAGAGAGCTGTGTGAAAAGTCCTGTGGAGTCTTTTTACATGATCGTTACTCTGGGTGTGATAGCTAGACGTACGGGCCCTTTGAATTCCTAATATCCTGCATGTTTCATTGAAAAACGAGGACATGAAAGCCGAAACTTTATCTGTTACCAATTTCGAACCGCTGCCGTGACGCGTAATTATCTGCGAGGCGTATAATCTAGCACAGGTTAATCCTGACTGGTCCTGAATGGGAAATATCTCCGCATATTTCGAAAAGTGGTCTATGAACGTCAACAGATACCTATTCTTTCTAGGAGTCAGAGGATATGGTCCCTTAATGTCCATTGAAGTGACTTGGAATGGAGCTATTGGGTTTCCGATGTCGCCGAGAGGGGCCGTGTATTCGCGGGTCCCTTTCGCCGTTGACACTAGTCGCACTCCTTGACGTAATCTACTGACCTATGCATTCCAGGCCACCACAAATTTAGCGCAAGTAACTCGCAAGTGCGTTTCACACCAGGGTGTGCTGTGTAAAGAGGATCTTGGTTTTCTCGTATCACTCTCCTGACTATGCCCAGGGAACAAGCAACTGATGCTTATCGTTCCTTTGTCGTCTGTATATGAGACCTTCGTCGTCATAAAAGAATTCTAGTCGGCTGGAGTAACTTCCGGGTTTTAGTTCCTTGCAGAACCGGTCTTTACGTTGTTCGTCGAGCACTTCTTCAGGGCTTAATTTATTTTCGCTCGAAATGGTACCAACATGTCTGCTTAGGGCATCGACATGGGGTATTTTGTTCCCGGCTCGATGTTCGACTATGAAATCGAGCTCCGACAGTCTCAGGGACCAACGCATAAGTTTCGCGTTCGTGTCCGAGAAGGCTTTTAAGTACGTAAGTGCTGCATGGTCCGTTCTGACCTGAAACGCTTACTGAAGAGATAACATCTAAAATGTTTGGCAGCCCACACTAAAGCGAGTAGTTCCGCTTCTAACGCCGAATAGGCCTGTTCGGGTTTATTCAGCTGTCTGCTAGCGTACGCGACTGGGCGTTCGAGCCCGTTTTGTACTTGTGACAGAATGGCCGCTATCGCTACTTTTGACGCGTCAGTGGTCAAGATAAACGGTAGATCGAAATTTGGGTAACCTAACACTGGGGTAGTGCAGAGCTTCGCTTTTAGCTTATCGAACGCCTCTTGCTGGCTAGGGCCCCAGTTGAACTCTTGTCCCTTCCGGGTTAGTTTAGTGAGCGGTTTCGCCGATTCAGCAAATTTTGACACGAGTCTGCGGTAAAACGACGCAAGTCTCAGGAATACCCTAACGTCTTTCGCGTTACGGGAGGTCGTATACTCCCTGACTGCGTCTACTTTATCCGAGGATGCGGAGAATCCTTCTGGCAATACGTAACCCACATACTTCACTTGGGGTTGAGCGATCACGCACTTCCTGGGGTTTAATTGGAGATTTGCCCTTTCAAATCTCTCCAACACTCCTTCGAGTTTCTCCGCGTGTTCCTCTGCCGTTTTAGAAAAAAGTATAAGATCGTCGACATGAATACAACAATCGGTGCCAACTAAGTCCTTTAGAAAGATATCCATGAGCCTTTGGAAGTTCGCTGGTGAACTGCTTAGGCTAAAAGGCAAGCGATTTAATTCGTAATGGCCGGATGGTACACTAAACCTGTTAACTCCTTGTGTTCTTCAGAAATGTTAATTTGTCAAAATCTGGAGTAACAGTCTAACACCGAGAAGTATTTAGAGCCAAATAGGCTAGAAGTGCTATCCTCCAGTCGAGGTAAAGGGTAGGGGTCGAACTTGGTCACTGCGTTCAACGCGCGGAAGTCTACCCAAAATCTAAACTTCGGTTTTCCATCCAAAATTTTTTTGGGGACTAGTATCGCAGGGGCTGACCAAGGAGAATAGCTCTTTCGAATTACCCCTTTCTGGAGCATATCGTTAACTTGAAACTCCATTTCTTCTCGTAGTGCGAACGGGGTCCTGTACTGGGGGCGCCTTATTGGTGTCGGATCGGTTACCAAAATTTGGTGTTCGACCACGTTCGTGGACCTGAAATCGTTCGTCTCCTCATCGTGGAACACGTGCGCGTATTTCTGCAGCACGGGTTCTATGAGTCGCCTCTCATTCTTAGTCAAATGATCTAATTTTCCTCCTAACAGTTTCTTATACATAGCTTCGTTCCTAGCTTCCCTTTGAGGCCTAGTAGGAGACTCCATATTTATCTGGTCTATCAGAGTTTCGGACACTTCTTCCGCGAGGCCAATGACTGTAGCCTTGGGTAAAGTCAGTTCCTGTTGGCTGAAGTTGGCTAGCATCACGTACATTACTTGCTGTTGCGTCGGTATTCGCCTGCTCAGGCGGTGACGTCAGCTGTGCGGGGTCGCGCTCTCTTTTAACCACTCTGGTCAGTGCACGAGCGGAAAGTACTCCTTGAATGGGTATTGTCGCTGGCTGGATGCATACCAGGGACGAAATTTATTTCCCCTTTTCCAAGTCCAACTTGGCCGTAACCACGTGTCGACATCTCGGCGCGATAGTTACGTCTTGCGTTATCTTGACCAACCACGATTTACTATACCGTGTGGTCTCGTCTAAGACATGGCTGTCCAGCCTGGGCCTACTGTCTTTCGGCTCCTCCTTACACGTCTGGAGGGGTTTATCGTTCCTCAATGTGTCACTAGGGAACACGGCCAGAGCTGCGCGCTTTGTGGATATATTATCACACATACGTCGCCTTGTTAATGCCATCTAACGACAATTTCCCTGTATCAAAGTTGATATCAGCGCCGGCCTTTTCTAGGAAGTCTGTACCGAATAATCCGTCAGTTTCGGTCGGGAGGGGGCACAACAAAAATGAATGGCTAAATTTCCTCCTCGTCCTTCACACTCGTAGCAATTAGGTTCTGTTCTAGCTTGGACGTCCCTAGTGCTACCTGAGGTCACTAACCTATCTGCGCCACGCTCGTACCTCCTTGCTCTCAGGTGGTTAGCTGCGCGCTTTGGGCTATGCCTTTCGGCAGGTTCCCTGCCGTCCTGCCTGTTTGAAAGTCTAACCGAATCGTCGAACTTGGTGTAAAAAGTTTGGGCGAACCTTTCCTGTCTTAGCGCTTCTCTAACAGCGAGCGCTGTTGTCAGGGCTTGGCGTAAATCCTGAGGATTTTGAAATTTGACCTGTCTCCCGACTTCACCTGATAGGCCCGCCACAAAACTGGCCAAAAGCACCCTGTCTGCGTTTTTCCGATGGATCTGTTGTGCTACCTGATCGCTGTCTTTGCACATGACCTTTTGCGCTATCGCCCTACACCGGTCTGCGAACTCCTGGGGACCTTCGTGTTTGGCCTCTCTGGCCGTCTGCAACCTCATGAAGTGATATTGGTCGGTGTGGACATCCCTAAACCGTTTCCTGAACGCTTTTTTTAAATTTTCCCAGGTTGCGTCTTCTGCGTGGAGTTCTAAGCACGTGTTATAGAATGTCCTAGCAGAGTCGGTAAGTTTTAAAGCTGCGATTTGCATACAGTCTGACGAATGCCACCTGCCTATTTTTGCTGCGCTTTCTATATTCTCGAAGAACTCCTCTAACGAGACGGCTGACTCGGACCCTGACCATTTCGGCACTAACGAAATGAGTGACAAGTCTTTATGCACCGTGGGGGTTCCCGTTGACAAGCGTTCTCTCAGCCTAGTTATTTCTGCTTTTGATTCTAGGAGTTGTGCTTGAAGGCTTGCGTCCTGCATAGTGACTTCTTTTTAAAACCAACGTAATTTTGAATTTAGAATTTTGACCGACGTAACTCTCTGTGCTTATCTGATGTGTATGTATCAACTCCCGTTCATACGTGACTATCTATCCTACCTGGACCGATATCTCTCCTCCCTCTTGGAAACCAACCCATAGCGGTAATACGAAAGCTAACCGGTTTGTGGGACTACCGCTGCCACAAATTTGTACTGACCCCGGTGGAACCACCGTTGTCAGTAGTTTGTAGTTCGCTTACGGGCACCGTCGTTAAACTGCGTGTCCGTAATTGAATCTAATGCTGCCACCGTGTACCGAGGTACAACTAATTCAGGAATACAAAGGGGGGTTTGTCCAATAGAACTGCCGTTAGTCACTAACTCTAAAGTTATATATTTAGATACAGTATACACATATGCACAATTTGGAATGATTCGCCAGTAATTGTGAAATTGATAATAAAGATAATCGGATAAACGTCTTGCCTCTTTGTTACTGCGAGAGGGTTTTTGGAATTCGCTGCTCGAATGAATTTAGTGAATATAGTCAGGAAGACTCACCCTGTAAGACCAGAAGCGTTGCGACGTATAGAAGCATTCTGCATTAGAGCTTCAATATTAATCGGTATACGATCTTCTTCAGAGAGAGAGAGCACTACGTCGGTGTCGATAATTATTTCGTCGTGGATGATATTCTAAACGTCAAACTGACGTGAATCCAAAGTGAAACCAAAATGAACTTTTTGACGTAGTCGCGGCCTAAGTATATATAATAGTAATCGTGCTTACTACAGCGTCTTCCTGGATTACTGCAATTTACGCGTTCTAGATCGCTAAGAGTTCCTGGTATGATGTACGAATGTTGTAATTGTGTCGAGCTGACACAATGAAACTTACTGGCAAGACGATTGTAACTTCCTACATATTTCAACTAATAAACTAGAACAAGCGTTGTGAAATGGATTTCAATTTCGAATCCAATCAGTAGTTTAAATCTGTAATTTTGGATATTTCACTGTCGTCAGACCAGCACGACGGTAACATCAGCATCAGATTATATCAAACAAGGCTGATTTTATAATTAACGTGATAGGTTAACCAATAAATATTTGAACGTACGACACAAATGGGGGATCTGCCGCGAAAGAGATGTTAGTAAAAAATATGAAAAGATGACAATTGTCGATTTTGTGATGTTTTGTGGGGAAAGGTTACGGGTATATGGCCACAACTGGCAAACATTTTCACCCTGGAATAACTACTAACGTGGAGAGTCTGGCAAGCACAAATTATATACATACGTCACAAAATTTCGAGCTGTAAGGCCAAACGCCATGCCTCTTCGCAATGGACTGTGGGAACATGATCTGTGGTGGGAACAGTGCCACGTAATGTGTGTGACGATTTGCGATAACAAGTGAGTATCAGATGTGTCGTGGTGGGAGAAAACGTGAATGTTGAAACGTAACACGAGTTTTAAGTGAAACTTACGGAAGCCTGGGCATGTAAATAAACTGTAAGTTACTATTAGCGTAGCGATTGGTGAGAATCGATTTTAAGTAGTCCGTAAGAGGTCTTCTTAGACAATCCAGTTGGTGGTGATGATGATGCAAAAAAAATGCAGCGACATATGTATAGGATAGGACATCTTTATCAGATTTGCTTTACAGAAGTGATGTGAAGTGCTGAGGTTCGTCAGGGATTACCTGTTTGTTACTTCGGTAATTCAAGCTGAAATGACCAGAGTTGCAAATTAAGAAGCCCTCCCTCACGCTGCACTTGCAGAATGATAAATTCTACTGTACTTATTCGTTTTCGGAGTTCACCGATTCAGTACTGAGAAACAAAAGATTTTCACTGACCAACGAACCTCTAATCAGTAGAAAAAATGATAACTATATACGAACCTGTCAGGTGGATTGTCATATAAGTGTGTTAAGCGCATCACACTTTCATAACCTGTCTTATAAATTTTTGTAACGTTTTAATAACCTGTGCTAACCTTGACCTAGTTTAGGGTATGTATTATAACCCATATCACTTTTAAACACTACGTATTAACAGTTACAGGTCTCAAGACAAAAGGAATGGCCCAACCAAGTGGGCATCCCAATATCTTGGTGTCTACTGCAGGTAAAAGTATAGCAAGTTAGTATCAGTTACACATCTTTTTTGGTGTGCATAAAATTGACTACATGAAACCATTTTTAATTAGATGTGTCAACTTTCATACAATTCCATGGTTGTGTATGGTGACAGCCACCATATAGATCAGATGTAATATTTTTTTTAGGCATTCTCTGTATTCTCATACTTACTGTATGATAGGTTCTGTTGTTGATACATGATTATTACAGTAAGGTAGGTGCACTTTGATGCCAAGAATTATCAAAATAACAATCTACAAAAACACCAGTTTTGTAATATCGTGTTTTATAGGCACTAAAATGCTCTTGGGCCAAGAAAAACTCATGTTTCTGAAACATGTTGTCACCATTATCTGTGTTGGTGTAGAAAAATGGCCATAATGAGTGAATGAATGAATGTTTATTACTTGACGCATACAGTGTTTGTTTCTTTATATTTGTGTTAGGTAACGAAGGGCAGAGTCATATTTAGAATTTATTACACGCTGTTGGTCTATTAACTTTTTGCTTGACCTGGAGAATGATCCTTCATCTGTTGACTAGTCACTTTCCATCTTTATTTAACCTGACCATCTCAGAGCAGTGTTATAGCATGTTGGATAGATATAGTTCATAGTTCTGATAGTACTTCTCTTTTGTGGGTTCCATGTATGGTGTAGTTTGAAGGTTTTGTATGGTAATTATGATATTCAGGTGTAGTTGTGTATATATTACCTTCAATAAGTTGGTGCATATAACCTGACATTTTGGCTAGCAGTGTGGTAGAAAAGAACTTTGATTGGTTAGGTTACTGCTGTGTGTTGTTCACCACAGATTTATCCAGTTGATACAAGTGTGAATGCAGGGTGTGTTACATTTGCATTCATCTCTGTGCTCTACATATACTTTTCCACTCGCATGTGGTATGCTGCAGGAACCTGGGACCTTTAGTCCTAAGTGTTTCTGTGCATGTCTTAACCCTTATCCTGCTAACGTGGAGAAAATGGTGAGCTCCTAATAATGCCAGCAAATAGCAGATGGGATTTAATTCAGCATTTAAAGGGTTAATATGTGTGAGCTTTTTTAGTTGGAATGTAGACTATCTGTTTGTTAAATTTTGCCAGCTGACTGCTGATGTGTGGTGTAGTATGAAATAAGAGTATTTTTAAGGGTCTGTAATTGAAGAATTGTAAACACTGAAGTTTTAGGTGGGGAATAATATGTATCCCCTATTTGAAAATTGCTTTTTAAAGTGTAATTTTTGGTGTTAAATTGGTCCCTTTGAAACCCGTACCTTCTGAACTAATTTGTAAGTTGGCTTTTGCACTGTTTTCCTTAACCATGTAGGTTATTATGTTACAGCAAATTAGTCAGAAACCCAGAGAAATATGAGAATTATAGCTGGAGATTCTACTTCCACCCCACCTCTTGAGAAGAGTCTGCCCTTTGTACTCAACCAGCCTTTACTCTGTTTTTATTAAAGGCTGTTTACACTGTGGTCATACTAAATGCAATTTAGTGACTTATACAGAAGTCACTTCATTAATATTTTTGCAGTAGAAGGATACACACAATAGTATCATATGTTAATTGTGCTTTACATCCTCACACGAATGTTTTGATGTATTTTACATCACCTACCAAAAGACTGCAGTAGCCATACCAGTGAGATGTTTGTTATTGTTTGTGTGGTGCCTGCATAAATATTTGGGAATAATACTAACGTATCAAAATTGTATGCTTGGAGAAATTTAAGGCAGATGAAATTCAGGGAGTGCCTGCTACTCTTCATTCCAGAATCTTTAGTCTTCCTGTTTGCTTTTGAAAAAACATATCTATTAGATATGCATAACTATAATTTTGCCTGTTGTTTGGTATGGGTGTGAGAATTGGACCCTCACATTAAGGGAGGAGCATAGACTGAGGGGGTTTGAGAGATGATGCTGAAGAAGATTTTGAATCAGAGTAGGAGGAGTCATATGAGGCTGGAGAAAATTTTATGGCAAAGAATTTCGTGATGTGTTCTCACAAAATTTTATTTGGGTGATCAAATCAAGGAGGATGAAATTGACTTGGTACATATCATGCGTGGGAGAAAAGAGAAATTTATATAGGGTTTTGATGGGGATGCAGGAGAGAGACCACTATAGATCTAGGTGTAGAGGGGGGATAATATTAAAATTAATCTAAAAGAAATAGGCTGGGAGGGCATGGGATGGATTGATCTGGCTCAGGAAGGGGCATTTGGCAGGCTGTTGTGGGCACAGTATGTTCTCTCAGGTTACAAAATTTGAAGGGAATTTCTTGACTACCTGAAGAGCTATTATCTTGTCAGTAAGAATTCTGTGGTGGTGGTTAGTGCTTCCGTATGTGGTCTGGCTTCTGTCCACCAAGGCAAAGATGTCAAGTTCATTTCCATGTGGGGATACCCACAGACAGGATTCTTTCATCACCGTGGATGGAATATCTGTGCGAATGGCAACTGTGCACAGTAGTAGATAAAAAAATTCAATAATTGTGTACGTAACTTGTTTGTACCTTTTTTTTGTCCTCAGTGTACAGACTGAGGAATTTGAAGGAAAACAGGCATCATGAATGTGCCTGAATTGTGGTTGAAAGCAGTTCAGTTCATTTATACTTTGCAGGCTGTTTATGATGCAACAGATGGTGGATTATTTATTAATTGTAAATTGTACCAGTTTATATATGTTGAGAGATATTATCATGTGAATTAGCACATCTACATTTTGTTTTGCATAGATTAGGAATGGTGTCATTGTAGCTTACTGTAGGTCAAAGTGTACTGATGAGATTTGTATTTGTATTGTATTCACATTTACCTGATCTGAGAGTTATATTTTTTTATAAGGAGGTGGGATGGGGGTCTCTCTTCATCTATATAACAAGTTATGACTGTTCCCTTATGTATTTGTCTCCTCTCGTCACTTGTAATTGTCTTATTTGATGCTTCTATGGAATAAGAACACACTAGTATAGTGTGTTTGTTGTGTGTGTAAAAACATTTGAAGGTAATCACAATTCTAAATTCATATTGATAATAGTGAAATTTAACCCTTAGGTTACTAATGTCATATATATATATATATATATATATATATATATATATAT
>Ga0268261_10001059_pt1 | contig 18558 bp, 14 predicted proteins | sample TergutNc150P1_FD_190353 | JGI IMG/M metagenome (GOLD analysis project Ga0268261, IMG submission 190353) | Nasutitermes corniger P1 segment gut microbial community from laboratory colony in Florida, USA - Nc150 P1 (SPAdes) (version 2) | ecosystem: Host-associated > Arthropoda: Insects >...
TGTTCCTTTCGAGTACTGAAGGTGTTGTTTAATTATTGCTTTCATACTACCATCACTGATGTTCAGCATTCCAGAAAACTCGCGGACAGTTATTCGCCTGTTCTCCCGGTTGTGTGCATCGACGCGGCCGCTGTTCTCGCCTGTTATGGAAGGCCTCGACCGGCACTCATGAGGTTCACTCTCCACCGTTTCCCTTCCTTTTTTAAAGGCACTGCTCCACTTATAGGCACTAATATTTGACAATGTCTTCTTACCATACTGCTTCTTCAATCTTGAACAGATTTCCGACGGTTTACAACCTTCTTTCGTCAGGCATTTGATTATAATGCGCTGTTCCACGTTAACGTGTACCTTCGCTTTGCTCTTCTTCCTCACAACTGACAAAACTACGCAGTAGCAAACACCACGTCGGTAAATTACCTTGGAACAGGGCTTCCACCTTTCACATATTACTACTTTCAACGGAACTCGCTGCATTTTTGAACTACGAACAAATTACAATTCATATCTGCCCTCGCCTCATACATTTTTTCTACTACACGTAATTTTTAATTACTTAGAGTCGTAGGATGGCATGGAATTAGCCGAACTATCTTGCCTAATAAATCGTTGTTCATAAAAAGTGCGGTCCAAACATTTTGGACTGATTTTTTTTTAAATCGAAGAAACATGGGGAAACGGAAATTTTTCTTTTTAAAAATACGTTTATTGGTGTATACACAGGCTTTAAGATGGAATGCTTTATTAACAACTGAGGTACCCTGGAAACTTCGATATAATTAATTATCCAACTGGCTGTTCACATGCTACACACCATTTTTATACAATATTTTATGGTCATTTTTGCAAAAGGTGGCAGAAGAAGTATAAAGTTTGCTCGAGTGATCTGCCTGACAGTAGAGTACGATAGTGAAGGATCCATCGGTAGGAAGTGTGATGTTGTGTTTTTGATAATAATGAATTCATCATATCTAATCGCAATGCAGCAAGTATGCTTAGAATATTTTAATTCATTTATGATGAAGTAACCAAGAGATTCCATCCCACTTCCGCCCTGTTCACATTCGAAAATTTACCAGAACATAAACTAGGGTCTCACCAGTTCAACTGCCGTGCAGTGCTAAGGTACTTAAATTACATAGAAAAGTTGCTGCTAGAATGTAGGCATTGTTTTTGGTGTCTGTTACTAAGTTGAAAAACTTCTGAACCATAGTGACCTGTAAGCTGCGGGAGAAAGAAATTTAATTTCTGTGTCGCAGTTCAGTGCTTTACAGTGGCTGATGTCGGCTGTTATACTGTATCGTTGACGTAATGTAATTTATGGTACATGTAATAAAATATGAAATCAGGTTAATCATGACTAATTTTTTTTCCTGATTATATTGTTAGGTACATACATTCAATGTGGTCACATTTGACACTGGAACAAACTTTCCCGCTGTCAGTTGAACCTCCTTGTTAGCTGCAGAAATGATGAACTTTATACATCGCTGAAATGGGATAGGAGTTCCCACCCAGTCGCAACCGAATGCCGCGTCTCTCACACTCTCCGCCTGAAACATTTCACAATTAATGTATAAAGTCCCTCTGAATTGTGCAGCATTACATTGAATGTACCAACTGTCTAGAAAGCTGGGCTTACTCTCAGATACTGAGGATGTAAACAGTATTCCGAAACCAGTAACTTTGTGACCCTAAAGCATCTCATAAGATCTTATCAAGTTGGTCTCCTATATTATTCGACACTACTAGGAAGTTTTTGATCATATTTTTGGCACTTTAAAACCATATTATTCTTTCTCTTTTTGTGCCGTTTTGTACCTACTTCCACTTTGTGCGTAACTTCTTGCCTGCAGATTTGCTCAATCACTGTACGATATAGCTGGCCAGACTTTCGGACTCAGCGAACTTTTCTAAGGAGACAAAATGTTTCGCGACATTACATAGGCAATAGTGTATTAATATGTGATCCAGGCAGTCATATGTAAAATAATCTAATAACATCACACGTACATAAATATAACTGTTTTGTTTATTAAAAATTGGAATTTCAGACTAAAACAACTTACCGGCTTTAAGAGGCGTTCTTCATTACCGTTCTTATTTCGAACGTGCTGTATGATGCTGCATATCTTGCGATAGCTTATGGGAAGAAATTTCATGTTTACTTATTTTAGGACAGAAGTCAAGAACGGTAAGGAATGGCTGGTATGATGACGAATGTAAGGAAATGCTTGAAGAAGAGAATAATGCGCGTTTAAAAATGTTTCAAAGGAAAAACGAAACGACATTGAAGCCTATAAAGAGGCTCGTAGGAAATCAAGGAAAGTATGTAGGAAGAAAAAAAAAGAATATGAAGATAGGAAACAGGAATAAATACAAGAGAATTAAAAAAGAAATTAATTAAAACAATTTTATGAAGGTATTCGCAAGACAAGGACTGGCTACCAACCAAGAACCACAATGTGAAAAAATAAACAGGTAGAAATTGTAGGAGAGGAGAAAGATGTATTGGAAGTGTGGTTAACATACTTTAAGGAATTACTGAATCCCAAAACTAATATGATAACAGCAGAAGTATACACTTACTTCAGTCCAGAATGTAATATAATGGCACCTACCCTACAAGAAAGCTTAGGAGTCATAAGGAACTTGAAGAATAATAGAGCACCTTGGGAAAAGTCACTTACCTCCGAATTAATTAAATATGGAGGCAGGAAGCTATGGAAGAATAGAATCCATCAACTAATTACAACAATATGGGATAAAGAACAGATGCACCAAGATTGTGGCACAGCCATAATATGCCCGATATGTAAACAAGGTGACTAGCTAAAGCGCCTTAACTATCGTGGAATATCACTCCTGAATGTAACATATAAGATATTAACAAATTTATTGACCAGGAACATAGAACCATATGTTGAAGAAATATTAGGAACTACCAGTGCAGTTTTAGGAAATGTAGGTCTACTACAGACCAGATTTTTGTCTGAGATTGATTCTGGGGAGAACACGTGAATATAAGGTAGATATACACCAGCAGTATATTGATTATAAACAAGCATACGGCACCATAAATAGGGCCGAACTGGCGGGAATAATAAAAGAGTTTGGAATATCAATGAAGTTAGTAAGATTTGTCAAAATGACCCTAACAATTAAGAAAAGGAATCTGAAGATCCAGGGAAAACTATCACCTAGTTTTGAAACAATGATCGGATTGAGACAAGGAGATGCGTTATCCACACTTCTGTTTAATCTATGTATAGAAAAGATAGTAAGAAATGTTTGAATCAACCCAGGCGGAACAATATACAACAGAACAAGACAATATCTTGCATATGCGGATGATGTAATTATTCTGGGGAGATAAGAAGGATACATAAAGAAAACATTAGAAGAAATTGCGGCAATAACCCAGCAGGTAGGTCTTCAGACGAATGACAACAAACAAAATAAATGTTAAATAGATAGGTTGGAAAAATATGTAAGGAAATTGTGTTGAGGAAAAAGAAATAAGAAAAAGTAGAATCTTTCAAATATCTGGGAGCAATGATAACAAGTCTTAATGATATAGAAAATGAGATTAAAAGTAAAATTGCTGTTGGTAATAAATGCTATTATGCACTGGGTGCAATATTAAAAAGTAGATCAATATCACAGTTAATTAAAATTCCCCTTTATAAGTCGTGACATATGGACCAGAGACATAAACTCTGACAAGTAAAATGGAAAAATATTAATGACATGGGAAAGAAAGATATTGAGGTAAATATATGGACCAACAAAGGAGAATGGACAGTGGAGAATTAAATCGAACGAAGAATTGATGACCAAATAGAAAGCCCCAGATATTATGAACGTAATAATGATTTGAAGATTGGAATGGCTTGGACACGTGGTTAGAATTAATGCGACCAGGTCTGTAAAGAAGATCTTTGAAGGAAAATTAGAAGGACGAAGGTGTAGAGGACGACCCAGACTCAGGTGGATAGATGATGAGGAAGACGATCTAAGGAAACTTGGTGTGAAACGATGGAGAACGAAAGCATTGGAAAGAGAGGAATGAGCATCAACTATAAAGTAAGCCAAGGCCAAACTGAAAGGGCCGTGCTGCTGTAGGAAGAAGAAGATACAAAGGAACAATGAGGTTAGTTGTGTCGTCACTCCATAAAAATGAAAAATTACTATAATTTAAGTTAAAAATTTGTAAGTAATGTAATTACACGTTATAAATATCTTTGGATGTGACAGTGGGAGTGGCTATGTTCAGCGGAAAAATATAAAGGAATGTGTCTTAGGTACTCTAAGTTATCTGGTTGGGAAGGTTGAGAAGAGAGCAAGAAAACCATGGATTACACAGGAAATGATCGGTACAATGGATGAAAGAAGGAAATGGAAGAATGTCAACACTGAAGAATTCAGGAAGAACTACCGGAGGCTGAGGAACGAATTGAAAAGAGCCACAGAAAATGTCAAAAACGAATATATTGAGAACATAAATAACGAAATTATGGACTTTCATAGAGCAGGGCTTTATGATTTGATATACATTAAGATAAAAGTACTGGGCTCTAAGGAGATCCAAGTGATCCAAAATATTGGCAGCGAAGGCTCACAAGGGAATAGAATAATAGAGCAATGTCAAGTGCTGAAAATTTGGGAGAATTATATTACGGAACTACACGATCGACCTAATGGACGGGAAATCCTATAAGTCGAACCTGAAGAGGAAGTAGATGCAGACGAGAAGGGCCCGTACATTTTGCAAAGTGAAGTGGAAAAAGCCATCAAGGAAATGAGGAATAAGAAGGCTACAGGAAATGATAATATACCTGGAGATGTGCTAAAATTATTGGGAAAATTTGGTTTGAAAATGATGAAATTGATCAACACCATTTATGAAAATGAAGAGTGGCACGAGGACTTTACGGAAGTTACAATGGTTGCCTTAAAGAAGAAGACACAAGCTACAAAATGCAGCGTCCATCGCACAGTCAGCCTTATCACACATACAGCAAAGATAGAAGCAAAAATACTTAGAAGAAGGATTGAAAAGAGAATTGAGGTTGTACTCGGAGATGACACTTTTTAATTTACAAGAAGAAAGGAACAGATGATGCAGTTGGGATGATGAGAATAATATCAGAACGAACATTGCAGGTATATGAGGAATTGAGTGTTTGCTTCATAGACTGGCAGAAGGCGTTTGACTGAGTCAACTGGATCGAATTAATGCAGATCCTAAAGGAAACTGGTATTGACTGGCGTGAAAGAAGATTGATTAACAACTTGTACATGGCTCAGAGTGTTAAAGTGCGACTGAACCGAGGAAAGACAAGAAGTGTGAAGACTGGAAGAGGAGTTAGACAAGGATGCTGTCTGTCACCAATTCTGTTCAATTTGTACAGCAAAAGCATTACCAAGGAGGCTCTGGAAGGGTTTGGAGACTTCAAAATAGGCGGGCAAATCATTCATACTCTGAAATATGCAGATGAACTTGTGTTACTGTAATGTCGAAATTGTAGTCTAAATTACTTGGCTAAATTCGAATTTGGAAAATTTTTCGCAACTTATTGCAGACACTTTGCCATGATTTCATTGTGAAATCGTTTGTAATATGTAGGAATTCACAACCGTCTTGTCTCAGTTCTAAGTCAGCACAGACCTAATTATATCATTCGATACGCTATACGAAGAACCAAGAAAAGTATAGCACGAAAGTTACTGTAATTCACAACCATTTTGCCTCAGTTCTGTCTAAGTCAACACAGACCTAATTACATCATTCGATACGCTATTCGAAGAACCAAGTAAAGTATAGCACGAAAGTTACTGTAATACAGGAAAACGTTGAGGTAGGCATTTCCAAACTATATAATCTCAAGTCGCGATTACATTGTGATACACGATAATCAAAAAGGTACCGACGTTTTGTGCCATCTGAGAAGAGTCTATACTCAAGACATCGCCCAAGCCCTGTTTGAGAATATTTCTGTGCATATTGTCACTCCTGCATTTAAAAGTTGAGTCATTCTGACTATACTAAATTAGATACCTTTATTCGGAGAAGCAAAATCTAAACATAATATTTAAACGTGCAAACTTCCAAAGCTATTGAGATTATATAGAAGGCAAGACGATTATCTCTATCAGAAACTAACTGTGAATCATTAATACCAACTTGTATATATATGTGTATATAATAACCGAATATATATTCCTAGTCATTATTGACTGGCGGTTATTCAATTGGACTAATCCCCCTTTCGAATCCCTGTATAACGTTCTGAATTTTGTTCATGTGTTAGCACTATCCTTTGCAAACGTGCAGTTTAACGACGGCGTTTGTAAAGTAAAATCAATAGTGACTACACGACGATCAGGTAGCATAGGGACTACATTACTGGCTAAGGAAGAAGATGTGCTACAAGACATGATTGGTAAACTAGTTGAAATTGGAAGATGCTATGGAATGGAAATGAATGTGTATAAAACAAATGTAATGAGAATTTCAAACAACAATATCCAGTACAAATTATAATAGACCAAAAACAACTAGAGGATGTGGGAATTTTTTAAATATTCGGGTAGCATTTTAACAAATGATGGAAGAAGTACTTGTGAAACGAAATGTAGGATTGCTATGGCTAAAGATGCATTCAACAAGAAGAGGGCTCTTTTTACTAGCACATGGGACTTGGAAATGGGGAAGAAGCTAGTGAAGTGCTACATTTGGAGCATAGCTTTATATGGTGCTGAAAATTGGACGCTTTGGGCAGTAGATCAAGAACACCTGGAAAGTTTTGAAATATGGTGCTGGAGAAGGATTGAAAAAATAAGTTGGTCTGATTATATGAGAATAAAGAATTATTACCTAGAGTCAATGAGCAGAGGAATATCCTACATGAAGTACGGAAATGGAAGGCGAACTGGATTGTTTACATTTTGCGTAGAAACTGCCTTCTACAACGGGTTATTGAAAGAAAGATACAAAAGAGAATACAAGTGAGAGAAAGACGAGGGAAAAGACGTAGGAAGCTACAAGATGTCCATAGAGTAAAGAGAAGATACTCTTATTTGAAGGAGGAAGCTCTGGATCGAACTACGTGGACAGCTCGCTTTGGAAGAAGCTTTGGACCTGTCGTATGACAAACTTCTAAATGAATGAATGAATGAATGAATATATAAATCTCTAATACTCATTATTTTTTCGTGAGCTAAAATTGTTTAGTCTATGTTGAATGCTGTTTGATTCATTGATGTGGTGAGTTTAATCTAGTGTGTAAGTGAGAATTGTGTGATTAAACAACTTCATAAATATAGAAGTGCATTTTTTCGTTTTTTTTATATTATGGATCGGATTTATGTACGGAATATATCAAAATAGTGAAAAGTAATTTAGAAAGATAATTCCAGTTTCATTTCAAAGAGTTTTAAAACAATCAATTCAAAATTAATTGCGTAATTCTTTATTGAAATGGAAAATAATTTTCATACATTTCAGGAATGAATGTTTGGATACGATAAATAGCATAAACAGAAAATTTTGTTTTTGGCAAAGAATTTTACAAGACTAATAAAAATTTTGTGCTTGATTAGCCGTGAAGAGTGGAATTAATTTTAATACTTTTGTGTCATTAACACCTTATAAATCATAAGATACTTAAAAACATGTTTTCTAAATTTTCCAAAGAAAAGTCAATGTAGAATGCCGTGTAGGGAAGAAAAATTCTCAGTATTTAATTTGGGCCACAATTTTTAAATTGGTTTGAGGCTCGGTACCGATTATGACAGTAAAGTGTTAACAGCGTCAACAACAATTACAACAACCCAGTTTGTCTTACGTTTTGTGTCAGCAGAGTTCCAAACCAGCAGATCAGAAGCACGTCACTAACGTACATCACATATATTGTCACTCCTTGACTCATATCTGCATAATTTCCCCAATTCTGCAAAAAAGTATTTGTATTATCTCTAGCAATGTAACATGATTTAAAACAACAAAATTAAGGAAAAAGTTTTACATCGTAGAATAGAGGCGTTATGCATGTGTACTTGATTTTTATTGACTTTTAAGCTCCTTCGAAAAATTGCGAGAAAGACTATTGGATTCGTCCTGTTTGTTTGTCCGTCGGATCGTACAACACCATGGAACAACTCATCTTTCATTGGCCATATTTGAAAATTAATATTTGAGATTTCTTCAAAAACCTGTTGAGAAAATTAAATTTTAATGAAAATTTGTTCATAGTAACGGGTACTTTACATGACGACATATGTTCATTTATGGTAATGCTTCGTTCAATTTGTCTTACAATAAATGTTTCGGACAGAGTGTATAGTGAAAACCAGAACACGCAATTTATGTTCAATATATATTGTTTTTTGAAAGTCATGTCTTTATGAAACAATATATGAAATTGTGGCATTACCAGACTAGACACAAATGACAGTGCTATCTTTGGACAGGTAACACAACAAAATCAGAAATATGTCATTTTATCTTAAATAACACACCAACCGTGTCCCCATTTCTTCGGAAAAGTGTTTCAAACCTGTCTTCAATATCATTATTTAGAATAGATTTTCAAATCTATCTTCATCATCACCCGTGACTTTCGTTTCCTATTCTCTTCAAACTACTCTAAGCTAGTGTTTGTAACCTTAAACTGAGTGGCTGTGTGCACAAACTTTTTTCTTCACTTGTGTGTTAAATTCACTACATGTATTCTTACCTCCGTTGGTGTTTTCCAGTGCTGTTGTAGTTGAATTTTGTTTCTGTGATAATATTCTGTTAATCAGACACGTGATCACAAATCTTGTCTACTGTTCGGAACTACCGGCACTACGACTGTCCACCGATCGGAATTTTGAACTGTGTCAAAATGCTTCGCACTTGAATTAAGGCGTTTGATGTACACTTAGAAGAATTACACTATTCCGTGTAAGTATTTCCAACTCAAAATATGATATGGCGTTTAGGGTAATAACATATTTCGTATTTAGAGTAGTCCGAATATTTTAAAAATTTTAGTCCAAAAAAATTAAAATTTATATATCCCCCTAAAGAAATGTGTAGAGAGCGTAGTAAACTGACTCGATGAATCAGAAATATATGAAATTCACAACTCTTTATGGATTCCAGAAGTTATATGTAGGATAACTTGTATTAAAACCAGGCGTGTAATAACGCCACTTAATTTTCAAAAGCAATTTCTGTTTTACAACACAAGACACGTGAATTAAACTTTCCGTGTTTTGTTCCACGTATTAGTTGTTACGGGTTTTTTTTAACTGCATTAACATGTCTATTTGTTCAGCACTTATCAGCCAGTTATGCGTAAAGCATTTGCTTATGGAGGTGCGATTGGTAACCTAAATAATGCTTTCTCGCATGTTAGATTTTTTGGAATCTTTTCATAAAAATATGTTCTCATGAAAGGTATTTGCCTCAAGCTGTATCCCAGTTCACCCACGCAAACTGAGGCTAAGCACTGCAGTTCTGTGCAATCTACAGCAAGATACTGACATCATTTTGTTTCCCTCTGAGAACAGAAAATCAGCTTTAATCCATTCATGAATTTGTTCCACCATCAAAAATAGCAAGAAATTGAAGCAAAGTGTCGTAAATCTCTGAACGTATAACCTACGCTTGTTACACTGTCATTCTTTCCAACATACTTACGCGTGCAGTTATACTGTGTCGTCTGTATCTACCCTAAACCATCCAACATAACAAGGATAAATTTTTATGGATAGCGTACAGGGATTTGGACTTAACATGTTCAACTTTTTTGCATTCTATAAATGTAATTGTAAAAATTAAAAATGCAGAATTTATTTATGAAGGAATGAACTGCTTCTTTAACACTCGACATTAAAGAATATTAGTTACATACGTCCCTTTTTTCATAAACTCTAACAACCCATCTGTCTTTAATTTGCACAACTCCTTGCATAATTCAAATCGGTGTTATTTTGTTTTCAGTAACTTAAAATATTTCGGAATTAAGTCATAACCTTTCATGAACTGTCAGTGCACATATACATTTCTACTCACCGGAAATATCAGAATATAATTAGCAAGTACAGACTGCCATTCAATTGGACGGAATGTTACTTAATGTGCAGAAACTCTGCATACACTCACAGTACCACACAGCATTAGTTTGTTGTTTCAGAACAGAGAAAACATTGAGAATGTTATTTGATATCAAACAGGGCATCTGTATGATAAATTGTCCTGCTAGTACTGATAATTATCGTATTGAGGCAGAACAATTTCTTTTTCTCTTTCTGTTTTGTGCATTTTTTGTCATTAGGTTTAAACTGAAGCGCTGAAGTGTAGTTAAAATGCTGAAACAAAAATAATCTCCATGCATATAAAGCAGAGGTACCAAAATTGTAATTTTTATAAGACTTGACTTTTGATATATTTGTGTGAGCAGAAATTTGAACATTCATTTGAATGGAAGAGTGTGATATTGAATTGTATTTGTGGATATAAATGTCACATAATAGCGATTTTTGTTTCCTTCCATGTAATGGTTAAACGAGACAGAAACGTGTTAATAATTTAAAAGTTTTCATTTTTGAGTTTCCTTGAAAAAAATAAGAAATTTATGAATCAAACAGCAACCGAAAGACATTTATTGGACGGCGTGCTTGACAAACATGTATTGATATATTATGCGCAGGATTGTTGTAACATATCTTTATGTGAAACGTGACAAGAGACATGGTATACGAGTATGTACCGAATATTGGAACTGTTTGCAATGAAATACGAGGTGGTTTGTCTGCCTTCTGAATCTAGTAACGTGCTCTCTAAGTCCTTTATACATACCGGTTTATGACATAATAAAAATGTGCAATTATTTGCTATATATATATATATATATGTATATATATGTGTGTGTGTATGTTTATGTATGTGTGTGTGTGTATATATATATATATATATATATATATATATATATATATACGCTCCACACGTACATACATTTCGATATGTTTTCTACCTCGAAATCTTGAGGTAGAGTGTTTACACATATCTACCAGAATACATGGCGTCATATTTCAGCAGTCAGTATCTTCTAGTGCTATAGCATGTAACAGTTATTTTACTGTACCGTAACTACAGAAAAAGCAGCGAAGCAAACTGTGGCCAGTGTAATAAGAAGGTGGCCACATAAAGAGATATTCAGAGTAACTTCCAGTTGTTGAATGAACCTGTGAATAGAGGAAAAGGTACAGTACTTAGGAAATATTTAACATGTAATATGTTACTGGTTATTACTGTTTGGTGTCAGTTTCAGATGATAGAAAATGAGCTTCTTTTATCAAAATAATGTTTGGAAGGACTGTTTGTATGATGATGTTTGTGTACGCTTTGTAATAAATATTAGAGTAGGTCAGGGGCCGAGTGCCTTTGAGTTATAGATGGCTATTGGAAAGTTGAAAAACACAAATCACCATTTATTGATCAAATCCAAGATAAACTAATTATAGCAGGGGGTAGATTAATTCTTTATGAGATCTCAAAATTTATTAATTCTATTTGAAATAAAGAGCAAATGCCTGAGAATTAGGAGGAGTCAATCATTGTACCTATTATTAAGCAAGGCAATGAAATAGAATGTAATAATTTATAGAGGCATAAATCTTGGGTCAATAGCATACAAATATTTATTCAAGATCCAGCTGTGAATGTTAACTCAAAATGCAGAGGAATTTTTAGGGGAAAATTAGTGTTGATTTCGACGCAACAGATCAAATACTAATCATGTAGTCTACGTTCTTCAAATACTACAGAAAATTAGGTAATAAAATTAATCAGTGCATAATCGAATTATAGAATTCAGAAAAGCTTATGATTCATTTAGGAGAGAGATCTTGTATAACATTCACACTGTGCCTGATATTCTCATCTAGCTGATGAAAATAATAAAATGTGAATGAATGAAACCTGTAGCAGAGTCCTAGTAGGCAAGCGATTGTCTTACATGTTTCCTAATTGGAAAGGTTTGATACAAAGGAAACCTTGATTGCCATTGCTTTTCAAGTTTGCCTTAGAATAAAACATTAGAAAGTTTCAGTTGTACCAGTATGGCTAGAAAATCTAATGTACGCATCAGCTGACTGCTTATGTAAACGTACATACTGTAGAGAAAATCGAGAATATTTGTTAGTCGCTAGTAAGAAGATTGTTCTAGAAATTAATGCTGATAAAACTAAGTACATGATCATGTCTCAAGATCAGAATGCAGGTCGTAGTCAATATATAGAGATTGATGATAGCTCCTTAGAAAGGGAGGACGAGTTCCAATATGTGGGAACAAATTATACAAACGAAAATTCTATTCAGGAAGAAATCAGGAGTAAGTGGAAATCAGTGAATGATTTTCATTCGATGCAAATTTAAATTTTATAATTTTTCATTTTGCCTTTTGTGTTGTATGGGTGTAAAATATGGTCGCTTACAATGAGGGAGGAACGTGGCCTGAGAGTATTTTAGAATAGCATGCTGATTATATTTGGGACTGTGATGGATGAGGTAATAGGGGAGTGGACAAAACTATATAATGAGGAGCATAATGTTCCAAACTCCCCACCCAATATGGTTGTGGTAATCAAATTTCAGAGAATTAAATTTGTGGGGCATATAACAAGTATTTGTGAAGAGAATTGTCTACAATCTTTTGGTGGTTAAACCTGGAAGATACAAGCTTAAATGGTAGGATAATGTTAAATTAGATCTTCAGAAGATGGTGTGTAGGCTTTGACTGAAGCGATCTGGCTCAGTGTAGGATAGGTGGTGGGCACTTGTAAATGTACTGATGATCATTCGGGTTCTATAAAAAGCAGAGGATTTTTTGACAAGCTAAAAACCGGCTAGCTTCTGTAGAATGACTCTGCTCCATGGAGTACGTAATTCAGGAAGTAAGTAAATAAGAAAGTAATTATCAAAGACGGTAAATTAAGTACTTCTATTTTGACATTACAATAAAGTCTTTGTATATTCTTTTGAACTTACTCTATAATATTCTGATGGTGTCGAATGCACGCATTTAACTTTTTCAGCAAGTTGCAGTTTGCAGTTTTATGAACTTGTTCATCTTCCAGCCCGTGGCTGTGCGTGATGTGTTGCTGTCTGATATCCAATATGGCCACCTTCAGCTTCTGGATCTGACTACAGGCCACAGCGATCAGAGTGGTAACCAGAGACACGTAACCACATACAATACTCAATATTAGCAGTGATGTGAAACTCTGTAAATAAGTGAATTTTAATAACATAAATTTACGTTAAATGAAGCACTTAAAGAATTCTGACGTAAATAAATTCTGCCTGCACTAATGACCATATGGGAATGACAAGTATGAATCGTATTCTTATTTCAAGATTTATTTTTTTTCGTAGAATGTAAATTCACATCCAATTAAACAGGCATTTCTTTTGATTGGATTGATTGAACGGTTTTACATATTCGAAAGGAAAACCCTTTAGGATGTCTGTTTTATCTTTATAATTTCACACTAAATTCGTCGGTGAAAAATCTGGTATCGTGATGTGAATACATGAATGCGAATCGTAGAAACGACGTGGATATGTGAAAATGTACATATATTAAGGAATTATCATACTGTTGGTAACAATGTGTTTAAAAAAAAGAACAGGTGATATCTCCTATTACAGGACGTATTCTATGGAACATAAAGTTGGTTTTTGTGTACTCTTTCGTAATTATGAAAATTGCTAATTTTTTTCCGTTGTCTTGTGCTTTATTATGTTGCTCCAATAAATAATTTGTGGTGCGAAGTGCCAGATAGAGTGGGTAAATAATTGAGAAGTCGATCCCTGTGGTCGGGCGGTCGAAGGTGTGTGTCTGCGTCCGTTCGCTTGCTGAGATTGGTGTTCTAATCCCACCAAGGGCATGGATGTATGTCTGTTGTGTGTACTCAGTGGAGGTCTCATCGTCTGATCACGCGTCCGGAGAATTTTACCGAGTGTGCTGTGTCTGAGAGTTATTTCGAAGCTTAGTGGAAGAAGAAGGCATGACCGGAATACGGACCGAACCGCCACAAAAATAAAGGAAAAAAAAATTGCCGGCTGGACGTAAAGTAATCTGTCAATTCCATGATAGTTGTTAACAGTTGAAGTTAATGAATCAAAACCAACTGTTGTACTGCAGATATATGACTTGCAATACAAATTATTTCTCTTATTTTCACATGCGTCAGTGAGAGTGTGGCTTGATGTAGAAGTGCGGTGGTTTGAAGAAGGATGCGTTAATGTTTGTGGAAGGTTTACAAATAAACTGTGGGGATGAGGAAAGTGAGTGCTGTGTTCTTTGTGACTGTGATAATCGTGAATCTTACGATTGCCCGTGTATAACCTGATCTGTTTTACTGACATCTGTCTCCAGGTATCAACAATTTTCCCTGGTAAACACAACACAACGTTAAATCACGTAATGATACGACCGTTAATCTGAACAGCTTGTACTGCTTTAGCGCTAATGGTTTGTATTTAAATGGGTGCCGGCCGATAAACTGGATTTGACAAATTTTTTTATCTTTCTCTCAGTTCTTCAAGTAAATTCCGGCTCAGTAGCACGGAGAAGCGAAAAAGGTTTATTTGAATATTTTTTAAAATTCCTCGTTGTCAGCCAACCGACCGACGCTATGTAGTTGGAGATCATCTTAGAAAAATAAAGAAGGAAAGAGGACAGAAAGAAAAGAAAGAAAGTAAGAAAAAAGAAAGAAAAATTAAATAAAGGAAAAAGAAATGTGTCATTTAACTAAACCTGTTAATATAAGAATAATAATAAAATAGATAATAAGAATTTTGTCTTAAAAATTGTTACCTGTGAGATGTTAACCAGTTCATAGAACGGTGAAACAGTCCAGTCGAAAGGGTACCACGCAGTCATTAATGTTTCGTGATTTGTCACGATACGTACTGTGGATTGGACGGTATGAAAACATACGAACGCAATAAATGCGTTTCTGCTGTACTTCATAGTGAGCGGGATCCATCCTGCAGCTGTCAAGTGTCCGGTGTCAGCGTCTGTGGTCGGCAGATCTTCCCACGTGAAGTTGTCTGTTAGGTCCATCGCACGTTCAATACTGCGTTTTCCCAATCTGAGACAAATGAACCAAACCGTTATATCAGGTACATTAAATGTGGAAAAGCAGTCAAAGGAAAGGAGGAAAATTTGGACTTCCTATTGTCAGATTTTGAGCATTTAAATTCTTTGAAACTGAAATTCTGTTTGAATGGAATTATATGTTCTGTCTGGTTTAGAATCCATTAATTTTACGCTGCTACATTTTTTTCGTTTCAATGGGCAAGAAACATTGTCTCTTATAACAAAATCTGGCATTTGAACAATTTATATGTTCTGTTCCTGAACGTCCCTCTGCCAGTAGTTGTGCTAAGTTTATTCCAACAATTTTAGACTAACTTTATATTCTCAAAACCAATGTAAATTTTGCACTCACGTATTTCCATATACGTTTGTAGACTATGCATCAGTCAAACAACATGGTATTCTATTATTCTATATTTTATACATAAAAAATAAACCCATGTAGTGTATGGTGCGCTTAGATTAAGAATAACTGGTAGATGTGTGAAGAGAGCGTTCCATTCAAAACGCTACTTTTGTAATATATTTGGTATAAATTTTTATCACATGTATGATTCTGAAGAAATTACAACCAGTGTTGTTACTTACCTGCAGTAGGAATATATCCACATAACGTTTGTGAACGGAATCAATCCCCGCATTGTCGTCATGGCGCGACCCAAATCTTCCCTTTGTATGTACGCATCGACGAACATGCCTATAAATGTACTGAAAGTACATGTAATAATTGTTATCATGTACAAATCGTAAATAGTCGATATTTTCTTCATCTGAATTGGAATTCCTGCTATTATGAAGAGGAAAATCATCGAACCGAAACGACTCTCCGACAGTCCCTTTAGTTTTGTTTCTTTTCTATTCATTTCGAAATGATGTACTTCAATGACAAATAAAACAGAGTTTAAAATATTACTCGAAGCTTTAGAAAATTCACGTTTGTTTGTATTTGTCACCTTCCGACTGCTCAGTCAGTCTCTGAGTGTCCGGCCTTTGTGAACTACGCTGAGCTCCTTAACAAAGCGTTGCTATTGGTAAAAGTATGATCAATACTTTGTTAAACTTCATTATTAATAAGACACGAAAGTTCGTATTTGAGAATCGTTAATTTGTTTCTGTATAAATGAGGGCAACTACGGAACGTCGGAAGTTGAAACCATGATACTGAAAAATTCTAAGAAAGGCGGAATCACTCAGTGTTGCCAAAATTTAATTTACAGTGTTGGAAATTTTACCGAAAAAGAAGCAGATGTTTCATTCCGAATTTATGTACATTCCGTGAATGGGAAAGTACTGGAAAAGTAAAAGAATTAAAGGAGAAACTATAATAAATTCAAATATAATTTAATGTATATTACTCGTCATTTTTCTCCGAATTTTTTTCAAACCTTAATTTCTCAACAGGAAAAAATCCTCAATTATCAAATTTGATAAAAATCCGTGTAGTTGTAGCAGAGCTTTTTTGTGCGGACCAACAGACGAACAGACAAATATTACGATGCTAATAGTCGATTTTCTTACACTTTTGTTACAACCTAAAATGTAATATTAATATATGTAATATTTAATTTATTTTTTATGTGTATTAGTTACCATTAATTTTGTAGCATTTTTATTTAGAAATACTAAACATTCATGTCCATTTTAGATAGAAATTCCTTATAGTATTGAAATGCTCTTTGACCCACTATTCCTTTTTCTGTATTTTATGACTGTTCTCTCAAACAGTTTCTCTCTTAGTACTCAAAATGTTAAACTCTGGTAGGTCGGAATATTATGGAATTTGTGTTGAAAACTGATACATGTCGGTTGTGTCGGGAGTCGCGTGAGGAATCACGATTTTGATAAAAGAAATCTTTTATTTCAACTGTCAGGAATTTTTCGTATGAGGAAGAAATATGCGGTTAGATTGCCCAGGATTTATTCACTTATTGATTTAACCCATTTTTCTGCATGCAATGAAACGACAATTTACCGGCACTGGTATTGGAACTGTGGCTGTGCTTGTGATTTACAAACTCTCTGTCTGACCACTCAACCGAGACCTCCTCTTAAATTTGAGATTTATTTAATGAAAGAGTAATTTTATTTTACTAAATGTTAGTTCCTAATGACGGTGCTGTTACATAATTCTCTAAATATTGAATCTGCTGAAAGTGAACAATAGACTGTGCTTCAGCTGTGCGTCTGAGTTAAACCATAGCGTGTCTCTGTTGAATTTTCTGATTTGCCTACTTTGAACATTAGGCCTCTTGGGCCACATTCTGAAAAATTACAATAAATGAGAAATCATTTCAAAATTCAGGGTAAGGGGTGAAAAAGAGAGAGACGTTTGTCAATACTGAAAGTAAAACACAGAAATATTAGTAATTTTATAAATTTTCTTGATCAAATGAGTGAACAGAATTTTGAGAGCGCACTGTTGGTAATAGAGAATTATTGTCGTATATGAATTTCATAATTTGATATTTCATTTGACATCTCGGTTTCAAGTGACACAAGGCAGTTTATTTTGATCCTATAGCCTATTTAATGACCCTGTGTACAGAATTATATAATGCACATTATCTGTTGCTATGGACTGTACTGTTCCCTTTACCGATCTCAGTAAGAGCAAAGATGCACATTTAAAAATGTGGGGCCACAAAACTACATCTAAGTGCTGTTCAGAATTTTCTGTCACTGGACAGTCTGCACGAAATGTGCACCATGTCGTCTGTGGTGATAAAATTTCACGCAATTGACATGTACAAATATCTTTATGGACTGCCAGTGGCAGGTAACAAAACAGACTTTGCTGCTTCATCCGATTGATTCAGCGCAACCGAAATGTTGCATTTGAAGTCTTTCTCCTCGGCTGTCACAATAGATTTTTATGCGCTGTGCTATAGTCGCAGAGACGCCGATTTGCTTTATGTATATCCGTTTGTCTGTCGGCATGTATCAGGGCAGCTTTCGTTGGAGAGATTTCTATTTAATTTTGTATTGAAGAATTGCATTGAAACGTCTAAATTAGGTTAAAATGGGGCAGAATTATGGGACGCTTTACATAAAGGCCTAAGTACGTTTTATTTTTAGCAGCGACACTAAATCCGTATAAAGTCGTTCTTATTGACAGTTGTGGTATCATTATTTATAAGTAAGAAGATGTGAAAGACTACTGGAATTTAACATAATGGTGTTTTATATACTTTTTGCCTATCCCGTTTTTTTTAAAGAGATTGTTTTATTGCTATGAGGTGTACAAATGTTTACATGAATTTTACATTAACCCTTAGGCGACTAATGTCATATATATATATATATATGGAGCACCCATTCTTGATGTTTCTAGATCACACACAACGACGCAGCACAGTCGGTAGGACTCCTCTGGACTAGTGATCAGCTCGTCGCAGAG
>Ga0268261_10001060_pt1 | contig 18556 bp, 15 predicted proteins | sample TergutNc150P1_FD_190353 | JGI IMG/M metagenome (GOLD analysis project Ga0268261, IMG submission 190353) | Nasutitermes corniger P1 segment gut microbial community from laboratory colony in Florida, USA - Nc150 P1 (SPAdes) (version 2) | ecosystem: Host-associated > Arthropoda: Insects >...
ATATTTGTCTGTTGTGAGTGTCGTGTGTTGTCAGGTAGAGGTCTCTGCGACGAGCTGATCACTCGTCCAGAGGAGTCCTACCGACTGTGTTGCGTCATTGTGTGTGATCTAGAAACATCAAGAATGGGTGCTCCATATATATATGACATTAGTCACCTAAGGGTTAAAACAGGCCATGACTGCTTCCATCCATATTACCTTAGAACAGGCTATGATTATATCCACCCACCTAACCTTAAAATAGACCATGACTGTTTTCAGTAATTCCCATTACTGTTACCTTAAAACAGGCCATGACTGATTCCATCCATATTACCTTAAAACAGGCTGTGACTACTGCACCCATATCACCCTAAAAAAAAGGACACGACTGCTTCCACCATCCTTTCCAACTCATCATTCACAACCATCATGTTATTTAATACCATACACTCTGTGCAGATGAGATGGCATTAGTAAATAAACTTAAATAAGCCACCTTTTAGCCATATAAACATCAGCTGCAATGGTACAGTGAGAATGAAAAAAAACCATATCCCATATAGAAATTTTGTTATGATGTGTAATTCATGTCGCATAAACAGAACACACAACCAAATCACAACAAAAAGATACGCAATAAATCCTCTGAACGGGTGGAACAGTTCAAGAGTTTGGGAACAACCCTAACAAATCAAAATTGCATTCATGAATAAATTAAGATAACAATGACCTCAGGGAATGCTTGCTATCATTCAGTGCGGAATCATTTGTCTGCCAGTTTGCTCTCCACAAATATAAAGATTAAAATATACAGACCTATAATTTTGGATGTAGTTTTATATAGGTGTGAAACTTGGTCTCACACTGAGGGAGGAACATAGGCTGAGGACAGGGCACTGATGAAGATATTTGACCCTAAGAGGGACAAGGTAACAGGGGAGTGGAAGAGAGTACATATCAAGGAGATTTATGATCTATACTCCTCACTAAATGTTAAATGGGTAATAAAATCAGGATGAATGAGATGAGCTGGGCATGTAGCAGATATGGTGGTGAGGAGATGTGTATATACGGTTGCAGTGGGAAAACCTGAGGGAAAAAGACCACTTGGAAGATCTAGGTATAGATGGGAGGATAATATTAAAATAGGTCTTCAAAGAGTGGGATGGGGGAGGCATGTACTGGATTGATTTGACTCAGGAGAGGGACAAGTAGCAGGCTCTTGAGACTGCAGGTATGAAGCTTGGGGTTCCATAATATGTGGTTAATTTGACTAGCTACGGAACTGTTAGCTTCTCATGAAGGACTCTGCTCTGTGGAGTGAATGAGTCAGGTAGTGAGTTAGTTAGTGTAGTTAGTAATAAAGTGTAACATGTAAGACTTCAGTAGACTCATGAATAAATAACTAACCAGTAATTAATGAATTATAAGCCTTCACACTTGGTGCAGCACAAAATTTTGTTCCCTGTAACACCTGCTGGCTATTGTGGAAACCAGAAGAACATAAAACAACCTACACATGATGAAATTTAAAACAGCTGCCAGTCAGTAATTGTAATATGTAACAAGGTCCACCATACAAGAAACAGTGACTTCTTCTACTCACCAGGTCTTTCCATCCGGTATAAGGCCGCTGTTCTATGATTGCCTCTGCTTTCTTTTGGGAACAGTGTGGCATGACACGCAACTCCCCAACTGTAGCTGTTGACAAAAATTCTAGTACCCCCTTCTTGTCCTCTGTCAGGTCATCTGAAATATCTTGATCAGAGTCATCACTGTAATAATAAAATCAGTGATATAAGTTTTCAGGTTCTCATGGCAAGTGTTGCTCAAGTGATGGTCCTCTTTTCAGTTTTTACATCCAGTAGTGTATTTGGTTTGTACTGTCTGTTCAGAGAACCATATGGCCTATACCTTCAGGGTGACTAAATTAGGTTTAGGTGGATGCTTTAGTGGTTCAGACACCAACCATCCAACCACAAACGAAATGCTAAATAAGACTTGTGCACGGATTCAAGGATCCAAGAAGATTTTTTTTTGGACCTCTCAGCCACTGAATGCAAATGTGCTATGTTCCTTTGAACCACTGTCAAACACTAATCCTGTGACAAAGCATCACATCCCAGAAGAACTAAATCCTCAATGTGAATTAAATTTTTTGTTTTGCTAGACAATGGCAGATGTTCATCCAAATGAACAAAAGGCATTACAACGCAGAAGCACCTGCAGTGTGCAGTAATATTGACTGTTTTGGCAGACATTTTTATGCCTGCAATCAGAAGCAAATTTCAAACAAAAGGGTTTATTTTCTTTTGGAGGGTTATGATGCAATCATGTGGAAGAAATAAATAGTGTACAAAAAAAGTTTAATATTGTGCTATAATTTTTGAGAAGCACTAAGTTTGAACACTTAGCATTACTCAAACTGTATTGGGCAGCATTGTCTTATTTTGCTCTTTCCTAACCTCACACAATTCACAAAGAAATGTAATGAAACTGTTACTACAAGTTGATATGGAGTACTCCCAGAACACTAATTGATGCGGCATGCAATTGCTCTCAAATCTGCCTTCTGTTACACACCATATGAAACTTCATTTTCCTGACATGTTTTCAGTGTCATCCCACTCTATTCTGAAACGCACTCTGTAACACACAAATTAAGAAATATCTTGGCATTCTTGTCTGATATTGATAGCAGGGAAAGGTGTAAAAAACAATGTACAAAATTTTATCAACAATGTCTATTTAAGTATTAAGTTATAACAATGTCTTGAGTACTGGTGTAGAGCATATAATATTGACTTTAAAAAGAGCTATTATTGAGTCAGTTTTTCTAAACCATTCCATAGATACAGTGTTCAGAAAGTCAATCATAGAACAATTTTGACCACATATGAAAACTCTGAAGTTAAATATCTTGAAAAATAAGTAGCATAAAGGCTCCAACTTCAAAATAATTAATTTCTCCAGATGCCTAATGAGTACACAGAATTAGAAAACAGTAAAATATACAAAGTAAATCTTCCCATTTTTTGTGAAATTTGATGTGGAATTTCCCATATAATGTCATACGATGTCTCTCAAAAATTATAAAAATTGATCCATCTGATCATACATCTATTACATGTAAATCTACCTTCTTTCACAAAGTCAGTGGTCAGGTGCTAGAATTAAAACTGAGCCTTGTGTACATCTAACTTAAAAATTTTAAACTAGTCTTTGGGTCTGTAAAGTTTCTGCATGTACACAAAGAACAGTTAAATTACAAATGTCTGTTAAAACCAACTTTCAGTGCACTTCCCTTTGATGTTTATAATTCTATTATTTGCACCCTTACGTTTCATATTTTCCAGTTTTCTAGTTGCAAAATTTTTTATCTGCAGGTCAGCGAGGACTGCTTTGTAATAAAGTAACAGACATGGTTTTGTTCTTCCAGTTCTTCTAACATGTAATCCATCTTATGAAGGGTAAATCTATTCTGAAGTTGTATTGTGGAGACAAACTAAATATTCTTATACATGGTGAATCTGTAAGACCTAATCTATCTTCTTTCAAATCACTGCAGCTGTAACAGACTGGACAAACTTTCAGTTGAAACCCCAATGATAATACAAAAGAGGAAGATTAAGGAGCTGTAGGAGAATGATAGAGGAAGAAGGTGAAACAGTAGCTATTAATATTGAAATGACAAAGGAATCCTAAGTTGTGTATTTATATTACAGTAGAACTCTACGTATCTAAATACTGGTTATCCGGATTGGCTTGGACCTTCGAGTAAATTTGTCGAGAATTCTACAAAACTAACTTGCCTTGAAATTACCAGTTATCAGATGCAGTACAGTACAGTGTTATGCCTTCTAGAGCTACATATCAGGCATGGTCAAAAGGTTCAGATGCAGGTACATACTGAAAATAGTAACAGCTGAACTTCAAACTGCTAGTGTAGCCCACTGTCTGCATATCCAGGTCACCATCCAAATTAATCCGAATAAGCAGAGTTCTACTGTACTTTACTTACCTATCAAACACCCTCTCATCCTCATATGGATTATGGCTGTCATCATCATCATCATCCCTATCTTCCTCAATATCATCCATTACTTACCTATCAAACACCCTCTCATCCTCATATGGATTATGGCTGTCATCATCATCATCATCCCTATCTTCCTCAATATCATCCATACGCCGTCGCTTTCCTAAAATGAAGAAAACCCAGACACTTACAACTCAGGATCTATACAAAGGGAAAGGTGGACAAGAGATTTTAAAACAAAATTTCTTTAAAACCATATGAAATCATAAATTTATATGTTACAGCTTTAAAAAGTTCCTGGAATTCACTGGCATAACTTAAAGAAATTCACCGGTATAATTAAATAAATTGCTACTATGAATAAAGGAGTGAACATTGACATTTTTCATCGCCTTAGGGATGTGGTCAGAACGAAAAGCCCCCAAAAATGGAGAACCAACAGTTCATTTCTCCTTCACAACAATGTTCCAGCACACTGGTTGGTTTTGGTTAAGAATTTCTTAGCAGAGAACAATGTGACAACACTGGAGCATCCCCCATACCCTCCTGGCCTGGCTCCAGCTGATATTCACCTGTTCTTTCAACTGAAATCAGCAATGAAGGGACAGTGCTTATGTGATGCTGCTGACACCATGAAGAATGCAAGACAAAGATAAAAAGTCTTTCATAAAATGGCTTCCAGGAATGTTTCCAACACCTCTACAGTCGCTGGCAGAAGTGTGTAGTTGCATAAGGGGACTATTCCAAAGGAAATGTAGCTTAAATGATTGTACTGTTTTCTATTTCTCAGAAATAAGTGATTCCAGGAATATTTTAAAACCACCATATAAAATAATTGCTAAATTTATGTATTATGTGCCATCAAAATATCAAACATATTAAAATGACAAGTTAATCAGTGAATGAATGCACACTGTGTGAGGCTTGAAGTCATTCAGCACCTACTGGAAAGCATACAAGTTGTGCAGCTGGATCTGGGAAGATGAAAAACTGAGCTCTAGATGGAGACAGAAGATATGTCTTCCATACCCCCACCTTACATAAATTTATTATAGACATCAATTATTTCTGGCTTTATTTTTTCAACCTTTCAGTCTTTGTTTTCCAATTCCACAGTCTTTGCTGTGTGCAGAGTTAAAATAAGCTTTACATCATGCTTATCTTGTCATACTTGGAGCAGAACTAGGCCATTAAGTGGACTCTCCTTTTCCAAGATATTCTGTTTTTTCCTTCATTTCCTTCATTTCAAGTCACACTGAAGCACTTAGTACTCACAAAGTAAATAGTGCAATATCACTACCTATTTCTTACCATCATGTAAGCCAACTAAAAACATAATAGGATTAGGGGTCATAAATAAGCTTTCACGCACACAGAAGAAAGGCACAAAAGAATATACACTTAATTTATAAACTTCCATAAAACGGTTATTTGAAAGTATTAAACAAAATGTTTTCTACAGGTTTTTTTATTGATTTGTTGGCTGCGTGTTTACAAAAATACATTCAGACAGAAATATGCTTTTCCTGACAAATTACAAAAAACAAGACTGTGGCAAATGCACACTCTTGAGTACCCTTGCTCCTAAGAGTGTGCAGAGCATTCCCTATGTGCTTTGAAAATGTCACACATAAAGGTGATAACACCTTCAAATGAAGAACACTGTTCATGCCACTATCTCTGGCATTTAATGCATTGTGTCCAGTCTTCTGTACTTGGCTCTTCACATCTCTTGCCAAGTACTGGACAGAAAATGTTCCTTTTGTCTGTCTTGTTCTTTCCTGAATACGATGGCTCTCCAACAGTAGGCCCTATGTAGAGATACTTTCGCTCTCTTTCTGTTAGTGATGCTGCTCATGAGTGACTTTTAAAGGGAGAATACATCATTATCTCAGATCGCCTGGTTGAATTGCCTCTCTTGATGGCTGTTTTTGCTTTCGATAAGGGAAAGATGCTTGAGGGAGAAATTCTTGCTCCTTCCACCTTCTCTTAACTGCCCGTGGGTGGCGGATTATTCCGAACACTATTTCCAGATGTATGACCCTCTGCTGCTTTCTTCTTGATGGACACAGGCATTTGCAATCCCTTATCAGTTTCACCAGTTGGGTCCTCATTCCAGTTTCCTTAGAGCCAATTACCGACGTCTGATGGAAGAAAATCGTCATGAGAAAACATGTCAGAGTTAAATGGCTCTAGTCCTGTAACTTGAAATGCTTCTTTTGCGTTATTCACATTGGCAATCTTTTCACAGGCATTTCAGAAAATGAGGCAAATGTCACTGTGGAACTGCAGGCCCAGGGTGGCTGTGCATCATTTGGCAGCTTCAGCAGCATACACTATTTTAAGTTGCCCAACAAATCCTCAGTCTAGCAGCTGTAGCCTATGAATGGAGCGTGGAAATTGAGGCAGCAGTATCATGTTGTAAAACATAAAGCAATCCCTGAAAAGGCCCTGAGGGTTCCAGGAGGTTAAGACTCCCAGATATCATGACAATCGGCACATGAAGGTGGTAATGTTGTCCACCCTATGCACTGGCCACCTTTACCCCCCTTGAAATATTCCTCATACTCTTTTCTGTCAGAGGCTGACTCGACCTCAGGGCCATAATGCAGCCAGTGGGAGTACTGTCAATGAAAAATTTCAGTGACACCATCAGGAATCGAACCCACGGCCGTCCAGCTTGTAGTGCAGTGCCTCAACCAACTGCACCACCGTGTGCCCCTTAGTGTTATGCAGTGTTCTGTGCAAAAGGAAACAGCATCCAGACTACAGTGCGGCATATGACTGTCCAGAATGAGGAGGACTGGATCATCTTCAATTGGTTTGACATAGTTTGTGAAGTGTTTCTTTCTTATTCCAAAGAATTTATAATCAAGATATCTGACATAATCTGTTAGTTCTTGTTCTTCCTCTGCCCTGAAAAATTGACTTCAAATGTCCCTAAGATGTTGGCACAATCCCATGGAACAACCCATTAATGGAAAATGATGCACTTAGTTATTTCACTCATCAAAATTATTTATTGAATGATACCTAAGGCACAAAAATTATAGTCCCCTAAATCTGAGGCACCTGGACTTCAGTGGGTTTTAGTTGTGTCCTTAAACTGGCCTTTTTTTTGTACCCAGAGCAGTGGACACTATACTTCGTCTTTCTAAATTTAAGATTCTCTGTCCTGCTTCAATGAGGAGGTTGACCACAGAAACAACTTTTCTCTTAAACTTTATCACGTATTTTGAAGCCATTTGAAAAGGCAGTCAGATTTTACAAAGAAATGAAACTAAAGAAAGGTTAAGAATTCACATATACCTATCAAAGGGCATTTCAGTTCCAAGGACTGCACGGATTGAACCACAGAGCGCACAGACCCTCTTAGGAACTCTTGATGTGCATACTCTTTGGTGCTAGCAATATGAGTTTGGAACTGAAGGTTAGATAACAAAACAATTAAGGAATGAGAAATGTGTGTGTGTGTGTGTGTGTGTGTGTGTGTGTGTGTGTGTGTGTGTGTGTAGCCAGTTGCTTGGAAACATGTCTTTTGGGCTATGCACAAAGACCATATGCCAAAACATATCACTTGGTCTCAGGCATCAAGTTAGACATTTAAAAAATTACATCAAGGAAGCTGAATTAGTTTCTTACCTATTAATGCACACAAATGCCAATCTTGCCCAACCCTTTCTACTACTTCCTCCTGGCAGAATGGTTAACAAAACAAGCTCAAAACAAAATGTGTCAGTATCATCAACTGTTAGAAAACTGGTGTGCACACTCTTAGGGACTGCACACTCTTACATGGCATTACTAAACAGCTAAAAATTCACAGTCCTGTGTTCAGTCACCGAGTTGCAGGAGAGGTCAAAATATGGCACAAAATAAATGCAGTACTCAAAAGAGCCATAAATGGAACCAAATGTAACATTTGTTACTGTACAAAACCTTACAAGCAGCTGACTAGTGCATAATGTTCAAGGTCAGACACTCATCCATATACACAGTACGGATTTTGTGATCGTATATTCAGTCACCACAAGGTAGCAGCCAGCACAGCCGTGGCATGTGCCACATCATTAACACATTACTATGCCAGGGAATGGGTGGAATCGCTTCACCGTTAAATTGCGCCAGCACTAGAGAAAGAGTTGGTAATATATATATATATATATATATACACACACACACACACACATATATATATATATATATATATATATATATATATATACACACACACACACACACATATATATATATATATATATATATATATATATATAAGTAGGTCATCTTCAGGGTCATAAAACTTTTATAAAACACATCGAGAAAGACAATATATTATGAGCCTGAAGATGACCTAATTTAGGGAGACCCATGTAGCTGCAATATATATATTTCACATGTCCCATAACAATTTCTTGTATAATTAACTGTATTTAAAAGATATGGTAAGCTCAAATTGGACTTTGCATTAAGCATAAGCTATAACTAAGTGTGCAAGACAACTGAATACATCCAAAAACCTACAGTTCAGAAAATCACACCTCATTTCATCCAAATCTGTAGTTCTAAAAAACAAGTACATACACACCTGAACACACACAAACACCTATTATGCACACTGTGCATTAAATTAATAAGTTCCCAGTTAACAACAAGCAATGTGAGATCATATTTAAAAAATATAACATATTGCTTGGTTAATTATATGTTTTAGATGATTCCAAATTATATAATACTACCTTTCTTGTATGTCTGAATATTAGCAGGACGTTTCTTGTTATCTCCAACCGAGCCTCCTTCAAAGAGGAGTGCCATTGCTGCTTCTACACTCCAACTGCTAGATACCAGTGCATCCTGCAGTACCTGCAATGCATCAATTACCATGATAATGAACAGGTAAAATCAATATCAGTCTCAACACAACTACGTTTATTAGACAATTCGTCTAATTGGGCAGCTACATGTTTCAACTTAAAATAGGTCATCTTCAGGGTTACAAAACTTTTATAAAACACACTGAAGAGGAAAATATATTATGACCCGAAGTTCACCTAATTTAGGTATACATATGTAGCTGCTCAATTAGATGACTTTGATTGTCTAATACATATGGTTGTGTTGAGAATGATATTGATTTTACCTATTCATATCACTGACACACAATGGGATGTCACATGTAAAAAGGACTCATGATGGCCATTTAGTCGGCCGACTAAAAATGACAGTACCAAATTCTGTATCAAAAAGAATAAAGTATTCTCCAATTAAAAAATTATACTAAATTATCCACTAAAATTCTAGGTTATATAATGATGCTGTTTCAGCTGCAAATGCTGTATGGAATCAAATGGGATGACAGTGAATGAACAGTAGATAAGAACCTAACAGATAGTGGTCACAGGGCAAAGTTGTACCCTGCAGACAGAGGAAAAGCATGAAAAACCTCTGACAGTGTAGCTAATAACCTCACTGGTATTCAAAACTGTGTACTCCCTAACCCTTCTGCACCAGAATTAAATGTCTGAGGGTACTGTGAAAAATATAAGAACTTAAATCAACAGTAGCCATATTACAATGCAATGTCTTGGTGTATTTGAAAAAATATAAATCATGAAGACAAATGCTTCAAATACAAGTTATACAATAACACAGGAAGAGTCCTCCTCACAAGAAAGTAACAATGAAGGAAAATATTAAACCTTTGGCGATAAATTTGGACATTTACATTTTAGTGTACCCTCTATGTAAAATGTGAATACTTTATGAACTAAAAAACATAACACAAAATTTTGTGGAGGAAAAAAAAATTGAGATTGTGTGGCATGTCTAAAAAAAAATCCAGTAAGTGTATCTGTTGTCTAAACATACCAAATGCAGCCACTGAGGGGTAGCTGCATGCCTCTCCTATATATATATATAGGATACACAGTGCCCAAAGGTTAAAATGTAAGATTGATTCCCAGCAAGCATAAACTTCAAAATGTCCAGACCAGCTGTGGGGCCCAACCAGCCTCCTATTCAACAGGTACCAGGGGCTCCTTTTCTTGGGTTAAACAGCCAAGGCATGAAGTTAATCACTCACCTCCATCTAGTTCCGAGGTTAGGTATGAGTGGAGTTGTACTTACTACTTCCCATATATGCCCTAGACGCATTGACAGGGACAATTTTACCTCTTTACCTTCATATTCAGTAAACAAACTACCTGATGCACATTGGAATGGAATAGCTGAGGTTTGGATCCAGTGGCACATGTTTATATTATTGCTGTTGGTCATGCAGGATATCACTGGCCTACCTGAGAACAATAACTGATTTATATATATTATGATGATTTCTATACATTACATTACTTACCATTTTATCTAGCGATGGGAAGGCATCTTCAAGGAACTTGAGATTGTTCTCTTTGAGGACACTGTCAGCCTCGTTTTCACCTTCTGACTCTTCACTATACTGAATACAGGCCACTGGCTTCTTCCGTTGAACCACTATAGAGTCTGGACTCGATATGCTGTCTGACACCACTGATGTATGACCTTCTGAATGACAACAATTATCCACCCTGAGATAATTCAGGCATATTCAACAAACTGCAACATAACACTAAACCAATGCAAAAATGCAGATAAAAGTGAGTTAAGAAATAAAATTTATGTATCATATCCATAAACTTCAAAACACGATTTCCCCCATCTTTTTCTGGGAGTGATATAAGCCTCTCACCCTCCCAATAGAACAAAGATTCATGTTGGATGAGGAAATATTTAAACCATGGAGACATGAAGCAACATGAGGAAGGAGAATTTGTACAGTGTGATGTGGACAGTCTTCAACAGCGCTTTCCTGAACAAAATTATCAGTAGAAAGTAAATGTCTGGTTAAATGTTGTTGACAAAGCAGTCACACAGATAAAAAGTGTAATGGAATACTAGCAGCAACTACTCACACAACGGCCCTAATCCACAATAACACAGCAATTTATTACTCATATCACACAAAACTTCTTACAAACCTTCATTCAGTAACACCTTGGAACACTACTCTATCATACCCAATGGAATATATTTTCAGTATACGTATGATATTATGTTCCTTGCCAACTAGAATAATTTTCGCGACTTATGTATTTCACATCATGCAAGATCAAGGATGCCAATATATGGATGTCATGGAAAGTCAAACCAAGTAAAGTGAGGTAATGTAACCCAAAATACATGAAAAAACACAAATAATTCAACCACCTCATTTGGGTTACTGGGTATGATTACAGAATTTAACACAAAAAAAGAATGACGGAGGTTAAGCATTCAGTTTAGTCAGAGAAACGTTACACTACCCAGTTTCTCTTGAAATGCCCTACTCTCTGTCATTTGTTACATAGTCATTTCACAGAACCCCAAGATATGACAAAACCACAAAAACTTAATCCACCACATTAAGCTTTCAAATAGGAGGATGACAACAATGACAACCACAACAACAAACAAAACACTATAATCCACGGACATTGGGCTTAGGGTTTTCATTTCAGTACAATAAACTTTACATTTCCAAGTTTCTTATAAAATCCCCTACTCTGCAGTATTATTAGCTTCATCTACCAGCATCATGATCTGGTTTACGCTCCTAGTAAGTTCCATGAATTTTCAAAACCGAGTATATTCTTCCTTACATTACTCCATGAACATGTAGATGGATAGTTATAGGATAAAGTCTGCTGTATGGATTTAGTGACACCTCAGACTGCATCAGATGTCCTTACTGGCATCTTTAATTCCACACTATTAAATGAAGCAAATATATTATAATTATATTGACATGTTCAGATAAAAATGCTTCCATTGGAGTGTTTCCAGGAGCTGCTGCATGTACAGTAGTATGAAGCTACAGATGGTGAAGTTGTCCCAGTCCATACCATGAAGGCATATAGAATACATGGAGGTATAGTTCCACTCATCATTAACCTTGGTACTGCATGGAGGTGAACAGACAACATCACATCTTGGCCACTTTATCCTCAAACAAGTTCCCCAGTACCCACTGAATAGGTGGCTGGGTGGGCCCCAGGGCTGGTCTGGATGTTTTGGAGAAGAGAAAGATCTCTTAGCACTACTGGGATTTGAACCTCAGACTGTCCAGCTCAAAGCCAAGTCTCTGTACCGCATACACTTTCCAGGCTCCTGCACAATAGGTCACAGTTCTACATTATAATGGTAGTAAGCAGCTGTGTTATTCTGGATTACATCCCATTTCTTATACCAGTATGAATAGTGAAAATATAAGTACAACAATATTGTAAAAAACGATCAACCACAGCCTGCCACTTCCAAGTGATCTGATATATGAAAAAAAAAGAATATAATCAATTAAGTAGGAAATGTCTGTAAATAAAGTGTGGTAATGATAAACAGAGGTATTACTGCACCTCATGTCTGTTGAACATTAATTCTGTACTTGTTCCAGTATTATTTAATTACCATATGGATATTCTGGGATGGAGAGGTACTCACTTACGTTGGTAATAATTTCTGTAGTTAACAGGAATTACTAACATTCCTTAGACATCCATCTAAAAGCTCTGACACATAACAAATATGGTTTCAACTACATTACCTTTAAATTATCACAAACCATAACATAAATACGTTAGTTTGTTGTAATACATCAATGCGTTTATAATTTAGCAGTGCCAACAAAGTAAAGGGGAATTCGGCACTGTAAATTTACAGAATGGTATAAGTTGAACAGCATGGTTGGGGACGAAAGGACGATTACGCCTATTGTAACTTCTACTTACTCGGTGTACCGTTACTGACTACGCCATTTAGCTGACTTGTATCTACTTTAAGCGCCGATTTCTTTTGAAACCGAAATTGACGAAGATTGTTTAAAAGACTTGGACTTGGAGCATCATGCCCTTCTGATCCAGAACTTGACTCCCGTGACATTTTGATATCTTCACTGGAAATAGCCTGAAAAACATTACAATGTGTTAATCTTCATAATTTTGAATATCAGATTTTAAATACATGTATTCTAGCCGCTAAATATGCATTACTGACACTACTAAGTACGAAAAGCGGAAAGTTCAATAGAGATACACTTACAGCAAGGTTTCTTTTTTCAATGTTGGCTGTCTGCATATCACAGATCATATATGACGGAAGCACGGATGATCTGATATGGTCACGGACGCGGATTATTACCACTGGCTAGTAATCGATTCGGGATATTATCGTTCATCTTCCACATTTCGAGATTGGCAAAGTATTGTTCTTTCCTAATTTTCGCTATTATAAATTTTGGCACTGGACCACACTGTCTTCTGCCTCACAACTATACATTTAAAAATACACACCAGTTCTTCATGTTTCCAACCACCTTCCAGCCATTAGCAGGAACCACGCTTCACTGGGAATAAGCCATGGATCGAAAGCAAAAACGATAAAGTTGCTGACGTAGGTACAGAGGACAGGAGTGTGTACGGTATCCATTTCATTTTAAAATTTGTGACCCCGCTACGTGTTACGTGATTCAATCAGTTATTCAAACAGGCAATGGCATACGTTAAGAGGCATATTGAAATATAACACTTTTAGCCTATGATGTAGCTAGTTTTTTTGGCACATCGGGCGAGTAATCACAACAGCTTCCCCGAACAGAAACTGTGAGATTTAATGCAAGCACAGTTATTTACATAATTTCCCTTTATTTTATTCCAATGACTTAAAAATTTTTTGAGTGCAAATATAACATTTTTAATATGAAATATTCATTATGCCTTCCATTATTCCGCCCCCTGGTCTCTGCTGTCCCGGGAGGCGGTGCCACTCGTTCCCCCTTACCCCCACAAGATACGCCACTGCTTCGGTGTTCAACAATTTACAAAATAGTGTTAGTAAATATGTCCCATTGGGTACTTCCAAATGCGGAGTGGCTACAAACTATCCGTCGATGTGTAGGGATTGTAAATTTATGTTGAAAACGGCTGAGATAAACGTTTCTTATTATTGGAAAGCAGTCTCCAAATATGTAAGTTTTTCTGTATGGTTGTAAGTTTATAATGTTTCGGCTAGTCCATGGAGGGACTTAAGGCTGTAATGATAGTGGACCAAGATTTGCTACTAGTGTGGGATGAAATGCCTCTAGTTGGGACGTGTATGATATTCGAAAGAACACACTGAGCACATGAAACCACGTGCAAAACATTTGACAAAAGAACTTTTTAAAATGAAGTACGTTTTCACTTTATCACTGTAGTAGGCATACTTGTACTCTTCGTCTGTCATCAGGACACTAGCGGAACATTTTCGAATATACATATATGCAGCAAAACGTGCATTTTGGGATACTGCTTAAGTTTTTTCCGTCTGCAGGGGCCGCTGAAAGTGACGTCGGACCCCAGTGGGGGAAAAATTCTCGGGTCCGACAGCAACGGCGTACCGGTTAAAAATATTTACGCTAAATGTGACTGTCAGTTGCCGTGAGACTTGTGTTCGATCTGAAAGGGTTAATTTGTACGATCGACATATGATACTGCCGAGAAAGACAAAAACATATGCAATGTTGTCGAGCCTGGGGACCCCTTCGGGGATGTCGGGCACCGGTAATTTGTGCTGACTTTCCCTTGTCTCGTCGGCACCGTCCATACGCAGTGACGTAGATACGGTTTTGTCCTGTGGGACAAGTAGTCACAACGACCGCCACTGACACACATCTAACGTTAACAAGTTACAAACATTTATTGTATTTCTTTTAATTGGGCTCTATAAATTATAAATGGCTCCCATTGTGAGATGGTAAGGATATATATTTACTGTTACGTTTGATAGCCTAACCGGCTTCTTGTTCCCTTTGTCCTAGTCTAACGCGTGTCTAACACCACACTCTTTGTTCTATCCTAACGGTAAACAGAGTCAATTTCTTCGCCACTGCCTCCTTTGTTCTTCAAGCACAGTGTCGCCAACTTGACTTCACAGGACATCCAACCCTCGTTTCCTAACATACTCCCACCTTTGAGTCGAATTGGAAATACCCAACTCAAACTCGTCGAGGAATGGCTGTCCTACCATACCCCACTAAATAAAAAATCGAGGAGGCCTCACTTTTCTCCCACCTCTAGTGAACACTTCTACTACGCTTGGCCCCCCGTTCTCGTTGTCTCTAGGAGAGGTCGTCACTTCCCTTTCGTGGTCCGCCTCCACTGAAGCCGGTGTCAGTACAGGTACCCCTTCATCGTAGATCTCCAGAGGATAAATCCTTTGTACAGGTCTGAGTAATGTGCCGGACGCCGTCCTTAATTTCACGAGCCGTACCTTCCCATCTCTGCCATGGATGAGCTCCTCCACCACAGCTAGTGGCCAATCTCCTCTCTTGATATTATCCGCTCCAATCAGTACAACCTCTCGAGGTAGTAACTCCCCGCTTGTCCTCGTAGCAGTCAACCTCAACTGGCCTAAGTACTCCTTCCTGAATCGGTTCCGCAGTCTTTCTTTGATCTCTTGCCTATACTTGGCCCGTCGTGTGAGTCTGACTGCGTCCACTGCATCGCAGTCTGGAAGTCCCACTTCTCTGAGATCCATCAAGAACATATTGGGCGTAAGGGGGGCAAGATCTGCAACATCTTCCGACACATAGTCAGGGGTCTAGAGTTAATAACAGCTTCGCAATCACATAAGACAGTTTCTAGTTCTTCATATGTCAGCGAAGCTCTCCCCAGAGTTTTCTTAAGCAATTGTTTAAGGAGCCTGATTAAACGCTCCCACCAACCTCCCCACCAAGCAGCTGTCGGTGGATTGAACCTCCAATTGATTCTTTCAATCGCATTGGTTTTAATGATCTCCCAGTCCAACTGACGGAAAGCCCGATCCGTAGCCATAAATTTGGTTCCATTGTCACTGTATATGATAGCTGGTCGTCCCCTGCGGGCCACGAATCTCCTGAATGTTTGAAAAAAAGATTCAGTGGATAGCGATAAGGTTAACTCCAGGTGCACCGCTCTATATACCGCACAGGTGTACAAACACACCCACAACCTACGGCAGTCTTTCAGGAAAAGAGGGCCTGCCATGTCAATGCCCGTTGTTTCAAACACTGCAGCATCCCTTACGCGCGGTTCAGGTAATGCCGGTGGTATCGTAGAGATGTCTAGCACCATGTCTCCTGCACACATTTGGTGAGAATGCCTCGGATGGGTTTCCTGCCCTTGAGCATCCAGAACCTCTCTCTTAAAAGGCTTCAGTCCCTGCACTCGGACATGACACGCTTTCTCATGTGCCCGCAACACGGGCATCTCAACCACAGGATGGCTGGAAGGTAAAATCGCTGGTATTCCAAAGTCTCCCACGTCCCGTCTCTCTATAATTTTGGTCCTAATACGAATAATACCCTCACTGTCCATATAGGGACATAAATGAGAAATTCTCTCGTCTTGGTGCCCAGCAAAAGACTCCTTCTGCACGTATCTTATTACACACTTTTCAGCAAGCATGTTCTCCCACTGTACAACCTTCACCGAGCCTTGATTCGCTCTGACCTTGCGACAGCGGTTGACAAATCGTAGGACCCAAGCGAGGACCCTCACAATCTTGTCATAATTGCGGGAAAAGGCATAGTGCCAGTCAGTCTGTCCCTCCTTACACAGAAGGGGGGAAACAATGCACTTCCTCCTTTCCTGTTCTACAATCTCCTCATCAGGTTGTGGCTCTCCCGAAGGCCAGTCTTCGGCAGGCAGTTTTAGCCAGGCGGGTCCCTCCCACCATCTGGTCTGCAGCAGTTGGTGGACTGTAAATCCTCTGCTAGGAAGATCCGCTGGATTCATGACCCCCGGCACATGTCGCCAAGACCCTTTCGAAGTCAGCTCTCGTATCTCCTGCACTCGGTCCCATACGAAAACACCCCAGTGGTCGTCTCTCTTGATCCAGGCGATCACAGTCGAAGAGTCACTCCAGAAGTATAGCGTGATACCCCTCTGCTCGAGCTACTTTCCTATGGATGTTGCTAATCTGGCCCCTATGGTCGCAGCCAACAGTTCTAGCCTTGGAATCGTTACCGCTTTAACTGGAGCCACCCTGGATTTAGCCTGAATCAGCTGCACTTGTACACAGCTGCTGTACTCGAAACGGGCGAAAACTGCTGCTGCATAAGCCGTCTTACTAGCGTCACAGAACGTGTGCAAAGAGCACCTTACCACACGTTCTGATATACCCTTCAACCAGCTAGGTATCTTAACTTCTTGCAGCAGGGGGTGGTCTTGCAGCCAACGTAGAAACCACTTCCTCACATCATCCGAACTTCTTGATCTCATTCGCCTTTCAGGGCCCAACACTGTTGTAACAATAGTTTGGGGCATAATGAAACAGGGCAAATAAAACCGATTGGGTCTAACACTCGCTGCGTCACAGATAAAATGGTCCTTCGTGTAATCAAACCATCTTTCTCCACACTCAGGTTGTCCACGGCCAAAGTGTCCTCTTTCTTGTCACAAGACATTCCTAAGACAGCAGTGCAAGATGGACCTTCTAAGTCGGGATCTGTATACTCCCAAACCCTCAACTCGAATTTAGCACCCGCAAACACCTCTGTCGCTTTCTCCATAAACAAATGCAGTGCATTGTAATCTGGTAAGCTTGTAACACAATTGTCAACGTAACAGCTCTTCCTCAACTTCTCAGTTAAATCTGTCATACCATTCATTCTGCTCAGATTCTGCAAGGGACCTCCTCAGGTGGAAATCTATCACCGCACCTAGTAGAAAGGGGTTACTAGTCACCCCAAACGCCACGCGAGCATGTCGAAAAATCCTTAAGTCACCCTCAGCATTGACCCACAAGAATCTAAAAAAATCTGTCCTCTTTGCCCAGGCTCACCTGCAAAAATGCTCTCTTGATATCTGCTATGACTCCCACTTGATGAAGTCGGAACCTCAAGATTATTGCCGGGATAGTCTCTATCGAATTAGTACCCTTTTCTAAGCACTGGTTCAGTGACAGGCGACCATGCTCCTGGGCTGATGCGTCGAAAACAGGTCTCAGTTTAGTAGTACTGTTCTCCTTCACAACAGGTCGGTGAGACAGATAATGTCCTTCGTCTCGCTGCGACATCGGCACTTCCTCTATTATGCCTGTTCGCAACCAAACCTCCAAAACTTCTTCATATTCAGCCCGCAACATGCTTCCTGTTAGCTTGTGCGGATCGTGTTTTCTAGCCTTCTCTTCGCGAGGTTAAATTCCATGGTACTGGGGGATATCCTTCTATCCAGGGAAGTCTCACTTCATACCGGCCCTCCTCGTTCACTCGCAGTGTTAAGTACGCTCGCACTGATCTCTCCCTCTCTTCCTTGCTTTTCTTGCATTGAGGGTCCTGGATCCCGAGAACGTCTAACTCCCAAAGTTTATTCACGGGTTCACTCTGAGCAAACATAGTGAGAGCTGTCATGGAACTGACTTTCTGTCGACTCCGCATCTTCCCAGTCACGATCCAACCGAGGTACGTTTCGATGGCCACTAGCCCACATTGTAAGATTTCCCTCCGTC
>Ga0268261_10001061_pt1 | contig 18555 bp, 12 predicted proteins | sample TergutNc150P1_FD_190353 | JGI IMG/M metagenome (GOLD analysis project Ga0268261, IMG submission 190353) | Nasutitermes corniger P1 segment gut microbial community from laboratory colony in Florida, USA - Nc150 P1 (SPAdes) (version 2) | ecosystem: Host-associated > Arthropoda: Insects >...
CCCCCCATGTTTCTGTGGTCAACTGCCAACTTCTGGGGCACAGACCAATATAAAAACTCTAACACCACCACTTACATACAAATACAAATTTTATAAAACAGTATTGATGACTATGACATATTATCTGATGTGTGGTTATATTAGGTTTTAAATATTGGCAATGCTCCCAGATGAGTCAACAGCAGAACATGCAGGAGAAGGGAATCTATTGTATATAATACTCTGTATGTGCAACTGTTGGTTTTATAGGAACATCACAAAACTTCTTAGCCTGTGTGTCAAAACTGTAATCCAAAGAATACGCACGTGCACCCTGCAAGTAAAATTCTGTGCTTTTCTATGATCTTACCCATTCCACTCTTGCTTTCTGTGTGGGGCAAAGGTCTTCCAGAGCACATAAAATCTGCTAACAGTGGCATATGGGGGATCAGCACTCTCTCTGTAGCTTCTTCCAATCTGAAGTGAAGAGTACATCAAAATCTCTGGCCCCCTCCCACCCACACACTGAATTCCACATTGACGTCCATCAGGTAAAATCACTATTCGTATTTATTAAAAATGCTTATTGTGATGAGCACCAAACAGCACTTTCTACGACCTTTCTCAACCCCCTTCACTGTGGTCAACTCACATACTACACAAACAGAATACTTTAGTGAGCATTTAACTCAACAATGAGCCATGGTCAACTCTGTAATGAAATAAGATCAGTGAGAAAGCCAGCAAATGAAACCAGCATGGCTACACAGAAAGCCCAGCATCCAAATTCCATGCATATCCCAATGCCAAACCTACACTGAAACATGTCCTACCCCTGCCATCACAATGAATTATATACAAACATGGACACAATTTTACCAAACCTTGAGCAACATTCGGTACATTACTTCCGACAAGCAATATCCACCACAGCTCAGGATACCTGCCTTCCGACAAGCAATATCCACCACAGCTCAGGATACCTGCCTTCACATGGCACCAGGTGCAGTACTTTCAGAGGCAAGACTGAAGCATGCTCATCTTCACACAGAAATGTCACGAACAGCCTTACATGCTCTATGCGCAAATTTCCTCCAACCTTCAAAATACAAATTTCACATAAACTGTGGGTGGGGCAGCGGCAGCTGGAGATTGAGGCATCAATAAATGTAAACCGATATGGCCAAACATTACATGAGCCTTAGAAACCTCCACTCCCTTACCCACTATAAACATATACGAATGCAGAGTGCAGCACACTGAAATGAAGGTTTAGTCAAAACCTTTTTTGTCTGTGAATGTTCACCTGCAGTCCTTATGCTGTGCAGATCACCAAAAAAATATCTGTGCAAATTTCCACACATCTGCATTTCAGCTGTTGTCATGCAAATGGATGAAGTATCTGCCACTGACCAGCAAAGTTACTAACAGTGTGCCCACTACTTGATATAGTGAATCACGCAACTTAAAACGAGTACCAGCTAACCTTCATGTCAGTGGCAATTAATTATAATAAAAATGATAGCCTGCTTTAAATCCAAAATTTCTTCTCGCCATCCTGTATTATAAGAATTCATCATCATGCTGCCAAAGGCAAACACGTCCAGACCTTATTATTAGCTAAGCAGGTAGATTACCAGAACAGTTTCGATTTCCTCTGCAGATTGCGCAGAAAACCAAGCTTTAACGGCATCCAACCAAATGACTATTGCAGCTGACTTGGATATATTCAAACTCAGATGCTAACTTGCTTGTGAAGCAAAGCATTTATCTGGTTAATTGTTGGTACCCCCTTCACCACACCATGAACTGCTACATCCATACACTACTGCTCCAACCAAATGCCTGGAGACATTCTCACTGATGGTAAGGTTCAGGATCTCAATCAGGTATCTATGAAAAGAAATAAAAAAAAAAACCCCCTTCACCTCATCCCACAGCCCCCACTGCATTCAACTCACAAAACTCAAAACCATTAACACAAGTAACTTCTAGTGATTATCATGCAGCACTTCAAATTTTTCCTTCAGAAAAACTATGCAGTTGAGGTTTGTAAGAGTTAAATAGGAATACAGCAACATACTCCCTTCAGATTCCGATTTGTGCAACTGCAAAACTACACACCGTCATCATCAGACACATCCGACCTTGATGCTGCAATTGGACACAAGAACTGGCAGTGCATCTTTCCTAATACAGGCGTCAAGTTGCAAGCATCCAACCCATAGCATTCTGGGCTTGACACACTGGCATTGGTGGAGAGAACCTGGTAAAAACATCAACCATGCAAAAAAAAAGCAATACCCACTCCCGCTCTGTCTGAGCTCCAATGCAAGACTAACACTATCATTCTGCCTTCCTTTTATCATCACATAGCCTCTGCCTTTCAATAATCAGTTTTTAAATCTCACTCAAGCACTATTTCCATACAGCAGAAAGAACAGGCTAACACAAAGGAAAATCTCTGTAAAACATGGTCTTCGTAACATGCATAGTATTACTCCACAGTAAACTAAAAAGTATAGGAATACTCATCGAATTGCAGTAAGCTCCATTTAACAATGCCTGGCCAAAGGAGGCTGCCTCTCCGAACTTGCACAGCCACGCGCATGAATGCTACCACCACCGAGGTCCTGGCAAATACTAAGCACACACATTCTCCTCCAAAGCCACTTCAAACCACACTTCATATTAATAAAACCCCCCCCCCCCGGTGTACTTTTCAACTCTAATCATCCTAAATGAGACCGCCAGACACATTAAAGAATTCAAAATTGTTGACTGGTAACATTCTTAAAATGACCTGCATCAATTTCCTATGAAGTTTGGGAATGCTTAAATATCCAATGGTTAAAGTTTTATATGATAAACCAACAAATGCATATTTATAAATAAATACACTTAATCACTTTATTCTTCACCAGCATGTTACAGTCACTCCTGTGACCATCGTGGTCTCATAACAAAAATACAATCAGTATACAAATATATGCATGTTGGTCACATTTTTCTTATGACACCCTGATGTCAATCACAGGAACTACCGTAACACACTGGTGAAGAATAATGTGCAGCTGAAGTTATAGATTTGTATTTGTTGAATTACCACCCAAGTACAAAACATTCTTTAATGCAGTCATGAACACACAAAACTCAATGGTTAATGCAAACCCTCAAATATGTAGTGCAAATACGTAGTCAAAGTACTTGAATGTGTAAATTTACATATAACCTTGCTGCGACATCATTCAACATGTATGTACACTGCTTCATACACTGCTATGAACATTTAGACCCAAAACAACAAGTTACGATTTTACTTTCTTACTTACACGATGCACTTCAAAAAGTGTCCCGCTGTTTTCAGTCAGGTGCGGATGGAACTTTTATTTAACCCACTAAGGGCATCCAAGACAAATATTGTAACATGAGGTGTACTCGCTGCATGGAACTTTTATTTAATCCACTAAGGGCATCCAAAACAAATATCGTAACTGTGGTGTACTCGCTGCATATAACGAAAGTACTGCGACACAACCTGGAGACAATGTCAAACAACTAAACCACAATAGGAACCAATTCCTGGTGGAACGATGTATAAAATCACACCACTTACATCCTACAAGATGTGTGTAAATGCTTTATTAGAATGGCAAATACTTCACTAACATGCAGTACTGAAATGGGTACCCCCTGAAATAAAGCCTTTCCACTATTTCACATCAAACCAGCTCCATCATGTTCTTGCATGCGCGAGGGGTTTCACCAGTCACAGCGAAAACATTCTCTACTGGGCAGTCTGGTAAGCCAGTATCTCTAGCATCACGAACCGAAAAGGAAAAAAGCTGTCCGAATCATGTCTACAAACTCAACTTCATCCCGTTCAACCTCCATTACTCGTTTGGTTTCACACCTGCCACTGAAAAATACGTCTCACCTTTAATGCCATCCATTTTGACCATTCAAAAATCATGTCTTTAAACAATACCATGAAGTTCAACTACAATGGCAAATACATGCAGTACTGAAATGGGTACCCCCTGAAATAAAGCCTTTCCACTATTTCACATCAAACCAGCTCCATCATGTTCTTGCATGCGCGAGGGGTTTCACCACTGTTGTCACAGCGAAAACATTCTCTACTGGGCAGTCTGATAAGCCAGTATCTCTAGCATCACGAACCGAAAAGGAAAAAAGCTGTCCGAATCACGTCTACAAACTCAACTTCATCCCGTTCAACCTCCATTACTCGTTTGGTTTCACACCTGCCACTGAAAAATACGTCTCACCTTCAATACCATCCATTTTGACCATTCAAAAATCATGTCTTTAAACAATAATACCATTAAGTTCAACTACAAACAGCCAAATTAAATATGGAAATATCTGTATATTACCTCTTTTCTGAATGCATATGGACAACACATCATCCAATGCCACCACCAAAATGAATATGTAAAACTCAAAGACACAAGGAACTGTTCTAGTAAACCTTGCATTTATACGAAACACCTGCAATTTCAACCCCTTCCAATGCACCGCATTACACCACAGCACGCTGAGTTGCACTTTCGAGGAGGATAGGAGTACATCAACATTCTTCACGATGGACTGCTGAAGTCAACATAACCAGGGATTGCTACAAATATAAAGCAAAACTCTCCTTCCACACAACCAAGAAATATGTCTCCCCCCCCCACCCCCCAACAGCTTACAGACAGAGATATTAGCCTTGCAAATTTTCCCCAATACAAACTTACATAATCAAGACTGACTGAAGGTATGATGTTCCAACTTCTTCACCATACATCCTAACCAGCAGTGTCCATATGGGTGCGATTCAATAAAAAGCTTGCTGAGGAAACTGGCGCAGCTCTTATCCTGGCATTCATCTGTAATGTCTGAAGTAGCTCCTCTGTATCCAATAAGGCAATGTTGGATGAGACCTCCCAGTTCTCTCAGGCTGGGCTCAGGTTTAGTCTGGAATAACTTGCCTGTATCCACCAGGATGCCAAGCATCTGCACGAATAGCAAACAAAATGTGCCTTCATCCCTCACCCACCTGCCACCCGTATCTAGTCTCACACCCACTTCCGATAGTTTCATAATGTAAGTATGAAATGAGCACAATGAAGCAAATCTACCAAAAATAAGCATTTACTGCACATTTTGTGTAACTATAACGTATGAAATCCAAGTATGTCTCTTTTGCTTCACTGAGCTCGACAATATCTAAATAACTTTCACCTAGGAACTGCCTATCTGCGCTTTACCAAACTCAACATGTCAAATTCTCACCTGAAAATTCTACAAATTCTCTTCACATTTCAGCACCCTACAGAACACGCACGTGAACCATAACTCCTTACCGAACGTGGTTCAGAGAAGTCTGGCAACCTAGTTACATGACATCCTCTTATTCCAATCAGTATTAAGTCATGTACACTGCAGCCCATTGATACTCTTGTTGCAACTGAAGACGCAACCACTGCCCTCAAACCAGATGCACGTGCCAGTGGGGACTACGCACATTTTAACAGTACTGGGTTCAGGCTCCAAGCATCCAATGCTGTGGGCCTGTTGGATGCGGGGGGAAGTGACCTGGACAGGCAAACCTGGTAAATGGAAAATTAGGTCCAATTTGATGTTTTCAGAGTCAACAATCCATTTCTAGTTACTGCCAAATTCCTATACTTTGCCTGTGTTTAACTCTTTGGTGTCAAGGACCCGATGCCTACATTCAGTGAAATATTGTTACCCTTCATGCAACAGCCCTCAAAGTCCAATATTCAGCAGAACACACTGTGCATTCAATTCCAGCATAAAAGAGTTACACACATCAAAATTCAAGTACAACTTCCTCAGAGTGTAAAGGATCAACAAAACAGCCGACACTCTATTATACCTTGCACCATGGGATATGGCATTCAGTAATTACAGCCACCAGAGACTCGTTTACTTGTCAACCTGAAACATGCTCCTCTCAGCAATATCCTTCCAGAGAAAGAATGTCACCACTCTCCTTCCGCAATCTGGGGCCACCATCTCAACCATGCCTGGCAAATAGTAATCAAACACACTGCCTCCTACACCAACACATCACAGGATATGCCTGTAGCAAATGTTTTTACAAGCAAACTGGTACGAGCATTTACTGCAAGACAAGCTCACTAGCATTCTTATCTTGGTGTCCTCCAATAACACTAAAAATGATGCAATCTTTACATGGAGTTGTCTACACACACAAAAAGAAAGGTTGCTTGCCTTTTAATGTCCACAGTGCCTGTGCTTAACCTGCAGCCCAAAATCCATTTTTTAGTAGTTTAATTCTGAAATGTGGAAATCAAGTGAACATCAATGAGGTAAGTTCCACTAACTGTGCACATATTGAAAGTACATACTACTTATACAATAAATTCTTGGCAATAAAGCAACCAGGCACCGGTGTACATATGGCAGATAAATTATACAATCACTGGCAAGTCTAAATTTCTGTACCTCACATTAAAGTTCCACTAATCAACGAACAAGCACCAGTTACTTTGCTTTAATCTTTTAAAGACATAACAGCATGTCACCTTCGGTATTTTACTTACAACACGTTTCACGATTTTGGACATTCAATCATCCTGTCAATCTCAAATCACGCAAATGGAAGAAAATTTATCATCCTTAATCCAACGGATGTTCAACAGCGATAAATGTATGAACAGGACGCAGTGAGCGAAGCACCCAGAATCAACCGTAGGAAACTGGTGCACACGATCCTCCGCACCAGCAATGAACCTGAAGAAACAATGGCCAACATCTGAATGTTGGTTTGCTACAACCCAAACCACATAAACCTGCCATTACACTAATGGACACAGTTCAGCAACCAATGTAGCACAATTTTCAAAAATAAACACAACACAGTAAGTATGACTAAACTATTGTGCTCATCTGCAAGATTGGCACAGAGCTTGCCACCTACGGAGTAGGCCATTTACATGCACTGTATCAGCACTTAACACAATAGTCTGCGCACTGTTGCGACCATAGCAGCATTAATCAGAAATGTGCTAGTAATGAATCTGAATCATGCCATACCTGTTTGGCACAGGTTGTACCTAGCAGTAATATATGGTTCAATACTATATTCTCGCACAACTGACATTTCTCAAGTGCACACTTTACTAGACCCATTTCAATGTAAACTGACTCTGCAACTTAACTCCTGTAACTGACAACTAGATTCCTTGGGAAAGAGTCGTTTTTGTGTACTTATCACGGATGTGTAGCATGATCCAATGGACCGATCTTCAAAACTTATCTCTAGGAGAAAAACAGCCCAACAGCAGTACAGCCAGTTCCATTGCTGGTCACCACCCATGCTGATTGAGTAGCTGCATCACAGGCTCTCTTCAACCTCCGCAAACAGCTCCAAAATTCTGTCAAATAGGCCAAGTTGCATCCCCCCCCCAAACCAACAAAACATCCCACAAAATATCAAGGAAAAGGCATCTGGTTGTTAGAAAAATGTCAAACAATATAAAGTGTTCTTTTAGTTTTATTACAAACAAGGTAGGAAAAACAATTAAATTAGGCTTGCTGGTTAACACAATTACATAGGCATATAATCCTAGTCTTGTAACTGATTTGCATTATACAGCTACTTAGCTGCCATTACCAAAAGCCAAATTCCCTGCACAAAAACCAAATAGTAATAATTCGGTAGGCCTGGATTATGACAACGTAACCTGATGGGTAAACATTTTTTAGTCCTACAGATCCAGAAGTGTTGCAACACTGGATTACACACCCATCATACTGTTCAATCATCTGTTACATTACCAGCAAGCAATCTATACAAACTTTTCAGTTCTAAACAGGCATGAAATTCAATATGAATTAATTATGAACATTTATGAAATGTCTTAGTTCCTAACCCTACCAATTACAAACCAAACTGATGATTCCCAGGGACAGGTCACTCATCATGGCTTGTCACCTGACCCCAGAAGTCGACCTCCGGCAGACATGCCTTCTCAAATGCAGAGACTGGAATGAAAAAATACCTCAATAATATCACAGAAAGAAAAAACGATATTTTATTCTAAACTGGCCATGAGTTCATCTTTGGACAGGGCACTTCACTTCATTCACTAGACACATGAAGCTATGTAAACTGTCTAGGTCTTCACAGGTCTTCTCATCCCATTCAGTAGATCGATCGCCAACGGCTGTAATACTGCACACGTTACAATCAGCTTCAAACAGTTCAGTTTTCATCCGCTGCCACCGTTGGTATCGCTGCTGCTGTTTCATTCTCAACAGCATCTCAGCTTGAACCAAAGCACTAGTCAGAACAGCTTCAACCCTTAAATTTTTCCTTCTTTGTCTCTTGAACGAGTTCTTCTTCACTCTCACCTTGGTTATCCAAACCGCAAGTCCATCAGTTTGATTCTGTTGTCGGTTATTTGGACCACGCACAGGCACACCCATACCAACTGCTCCAGACAAAGTTGTTACGTAACGGCGGGAACTCCTGTACACTCTACAGAAAAAATTACTGGTAGTTAAGGGCACACACCTGTAGTAGATTTGCAGACTCCATGCCACTCGAATACCACGGAATTTACACGGTGCTGCCAGTCCTGCAAGAGCTTTATACCGCTGGCTGCATTCGCCCTCCAACACAACTACCTCTCGACTTCCGCTCCAAATCTAGACGCTTAGCTGCCAACCCCTATTTATACACCTCGAATTTTGCAGATCAGTGTTCCTACGCGCATCTGTCAGAAAAAAGATCATAATTATTTAATTTATAACCTTTCATACAATTATACACGTAAGTTTTTAACAAGTACGCAACGTTAACACTCATAATTACACCTTTCTAAATCACAACTAGGCATTACAAACATGTCTACATTAAATTGTCCAGCATAAGCAATAAGTAGGTTGGCGGATGAACACTCATCTCATAGTCTGCAAAAAGACCGTGTGATCCTGACGTCATTAATGACAAGGAGCGAAAATTTGTCCTTCCGTTACGCCAGTTCCGATAATGGCTGCCAACGTGTGGTTTTCTACAGAATTATTTTTAGTGTTCTGAATCATATATGCATTATACGTTTTTAAAATAAAATTTACATAAGCTTCTATAGTATTATGAATTATCGGCATGAAGATGAGTGACAACCATGATGAATCGTTCAGTGTTTTCACCAAAGTTCAACTTAGTGGAATACTGTTCAAGAAATCGTTTGCACCGCATTCCAACAAATGGTCAAAGAGGTAAGCGTAACGTACAGTCTTTAGGAGAAATGCACCACCGCGAAGTAATTGCTAAAGACATTTGCTGCAATATATTGGCCAATATGACGGGAGTATTACCATAAACACAAACGTTCGCGCATCTACTCTCCACCCTCCTGCGGGCCAAATTAACTGTTTACACCTTTATACATTATGTCTGTAATATCCATTTTTATATTTTCCCATCCGGGCCTACATGTTCCATGGTATAATTTCTCATTCAGCAGACCTCCCACCCATCTCATTCTTAATTTGATTATCTCAACAATACTAAGTGAACAGTATAAAGTATGAAGCTCATCTTTGTGTCGTTTTCATATGCTTTCAGACCCGTGCTAATTATTTTGGTCCAAATATTCTACCTACTACCTACTCACATACATCCCTTATACCAAAGAATAAAAATGTTTGATGTGTTACTAGGATCTCATATCAGCAAATGGTAGTCATTTTATTTACTTTGAAACCGTGCATACATTATTTTCTTAACTAAAACTAGACTGTATCTCTTCTACAGTGATCTGAGAAGCAGAACAATGCAATATTACAGCTTTTTTTTCCCTTTAGGTTTTTTGTCGTCAAGGAAGGTTTCCTATTGTACTACTCAGAAAGTGAAAAGAAAGTTTTCGATAAGAAAGGTTATTTCAACATTCATCCAAAAGGTGTAATACCAGTTGGAGGATGCATTATTCAAGCATCTACAGAACTAGGTCAGGACTATGTCATACGAATCATAAGTGACAGCTTTATACATGTAAGTTAGTGCATGTTGCTGCTAAATGTGAAGTACATATGATGATAATCAGATGAATGTGTTTGTCTATTGAATGAAGATCCCTTTGAACAGGGTTCATTGGCTCTGGGAACAGAGACACAGTATGACCAAGATCGATGGATAGAAGTACTTCAGGAAGCAGCAAGGATGTAAGTTTGTCATTCTGATGTTTTAATGCATATGTAATCAAAGTGACATTGTGGGAAGTGTGGTATTTAGTTTCTTTTTATGTCTTTCATCTAGAAGTAGAGATGCTGACAAAAATTATAAATTAATAATGGTCCAAACCAGTGATCTGTTTGTGTGTACTTCTGTATAATGTCCATTATATGTCTTTGATATATTTTGTGGTCTTCTAGATTATGACATGGTGCAGTCTGGTATGTGGGTATGAGCATACCAGACTACATGTTGTCAACCCAGAAAACAAACAGTATGAATTGTCTCCACCACTAAGACCTTAAAGCTTTTACAATGGTGTAGGTTCTTACTACCTGAACATCAAAATTTCACATGCATGTTGTGGCATAGTGCACAGTGTATTCTCCAAGATGGAGTTAGAACAAACTGCTTGACACACATTACACAAAGTGACCCAGACTGGCAAGTGAAAAGTTGCCTTCTTGACTAATGGTACCACATACTCTCTCCTATTAACAGAGCAGGAAATCATGATAGCAGGTGGATATTCTGGAACAAGGCAGTAATTATTGTGTCCCTGACCTTCAAACATACAGGCTTGTGAATTCATGCTAATTTACAAAATAACTACATTGTCACTGCCATAATCTGAGCCCAATTATGGGCATTTCATCATTTTTTATGGGTCACAGAGTGGAGATGGTCTAAGTTCACTTCTGATATATATTTGCTTGAACGGGCTGTTCATTTGTAAGATATCATGGCAGTAAAGCTACCGAAAACTTTATGAAACATAACACACAACAACAGTGTTATGTAGAAAAGAATATACAGAATATTGAAAAGCAAAAAATGAAGATGTCACATTTTAAATGAAGAGAAATTCTGTGACTCATGCTTGAGCAGAAGCCAGCCCCAACAGATTGTTTTGTATGTTGGCCTTTCAAAGTAGAATGTAAAAAAAATAAAGTAATATGGTAATATAAAACCTTTGAAAAGTTTAAGAAGTTATAGCTTGTACAGTAATTTTGTCCTCCAGATGGGAAAGCAAGAAGGAAGTATTGCAGATGGGTTCAAGAATCTGTAGCTAACAGATATCTTGATGCTGAACTTGTGATTTTCCCATACGGTACATGGTTTACATTAAGTGGGAATGTAGAAAGTGATGATAAAGGATACCGGTGTTCCAGAAATCACCATGGAGCTCATTTAATGCCTGTTCGTGTTCATAAATCAAGAGGCTGATTTGCAGAGTCCATGCAAAATTGATGGGTCTACATCTATTTGAAAAAATGAAATAAATTCTGACTTTAATGTGGGATTATTTCTGACATCATTCTCTGGAAAAAGAAAATGCATGGTTAGTTGAAACAGAACATTGCCAGGGCCACACAACAGATGTCTCAGTGACTGCACCAAAGGAGGTATTTGGTGAACAGCTGATAACTTGGGGATTGTGGTCTTCTTCATCTCAAGATGGGAATCCATGTGGTTATTATTTGTGGTGATCATTAGAATACACTCTTTATGTGGCCAGTCTGCAGTGTGAAAGAGCAAAAAGATTATATTCAAAGATAACTTCAAGGCAATACCTCTATTGTATGTCAAGAAATATTTTCAGAAGTTGCCAGGTCTGCTTAGAAACAGGAGATTAGCCTTCAGCACTCTTTTGTAAACTGAGGCAAGGTGAACTGAAGGCCAGAAACAGACTCCAGATTCATGGCAGATTTCACTTCTTATGTAGTAGTACTTCCATGACATAATGGTGCCCGGGGACACACTAAAATATACTCCCTCTAGTTCTTAAAATACTGTTGTGAATAAACTTCATCCTGAAATAATTTTCTCTTTTGTGTACACTGTACTACTACCTGACAGTGGCCAATTAAATAAGCCAAAAGATGTTGTAGAAATATAGAGAATTTACTGCATTCTTATCGGTAGTGTTTTTCTGAACATAAAAAATTGTGTATCTGGAACTGGTGTGAATACTTGTTGAATGCTGTTCCCACATGATTCTTATTTCTCCAGTCTCTGCAAATGTGCATCCACCATAACAGCTGAAGACATTCAAATGCACTTGTTCCTTTTAGTCTTCAGAAGTATGTTCTGTAACACAATAATTGCAGGACCAATTATGAATACAAGTTCACTCAAGATTTCAGTCTTCCACGACACTGTAATTGACGCCTTCACTTTTTTGGGATGTTCTGCAGCATGTTAGTAGTTCCAAATACCAACACATGCCATGTAATGTTCCAGAAGAGCAAGGCCTGATGTTTACCCAAGCCAGATGAATTCTTATTATGTAGAACTAATGTCCAAATTCTTATCAGAAAGAAAATGTATAATAACAGATCAGAATACAGGAGCAGTGGTTACTTGTGCCAACTGGTCAGTGCCTACAGGAGCTATTTCCTGCGCTTCTTTACTGGACATACTGTCTAGTTTGGTGGCTCAGCCATACGCACTGAAAAAAGCTGAATTCCCCTATAGTGCTGACAGCATTTGTTATAAAAATATTGCAGTCCTAAGCAACAGTATTATACTGATGTCTTTCCAGAACATGGGAAAACTGTCGTATGGGAGAATCAATCATTCGTGATTTGGAAACTCAAGGATTGCGACTGAACAAGGAAAAACAGTCATACATTGGTAAGGATGGATGCGCTGCGGTGTGACCATTTGTTAACTACCCAGAGATCATTCAGCTGCTCATGAAACAAACCAAGAGCCTATACATCTTACACCTTCTCTTCATTGTCACTCCAAATTGTTGAACAGCTACCACAATACAAGCTTTCCAAATTATGTGCCAGCTGACTATCATTGTCTTCTGTGGCTTCAGTGCATGCTTACATTTTTAAAGCCCTAGTCTCCTTTGTGAGGTGGCCAAGGGACTTCTGAGGAGAATGTAATATTTATCCTTTATTGTATCGGTTTCTTGTCAGTGAGTGAGTGCTCAGAATTTTGATTTGGTTCTCTTTTATCCAATAACGACCCTGTCTGAATTCATTTATGATTGTATGTGAGCTTTCTGTTTGGAACTTGTTCTAAAATGTGTGCCAGAATCTTTCCCTTTTCTGATACAGGTACCTTCATTCAAATTTTTATGCTGTCAAATTTAGCTTTTTGATGTAAGAAGTAACACAACAGTACAGTACTTGTAGCAGGTCATTATGATTGAGGTCAGCCCACACATAACATATAAGGTAATGTAACAGGAGCTGTTGAATGATTTATTGGAAAAGTACTGAAGAGAAATGGCCCTTGGTTTGTTGAGTCTGTTACCAGTTTTTGCCCAGATTAACACATGTAGAGCCTGTTTCTTATGCCTGAGTAGTAACATGACTTTTGGCTAGATCTCAAACAGTGGCACTGTGTATTTTGAATGCAGTTCTTAGTTTAGTATCAAATTCTTAAGCACGTGTTTTGAGAAGTTTAAACTGTTTGAGTAATTTTACACTGCTTCATGCATGAGAAGGTACAGTAGTAAATTAGGTAGTTTATTCTGAAGATAAAAGTTGTATATTTTAGTGTGTGAACTGTTGATCAAGTAAGTTTTGCAAGAGTCATTTTGCTTAACTCATAATTTTTACCCCTTTGTACCACTAACATGAATTTATTGCTAGGAAACTTGTACTATATCATTTTTTGAAATAAATAAGAGATCCCCCCCCCCGATTGTGAATTTGAAACAGTTACACAGTTGTAACCACTTCTACCTATGGAAATTTGATAGTATTTTAAGAACATCCATAATTAATTTAGCGTAACTCAGCTGTGATTGTGGTATGTCAAGATTTTTAATTATATGTAGGACATGTGTATGGTAGCTAGATTGATCTTGCAGGATCTAGGGGCTTCATGCACTGTGATAGCATACTCGGTATAGTGGATAGGTTACCGACTGGACAACTGAGAAAACATGGTTCATTCCCCAAAAGGTGTGATTTTCTTTTCTCAAGGATGTTCACACCAGCCCTGGGTCCCACCCAGCCTCCTGTTTAGTGTACAGGGGTTTACTTAAGGATGGAGATAGATTCAGAAGACAGCTCTTGAAATCATATTAATTTGAGAAACCTAATGTGCACGTCTGTTTACATTCTGGGAATGTACTGTACTGACTGTATAATTAGCCTGCTGCATTTATACAGTTAAACTTTGATAATATAAAAAAAAATTACCATCATTATGATCAGAGAATACAAAAGAAAACTGACTGACAAACTAAACTATCAGTTGCTGCTAGCAGTACTAAATTGATGGACTGTGTCCACCATCTAGTATTGGAAAAAGAATATAGTGTTTTGGGAACTGGATCTGTTCCTGCCCTCAGGTAAATGGGTAGGGAGACACACGGCTAGTTGGGCTCAACAGAATTAGCTGTGGGTCCAGTTATAAAGAATAGCACTTCTTTTGAGCTCAACTTGGTAAGTGCCTTCCTAGCCTCTGACCCGACTGCAAGCATAGATCATGTTCCTTAAATATGTTCTCTTTCGCATATAAGCTGATAGACAAAACCCAATAACTCAGTAGTCTGAGATGTAATATACCAGTGATCACAACCCCTTTAAAACCGACTTATGTGTCTAAATTTTCTCGTAAAAGAAATATGTTTACATTGCAGCTTAATATGGTAAAAATGAATGGAAAATGTAACTTCATACGGGTGGTACCATCAGAAAAAATGGCTCGTAAGGCCTACACTCTACTTGATCTGAACTAATGATAGTATGTGCATAGCTTGTAGTTATCTTAGGAGCTGGCTGTAGTGAATGAAATTGTACTAAATAAGGGCTGGTGATGATGAAGTGTATGTTCAAAGAACACACAAAAAATGTTTGGGATCTTTCAATATTTCTGATCCAGGGGTTGCTAAAGATGAGTAAGTGAATGTTCGTATTTTAATAGCTATTTTTTATACGTATATGGTTAATGGATAACATTGTACACAGAAGCAAAGAAAGGCTGTCAGAAATTTAGAAATTTCTAACGTCACTACCGTACTGAAACAGTCATCCTGACACAGGAAGTGCAAGTTTCACATGATGGTGACTGTGAAGATCACTGTCTTCTGAGGTTCAGCACCATACAGTTGGTAGATGGGTAGCATTGTTTTGTAGAAACCTGCTGTGTCCATCTTAGAGACAGAACAGTTAGCAACACAGAAAAATAATCAGTGATACAAGAGTAGGAATACAGGCCTTCCTCTTCTGCCTATAACCCCCTATTATTCCTCTGAAATGTTCGTATCCATGTGCAGACTGCTGGGATCAATGACTGTAATAAACTAATTAGTCGATTAGCATATTGTTGTAGAATATCTTCAACCAAGTGGCTTTATTTTTCAAAACGTAATGAAGTAAAACAAGGACACTTCATGTAACCTAGAATCAGCGATAAAATCGTTTGTTGGCTTGCCATTAAATTCTGTGGAGTTCTTTACAGAAAGTTGTCCAGTGAGCATGGGTTTCATGAAAATCGATTCAGTGACAGTCATACTTTATTTCAAAGCGTAAATGAATTTCTACCCACACAATGCGTGGCCATTGAGTGAAATGCGGTGTAGGTGATTTCTATGTAGTGCATTTGAGCAGTTGTGGGTTTTGTTATACTGTACTTACAGGCATAAATGAAAATTTTCTGGCATTTTGTACTTTTTTTTCCTATTTGGAAACATATTTGGTACAGGAAATTGCCCACAAAACAGTGTTCAGTGATTGTGACTTTCTTGAAAATATGTGCAGTGAGACACTTCAGTGAGGGCATAATCAAATTTTTATGTCGGCTTTCTACATGTATTGTCTGATTTGGGTGTAATTTTGTATAAGAGATCGTCTGCACGTAATGTTGTTGAGCACATGTGGGGTTCATGAAAATCGGAGCAGCCGAGGCCAAATTTTTCGTACTGGTGTGTATTTACACGTGAACTGTGAAATTCCCTGTCACTTTCAGAACTTGTTTAAGACGTTTTGAGGTCCCTTTAAATACAAAACCTGGGGCCCCTGCATGTAAGAGTTGACCGGCCATGAATTCAGAACATAACCAATTGAATCGCAAGCACTTCAACCTATAAACTGTCAAGTTATTTCATGAATTACGGCGTGAAGAATGACAGGTCCCTTGCTATTTACACTACATTGCACAGTAATGACTGAATCTGTAATTTATGCTAATTGCTTTTAACTTTCTTTGCACTACTTCACCTCATCACACATGAACCTTCACATTGCCGTGCTTGTTCTGGAAATGCGTATTCGATTGTCCGATAATGGCAATCAGAAAATTACATGCATGCATATTCGATGTAATCAAACTTTATTAAAATAAATTTCCAATAATGAATTGATTGGAAAATGTTTTATATAAAATTTAAGCAACTTAACTTTTTTAAATACATTTTTTCAGCGGCGGAAGTGCCGCCTTGTGGGGCTGGGGGGGGGGGGGTTACAAAACAGCCAGTCCTCAACAGGTGCGGTGACTAAACTGGCCCTTGTCATTTTGACAGTAAAGTATGCCTGGGTGAAGTCTGTGTACCACACCATGGAGTACACCATTTGCAGCCATTTTATGTTTTTATGTGCCCAAATGTATTTACCCTCTAATGAAAACTTGGAACATTACAAAGCCAAATGTGCCATCTGCCAGCAAACAACCAGCAAATATCCATAGTTTCAAATCAGTGGGTTAATACAACATTGAAACATGAACTGCTTGTTTAATAATGTGGTATAGAACTCAACAGAAAGGTTACAAATACCGTAACAGTTTTATTGTGTCATGTATGGTTCTCGCACTCAATTTGTACAATGCATTTCTTTTATCATTGTCCTGAATACCTCAGCTACAATATTCCCAGTTGTCTGGTGGATGCAGGCTTGCTATTCAATAAAGCTGCAGTGTCGTGATAGTAGATAGATGTTGGATTAGGTCACTTAATATAAATATCCTTATATTGAAAGGGCAGTTGTATTGTGTTAGGCGTGGAAAAAGTTCAGTTGTACTTCTGCAAAATGACACATATGCCATTAAAATATGTTTTGGTGACAAATTTAAACGTAGCAATTTGAGACCCTACAAGTCATATACGGGCACTTCTGCTGACAGCTGAAAAATTCTGCAACTCTGCCTAGTGACATCCGTACGCTTGCTGTAGTGGGGAGTGGAGGTATAGTTCCATGCATTCTTAACCCCACACTAGTCGGAGGTGTGTGCTCACCCTCATGCCTAGGCCACTTTAAACCGGGGAGCCCTAGTACCCATTGAACAAAAGGCTGGATGCTTTGGAGAAGAGAAAAATCTCTGCCCGTGTTGGGAGTCGAACCAGGTTCCTTGGTCACCCCACCCATAATGTAGTTTCTGTGCCAACTACACTATACTGCCTTTTGACTTAATCTAGAATAATTTAAATACTATAAAATAAATGTGGACTGCTAGAGAAACCTGAAATAAACATGTTTTATCCATAACAAAGATCTGATAATCATATCCAGGAACTAATTTTTCACTTTTTACACTTCGAGCAATAGTTATAATTAATGTTGTTTTGATACATCTGTATCATAATCAGGTATCCTATCAACCAGTGATGAGTAATGCCCAGAACAGATAATATTTTCACATACACTCATATTTATTGACTACTAAAAAACATTCTTCAGCTACAGCTGTGCTTTTCATGTGTCATAACACATGTATGTGAATTGATTCTTCCCGAACGTTTGTGTTAGTAATAATCAGCAAGTGCTGATTCCTTTTGCAGAAAAATTACACGAAGAAACCATAGCATTGAGAGATGAGATTGACAAAAATGAGGTATGCATCTCCTTGTTGTTTGTATCTTTTGGTTGTGCAGTTGCATGACTGTAGTGATCTGGCAACATGGCTGGTTGTGGACTATCTCCTTCCAACACCCTTGTAACTAAGTCCCCTTAAAAGCTTCAAGTCACGCAGTCAAACCAAATATACATTCTGATTCATCATACACTAATAGAAACCATGAGCTGATCACTGTTCTGTACTAACTGCACCAACTCCATACCATATGTCCATATATTTGTGTGCATTACCATTCAATTCAGTATGCTTGAATCTTTTAGTCATAGTTTAATCTTATTACAATGGTTCCCAAATTGTAGTAATCTTTCCTTTAAAATTGTATATATTCTTCATAATGAAATTCTCCCTTACACATCCTTTGGCTTCTTCCAGCATCCCTCACCCTTACACCACCACCACCACTACTTGGACTTTCCCAGACTACCAGGGCTGCCAACTTCAACCCCAAGGAGGGCCACATAATTATTAAGGACTCGCATGAGGGGCCGCACTTGTGTATACTTGTATGGGGGGGGGGG